>Ga0210399_10000109_pt1 | contig 62695 bp, 53 predicted proteins | sample IncBWC14MmetaG_FD_150865 | JGI IMG/M metagenome (GOLD analysis project Ga0210399, IMG submission 150865) | Forest soil microbial communities from Barre Woods Harvard Forest LTER site, Petersham, Massachusetts, United States - Inc-BW-C-14-M | ecosystem: Environmental > Terrestrial > Soil >...
GTGGCCGGCGAGTTGAGGGCGGTGGAGATTGGATTTGCATAGGGCTCATTCGAAAGGCTCCTGGTTCGGGCGTCACTTTAAAGAGCGGCGGGTGGTACACGAGAAGTCCGGTGCGGGAGATGGGCAGATCGAGAGCGGGCAGGGCCAGCTTGAATTCGCCTTTGTCGTTCCAGGCCGAGCCGCGGCTTAGATAAACAACTTCGACGGCGAACTCCGGGGCTTCTTCGCCGGCACGTGCTTTGTCGAGAGGCAAAAGCAAGCTGCCGTCAGGAGACTGCCCGGGACGCACGGCTTTGCCGGCCAGAGACGCACTCCAGAGCGTGGCTCCGGGCGGTAGGGTGATTTTTAGAAAGTTGCGCTGATTGTTGCGAACAGCGTAGCGCGCCTGAACGAGGGTCTTGCCTTCGCTGCTGACCAGAACCTGGTAGCGAGCTTCGGAGACGTTGGCCATCAGAACGGCTTGAGGCGTGTAGCGCGCGACATTCAAGCTGAGCGAGCGCAGCGATTTGGCATCGCCGGCGCGAAATCGGAACGCGGCGAGCGAAGGAGATTGACGACTCGACACCATCTCGCCGAGGTCGGTGGCATCCGCACTATCGAGACCTTCGGATTTGAGGTCCTTGATTTCTCCGGCGCCGAGAACTTCGACGGCAACGCCGCCTGTTTCACGCTCGCTGTTGAGAAGCCGAAGGAGAGGAATATCGATTTGTCCTTCGCGAGGGCTGCGTGTTTCTCCGGTCACGACGAATCGCGCGTTTTGCTCTACTGGCTCGAGGAAGGTTACGGAGAGTTCGTTGGCTTTCACCTCCCAATCGGCCACCATCGCGCCGAGAACCTGATTGATGGTGACTTTGTCGGGAATTTGAATTTTGGCGACGCGGGCGGCGCCTTGGGTTACCTCCAAATTTATCTCTGCGGTGATGGAAGTGGAATCTTCGCCAAGCCCAAGGAGTTGGATCAGGGATCCGCGCGTGCGCAAAGGCTGCGTGGCACGGTGATCCTCGGTCTTCCTGCGCCATGCGAAGGTGAGTGCTTCGTTGCCGCGTGCGTAAGCGATCCACTTGCTTTCCGCGGCGGATTCGGATTTTTCAGAGAGTAGACCGCCCGAAAGCCGGACGTCCACGCCTTGGCGAGGGAGTTCGACGGTTGCACGCGTAACGCCGGAGGCCGTTGAGGGGAGCGTGATGCTTTCTTCGCCAGCCGAGGAGGACACCGGAATCGCGATATCGAGTAACAAAACCGCCCGGCCTGAATGGGAAAGAAGCGCGGAGAGTTGGCCTCCCGATTTGCCAGCGGCGCCGGGCACCAGAGAAACAAGTTTTCCGTCAAGCCTGGCTTCACGAACGAGCAGACCGGCGGGAACGGGAACGCGCACCCATCCGTCCTTGAGGACATCAACCGTCAGGCTGGCTCGGCCGGAGGCCAGCTCGGTATCGATGCGCAGATCATAGTCAACACGTGTGAGCGTGGCTTCCACAGGAGGCGGCTCGGGATCGTGCTCGATGGGATAGGCTCTCGCGTGCAGGGTCCGGTATTCGTCAACTGGCAAGACGACCCAGCCAGGCGAATGAATGGCGGTCTGCCCAAAGGAGCTGGCCGTCCAGAGGAATAGGATGGCAAACAGAGAAGCAGATAAGAGCCGCAACGCGGATTTTTTTACCAGCCGGAAAGTTACTGCAAGTCGTGCGGGCATAAAAGTAGCCTCCTCATCATCGAGATGAACGAGCGGGTGAATGAATTGGGCGACCCGGGGACGGAACGTGCTATTGAATGGATAGGATGACGAATTACGCGAAGATGGTTGTTCCATCCAATAGCTTCCTTCCGAGAAAAACCACAGCTAGGGGATTCCGCTGCCGTACTCAGCAATTAGAACGATTACCGGATGATTTCTTGCAGGGCTCGCTTGGAACTTGGGCCTTCCTCGTTCCCTCGCGGTGGGAGAGTGGTGTATGGATGGGAGGCAATCTGGAGCGTTTGACGGGCTGGCGGGTCGCTGCTGGGGCCCTCGACAAACTCCTGGTTTGTTGGACAGCCGGAAACAGCCTCACTCAGCTGTCGGTAAACGCCGAGTACAGCTGCGCCCTCCAATCTGGCAGTTCCAGCCCAAACACCTGCTTCAGGCGGAGATTCGAGAGCAAAGAATAGGCAGGACGCCGCGCCGGAGTTTCATACTCTGCTGTCGCGATGGGGGTGACGCGACGAGCGACCAGCGGGCGCCCGCTGGTAGCGGCTGCAAACCAGGCCGCGTTTCGCGGTGTTCGGGAGGCTTGCTCAAGAATCGCTTGTGCAAATTCAAACCAGCTCGTCTTGCCGGCGGCCGTCAGGTGATAAGTGCCGCCAAATTTGGAAATATCGTCCTGGCCTTGTTGGGTGAGTTGAACCAAGAGTGCCATAGTGGCTTTAGCAATTTCCCGGCACCAGGTAGGTGCGCCGAACTGGTCGTGCACCACCCTCAATTCCTCGCGCTCAGTCGCGAGCCGAAGGATCGTGAGCAGGAAGTTCCGTCCCCGCGTGCCATACACCCAGGCCGTCCTCAAGATTAGGTGGGGAACTCCGACAGCTCGTATGGCTTCTTCGCCTGCAAGTTTGGTCTTGCCGTAGACGTTGAGAGGGCTGGGCTGATCCGTCTCGACGTAGGGACGATCTCGCGATCCATCGAAAACGTAGTCGGTCGAATAGTGCACCAAAACAGCCCCGATCCTTTTAGCCTCTTCGGCCATCAAGGCGGGAGCATCTACATTGAGGGCGCGTGCCTGCGTTTGCTCTTTTTCGGCTTGGTCCACCGCCGTATACGCGGCGGCATTGACGATGATGTCCGGGCGAACGTCCCGGATGGCGCGGCGGACAAGAGCAGGGTTTAGAAGATCCAACTCCTGGCGACCAAAGGCCCGAACATCTCCCAAGCCCGGGAGAAAGGCGGCAAGCTCGGCACCAACTTGCCCGTTCTTTCCCGTCAAGAGAATTCTCAACTTCATTCTCCACGGTAGCGGGGCAGACGTTCCCTAGGAATGGCCCCTAACGCCGGCAGTTTCGCGTCCTTTTCAGAGACAATCGGGCTCACCATACCCCAATCGATCTGCAGCTGGGGGTCACTCCACAAGACTCCGTACTCGTCCGTGGGATCGTAGAAATCGCTGCATTTGTAGAGGAATTGGACTCTATCGGTCAGCGCCAAGAAACTGTGTGCAAATCCACCGGGAACATAAATCTGGTTCTGGAGTTCCGCACTCAGGATGGCGCTGGTCCACTTGCCGAATTGCGGCGAACCCTCTCGTACGTCAAGTACGACGTCAAGAACCCGCCCTTCCACAACCCGGCACAGCTTTGCTTGGGGGCGGTGCAATTGATAATGGAACCCCCGCAGTGTGCCCTTCAAGGAACACGAATGATTGTCTTGGACAAAAGAATCCGCGATTCCTAGCTCGCGGAATCTCGCAAAATGGTAAGACTCAAAGAAAAAACCGCGCGTGTCCTGGAAGACTCTCGGGCGTAATTCCACAACGCCTGGTAGTGAAGTCTCAATTCGCTGCAAGAAAGTTACGCCTCATGGAATCCCGAATTTGGCCCGACGCTCAAATCAAAAACAATATCTTAGCAGAACCTCGCAACACCTGGTCTTCGGCGGAACTTATTGGGGAGATTTTCGGTCCAACGGCAAAATTGCATGAAGCGAAGAATCGCGATTCTCATAATAGTTTTCGTAATAGGTGCGGTACTCGCCGGCATGCACGCCGGCCAGCCATTCCCTACGGCTTCGACTTCGCTGGCAGCGCAGATGTCACCCTTGGCAAAGTGATATCTCGGATTCCCGGCAATAGCCGCTAGGTTTGCCAGGTTTCGAGCGTAGGTCAGCTTGTCATAATGGATGACCGAGTGGTTCGGGTTCGACAGTAGAACGTGCTGAATGAAGTTGGAGCCGATGAAGCCCGCCCCTCCGGTAACGAAAAGTTTCATCGATTCACGTCTTGGATGTCGGGATCGAAGCTGCGGGTATTATTTGGCATTTTATTACTTAGAGACTCGGCCGGGCAGGGCTTTACCGCTGAGGTCCGATGGGCCGGACGTCGCTCCGGGCAGTTCTTCGACCCCAGCCGTCCTCGGGGGGCTCACCGCCGTGTAATAATCCATCATGAGTTTGCGGCTGTTCGGGCTGAACTGGCGATAACGCGCGATCCCCGTCTTCTGCAGGCTGCACTTTAGTGTTGTTAACAACACCCCGAATCCGTATTTTACGCTGCGCGAAAAATTAATCGAAGACGCTTCCTTGAAATACTTCGTCGGGCAAGACAATTCACCGATGCGGTAGCCGAAGCAGATGCACTGCGCCAGCATCTCATTGTCGAACACGAAATCGTCAGAGTTTTCCAGCAGCGGCAGGCTATAGAGGACCTCGCGCGAAAATGCCCTAAAACCCGTGTGATACTCAGAAAGCTTTGCACCAGTAAAGAGATTCTGAAATGCCGTCAGAAAACGGTTGGCGACATATTTGTAAAGCGGCATTCCGCCCCTTAGCGAACCGCCGCCCAGGATTCGCGAACCGAGCACCACATCGTAGACATCGTAAGCGATCATGCTGGCCATCGAGGTGACCAGCTTCGGCGTGTACTGATAATCCGGATGCACCATCACCACGATATCAGCGCCGGAAGCAAGAGCCTCGCGGTAGCAGGTCATCTGATTCCGGCCGTAGCCGTAATTCTTTTCATGCGCGAATACCCGCAAGCCGAGCCGCCCCGCAATCGCCACGGTTTCGTCCGTGCTGTTGTCGTCGACGAGGATCTTCAGGTCCACGCTATCGGGGAGCTCTCCTACCGTGGTTTCAAGCGTTCGCGCCGCGTTGTACGCAGGCATGACGACGGCAATGATCTTGCCATTGATCACGACTATGGCCTTTCCGCTAAATCATTACTCTAGCAGCTTTAGAGGCGGACTTGCACCAGAACAACCCCTCCCCGGCGACATTCCCAATTTAGCCGAAAGCCTTCCGGAGGACGACGAAATTCGTCCGACGGCGCAACCAATCTTATTCATTCCAGCACGCCGTTCCATCTTTATAGGAGATAGCCAAATGGCTCCTAGTAAATCGCTTTAGTGCAGCGCGTGGTACTTGGATTGGTATTTCCAAAGCTTGCTTCGTTCGATTAGGATAGGGGCGAGTTGCGGGATGAAATCTGGCATCTAGACAAGCAGGACACGATGCGTGACGGCCTCAAGCAGGACCGTAGATCCCGACTTGGCGTCCGACCAGCTATAGGTCTTCGTCCGCAAGGAAGAGAGGAACGAGCGCATTGAAGATCAACCTCACGAGGCGCGAAGTTCTTAGGCAGATTAGCAAAATGGCGGTCATTACGTCGCTGCCGGGCATTTTGCCGTTCGGATGCGGCGGCGGAAACTCGTCTCCATCGGCGCCGCCACCGGGGGACAGCTACAGCGGGACTGACGATCAACTGCTGGAGGAAATAGAAAAAGCCGGTTTTCTATTTTTCTGGGAGCAGGCAGATCCCGCTACGGGCCAGGTGAAAGACCGTGCTTTGGCGGCGGGAAACGACACTCGAAAGATATCGAGTATTGCGGCGACGGGATTCGGATTGAGTGCGCTGTGCATCGGAGATCAGCGGGGTTACCAACCGAGCGCGGCTATCGCGGGACGCGTGCAAACGACTCTGAATTTCGTATTGAACCAATTGCAGCCGAACGGGATGAACGGGTTCTTGTACCACTTCGTGGACATGACGACCGGCGCGCGCGCATTCAACTCTGAAGTTTCCTCGATCGATACGGCGCTCCTTCTGTGCGGAGTATTGATGTGCCGGCAGCATTTTTTGCAAGACCCGCAAATTCCAGGCCTGGCCACGAAAATCTACAACAATGTGAATTTCGCCTGGATGCTGAATGGCGGCACCACGCTTTCGATGGGCTGGAAACCCGAGGGCGGTTTTTTGGCGGCGAGGTGGAACGCGTATTGCGAACTCATGATGCTGTACCTGCTGGCGATGGCCTCGCCGACATTTCCAATTCCGGCGAGCAGTTGGTCGGCATGGTCGCGGCCGACGATCCAGTATCAAGGGCGGTCTTATATTTCTGGTTCGGACCCGCTGTTCGTGCATCAGTATTCGCACGCGTGGTTCGATTTCCGGGGCAAGAAGGACGCCTTTGCGAACTATTTCCAGAATTCGATCACCGCCACGCAGGCGCACCGGCTGTTTTGTATTTCGCTTGCCGGGCAATTCTCGGATTACAGTGCGGATCTTTGGGGAATAACCGCCTCGGATTCCCAGAAGGGCTACCTTGCGTGGGGAGGCCCGTCGGCACAGGGAATGCCGATTGGACCGGTCGACGGCAGCATCGTGCCGTGCGCGACGGCCGGTTCCCTGCCGTTTGATTTTGCGGACACCGTCCACGTGTTGCGAGGGATCCGCGGGCATTACCCGTTGGCGTGGCAGCGCTACGGCTACGTAGACGCCTTCAATCCGCTGAGTGGCTGGTACGACCCGGATGTAATAGGAATCGACCTGGGGATTTCTGTACTGATGGCGGAAAATCAGCGAACGCAATTTGTATGGAACACCTTCATGAAGGACGCGGCCGCTCAGAAAGGGATGAACCTGGCTGGATTTCATCCCGGTTAAGGATGTTGGATGCTACTTGCTGACTTCAATCAAGGCAAGAGCATGAGGCTGCAGTGTTAGAGTCAATGACCCGTTCGTGAGCTTTTCCGTGCGCGGAGCAGGGAGGACGGCAGCTTTGCGGAGCGCCTCGATCTGCGCCAAGGTGGGAAACGGCGGGCGGCCCATCTTCTCCCAGGCCGGCAGAGGCGAGCCATGTTCCGCGTCCACGACGGTGATGCGAGCGGAGCGCACTCCCGTGAGTCCCTTGAAATGAAGCGTTAGAGTTTTTGGGGAGCCGGCTTCTTCGGGGAGGAAGAGATTCCACGCGGCGATGGCCAGGGAGCCATCCTGGCGACGAGTGACTAGCGTATTGTCTGAATTGACTTCAAGCCGCGCATCACCGAGCTGATGGAGCAGGGCAAAGTCATTAAAAGCCGCTTTAGGGATGCTGCGCTCGGCGAGCAAACCGAATCCGCCGTAGAAGGGCGTCTTCACCACGCCCTGTTCTTCAAAAACATCGGAGAACGTCCAGTAGCTCATCATCTCCGTGAGGCCGTCGCATTGGCGAATGGTGTTGGCCATCCACGGCCCCATGAAAGCGGTGTCCGTCACGGCCGGCTCATTCATGTAGCTGGCGTTGAATTCGCTCCAGATGAGTGGGGTGTTCGGGTAGGGAGAAGCGGCGATTTGATCGTGAACTTTCTTGACGGCGCGGCAGACCATCTGCGTGCGAGGAATGTTCTCGTGCGTGCTGAAGACGTCTTCGGGGCGGTCGTTGCCGTAGACGTGCGTTGAGGCGAAGTCCACCGGAACGTTTTTCTCTTTGCAGTGGGCGAGGAAGCGGTCCACCCAGGCAGCTTGCGCCGTGGCGGGACCGCCGACGCGGAGGCGCGGGCTTACGCGTTTGATGGCGCGTGCGGCGCGGTCGTAGAGCTCGTAGTAGGTGGATTCTCTGGGGTTGCCGGCCCAGAAGTCGAGGTTGGGCTCATTCCAGACTTCGAAGTACCACTGGGCGACTTCCGCGATCCCATAGCGGTCAACCAGATGGCGCGTGAAATTTTCGATGAGCTGCTCCCATTTGTTCCAGTCTTTCGGGGGAGCGACGTTTGGCTTGTACCAGAAAGGATGGAGCGCGTCGGGATCGGAGGCGAGCCTTCTGGGAGTGAAGCTCAATTCAATGAAGGGGCGGACGTGATTTTCGAGCAGGCCGTCGTAGATTTGATCCACGTAGGAAAAGTTGTACACGGGACTGCCGTTTTTGTCCTCGTCGTAGAGACCGGCTTCATCGTGGAAAATGGCGTGGAAGCGTACGTATTCGATGCCGGTGATGCGCTTGGTTTCGCGAAGGTCGAGGCGGTAGCTTTCGCGGAGGCTCAGGATGGCGCGGCCGGAGCCGAACATTCTTTCCCAGAAGTGGGGAAAGGGATGCGCAGGGGCGTTGGCGTCCACAGTGATCTGTTGAGCAGCGCCGGGCGAGTCTTCGTGGGGCGAAGATTCAAGAGAGGCCCAGGGCAATAACAGAATGGTTGTCAGAGCGAAGCAAAGACGGAACGTCTTCATAAGGCCTCTCTAACCTCATGAGCACTCGAAGAGTGTCTGTGAAAAGCTGCCAACGAGAGAGCTTCCCGGGGTGTGGGGAACTCGTTGGCAGCTTGCCGCTTACACAAACGGAGGCGCCGGGGTAAGACGCCTCCGGAAAGGTTAGAAGCTGAACCGAGCTCCCAGCGTAAGCGTACGGGCACCAAGAGCAGCAGTAGCCCTGCCGAAGCCCGCGGCGTTAATGTCGTTCACGATGCTATCCGGCTTGAAGTTCAAATTGTTGAACAGGTTGTAGGCATTGATTCGGAACTCAAACTTAGCGTTTTCGCCGAGTACCGGGATGTTCGGCAGGCCAAAGGCCTTGGCCAGCGTCATATCCACGTCCCTGTAGCCAGGGCCGTCGAGCGAGTTGCGACGGATGCCGGTCTGGGGAAGGGCGGTTCCGAAGGTGGCACCATTGAAGGGAGTGAAGGTTGGCGTCGAGAAATACGCCGCACCACCCTTGGGATAGTTCGAACCGGTCTTGAATTGATCGTTGCTGGTGCTGCTGCCCGCACCGCCCAGGTAGGCCGCTGGGAGAAGTTGCGTATAATTGCAACTTCCGCAATAGAGGCTGCCGCTTCCTCCAAAATTCACCACCGGACTCCAGGGGAATCCAGAATGAATGTTGAAGATGCCGCTGAGCGACCAGCCGCCAGCAATCTTTTCCATCCAACCCCTGCTACCGTGGAAGAAGACCGGCTGCCACAGGCCAAAAAGCTTGAACGCCTTGCCGACGTTGTAGTCAGAGCGACCGTAATTCAAGCTGACGTCATACGGGTAGTCCTGTTCCGAGTACGGCGCGGAACTAGTGTCCATGCTCTTGGCCCAGGTGAATTGCGCATCGGCCATGAACTGATGCGAGAACTGATGCTTTAATTCAGCGAGCATAGCATTATAGTTACCGCGGCCTGAAACGCCCCAATAGTCCCCGCCACCGATCTGTGGGTTCAGGGTGTCACCCAAAGTCGCAGGAACGGCGTTAGGGTTCTCGTGAAAGTAGATGTTACGCGACAAGCTTCCCAAATAACCCAACGAGGCCACAAACTGGTGACCCAGATCGTATTGGGCATCCAGCGAGTAGTGATGCGTGAGCATCGTAGGGAGGTCGCGAGGGAAGATGCTGACATTAACTTGGCCGGTTGTGGGTAGTCCATTCGAGCCGAAGGCCAAAGTGGCGTTCGGGTTCGCCGGATAACCGCTGAGTGAGTGTATATTCGAAGAAACGGCGTAGACAATGCCGCAGTTCGGCAGCGGCTGCGCGCAACTCGTGGGGTTCGCGGTGTTCTGGGTAAACGACGGAAAGATCACTAACCCGGGATTTCCTGCAATATTGGCCGAAATAGCGATTTCTTCCTGGTTGTAGTTCAGCCCATAACCGCCGCGAATCACCAAGCGATTCTGGAACTGATGGCCGAACAGCGAAGTCGGGCTCCAGGCAACACCGATCTGTGGTCCGAAGTTACCCTTCTGCGCGTTCCAAGACTTTCCCTTCTGAATGGTCAGGCCAGTCAGGTAATTCGCCCCGGCACCAGGGATGGCCACGAACATATTGCCCTCCTTGGAGGAGAGTGGACCAAAGTAGGACCAGCGGAGGCCTAGATTGACGGTCAGGTTCGATCGCAGTTTGTAATCGTCCTGGCCGAACAAGCCCCAGATATCTTCGCGGTCGTCCTGGCGAAGCGTCGTCGGTATCCCGGTAAAAGGATTGAAGCCTCCCCCTTCGTTGCGCGGAGCATCGTTGAGGAAGTCCCACAGGTTGAAGAAGTTGTAGTTTGGCACGCCGCAACCGGCACACTCGTTCAGGTAAAAGAGGCGTGTGACTTCACCGCCAAACTTAATGGTGTGGGGCCCGTGAATCTTGGTGGCCACATCCTTGAAGGTGTAAGTCCACTGATTCAAGACGCTGCCGACATTAGGTCCAAAAGAATTTGGCGCACCTATGCTGCCAAGGTTACCAATGGTGTCGGAAGGAAGCCCCACCGGCGACTGCGGGTTGGAGTTGACTTCATTCCAGCGCCATCCAGCAGCATTCACGCGGGCTTCGTTGAGGAGGCTCGGCGAAAAAGTGTGGTTCCAGATTGCGGAGAACGCTTCATTGATTTGCGAGTGATGGAAAAAGTTGTAGGCACGGGCCCCGCCGTTAAGGAAACTGGATGACTGCGGAACGTAGTAGATCGCAAAGTCGATATGATCCCTAAGTGTGACGTCCCAATCGAGGCGGCCATTGTACTGTTCACTCGAAGAGGTGGTCGAGCTAGCGGTTTGGTAATTCGCAATGTCGGCCACGGTGCCTAGATTGTTGGCACCCCCTTTGCCGTCGCCGCCCGTGCCGGGGGTGGTGGGACTACTCCAACCCATGTCCTGCGTACCCAAGCCTGTCGTCAAAGGCGTGCCGATATTCAGCCCCTGGCCTGGAATCGTTTTGCAGTTTACCCCTTCCGTCAGGCCGGCGTTGGCGCAGGTAGAAGTATTGATGCCCGTGCTGACGACACCAGAACCAGGGAAGCTAAGATACTTCGCGGCGATGCTTCCGGAAGGAGCCAAGGCAGCGAAAGCCGGGGTTTCGTACCATCCGTTGCCAGTGCTGCTGGAGTTGGGGTTGCGAACCGTCTCATAGGCGAAGAAGAAGAAGATTTTGTTCTTCCAAATCGGACCGCCGACGCTGCCACCGAACTGATTGAACCTATTTTCGTCTCTCAACACGGCATTGCCTGAGCCATTGAACGGCTGAAAGGCATTCAGGCCCGGACGGTGAGCATCAAGGAAGAGACTGCCATGGAACTGATTGGTGCCGCTCTTGGAAGTGACCTGAATCTGGGCGCCACTGAAGCGTCCATTTTCAGCATCATAGCCAGTGGAGACGACTTTTACGCTTTCAACGGAGTCTTCCGTCGGCGTGATGATTGTGGTTCCGCCCCAAACGGCACTCGTCGTGCTGATGCCGTCAATCGTAATACCATTGTTTTCATACTGCCCGCCACTGGCCAAAACCTGCGGACCGTTTTCCGTGGCAAAAATGCCTGTGTTGCCGCCGGTTCCCCCGGGGCCCTGTGTGCCGGGAAGATTTTGAGCGCCGCCGCCATTTCCCTGGGCGCCATCGCCGAAGACGCCCGGCGCCAACTGCAGCAGTTGGAAGACATCGCGCCCGAACGCAGGCATATGTTGAATTTGATTATTGGAGACGGTGCCAGAGAGTGAGGCGGTCTGTGTATCGATCAGTGGAGTCGAATCGCCACTTACCGTGATGCTTTGGGTGACCTCTCCAATCTCAAGTTGGACATTCAAGGCGTTCGCTTGTTCGGGGATGACGCCAACATTCTCGAGAACATTCTTCTTGAAGCCCGCCTTCTCGATGGTGAGCGAATACTTGCTGGAAGGAAGAGCATTGAAGTTGTAGATTCCGTTGTCGTCGGTCGTCGCGGTCAGCGTCTGGTTGGTTTCCAGATTTTTCAACGTGAGCGTCGCACCGGAAACGACCCCTCCGGCGGGATCAGTCACCACCCCTTGAATGGAAGCCCGGTATTGCGCATAAGCGGAGACGGCACAGAGAGAGAGAATCAAAAGGAGAACAGACTTCAAGCGCATGGCATCACCTCAAGATCGATCTTTGGAGATATCGGCAAAACAAATTCAGTAAATCGATTTTTCACACCCCGTCCAGCATGAAACACCCGGCCGGGCAGCCGTGTCAAGCGCAATGTAGGGAAAAAGCGGAATGTAGAGTACTAGGACCAATCCATGATAAATCGATTTTGCTCGCGTTTTGTGCGCCTTGAGTTTCACCGCGTACGCACTAAAAAATGAGAACAATATCGATTTGCCGCTTGCTGCCGCATCTCCGTTGTGCAAGACTACGCGCACCATACACCCCATGACCCGGTCGAAAACGGTTGCGTCTTCTCGGCTGCGCGGAAACGACTCGGCGCGGTCAGTCAGCTTGAAGCTGTTGGCGGAGCACCTTGGACTTTCCCCGGCCACGGTGTCGCTGGTGATTAACCGTTCCCCCTCTGCAAAGTCGATTCCGCACCGCACCCAGGAGCGCATTCGCGCGGCCGCCCGGGAGCTGAACTACCGGCCCAATTTTATGGCTCGCTCGTTGCGCGCGCAGCGAAGTTTTACCGTCGGCGTGGTGGTGCCGGAAATCAGCGAAGGATATGCGGCCCTGGTGATGTCCGGGATTGAAGACCATCTGCTGGAGGAAGGCTATTTTTATTTTGTAGTCAGCCACAGGCACCGAGCTGATTTGATCGAGGAGTATCCGCGTCTGTTGCAGCAGCGCGCGGTGGAGGGTCTGATCACGGTGGACACCGTTTGCCAGCAAGGCGTGCAGATACCAGTCGTTGCCGTGTCCGGGCACCGCGAAGTAGAAGGCGTGACCAACATTGTCCTGGACCACCCGCGCGCAGCAAAGCTTGCGCTCGAGCATCTCGCGAACTTGGGACACCGCAAGATCGCTTTCATTAAGGGCCAGGAGTTCAGCTCGGACACTGAAGTGCGATGGCAGGCTGTTGAAGGAGCCGCGAGGAATTTAGGCCTGGAGATCAACGCACGGTTGGTCGGACAGCTCCAAGGCACGTCATCGTCTCCCGAACTCGGCTACTTGGTGACCCGAAAGCTGCTCGCGACCGGCGATGTGTTCACGGCGCTTTTTGCCTTCAATGATATTTCCGCGATCGGGGCCATCCGCGCGCTGCGGGAAGCAGGGCGGCGTGTGCCAGAAGATGTTTCGGTTGTGGGATTCGATGATATTCAAAGTGCCGCCTACCAGAATCCCGGCCTGACGACGGTGCGGCAGCCGTTGCGCGAAATGGGCGTGATCGCGGCGGAGACTCTGCTCCGGCGCATAAACGCTCCTTCAAAGAGCCCTTATCCAAAGACGATCACCGTCGAGCCGGAACTAGTCGTGCGCTCCAGCACTGCGCCGGCTTCCAGCGGTAAGTAGCCTCTTCAGTTAATGGTTTTGCAGCCGATTCCGATAACGTAGCCCTGCAACGCTCTGCAACAGCAGTTACCCGTGACCCGACCGGACACCTAGGCGACACTTTTCTCCTTGCACCGTGGCGGCTTCCTGTCCTTGGGTACTTTTTCGGTACTTGCGATTCCCCGTAAATTTTTGAAAAATTGTAATACCCCTTCCAAATCCAAAAAGGAGTCGAGTCAGCATGTTGCTACGGGAACATCGATTCAAGTTCATCGCAGGGACTACGCACATATTCACAATCGAGGAAATAGTCAAAGGGATGGCGGTATGGCCTCATAAATTCAGGCTGAGGCTTCCCGCTTCGTCCAATTCGGAGGCCAAAACCTTCTACGGGGCAACCTGCTACGAAGTCGCTGAAAAAGCGGCAGAGTCCATGGCCGGTAACTTAGGCCAGCCAGGAATGCACCGACCTACCCTGCAGCAACAGGGACCGCCAGACTCTCCTCCTCAAGATTTGCAGGTGCAAGCAGCAGACTAGCAATTGCGTAACGCAATGGATTGGGGTACTCCACTCTTCTTTATGCGCGCCACGTAGAGGCTGTTTCAGGTCCGCAGAAAAGACCTACCCAGCGAGTGCCCCGTTCCTTTCGTTAGGCCATCTCCTTGCTTCCCTCAGAGGCAGGTAGAGAGGAACAGAACGCCCCTTCAACGCCTCCATTTATATCGCTATCCAGTGAACGTGTCAAGAACATAAAATACACGACAAGTACAAGGCAACGGTATTAATTCTATTGATATAGTGTGGTAGTTAGCGTAAAGACTCTTCGATTCGCAGGGGGAGCAGTCGCTTATGTGGTTCGGCGGGATGCCGGGCCTCCCGTTGCCCGACATCTCAAGCGACCCGATTCCCAAGTGCGCCCAAGCTAAACGGCGGAAGCCGGAGCATCCTTATCCTTCAAAGTGAGGGGCAACAAAGCAGAACTGCACGGTAAGCGTTGTTCGCCTGGGCCTACGGAAGGTCTGCGCGTGAATCGCTCGGCGTACCCGCTTCCTTGCAGGATCTTTGTGGCGTGCGACATCTGCCGCAGTTGGGTAAGACGCAGAGACGAGATCGTCGAAACGGCTCTCGGTCCCCGCAAGTAGGAAGCCTCGTGCTTCTCAAGCAACCACGGCCTCTACTCGGGTCAAGAGAGCCGACATTGTCATGAGACCAAGTATTCCTTCCGCTACAATTGCCGTCGTTCGCCACTTGTGCTTGTCAGTTCCCTGACCGGTCGTACCTCGATACTGCCCACACAAGCGGGCGGCATTTGCGAGGCGATTTGGATAGCATCGTTCAAGTCGGCGGCCTCAATCAAATAGAACCCTGCCAAGCACTCCTTCGTTTCGGTGAAAGGGCCATCCCTGACGGCAACCTTTCCCTCGCGGACCCGCACCGTGGTAGCTGTACGAACGGGTTGAAGGGCCTCCGAGGCCAGGCATCGGCCCGCTTTTCGGAGCGTTTGGTCGTAAGCCATACACTCATCGTCGGTCATGGCCCCAAGTTCCTTTTCTTCACCGTAGACCAGGCATAGATACTTCAATCGGAATCTCCTTCACCTCGGATCAGCTTTCGAGGTTCAATACTTCAATACCATAGTCGCTCCGGAAATTGGGACGGAACACTTTGTAGCATGCGGAGGGGCGATTCGAGCAGACTTGTCGGAGGAGAATAAAATGAGTGACGCAAAAAGTACGATGGACCGCAAGACGTTTTTGACCAAATCGGCGGCTTTGCTCGCCGGTGGTGCGGCATCGGTAAGTACGGCTCTTTCCTACAGCAAGATTGCGGGCGCCAACGATCGGATTTCTTTGTGCCACATCGGGACCGGAAACCGGGGCGAAGAGCTGGATTTGATCGCTTCGCAATTGAAGAGCACTTACAACGTGGAGATGACCGCCGTGTGCGATCTGTGGCGAGTGAACCGCGAGAAAGCCGTGGCGACGAATGAGAAATATTACGGGCGCACGCCGCGCGGATTTCAGTACGTGGAGGATGCGTTGGCGCTGAAGGATGTCGACGCAGTGATCATTTCGACGCCAGAGCACTCGCACCCGGCAATCCTGAAAATGGCGGTGGAAGCGGACAAGGACGTGTATGTGGAAAAGCCGATGGGGAACGTGCTGGAAGACGTGAAGGCCGCGCGTGACGCGGTGACGAAAAGCAAGCGCATCGTGCAAGTGGGCACGCAGCATCGCAGCGAACCATATCCCAAAGCAGCGCACGGTTTGATCCAGACGGGAATTTTAGGAGATGTGAGCAAGATAGAAATTGTTTGGAATTATAACGGAGCGCGGTGGAGAGGACTTCCGGGGACGAAGCTGCTCCGCGAACAAGATACCGATTGGCGAAAATGGCTGCTGAACAAGCCGTATCGACCTTTCGATCCCCAAGTCTACTGTGAATTCCGCTTGTACAAGGAGTTTTCCGGCGGCATTGCCGATCAATGGATGAGTCATGCGATCGACCTTGTGCATTGGTACATGAACGATAGCTTTCCGCATTCGGTGGTGGCGAATGGCGGGATTTTCGCGTGGCACGATGGGCGCGAGAATGCGGATACGTTCCAAGCGCTATTGGAATATCCAAAGGGTTTTCTGGTCAGCTATGCAACGAGCTTTGGCAACGACTCGCCAAGCTTCACGCGGTACATGGGGAAAAAGGCGACGCTCACCAATATTGGGGGCGAGGGCAGCCCGCGGTATCAGGTGACGGAGGAAAAGGGAAATCACGAAGACGACGCGGACATCGATAAGCAACGCGCTTCGAAATATGTTCTGCTGCCGGGGCAGGCGGAGATCCCGCCGATGGGAATTGATGACCTGACGACAGAGCACATGGTGAACTGGTTCGAGTGCCTGCGTTCAAGGCAGCATCCCCACTGCACGGTGCAGGAAGGATTTGGACATTCGGTGGCGTGCATAATGGCGGCGCAGTCGTACTGGTCGGGGAAGAAGTTGTATTGGGATGCTGGTAGCGAGACGATCAGGGATCACGCGTAGTTGGAGACGGTGGAGGCGGTAATCTGCGGTTCTAGGGTTTCAACCAGGTATCCAGCGATGCACGGACAAAGTCATCGTCATTCAAGTGCGGGTACGCACGGTAGACCCTGTCAATCTCCTCCCGTTGCCCAGGGCTGAGAATTTCGTTTGCATCCAAGCACCAGATTCCTTCGAGCAGGCCTTGTCTTCGCAGCACTTCGTGCAGGCCTGCAATGCATCCGGCGAAATGGTTTGCGGCATCGAAAAATGCCGCATTGCAATCGGTCACTTCCACATTTTTCTGCAAAACCCACCTTGGGATTGGTTGGCCGCCGACGGCTACCGCGCGGCATTCTTTCAGTAGTTCAACTGCACCCCTTGTCCATACCGCCCAATGTCCCAGTAGGCCACCCACGATTCGGCTCTCGCGAAGCTGCCCGTTAATCTTGAAGACATAAGGGGTGACCAGATCGTTGAGAATGTTGTCATCGTTGCCAGTATACAAAGCAATATCAAGGGCCGCCTCCGCGACAGCGCGGACAACATCCAGCGTTTGATACCGATTGAACGGTGCGATCTTTATCGCAACGACATTCTCAATCTCTGCAAACTGACGCCAAAATTTGTAGGAAAGCACCCGGCCGCCCACGGCAGGCTGTAGGTAGAAACCGATGATCGGCAAAACTTTTGCGACTTCGCGACAGTGGGCGATGAGCGCTTGCTCATCGAGATCCTTCACGGCGGCTAAACTCAAAAGGCCAGCACTGTATCTCAATTCCTTCAATAGCTGTGCTTCGTCTAATGCTTGGTCCGTTTTCCCGCAGATACCTCCGATGCGGACCAATGGCTCCGTTTGAAACAAGTCGGCGCGATCCATTTCTTCCGCGGCCAATCTCAAGACAGGTTCAAATAGGCCGACGCGGGGATCTCGAATCGCAAACTGAGTCGTGTGTACACCGACGGCCAAGCCACCGGCTCCGGCCGCCACATAATAGCGAGTCAGTGCCCTCTGACGGCGCTCATCTAACCGGCGCTCGGCCGTAAGAGCAAGCGGGTGAGCGGGAATCACCGTGCCGGTCTTCAAGACCAGTCGAATCCTCGCGTCCATCCTTGGGACCATTTGTGTCTCCGAGCTTACTGGCGATAGCAGTGCTTAAAAATGCCCTGCCCTTTCCTCAAAGTGGGTGGGTTTTGCCAAGGTGGTACCGTTCCTGCTGACCCACTCCGCGATCCAATCCATCATTTGTTGCGCACTCACATGAGGGCGGCCGAAGAGTTGATACGACTTTTGCGCATTGCTCAGAAGGGCGTCGTTCGATTCTTCCCCTTCAAAGGAAACCGGTCGGTTCAGCCTTTTCCCAAATTCCTCGGCGACCGCACGCACGCTGAGGATTTCCGGCCCGGTAATATTGATTACGTTTGGCGGAGATGTCCCGCAACCGAGCGATTCCAGGCTCATGGCCGAGGCGTCGGCCTGCCAAATCGCGTTCAAGTATCCCATCTGAAGCCGCACCGCCCGCCCAGCGTGCACCTGGAGAGCAATATCGAGCAGCACACCGTAGCGAAGTTCGGTGGCGTAGTTCAGGCGGAGGATCGTCATCCCGATCTTGTGCGCTCTGCTGAAGTACTCCAAGGTGCGTTCGCGTCCAACGCAACTCATCGCGTATTCCCCCGAGGGATTTAGGGCGTCTTCTTCTCGCGAACCACCACTGGATATGGGCGAAAGACCGTAAACATTTCCCGTCGAAAAAACAGCGATCCGGCTCTGTCGATAACGATCCGCGATCAGTCCCGGCAGGAAGCTGTTGATGGCCCAGGTCAGCGGTTCCTGTCCCGTGGTTCCGAATTTCATTCCGGCCATGAAAACCACGTTGGCCGCATCAGGCAGTTTGTCAATCGAGTTCTGGCCTAGCAAATCGCAGCGCACTGTCTCGACGCCCCACGTTTGTAATCGGCGCTCGAGCGCGGAATCTGAGAATCGAGCTACGCCGATAACTCGTCGCTTCACTCCTGCCAACTCGGAAGCCCTTTTGGCCATTCGAGCAAGCGTCGGTCCCATTTTCCCGCCCACGCCCAACACCACGATGTCGCCATCAAGTCCGCCAAGGGCCTGAATTGCCCCTCGGGTGGGTTCGCTAAGTAGTTCCTCCAGCTGTGCTACATCCTTTATGGAGTTCGGAGCACTGGCCATAGTGACTACTTTTCTCTTTTCACGTCTCGGCAGTCGAAAACTGCCGCGCAATTGTATTCGAATAGATAGCAACTGTCTCGAAGGTTCCGGTATGCTCCCCGGCAGTTTACAATTGTTCCGGAAAATGTGGATATGCACCTTCGCGCGATGACAAAACTTGATGTTTCCGCAGGTCTTCGCCTGAATGAACTTGCTGGATGGAACCAAACCGCCGCTGACTGGTATCGCTTCGTCGACGCAAGTCCGGCCGGATGCTTTGTCGCTGAGGAAGATGCACGGGTTTGCGGCACGGCGACGACGATCACCTACGAGCATCGTTTTGCCTGGATTGGAATGGTTTTGGTCGATCCCGGGTATCAAAAACGTGGAATCGGAACTCAACTTTTGAAAATGACCATCGAGTATCTCGATCGGCGGAAGATTCCCACGATGAAGCTCGACGCCACCCCACAGGGCGAGCCGCTCTACCGCCAGCTGGGATTTGTGACCGAGTATGAGATTCAGCGATGGATTCTGAAGAGGCCAAGCAACCCCATCGCGAACCCTGGAAGTTCCTCTAAAACTCCGCTGACCGAGGCCCAACTTGCACCCATCTTCAAATTCGATCGGGAGGTGTTCGGCGCCGATCGCAGTTCCCTGCTACGTTCCCTGCGCGACGGATGGCCTGATTTCGCTAGGGGTGTTTGGAGTAACGGTCTCCCACAAGGCTATGCGTTTGGTCGGAATGGTTTGTTTGCGGATCATCTCAGTCCCTGGGTGGCAAAGACCCGGGGGGTGGCAGAGAACCTTCTCCAAGAATTTATGATGCGCTCTTCGCGCGAGACTCTCATTGTGGACTGCTTGGCCGCCAATCTTATGGCTATTGAGCTGTTGCGCTCCCACGGGTTTACTCACTCTCGTTTGCTGACACGGATGTTCCGCGGCGAAAATGCGCACCCCGGCAATCCTGAGTCTCTATGCGCGATTGTTGGCCCCGAATTTGGGTGAAATCCAGGTGCGACTCAAGCTAAGCTTCGCATCCGTCTTCTGGAGATAAATGGCCGCTCGGGTCTCAAACGATTCATCAAGTCCCGTGTACTATGGCTGGTGGATTGTTCTGGCCGCCTTCCTGAATCTTTTCTTCGTTGTGGGAATCATCTTTTATGGATTCCCCGTTTTTTACCCGTACTTCGTGGAGTCTCTCGGCTTCACTCGGGCCCAGGTTACCCAGGGATTTTTTCTCGGATTCCTGTTCGCAGGGCTTCCCTTTGGCGTTTTGGCCGGAACACTGATCGACCGAGTCGGCGCTCGATCCGTAGTTCTTGTTGGAGTTGGCCTTGTCGGACTTCCACTGCTCCTCATGGGTTGGATGACCCGCTTTTGGCAGTTCGAATGTCTCTGCATCGTGGAAGTTTTGGGTTACGTCCTGGCGGGACCCATCCCGAACCAGGTGTTGATTTCACGCTGGTTTTCCAGGCGTCGCGGCCGGGCCATGGGTTGCGCTTACCTTGGTCTTGGACTGGGAGGAGTGGTTGCCCCCCTGTGGATCAATTACCTCGCTCACACTTTAGGTTGGCGCCATGCTCTGCAATTGCTCGGCGCGGTGATTCTCGTCGTGCTTTTTCCAGTGGCAATCTGGGTCACGCGTTCCGCTCCGGAGGAACGGGGCATTGGTTCCGAGCCGGGCGTGGAGCCTGAAATGGTCGACGAGAATCTATCACCCCAGTCTTCATCCTCGATGGGGGTCGCTCAGGCCGTCCGTTCAGCTAGCTTTTGGCTCCTACTTGCAGGATCAACCTTGGTTATCGGAACCATAGGAGCCGTAGTTCAACACTTCATTCTTTTTCTGAAGGATGCGGGCTATTCGGCAACGGTCGCCGCTCGATTCTCTACCATTCTGCTGGCCTCAAGCCTGGGGGGACGCGTGATGGTCGGCTACCTCGCGGATCGTTTGCCGAAGACCCGCCTCATGACCTTTTTCTATCTCTTGATTGGAGCCTCGGTATTCTTGCTCGTTAACCCACAGTCGTCGGCTCTACTGTCGACCTTCGCTATCATTTTTGGTTTTTCGATGGGTGCGGACTATATGTTGATTCCGCTGGTAACCGCGGAGTGTTTCGGCACTGCTGCGCTAGGCAAGCTTTTGGCGCTCCTCATCATGGGCTACTCCGTCGGTCAATGGGCGGCTCCCTGGATTGTCGGCAGGATCTTTGATGCCCGTCATAGCTACGACCTGGCTTGGAAAAGCGTAGCCATTGCCGGAATTTTGGGAGCGACAGCAATATATGCGCTGCCATCGTCTTCGCGTCGAATCCGATCCTGAACGCGGAGGAGTTTCACCAGCCGGCAGTTCGACGCGAGACTAGTAAAGGCGGTCGCTTGCTGTCGGGCTGGCTGGCCTATCATCACCCGGACGAGTCCAGACAGGATGACCGGAGCGTAGCTAGCGAATCTGTGCCCGAAGCGAACCAGGCTGAAATGGCTCGGCTAACCGCCCGACCCACGACTTTCGCTTACTTTCATTTACTTTCTATTTGTTTCTATGTCAAGATGCCGGCGCGAGCTGCTTCTTGCTCGTGGAGCGCCGCGATTGCCGGAGCAATCCAAGAGGGTTCCGGGAATCGGAGTTCATGCACTTAAATCGGATTAACAGAGGGGAAATGGCAGGTGTGCACCGGAGTATGCGTTTCGATCTGTCGGTCGAAGCCACGACGCTCTGGGCCGCCGGATAAATGTCCATCTTGATTACGACTAGTGTTTTGTGACATGCTACGCCCGTTTGGGGGGTGCCCAATGCAAAATCGTTTTAACCTTGCAGTTTCTGCTCTTTTGCTGATTCTAACGATGCTTTTCGGTCCGAATGTTGTGCGCGCGGATGTAACCGGATCGATCCTGGGCGTAGTGCACGACAGCACGCAATCCGTGGTTGCCGGCGCACGCATTGTAGCCACGAACGTGCAAACCAATTTCAAGCAAGAAACCGTTTCGGCTGCAGACGGCTCGTTTCGTATTTTGGCGCTGCCAGCCGGAGTTTATAAGCTTACGGTCACAGCGCCCGGATTCCGCACGTTCACCGAGACTGATATCGAAGTAAAAGTAAACGACCAGCTCCACTTCGATGTAACACTCAACGTTGGCAGCGTGGCGGAGCACGTGGAAATCGTCGCGAACGCCGTGCAAGTGCAGACGGAAAGCACCCAGCTCGGCGATGTGATTGACTCGAAGAAAATGCTGGCGTTGCCGCTGAATGGCCGCAGCTACATCGATTTGCTAGGACTGCAGGCGGGTGTTGCGCCAGGCACCGCGGGAACGATCCAGCAGGATCGTCCGGTCGCGGGAGGGTTACAGAATTCGGGCAATATCTCGGTCAATGGTCAGCGTGAAACGGCGAACGCTTTCTTGGTGAACGGGGGCGATGTTAGCGAGGGCCGCAACTTGGGCGCTGGATTGGTTCCCAACCTGGATTCCATCGAGGAATTTCGGCTGATCACCAACAGTTTTGACGCCGAATACGGAAAATTCAGTGGCGCGGTGATGAATGCTATCACTAAGTCCGGTACCAATAGCTTTCACGGTGACGCCTTCGAGTTCCTGCGCAACGATAAATTTGATGCAAAGAATTATTTCTTTTCTGGCAAGTCAGAGCTGCGGCGTAATCAGTTCGGTTTTGCCGCTGGGGGGCCGTTCTGGAAAAATAAGCTGTTCTGGTTTTCCGATTATCAAGGAACGAGGGAAGTAAGTGGCGCCGAGGCTACTGCGAACGTGCCTACCGATGCCCAACGCCTGGGCAACTTTGACCCCGCCGCCTTGACAGGTACGGTTGACGGTGGTTATTGGGCCCAAGTGCTGAACACGCGGCTGGGGTTGCCGCCCGGGACCATATTCCAAGGGGAGCCGTACAGTTTTCCGGCGACCCAAGACGCGCAGGGCAATATAATTAGCCCAGCCTGCAGCTCGACGGCGCAGTGCGTCTTTCCCGTCGATCCGGCAACTGGACTGGCGAATATTCCCAAGGCAGCGTGGGATGCGCCAGCCACGAATATTCTGCCGTACATTCCTGCGCCGACTCCCGGCTGTATAACTAACAACTATTGCAACAACAGTCAGAAAAACACTGTCTCGGACAACAAAATCGGAGAGCGGGTGGACTTCAACAACCAAAAAACCGGAAACTGGTCCTTCTACTACCATTTTGACAGCTCCAACGTTGGGAGTGCGCTTCCCTTTGCCAGTGTGGCGGGCTTCCCCTCGGTCACGCCTTCGCGCGTTCAGCAATTTGTTATGAGCAACACGAAGACCATCGGAGCCACGGCGGTCAACGAGGCGCGGGCTACCGTGTTTCGCAATGTTCTCCACAAAGATAATCCAGCCGCCAGCTTTGCCAGCCTTTCCTCCTTGGGTTTCGTAACCGGGGCAGGCACCTTGGGGATCATCCCGCTAGCCGGCTACAAAGAGTACGTGCCTCAAACCAGCTTTAGCCAAAGCGGCTTAAACATTGGCGTGCCCACCTTAAATACGTTCCAGCCCAACACCACCTATACGGCTTCTGACGTACTTTCGAAGTCGCTAGGCAAGCATACCGTGAAGTTTGGCGGCGAATTCCGTTACCTGCAAATCAACGAACGTAACTACGCCAACCCGAATGGCGGATTCACATTTGATGGCAATGTGACTGGAGTCGATTTTGCGGACTTTCTCCTCGGCGCGACCTGCACCCAGTGTTCTGCTCCCTACACCCAGGCTGCTTTGCAGCTCCTGGATTCCCGCACACGCTACGGTGGAGCGTTTGCGCAGGACTCCTGGAAGGTGAAACCCAACCTCACGCTCAATCTCGGCTTGCGCTGGGAAGTGAGCATGCCGTGGTACGACACGCAAGGAAAGCTTCAGGCTTTCATTCCCGGGGAGACGTCCACTACTTTTCCACTTTCACCAACAGGCTTGGTGTTCCCCGGCGATCCCAACGTTCCCAAGACGCTTGCTCCAACCCGATACAATAATTTCGGTCCACGCATCGGTCTTGCCTATTCGCCTGGCTTCAACGATGGCGCGTTGGGCAAGATTTTTGGGGGTCCGGGCAAGACCAGTATGCGGGCGGCTTTCGGCCTTTACTACACTTCGGTCGAGGACCTGAACCTGTTTTACGAAGTCGCGGATGCTCCGTTCGGCCTCTATTGGACCTCACCGGTATCGGTCTTGATGGATGAACCCTTCCGGATTCGAGCTACCGGGGCCTCCATAGGACAACGGTTCCCATTCACCGCGCCAGTTCCGGGCGCCCCGTCGAACAAAACATTGGACTTCTCGGTTTACGAGCCATTCAACTTTTTCCCCGGCTATGGCATTCACAACAAGCTGCCGTACGGTGAGCACTTCAACCTCTCGATTCAACGGGAGCTAAGCAAATCCACCGTGCTGACGCTGGCGTACGTCGGAACTGAAGGTCACCATCTCATCACCCAGCAAGAAGCTAATCCGGGCGGCGCGGCCCTGTGTTTGCACCTCGAAGCGATCCAAGCTTATGATGCGACTCAGAGTGGTCCCGGTAGTCCCGTCTTCGGCTGCGGACCCGGGAGCGAGAACCACGTCTTCAATACCGTAGCAGCGGCACCGTGCGGTGCGGCATATAATCCAGGCTGCGTCTACAGCACCAGACAATCGTTAAACGGTCCCAATTTCTGCTCCGGCGCGACTCCCCAGGTGTGCTTTGGCACCGGCAACACCTACACGTTCCTCACCGCCAATTCGATTTACAACGCGGGGCAAATCACCTTGGAGCGCAAGGCCAATGACCTTACATTCCTGGCCGCGTACACCTTCGCCAAAGGCCTGGATAACTCTTCGGCCTTCAACGACCTGGTGAACTTCACAGATCCGAAGTTGAGCCGAGGATTATCATCGAGTGACGTCAGGCACAATTTCGTGGCCAGCTACGTTTGGGCCATCCCGTTCGATCGAGCCTTCAAGGGAGCGCCAAAACGATTGACCCAAGGCTGGCAGATGCAGGGCATCACACGTTTCGCCACCGGATTTCCGATTCAAATGAACCAGGGAAATGACGATGTTTCCCTAGCCGGCAGCGGGGCCACGGATATGCCGAACCAGGTGGGCCCGGTGGTGATTGTAAGTCCGCGCAAGGTATATCCCGATTGTCATGCCGATCCCAATAATCCTACGGTTCCAACTTCGGGTTGCTACTTCCTCCCAACCGCCTTCGCCCCGAACACCTGCGCTTTCGATCCGGTGACCTTTCTTCCGAGCCCCGGATGCGGAACTTTTGGGACGGCCAACCGGCGCTTTTTCCACGGTCCCGGATTCAATAACACCGATTTCGGCTTCCTAAAGCGAACCGTGATTCACGAGAATTATGCTTTCGATATCCGTGTTGAATTTTTCAACATATTCAACCACGCGCAGTTCAATAACCCGGGCGGTAACATCAACAACCCTAGCAGCTTCGGAATCGTCACCTCGGCCCGCGACCCGCGCATCGGGCAGGTCGGCGCGAAGTTCTATTGGTAATTTTCGATCCTTCGGGTAGGACAGGGGAGAAACCCTGTCCAACCCAGTTAGCTTGTGCCAGAATGAAATCAATTCCGCAACTTCTGGAACGGTGCAAGCTCTTGGTGTTTCTACTGGCATGGGGTTTCTTGTTCTCCGCGCCTTCTTCTGCGCAGACTGCCCAGAGTTACCGCCAACAAGCCATTGAGCTTTCGCGCAACAAATCCTGGGACCAGGCCATCGCGAGTTATCACAAAGCGCTGGACCTTGAACCGAACGACCCGGACACGCATTACAATTTGGCACTGGCGCTGAAATATAAGGGCGATGCGAAGCAAGCTGTTGAGGAGTTTGAAGCTTCTCTACGGCTCAAACCAAAGTGGGCCGATGCGCATTACGGTTTAGGCGCGACCTGGTACGATCTGAATGATCAGGCCGCCGCGCTCAAGGAACTGCGCACGACGGCGGATCTCGATCCCGCGAACGCCGGGGCACATCGCCTCCTGGCAAGGATCTATTTGCAGCAAAGCAATCCATTGGCTGCCGAGGGCGAGTTACGGCGGGCGCTAGTATCGAAGCCTTCTGCCGAACTGCATCTCGAGCTGGGGCTGGCCGAAGGACAGTTGGGAAAACTGGATGTCGCCGCCGGGGAATTTCGCCGTGCCCTCCTGCTCAATCCAAAGTTTCCTCAGGCACACGCACTGCTGGGAGTGACGCTGCGCCGCCAAAGCAATCACGTTGGCGCTCTGGCCGAGTTCCGCAAGGCTGTCGAACTCGATCCGAATGATCCGGAGACGCAATGTGACCTCGGCAAGGAGCTCAAAGCCGACGGCGACATAGCAGGCGCGATCGCCGCGTTCCGGCGGGCGATCGCGCTGAAACCTGATTTCGAAAAGGCGCACTATAACCTGGGTATTGCGTTGCGCGCTCGGGGCGAGACCGGTGCCGCACAAAAGGAGCTGAATGATTTAGGCGCACTGCGAGAGTTTCGCGCGCGCCTGGCACAGGCGAAATATCTTATCCTCCAAGGCGTGGACGCCCTGAAGCAGCAGAAGCTCGACGAGGCCTTGATGCTCTTCGAGAAGTCCATCGAGCAGGGTCCCGAGATCCCCACGGGCCATTACTATCTGGGAGTTACGTGGGAGCGCAAGGGGGACGCTCCGCGGGCCGTGGCGGCCTATGAGAAATCGCTCGAGCTGAAACCGGACTATGCGCAGGCCCACACAAGTCTCGGGCTGCTCTATTGGCGTCAGGACGATCGCGTACGCGCGCTCGAAGAACTCCAGCGGGCGGTGATGTCCGATCCCGATCTGGCCGAGGCACATTACAATCTCGGCCTCGCGCACGCGCAATCCGCGCACCTGGATGAAGCCGTTCGCGAACTAAATGAAGCCATCAGCCTCGAACCCAACTACACTGACGCCCGGATACAATTAGGATTGGTGCTCAGCCAAAACAACGATACCGCGGGCGCCGCCAATGTCTTCCGGGAAGTCGTGCGCCGGGAGCCGAGTTTCGCGGAAGCTCACAACAATCTCGGACTGGTACTGTTGCAGGCGGGCGACCTCCCGACAGCGCGGGCGGAGTTTATCGAGGCGGTCCGGCTCAAGCCGCGCTATGCGGAAGCGCACTACAATCTTGCATTGGCACTTCATCAACAAGGAGAAGAGGCGGAGGCGCAGGCAGAGTTCGACAAGGCGTACGAGATTGCGCCGGAGTTAAGAAACGCGCCGCGGCCATAACAAACATGTTCACCAAGAGTCTGTCTTTGATGCTTCTAACGCTGGCGGCCGCCTTTGCCGGGGAGGTGTGCGAAGTCACAACTCCTATGGCCAGTTTTTCCATTCCTCATGTCGCCGAGGCGCCGGACCTGAACACCGATCCGAGCTCGGCAACCTGGTCCCATGCGGCGTCCACTTGGATCGAGAAAGATTGTTCGCAAAAGATCGACTATCCCAAACTCAAGACCGAAGTGCGGGCATTTTGGACGGACTCCGATCTGTACCTGCTGTTTATTTCTCCTTACAGCGAGCTGAACCTATGGCTGCCGGCGGATAACAGCAAAGACCGCCTAAAACTGTGGGACCGCGACGTGGTCGAGTTCTTTCTGGGTGACGATTGGACCGACATCAAGCACTATCGTGAATTCGAGATCGCTCCGACAGGCGACTGGGTCGATTTGGCCATCGACCTGAATCGAGAGACCTATGACGCTAACTGGAATTCCGGGTGGCAGCGACAGGGGCGCATCGACGAAAGGAACCACGTCTGGTATGCGGCGGCTAGGGTGCCGCTGAAGTCGGTCAGTGAAAAACCGGTGAAGCCCGCGACTCAATGGCGCGCCAACCTGTACCGCATCGACGGGCTCGGCGAGGATCCCGTGCGCCACTTCATGTGCTGGCAGCCGACTTGTGTAGTCAAGCGGGATCCCAACCACGTGCCTGAACACTTTGGAACCATAATCTTCGCACCGTAAAGGTCTAAGACTCGGGAGGAAGCCCATGCCTTTCACTCTGGAATCGAACCGCCGCGGATTCATGAAAATACTGGCTGCCTCGCCGCTCTTAGCCCGAGTTGCGGCTCACCATCTTTACGAAAAATCCGCTGCTGCGATCGGGCACGACACAAAAGAGAATGTGTACAGCCGCCTGGGGGTCAAGACGGTCATCAATTGCCGCGGAACATGGACCTATCTGAGCGGATCGCTGCAGTTTCCGGAAGTGCAAGAAGCTCAGGCCGAAGCGAGCCGTCATTTTGTGAACATGGTCGAATTGCACCAGGCCGTGGGACGCCGCTTGGCGGAATTGACCGGCGCCGAATCCGGGTTAATCACCTCCGGTGCCGCGGGTGCCATGGCTGCCGCGACCGCAGCCTGCATGGCGGGCAACGATCCGCAAAAGATCTGGCAGCTTCCGGATACCACCGGCCTGAAGCACGAAGTCATTATGGCCGGTGGACGCAGCGCGTTCGACAACGCCATCCGGCTAGCGGGGGCCAAGCTGATCATCGTCGAGAAGCCGGAAGGAATTGCGAACGCCATCACCGGCAATACTGCGATGATTTACACCACCGATCTCGGGGACAAACTCGTGCGCGAGGCGGCCATCGCCAAAGAGCACAATGTGCCACTCCTTTTGGACGATGCCGCAGGTATACCGCCGATTGACAACATCAAACTCTACGCAAAATTGAAACTCGATCTCTACACTTTTTCCGGAGGCAAGGGCTTGCGCGGGCCGCAGTGCAGCGGCGTGCTGCTGGGTCGCAAGGATCTGATCGAGGCTGCCTTGCGCAACTCCTGCCCTTACGAAGGGGCGGTATGCCGGCCCATGAAAGTCGGCAAAGAAGAAGTCATCGGCTGCCTGACAGCCATCGAAACCTGGCTCAAGATCGATTCCAAAAAACTCTACGACGAATGGCATGCGCGGGTGGATCGCATCGCCAAGTTGGTCGAAACCGTCCCCAGCGTCGAGACTCAGATCTATATTCCCGATGATGGTAATCGTTATCCAACCCTGCGCATTTCCTGGGACCAACAGGCCTGGGGCTTCAACGTGAGCGAATGCGTGCGGAAATTGCACGAAGGCGATCCGGTGATCGAAGTGCTCAGCATTGACAATCCCAGCATGGTTTCCGCAGTGCAGGAAGGTGCCGATAAGCCGAAGCCGAATCCGAAGGAACCGAAAGAGCAGAACCACCTCGAGCTGGTTTCCATGACCATCCAGCCTGGAGAAGAAATGATTGTTGGACAACGGCTGCGGGCAATTCTAGCTTCGGCGCGCAAGGGAAACGTGGCATGAAGTTTTTTTCCCTGTCCGTCGCCTCGCTGCTGTTGCTTGGCTCAGGTGTGCATGCTCAAATTCAAGCGGTTGCTCCGCCCCATACTCTCGCTAGAAATGCTGCACTCGGTTCCTCCGGAATCGACGCGGGCGACTATGTCTACATCTCTAGCCAGGGGCCTTTTCGCGCCGACGGCAGCGTTCCAGAAAACATTGCCGATCAAGTCCGCCAATCCCTCGACAACGTAAAAGGGGTCGTGCTAGCCGCGGGCCTCACCATGGATCATGTCGTCTACGTGCAGGTCTATCTCAAAGATGTGAATCAGTACGCCGAGTTGAACAAAGCCTTTGCGGCTTATTTTCCACAGGAGCCTCCTGCGCGCGCGGTGCTCGGCATTGCCCGGCTGCCGCAGGATGATGCTGTCCAAATTAACGCCGTCGCTGTCCGCGATCTCAAAGGCAAGCAGCCGGTCTCTGCTCTTGCATTCAAACCAAACAAGGCTTTTTCTCCCGGAATGCTTACTCACGACAGATTATTTCTTTCCACGATGCCGGGCAGCGACCGCGCAACCGGAAAAGTTCCGCAGGATCCCGCTGCTCAAGTCGATCTCGCGCTCGACGGCATGAAGGCCGTTCTGGAGGCCGCTGGACTCAATCTGAGCAACATGGTCTTCGTGAATCCCTATCTCACGCGTGAAATCCCGATGCGCATCATGAATGAGCTCTACGCCAAACGCTTCGAGTTCGGCAATACCCCTGGTCGGGCCACTATCGAAGTGTCGGCTCTGCCCGAAGGCGTGCATATTGCATACACGGGTGTAGCTGTGCGCGATCTAAGCCAGCGGCGGGCAATACGCCCGAAAAATATGCCGCCAAGTCCAACCGCGAGTCCGTGTGTGTTCGCTGGTGAGACGCTGTATTGTTCAGCAAAGAGTGGATTCATTCCCGGCCCCCATGGCGGCGTGTACGCCGCGACCACTGCGGAACAGGTTCGCCAGACGATGCGAAACCTCCTCGACAATTTGGAGGAGGCGGACATGAACTTCGATCAAGTTGTCTCGACGACAGCTTACCTGGACGATGCATCAGAATCGGCGGTGTTCGAGAAAGTGTACAAGAAATATTTCAACGGGATCCTGCCGGCACAAACGATGGTTCAACAGATCCAGCCCGCCGAACGAAAACCCGATGAAGAAGGCCATTACCCGGACCTCGAGCAGGTGTCGCTCATTGCTGTGCGCAGCCGGCCTAATCGCTGATGCGATGAGAGGGCTGACCTGTGACAGACATTTCAGCGTGAATTCGAGAGATACGGAACGAAACCGTGCGCTTTAGTTTTCAGCCGGTACACAGAAGTGCTCGCAGTGATGTATAGGGTACCGTAGTCGGCGTCGCCCCAAGCAAGATTGGCTGGCTGCTCCGGCATGGCCATCGTGCCGAGATGATGGCCTTGCGGATCCCACACCCAAATCCCTTTCGGTCCCGTCACGTAGAGATTCCCATTGCTGTCTACTTTCATTCCATCCGGCACGCCGTCGCCCTTGCCGCCGGGCTCTTCTCCGAAGATGCGGCCATTGGTCAGCGAGCCGGCCGGCCTGACTTCATAAACGCGAATGTTCCTTTGCTTGCTGTCATCGACGTAAAAACTCTTTCCATCGGGGGAGAAGGCCAGCCCATTAGGTTGAGTCAGATCCTGGGTGAGCAAACGGACTTCACCATTCGAATCGAGGCGATACACGCCCTGGAAACGAAGCTCCTGCTTTTCTCCTTTCACCAAGTCGAGAGTCGGGTCGGTGAAATAGATCGCGCCGTCCGGACCAATGATCACATCGTTAGGGCTATTGAAGCGTTTTCCTTGATACCGGTCGGTCAGGATCTTGTATCTGCCATCCGGCTCGACCTGGATAATGGCCCGCAAAACGCTGGCACAGTCCAAAAGATGGTGCTCTCGGTCGTAGGTATTTCCGTCGGGATCGCCAAGCGCGATAACTTCTTCCTTGCGCCCATCGGCCACATAAACTCGAAATATTTTGTTCAACTCTTCATCGCTGACGTAAAGAAATCCTGCGGGATCCCAGACCGGCCCTTCTGTAAATCCAAACCCACTGGCGACGGTCCTGAGCTTCGCGTCGCGATCCACAAGAGTCCAAAACTTCGGCGATTCAGCAAGCAATTCGAAACGCCGCTCCGGTTGAACGGCTCTTAACGAGCCAAGGGAGATGATCCCAATGAGCAGCAAAGCAAGCGGCGCTCTTTTCATGGTTTCCGTACCGAGAAGATATCCTGGCGTTCTATGTCCCAGAAAGTGCGAAAAGAAAAACGCCAATTGCCCGTCCAGCGGTCAGTCCTCCTCGTTCTCAAGCTCCGATTTTGTTCCGGACGCTTGCGCTTTCTTGGCCGTTCGAGCGGCGCGCACGAGATAGCTCATCAGGTCATCCAGTTCAGTGGCGCTCAGTACCGAGCCGTAGTCCGATGGCATAAGGGATTTTGGCAGATATTCGAAATGTTCAAGGTCCTTTTTAGAGAGCAGATGAAAAGTTCCATCCAATGACTGCAATTGCAGTGAAAAATTATCTTCGTTGCGCGCCATACCCGTGAATTGTCGGCCTTCGCGCGTGGTCACGAGCAGAGTTCTTTCCCGCGGTTCCAGATCCTTGTTGGGATCAGTGATCGCAGTTCGAATTTCCTTCGCCGACCGGTTCGAACCGTAAGAAGTCAGATCGGCCCCGATAAATCCTCCCAAGCCGCTGATCATGTGACAGTTTGCGCAGCGCGCCTTTCCAAAGAAAAGCAATTTGCCGCGCTGCGCGTCCCCCAAAATAGGAGAAGCATTGCCTCCACCCTGCAGAACTCGCAAGTAGGCTACTATCGCGCTGATCTTCGGTACGCCCAGCGCCCCGAACGCCGGCATCCCCGCCACCGGTAATCCTGTCTCGAGGACGTGCAGAGTTTCCTCGTCGGACAACAGTTGAACTTCAGCACGGGTGGCGATGTTAGGCCCGCGTTCGCCGCCGCGCCCATCCAAGCCATGGCATGTGGCACAAACGGATCCATACATTTTCTGGCCATCCTCAGCAGCAAGATCTCCCGCCTGATTTTTTTTGGCTGGGGATTTCGTATTCTGCGCGCTGGCCGGTAGCACCAACACGAAGGCGGCAAAGAATAGTGAAGCAGCGGCCACGCAAAGAAAAGGGCGGGAGGAAAGCAGAATAAGACCTGCCTCGCTCCAAGTCGTGATGCGCGAACGGACATCAGTCATTTGGCTCGTGGCGGCAGAAAACGATTTTGTCGCGCTCCCTATCAAGTTTGAGAAGTTAAAAGTATCATTTGTTTTGCAAAAAATCTTCTCCCAATGAAACGAGGGGGATATTCCGTGGAGACGGGGACATCGGCCTATTCGACCGCATCGAATTTCAATTGAGGCGGCATGCGTTAGGCGAGCAGGCGCAATACAGTATTAAAGTCCATGCTTCACACTATCTTTGAGGAGGATTCCATGAACAGACTCGCCCGCTTTTTCCGTCGCACCATTCTCTGCGGAGGAGTTCTAGCTGCAAGTCTTGTCCTGGCAGGAATTGCGGGATGGGCCTGGCCACCTTCCAGGCAGGAAGCTGCGAAGCCGAGCGACGACGCTTCCCTGCTTGAAGGATTCCGCCACGTCGAAGCGGCCTCCGTATCCGATGCCCTCGAGCAAATCAGCGGACGCAAGATGTACATGTCTCATCGGATGCGGCCCATTTTCCCGACGAAGTTTGCTGGATTGGCGCTCACGGTGCTTTTGAAGAAAGAAAGCAACAATGATCCCGGGGCGCTCACCGGGATGCTTGCAGCAATCGATCAGGGCACTCCAAATTCCGTGTACGTCATGGTTGTCGAGGATGGCGCCGACATCGCCGGGATGGGAGGCCTGATGGGCACGGCGATGTACTCACGCAATTTTTCTGGCGCGGTGATTGATGGAGGCGTACGAGATACGGCCTATTTGCAAAAAATTGGATTCCCGGTGTACGCCTTGGGCATTGTACCCTCCACTTCGATAAGCCACTATCGCTTCGCGGGATCAAACATTCCGGTCTTGTGCGATGGGGTTAAGGTAAGTCCCGCTGACATCATCGTTGCGGATGCCGATGGCGTGGTAGTGGTCCCTCGTGGGAATGCGCCGCAAGTCCTCGCGCTGGCGCAGGAGATGGACTTCAAAGAGCACTCGATGTATGCCTGGATCGAAAAGCTCAAGTCCATCCAGGAAGCAGTAAAGAAGTTTGGGCGTCTCTAGGGTTATGTAAGGGGTATTGATTCGATTTAAACATTAAAATTCGGACTGGAACCTGGAAGCGCGCCGTAGTATAGAGACTCTCAGCAAATGGCAGGTACTTTCATGGAGTCGGTGGAGAAAGCGGGTTTCCCCGCTCTGATACGCGGATTTTTGGTTACCGCGGCTGTGTTCTGCGCCGGTTTCCTTCCGCTCCAAACGCGGGCACAAACGCAAGACGCGGGAAACGGTTCCGTTTCCACTTCGATCCATGTGGCTTCGGAAGCTCTCGCGGCGCGGCCAGTGGGCGCGAATTGGCTATCCTACAATGGCGATTACACTGGCCGCCGGTTCAGCAGCCTCGAACAGATCACTCCGAAAAATGTCGAGCAACTCCGCGCGCAATGGGTTTTCCACGTATCCAATTCCAACAGCATGGAAGTCACGCCGGTGGTTTTTGACGGCCTCATGTTCATCACTTCCGCAAACGATGCATTTGCGCTGGATGGGCAAACCGGCCGCCTCCTTTGGCATTACTCGCGCCCGATCACCGAAGGACTGATCGACGATGCCTCGCAACATCACAACCGGGGCGTTGGAATTCTCGGCGTGCACCTCTATATGGAAACGGACAACGCCCATCTGCTCTGTTTGGACGCACGCTCGGGCCATCTACTTTGGGACGTTCCTTACGCTGAAGGAAACAAGAATTACGGAGCCACGAGCGCGCCGCTGGTCGTGAAGGATAAAGTGCTGGTGGGAACTTCCGGCGGCGACGACGGCGTCCGCGGATTCATCGCCGCCTTCGATGCGGAGACGGGAAAAGAAGTGTGGCGCTTTTGGACAATACCCGGGCCCGGCGAGTTTGGCTCCGAGAGCTGGCCCGGCGAACTTTACAAGCGCGGCGGTGGCACTACCTGGATGCCTGGCACATACGATCCCGAACTGAATACAATTTATTGGTGCACCAGCAATCCGGCTCCCGATTTTGATGGCGGTCCGCGCCCGGGAGACGATCTTTACACCGCCAGCGTGTTGGCCTTGGACCCGGACACGGGAAAGCTCAAATGGTATTTCCAATTTACGCCGCACGACCTGTATGACTACGACGCGACGGAGACTCCCGTCCTGGTCGACACCAACTATCGGGGGCAGCCGCGAAAGCTGCTTGTCCAAGCCAATCGAAATGGATTTTTCTACGTTTTGGACCGCACGAGTGGACAATTTCTCTCCGCTTTTCCATTCGTGGAAAAACTCAATTGGGCGAAGGGTATTGATGCGCAGGGCCGTCCGATCCGAACCGGCGTCGAACCCACAGCCGAGGGCATGCGGACCTGTCCCGGATTCATCGGGGCCACAAACTGGTACTCGCCTTCTTACAATCCCTCGACTCACCTTTTCTATTTCCTGGCGAGCGAAAACTGCGATGTGTTTTCCTTAAAGCCGGAGGAATTTTCCGAAGGAAAGACATACTATTCCACTGGCGCGCGCCGCAGTCCCGGGGATCATGCGCAGAAAAGTTTGCTCGCTCTTAGTCTTGAATCCGACAAACCTGTCTGGCGCTACCCTCAAGCAGGCCCGGGGCATTCTTCCGGTGGAGTTATGACCACGGCCAGCGGCCTGGTTTTTTTTGGCGATGATGCCCAGTCCTTTGAGGCTGTTGACGCGCAAACGGGCAAGCCCCTGTGGCACTTCAATACGGGCCAGAACATGCATGCTTCCCCCATGAGCTACGAGGTGAAGGCCAAACAATACGTTGCCATAGCAGCGGGCAGCGACGTTTTTAGTTTTGGGTTGCCTTGAAGAACGAACTATTTCACGATCACTCGAAGGAGGAATCAGAAATGTTTACCGATCGCAGCACGAGAAGAGGTTTTGCCGCCCGGCTGGCCGCGCTTTTGCCAGGCCTCGGCTTCGCGGGAATGGCCAGTGGAACGCCGGCATCGGCCGCGCAGGGCACCGGCGCCGTCCAGAAACTCGACGGCGATGGAAAACCTGCCGGCAAGGGTTTCATCACGCCGCTCATCATTCACAATGGTTTGATCTATATTGCCGGGCAAGGCGCACATTCGCGCGGCAACAAATCGGACGCCGGGAAAACGCCGACGATCGAAATGCACACTCAAATGGTAATGGATGGCGTAAAGGCCGTCGTCGAAGCAGGCGGCGGCACTATGGACAGCATTCTTCAACTCACCGTGTATCTCGCGAAGCTGGACTACTATGACGGCATGAACTCGGTGTTCAAGACGTACTTTCCGAATGGCGGCCCCGCTCGGACTACCGTGGCGGTAGCTGGGTTACCGGGCGAGTCGCTCGTAGAGATCAATTGCATTGCTGCTGTGGTGCGTGACGTAAAGAAGGAGGCCTAGATCGATGGCATTCAAAGATAACTGGAATCGCAGAACTTTTCTGGGCACCCTCGGCGCGCTGGTGGGAACGATTTTCAGCGGGCGCAAGGCGTTTGCTTTTCCGCCTGCCGGAGGCAGCAAAGCCGCTCCCGTCACCGGCTTCGGCGCCACGGGGAACGTTTATGAAGAATTGGGCGTAACGACCGTTATCAACGGTCAGGGAACCATGACGGTCCTAGGCGGCTCCATGATGCGTCCCGAAGTTGAAGCGGTGATGGCGATGGCGGGGCGCCATTTTGTCAGCATTCCTGACTTGGAAGTCGCTGCCGGAAAGCGCATCGCGGAAATGCTCAAGCTGCCGGAGGGCTACGGCGCGCTCGTCACGTCGGGCGCTGCCGCCGCGATGCAGTCCGGTCTTGCGGGCATCCTCACAGGGGACAATCCGAAGTTCATCGAGCAGTTGCCCGATTTAACAGGGATGAAATCGGAAATCATCATCCAGAAATCGCATCGCAATCCATTTGACCATCAGTTGCGCGCTACCGGGATAAAACTCGTGGTCGTCGAATCAGGCGACGATTTGAAAAAGGCCATCAATCCACAAACAGCGATGATGCATTTTTCGAACTTCGCTGACAAGGAGGGACAGATCAAAGTGGAAGAATGGGTCAAGCTGGCCCATGAAAATAACATCCCGGCATTTATTGACGCGGCCGCAGATACACCTCCCGTCTCGCACCTTTGGGACTACGCAAACATGGGCTACGACCTCATCGCTTTCAGCGGAGGAAAAGCAATTCGCGGGCCGCAATGCGCGGGGCTGCTCGTGGGAAAGAAAGATTTAGTCGCTTACGCACTGCTGAATAACAGTCCGCACGAAGACACGCTCGGACGCAGCCAGAAAGTGGGCAAGGAAGAAATCGTCGGGATGGTCAAGGCGCTCGAATCTTACTTGAAGGAAGATCACGAAGCGCTGAACAAGGAATGGCAACGCCGTTTGGATTTTGTCTCCAACCAGGTAACAAACATTTCCGGGGTGACGACCTCTTTCCCCACTCCCGAAATCGCCAACCATGTTCCCCACATGCACATCAAGTGGGATCCCGCTCGCATTAAACTTACGCCGCGCGAAGTCACCACTGCCTTGCGCGGCGGAAAACCATCCATCGTTCTTTCTTCAGGAGAGCATGGCGAAGCCTTGTCCATGAATTCTTTCATGCTGAAGCCCGGGGAAGAAAAGATCATCGCCCACGAATTGGTGAAATTCCTAAAAGCACACACTGCGTAAAACGCTGTCGTTCGCCTTTGATGAAACGGCAGTCCGGTAGCCGCCGCATGCCCGGCATCTCTGGGCCGCGAAGGAGTCTGCATGGTTGAAGGCGCGAAGAGTCGCGTGCGCTGGTTCCTGGTGCTTGGGTTGTTTATTCTGAGTGCGGTCGCATTCCTCGACCGGATCAATCTCGCTATCGCCGGAAGTTCGATTGCGGCAGAATTTCACCTTACCAACGTACAGCTAGGTTCGCTGACCAGCGCCTTCTTGCTCGGCTACGCGTTTTTCCAAACCGTCGGAGGATGGCTCGCTGACCGCCTCGGATCGCGGCACGTGCTCGCCATCGGCGTCGTCTGGTGGGGGATTTTCACTTCTCTTACTGCCGCCGTTCCACCCGGGATAATTTCAGCGGTTCTGATTCTTGCAGCCGCCCGATTTCTTCTGGGAGCAGGGGAAGCGGTCCTGTTTCCCGCCTCCAACCAATTCGTTTCGCGTTGGATTCCCTCGCAAGAGAGGGGAAGAGCCAACGGTCTGATTTTTGCCGGCGTGGGCATCGGCGCGGGCGCCACGCCATTTCTCATCACCTACATCATGACCCACTACGGTTGGCGATGGTCGTTTTGGCTGAGCGCCATCATCGGGCTTGTCGTCGGAGCAACTTGGTATCTCTTTGCGCGGAATACCCCGGAAGAGCATCCGAAAGTTTCTGCGGCGGAACTGGCATTCATTCAGGCCGGGCGAACGCTTAGGCCCTCGACCAGCTCCCCCATGGCCGAAGAATCGAATCGACGGAGGATCGTAGCCGGCGACCGCATCCCGTGGATGAACATTCTCACCTCGAAAAATGTATGGGCCGTTACCCTCGCCTATTTCTGTTTCGGCTATATTGCGTGGATTTTCTTTGCCTGGTTCTTCATTTACCTGGCCAAAGTGCGGGGCTTGAATCTGAAGGCTAGTGCATCCTACACAACACTTCTCTTTCTCTCGATGGCCGCCTGCAGCCCCCTGGGCGGCGCGATCAGCGACAAGCTCACGAAGCTCTATGGAAAACGTAGTGGACGTTGCGGCGTCGCCGTGTTCGCGCTCGGCTTGACCGCCGCCTTTCTTTCGTTTGGTTCGCAAGTGCAGAGCGCCGGGCTGGCTAGCATCGTGCTCGCCGGAGGTGCGGGCGCACTCTATCTTTCGCAAAGCTCGTTCTGGTCGCTCACCGCCGATATAGCTTCCGGTTCCTCTGGCTCCGTTTCCGGCTTCATGAACATGGGCAATCAATTCGGGGGAGCGCTCACCGCCTCACTGACTCCGTTTCTTGCGTCTCGATTTGGCTGGACTACGCCTTTTTTTGTGGCTGCGGGTTTGTCGGTACTCGGTGCCGTGGCGTGGTTGTTCGTAGATCCAGAACGCGGTCTGTTGCCCGAAGCGCACCAATCCTCATCCGGAGAAAAAAGCTAAATCTCTTAAAGAAGTCGCAAGTCGCCTGCCACACGGTACGATGTTTGGGTCTGGCGACGCCTTTGCCGCCCGGCCCAATCAGTGAGATACCGCGGATGAATACTTCGATTACTGGGGCTATCCAGGACCGGGACGCTGGGAAATTTATGGTCTAGCGCTCTCCAATGAAATCCTGAAGAAAGTGTATTCGCAGAACGCGCAAAGAATGGTCGCCCACTACAAGCGTGTAGTAGCATTCGGATCGAGAAAGAAGTGACGACCCACCAGGAGAGAAGCGTGATGGAGAAGCGCGCATGGAAGCTTGGATCGGCAGGTGCCTTGCTGCTTGGGACGGGGGCCTGGATGCTGCAACTTTCCGGCTGTCAGAAGAAGGAGGAATCGCGTGGGACCCAGTCCGCAGCGCCAGTGGAGTCCGCTATCCGCGTGAATCAGGCTGGGGATGGAATCCACATGCAGACGCCGGCTGCTGAATTCGTGCTGTCTTCCACAGGTCGATTGACAGGGATCCTCCTAAGCAACGGTAAAAAACTGACGCTGGATGACCCAGCGGATGATTCCGGCCAAGTCATCACGGCCGAGCAAAGAGAAATTACTGACATCGTGCTGGACGTGGCCCACGCGCAAGTAAAAGGGGCTCAGGGAAAACTCGGGAAATTGGGGAAGCAGATTGAGGTGCGGGGAACCAGCGCCAGCACGGGGCTAGAAGAGACGATGCAGGTGGAAGTTTACGATGATTTCCCGGAGCTGGCGCTTCTGTCCGCGGCGTTTCGCAACCTGGGGCAGAAGGAAGTCTCTCTGGAAGAGCTTACGCTTCAGAAGCACCGCTTCAATGCAACGCTAGCCGATCCTGCTGCCGCAGGTCATGAGATGTGGTCTTTCCACGGTTCCAGCATCCAGTGGGGCAAGGATGAGATATTTCCAGTTCCGGCAAAATTTACGCAAGAGAATGTTTTTGGGATGCCCGTCAACGTGGGTGGTGATCTGGGAAGCGCCGGCGGAGGTATACCGGTTGTGGCGTTCTGGACAAAGAGTGTTGGGGAGGCGATTGGGCACATCGAAACGCTACCTCTGGTGCTTTCTATTCCCGTGAAAACCACCGAGCACGACCGGGTCAGCGCTAGCGTACGCTTCTCAGCAAATGCTGTGCTGAAGCCCGGTGAGATTTATTCCACTCCGCGGACGTTTCTTGCAGTGTATGCAGGTGATTTTTACGAGCCGCTGAGCACGTGGTCGAACGCGGTGGAGCGTGAAGGACTGACGAAGCCTGCGAACAACAATGAAAACTACGCGGTGAGTTGGTGCGGCTGGGGTTATGAATTCGGAGTAACGCCGAAACAGATGCTAGATACTATCCCGAAACTCAAAGAACTGGGAATTCATTGGGCGACGCTGGATGATGGGTGGTTCACAAATTACGGCGACTGGCAGCCCAGGCCCGCGGCGTTTCCGGGCGATGCGCTGCAAAAGATGGTGAGCGATTTCCACGCGCAGGGCGTGAAGTTACAGCTCTGGTGGCTGCCGCTGGCCGTGGAAGACGGACACTATGGCTATGGCGGGCGCAAGTATGTGGTTTCCGATGTGGTGAAAGAGCATCCCGAATGGCTGATCCAGGACAAAAATGGCAAAACCGCGCGGATGGCAAGGAATCTGGCAACCCTTTGTCCTGCGGTGCCGGAAGTGCAGGCTTATTACAAGCAGCTAACGGAACGATTCATACGCGACTGGGGCTTCGACGGCCACAAGCTGGACAATATCTATTCCACGCCGCCCTGCTACAACCCCAAGCATCACCATAAATCGCCGAATGATTCGATCTATGCCATGGGCGAGGTATACAAGACGGTTTTCGAGACCACCCGCGCTCTCAAGCCCGACAGCATCACGCAAAGTTGCCCTTGCGGCACGCCGCCGAGCCTGGCGTGGTTGCGCTACATGGATCAAGCCGTGACTGCTGATCCCGTCGGCTCCGTCCAGGTCCGCCGGCGCGTCAAAATGTACAAAGCCCTGCTTGGTCCTCGCGCTGCTGTGTATGGCGACCACGTGGAGCTGACGCGCATCGCCAAGGCTAATACCGACGATGAGCAGGACATCGGGGACGATTTTGCCTCGACTTTGGGTACTGGCGGCGTTCTTGGCACGAAATTTACGTGGCCGGATTACGGGCCGAAATTCAAGAATGTGTACTTGGATCAGGGCAAAGAAACGCACTGGAAGCAGTGGATCAAGCTGTACAACGAGAAGCTGCTGTCTAAGGGCACTTTTCTTAACCTGTATGTCTATGGCTACGATATTCCTGAGGCCTACGCGATCGAGAAAGAGGGGCAGATGTTCTACGCATTCTACGCCCCCGCAAAACCAGCCGACGCGCACAGCAAGCAACCGGCGCCACTGTCCTGGAGCGGGGAAGTCGAACTGCGCGGCTTGGAATCAAAGAACTATCGCGTCAGCGACTACGTAAACGGTAAGGACTTAGGCGAGATCAAAGGCCCCACCGCGCGGCTGAAGGTGAGCTTCGAGAACAATTTGCTCTTGCAAGCTTCACCCGCCCCGTAACTGCCTCTAGGGCTACTTCCGGAGTTTGGGAGCCGCGCCCACCGGTAATGAGCCCAAGCCCGCGGAATGTTTGCGTAGAAATTCCTCGCGATGCTTGGCGTCGCGGAAGGCTTCGGTTCCCCCGGCACGCGTGACCGAAAGCGCTCCCGCAATGTTCGCGAGTTTCAGACATTCCTCGATCTTCGCGCCCCGTATGAACTGGTGGACAAAGCCGGCGTCGAAGCTGTCGCCCGCACCGACCACATCCGCGACATCCACCATCGGTGGATAGGCCGTATATTTCTCCTTGCCGACCCGCGCCAGGGCGCCCTGCGCTCCGCGCTTGATCACGAGCATCGGCACTTTCTGCGAGAGGATTTCCGCCGCGCGCGTGACGTCCTCCACTTGGGCGAGCTTGCCGGCTTCCCTCTCGTTGGGCAGCAGAATATCCACATATTTCAGCAAGAGCTGAATGTCCGCCGGCCAGCGGTCCTCCGGGTCATCATTCGTATCCAGTGAGGTGGTCAGGCCGGCCTCCTTGGCCTTCCGGAAAATATCGATCAGCTTCGGCCGTAGCGCTTTCTGCAAGAAGTAAGAAGAGACGTGAAGATGCTTTGCGTCAAAAACATGTCGCAGCTCCAGGTCTTTCTCGCTCAGGTCGTACATCGTGCCGGGATAGGTGAGGATGTAGCGCTGCTGTCGTTGAGGCAGGATAATCGTGAGTCCCGTGGTCTTGCCGGGAAGACGGCGCACACGGGACAAATCCACTCCACTCGCTCCAAGTCGTTGAATACAAATTTCGCCGAACGGATCGCTCCCAATGCAGGAACTGAAACTGACTCTGTTCCCGAGCAACGAAAGGTTGTGCGCGAAAATCGCCGAGGAGCTGCCCAGCGTAATGCTCAAGTCTTTCGCCAGATGCTCGTGCTCAAGTTCCAGCTTCTCCGGGAGGCCATAAAAGATCAGGTCGAGATTGAGTTCACCAATCACACTTACGTCAAATGACCCCACCGGTCCATCTCCTCTTCAATTCAGTCTAGTATCACAACGCGCGATAGATTCTTTGGGTGATCGGCGTCTAGCCCCTTCCGAGCCCCGGTGAAGAAGCCGAGCAGTTGTCCGGTAACGGTGTACGGCGCTAAAAGTGCGAGTTGGTTCCCATCGAAACCGACTTCCATGACCAGATCGCTGGCTCTCCTCAGCGAGTCGTCCGCTTGATTGCACACCGCGATTGTCACCCCGCCGAGTTCCTTCATTTCTGCGAGCACTTCCCTTTCGGCCCCGAATCCTGTCTCGCTCAGGAAAAACATAAGGCATGTTCCCTGATTCACGATAGCTTTCGGGCCGTGGCGAAATTCAAGGGCATGGAAAAATTGGCTGTACGAGCAAGACATCTCCATGACTTTCAGCGAAGCTTCCCTCGCAATTCCATGAAATGGGCCCTGTCCGAGAAAAACGTAGTCCGCAAAGGAATGCTGTTCGACAAATTCTTCGGTGACTTCCGCCAGGGAATGAATGCGGGGCGCGAAGTGTTCCGTCATCCTCTGAAGGTCATGGATGAACTGGGTGTTCCCTGCCCAACGGCCGGCCAGATATTGCAGACTGAGGAGCATGCTGGTGAACGAACGCGTCATGACCATGCTCTTCTCATCCGCGATATGCAGCACGAGCGCTGAATCACAAATCTGCTCCAGTTCGCTGTCCCGGGCGCAAGTGAGTCCGATCGTTTGCACGCCCAGCTCATGGGACAGCACCTTTACGGCGCGCACCGTCTCAGACGTCTTTCCCGAGCGCGAAATCACCACGGCTTGAACTTCCTCACCCTGGGATTGCACCAGCTGAGGGAAAAGCAGAACCTCTGAAGCCGGCAGGGCGCGGGCCCGCTGCCCAGTCAGGAGAGTCCACGAGTTTGCGGCCGCTTCGGCAAGATAGAAGCTCGACCCGCAGCCCACAAAAATCCACTCCTTCCGCTTGCCACAGGTCGCCAGAATCTTTTCCACGCTGGCGCTCTGGCTCATTTCCAGCAAGATCGTCTGCCAGATCTGCCCCTGCGAAAGAATCTCTTTCCACGTCTCCGATTGTGTTATTCCAACCTTGCTGATCGCCATTCGTGTTCGTCCTTAACGATTCCCTGCGTTACTTGCGCCTAAACCAGTTTGACTTCCACGTCCGCTTTGCGCAGAGCTTTCAAATCATGCATCGAGATACCCTTGTCGGTGATGGTTTCGTGCACCGCAGAAGTCGGCAGGATCAGCGACAAGCTGCGGCGCCCGAATTTACTCGCGTCGCAGACTACCACGGTACGTCGCGCCGACTCCGCCATCGCGCGATTCACGCGCGCTTCCAGCAAATTTGGCGTTGTCAGCCCATAGCGCACGTCAAACCCATCCACTCCCAGAAATAGTAGATCGGCGCTCAGCTTTCGCAGCGATTCCTCTGCCAGCGGTCCGACCAGGGAAAACGAATTCTTGCGCAACACTCCGCCGGTGAGAATTACTTCAACAGGTGTATCCGCCAATTCGGCCGCAATATTCGTCGCATTCGTTACGATCGTAAGACTCTTGAAATGGCGGCACGCGCGCGCGATTGCCGTGGTCGTCGTCCCGGAATCCAGGATGATCACCTGTCCTTGCCGGATCATGTGGGCAGCAGCTTTCGCGATTCGCAGTTTCTCCCGCCGGTGCATTCCTTCCTTCTCATGCAGGGAACGGTCCTTCAACGCTCCCGTCTTCATCGGCAGCGCGCCGCCGTGCGTCCTTTCGAGTTCGCCCTGGTGATGCAGAACCTCAAGATCCTTGCGGATCGTGATCAGCGAGGTGCGGAAGCGTTTGGCCAAGTCACTCACCAGGACGCGCCCGTCTGTCTGCAGCAACTCCAGTATTTCGCGGCGTCGTTCTTCGCTCAACATGATCGGATGCGTTTATCCCTTGGCTAGCTCTGGCACGATCTCAGAGCGTATTTCTTTCCTCAGCCGCTCAATATCTTCCGCTCGCGCACGCCCGGCCTCTTCCGCCAGACAATTGGCAACCCCGCATGCAGCCGCCAGGCACAATGATTCTGCCGCCTCCAATCCTTGATGTTCAGCAAAAGCAAAACCAGCAAGCGTGGCGTCCCCGCTGCCTACCGTGGATCGCCCCGTCATTTCTGGAACTTTCGCAAAGAGCACTTCCCCGTCTTTCGCGCGCTGGCAAAGCAAGCCTTTCGAGCCAAGACTGATCGCTCCGCCGCTTGCGCCTTTACTGATAATCATTTTCAAAACGCTCCCAGCCGAGCCTAGCCCGTCGATTGCCCATCCGGTGAGCCATTCGGCCTCTTCCTGGTTGGGTTTCACGAAGTCAGGTTGAGCCTTCAGTGCTTGCCTCAATGGTTCGCCACTGGTGTCCACAAACACTTTGCATCCGCGCTGATGGCCAATTTCAATGAGCGTCCCGTAATAATGTTCCGGCACGCCCGGCGGCAAACTCCCGGAGAGAATTGCAGTCCTCTTCCCCGTGGATCCTCGCAGAGCCATCTCAAAGGCATCTCGCAGCCGCTCCAACTCCTCTCTGGTAACCCGCTGCCCGGGCTCCAGGATTTCCGTAACCGTTCCGTCGTTCTCGAGAATCTCCAGATTCATCCGTGTTGCGCTTGCTGTCGCTACGGCTTCCGCCCGAATCGACAACTTGCTTAGCCCCTCGACAAGTGCCGTCCCTGTCGGGCCTCCAGCAAATCCCAGCCACAGGGGATCTGCCCCCAGTGTCCGAAGAACCATGGCGACATGTGCCGCTTTGCCTCCCGGTGCTGGTATAACTTGCGTCGCGCGGTTCACGTGGCCGCGGTCCAGTCGCTGCAGCCTCAAGCGCTTGTCAATCGCCGGGTTCAGACTCACGCAAAGGTACACAATTCATCCACGCTGCATTGACGAAGCGCTACGAATCTCAAACCAGGGAGTCGCGGCTGCCAGACGCTGATTCACGTTCTCGACATTTTGAATTCCCTCGCTCCCCAGCCAATCGTCCAGCGCAGCACGGCCTTTCTCCACAAAAACCGGTACTCCGTCCTTCCACGTGGCGCGGCCGCACAGAACACCGGAAAACTTCACTCCTGCTTCCGCCGCGAGTTCCAGTGCATGCAGAAACGCTTCGTTGCTGACGCCTTCCGACAAATAGATGAACGGCACCTGCGCGCCTTCGGCAGCCTGCCGGAAGTGGCGTTTCGCTTCTTCCCGGGTATAAAGAATTTCGCCGCTCGCCAAAGGTGAACCCTGTAGGTAATTCAAATTCACCGGCACCCCCACTTTCAATACATCAACCCGGTATTTCCCCTTTGAAAATTCCACCATTCCGTTCGACACAACTTCCGGCTTCACCCGCGCGAAATCGCTTCCCTTGTCTTCCATCCCTTCGGCGTAACTCACGAGCTCTAGGAAAAACGGCACATCCGCCGCTGCGCACTCCGCCCCAACGCGCTCAACGAAAGCGTGTTTGACGTCATTGACTTCCTCAGAACTGAAGCTCGAGTAGTAGAGAAGAAGCTTGACGCTGTCCGCCCCCGCTTCGCGAATGCGCGCGACCGACCAATGATCCAGAAGTTTCGGCAAACGTCCCGGCACTTTGTTGTCGTAACCAGTCTTTTCGTATGCCAGCAGCAGCCCAGCGCACTTTGCGCGCTGCCGCGCCGCCGGCAATCCGTACTCCGGGTCTAGAAGAATGGCACTTGCATGCGGAGTCAGAATGCAGCTGACTGCCTCTTTGAATTGAATCAGACTCTCGGCAGGGACATTCTCCGGCCCGATTCCCATGCTTCGCGCAAACAGGTTCCGCAACGCGCTTCGCTGGTCAATCGCCACCGCGGCGATTACTCCACGCGAATCGCATACGGCCTCCAGACCCTTTTGCTTACCGGTTGTAAGTAGCGGAATCATTCTCCTTCCTTTAATCTTTCGCCGCGACCCAAACCACCGCCCCGCGCTCGACTGGCGGCAAGGTAAACTCCATGCGGTTCTGCTGCTTCTCCTCCGGAGGCATCTTTGACTACGCCGGTGAGTTGCGCCGTATACGAGGACTGTGCGCGAAGCGCCGGAGAGGCCATCGCGCAGAGAAAGAGCAAGACCGCTGCGAGAACAAGAGTTCTCCGAATGACAACTGACATGCCACACCTCCTGGACCGCAGCCTTACTGGACGGCAAAACGTGGAAGTTACGACTTCTTTCGCTTTGTTTCTTTTACTTTCTTTTCTCTGCTCGTGTCAAGCCCTTCTTCTCTCTGTCCCCCCGAACCGGAGATTCCGGAGATGGACAACAACCAGCTGAATGGACCGCTTGTTCGAATGACTGGAGCGCTCAGTATCATGCCAGGTTTTGGACGCCTACGTGGGAGGAAGTTCACTAAATAGATCGCTTGGATTCGAGTATTGTTGGATCCTGCCAATACTCCGGGTGAACCGAAGAGCTGACCGGGGTTATGTTCGTCGTGTCCACACGCGAGGCACGCCCCGTGTGCCAGAGTTGGGAGAACATGTACCCACGTTTCTGATGAACTGCGTTCGTGATTCTTCTCCAACCCGCGACCTGTTCGTCCGAATACAAGCCGGGCGCCCCGAACCATCCGCCGCCCGCAATCGCAATCGGAGTCGCTTCAGAAACTACGAGCCCACCTTCCGAGGCCCGCTGCGTGTAATACTCGAGCATCAGATCTCCTGGAATGGCCCCAGGCTGAACGGACCGCGAACGCGTAAGCGGAGCCATCACCACGCGGTGCTTTAGCTCCAGGGGTCCGACTTGAATTGGTGTGAATAACTTGTCTGCGCTTAGTGTTTTCATGATCCCCGATCCCCAGACCTCCTCTGCTGACCTGAGGCCAGGCGTCAGCTTTCCAAGCGACGTTCCTGCCACCTGGCCTCGCTCTGTTCAACGTCCCGCGTGGATCGGTTCAGGCATTCATTCCGCCATCCACGGTTAGATTCGCGCCGGTGATGTACGAGGACTCAGGTCCGGCGACAAACGCCACCATCGCGGCTATCTCATCCGCACGTCCGTAACGATCAAGTGCTGTGGCGGCCTTCTGCGGCACCACCCAATCACCCGAGGCGGGATTCAGTTCCGTGTCGATCGGACCGGGTTGCACGTTGTTGACCGTGATGCCCCGGCTCCCGATCTCTCTGGCCAGCGCCTGAGTGAACATTTTGACGGCTCCCTTCGTGCCCGCGTACGGCACAAGACCGGGCGCCGCGACACGTTCACCCACGGCCGAACCGATCATGATGACGCGACCGCCGCTCTTCATGTGCTTCAGCGCCGCCTGAGTCGCGACGTACACGCCACGAACGTTGATGTCGAGCACGCGATCCATTTCTTCCAAGGTCGCCTCCTCGAACGGTTTCGGAATGGCCGTGCCGGCATTGTTCACCAGCACGTCCAGTCGACCGAAGATTGAAAACGTCTTTTCGACCGCGGCTTTTACGGCAGCGGCATCAGCGGCATCCGCCTGAATCGCGATCGCTTTTCCGCCAGCGCGTTCAATCTCCTTGACGACGGACGCGGCTGCGTCCGCACCCTTCGTGTAAGTGATGGCCACGTTCGCTCCATCCGCCGCCAGACGCTTCGCGATGGCAGCACCAATGCCGCGCGAGCCGCCCGTAATGAGTGCAATCTTTCCTTCCAGGTTCTTTGACATGGTCCTTCTCCTCGAACTCGACGTATGCTCATCAGGCATGCGTCCAACTTTTGTTGCTCGCCCGACGCATCTCAATATCACCTCATCAGATGCCTTAGACAGCTGGTCGTCGCCTCTTCGAGAGATACTTTGTAAGCTGAACAGCGATGCTTTCGGAGTATGCTGGTGAACGATGGAATTACGACATTTGCGCTATTTCATTGCGGTCGCCGAGGCAGGAAGTCTGACTGTGGCAGCAGAGCAGACGCTGCACACGTCGCAGCCTTCGCTAAGCCGGCAGATTCGAGATCTTGAGGACGAGGTCGGCGCCCAACTCCTGACGCGCCGCGCTCGTGGTATCGAACTGACACCCGCAGGTCGAGCCTTTCTCGAACACGCCCGCTCGGTGCTATCGCAGGTTGAAGCGGCAACCGAAGCTGCTCGCCGGGTCGCTCATCCATCCAAACCACGCTTCTCGATGGGCTTTCTGACCGGACACGAATCGACTTGGATGCCCGAAGCCTTGCGCATCCTCCGCGACGAACTGCCCAACATCGACGTCATGATTTCGAGTCAATACTCGTCACCACTCGCCCATGCCCTTTTGAAGGGAACAGTCGACGCAGCTTTTCTTCGACGCGAACAAGGCGTGCCGGAGTTGGCGTTCCGTCCTCTCGTCAAGGAGCCCTTGGTGGTGGTCTTGCCGAGGGACCACCGTCTCGCTGCGCGCAAAACCATCAGTCCTAGGGATCTAGTGGGCGAGACGTTCGTGGGCGTGTCACACACGGCTCCTGTGCTGCGCGCGGTCATCGACGATTACTTGAGGCGGTCGGGAATCAATATCACGCCAGCTCACGAGACGGAACACGTCGTCATGGGAGTGTCCTTAGTAGCGTCGACGGGCGGCGTAGCGCTGTTACCTGCGTACGCCCAGAACTTTCTTACTCGGTCTGTAACGAGCCGTCCTCTCAGAGGGGACGCGCCAACTGTCGAGCTGGTCCTCGGTTACAAAAAGTCAAACGAATCTCTGATCCTCAAGCTCTTGCTTTCGAGATTAGACAAGTTGGTCGCTCGTGTCTCGAAGCAGGCGCACTAGCTGTCGTTTACACCCCCGTTAGGTTAAAGGTACCCAGACGTTCCTCTTGAATTCTCGTCCGAATAACGGGCAATCGGAAGTTATCAGCTCGTCCGTCAGATTGGTACCGACAACCGCGCCAGCAGTGAGCGAGCAATCGCTGGAGAGAAGCCGACTTCAAAGCACTATCCCGCCGTGGGAGCCGGATAGCCGACTACTAGCAAGGATCCGGCTGAAAGAAATAGAGGCGAGGCAAGAATCAAGCAATCCTCGGCTTGACGAGCCGTCTACTACGCGGTACGTTATTACGCGAGACGTAGTAACCATGCAAGATCCAACCATTCTCATTCTCGCAAGCCTAGCCGATGGGGATAAGCACGGCTACGCAATCATGGAAGATATCCAGGTCTTCGCGGGCATTCGGCTCGGCCCAGGCACGTTATATGGCGCGATCTGCCGTCTGGAGGGACAGGGTTGGATTCGAGCCGTTAAATCCGAGTCCCGCAGGCAGCCGTATCGGATCACCGCCGAGGGCAGTCAGCATTTGAAGGAACAGCTGGCGCTGTTGGGACAAGTTGTGCGGACCGGAAATCGACGAACGAGAGAAGCATGAGAACCTTAATCCGTTGGGCGGCCCGGTTGTACCCAGCAACATGGCGCCATCGATACGGCGCCGAATTCGATGCTCTTCTAGACGACATCTCTCCCTCTTTAGGAGATCTGTGCGACGTGCTTGGGGACGTGCTCCGAGTGCGCGCGACTACCTCTATTGATGCATGCCTAGTGTTGGCACCTGTGTCCCCGATGACTTTGCGCCTGCCCGTCGTGGTTTCGCTGACCGCACACGGACTGATGCTAACTCTCGTCCTGTTGGCTGTCTGGGGCCACGTAACCACGATGCCCTTGCATGTAGTTGCGCCACCGCCTCCGCCCGCCCCGGATCCACCACCCCAAGTCACAGACGCTCGCGTTTTCCCAAACGCATTGACGTTGTACTCTTCGCTGCCGCTTAGCATGCCCGCCCAGGGAGACGCGCTTCGTCTTTACGTTTCTAACGGTGTGGGAATCAACTTCCTGTCACTCCCAGATATCGGGGCGACCTATCGGCAGGGGAATGCCGAATGGCGAGTCTGGCCGGGGCAGGCGTTAGAAAGCTTCATCGTCCGCCGTGTGCTGCCGGAATATCCCCGCGAAACAAACATACGCGGTGCAGCGTCCGTATTCGTTGAATACCTGATTACGCGGGACGGATCTGTGAAGGTTCTGCGAACCTCCGGACCGGCACCCTTCACCGGCGCCGCTCAATCGGCGGTCCAAAGTTGGGTATATCGGCCGCTCGAGTATGAAAGTCGCCCCTGCGAGGTAATTAGTCGCTTAGAGGTGCGGTTCGATAGCGAGTTTGCCCGGTCAGCAACGTCGCACTGATTCGTTGCGCAGCGCGGCGTTACGACGAATGTAGCGGGCTGGAGAAGACAATATGCTGGTTCGAATTCTTCTAATCCTGTTTGCGTGCTTGGCTACAGCACAGCCCCAAGGCGCAAATATCCCAGATACGCCCGCCGGGCATACGCTCAAAGCCTGGCTCGATGCATTCAACAGCGGCGACCGCGCCACGGAAGAGAAGTACCTAAAGACCTACGATCCCGAGCGCTCGCTCGACGATGAAATGCGCTTCCGTGGCATGACCGGCGGCTTCATCCTCATGCAAATTCTCAAGAGCGATCCGCAACGCATCGAGTTCATGGTCCAGGAGCGCAACAGCGACACCGTCGCCATCGGTAAGATGGAGGTCAAACCCGGCGAGCCCGCCAAAGTGGCCAGTTTCGGCTTGCGTGCCGTTCCGCCCGGGACTAAAGCCGTCGACCTAAGCTTCAAAGTTGACCCCGCCACTCGCGCCAAAGTGATCGACGGAGCCGTCGCAGCGCTGAACGAAGCCTACGTCTTTCCCGAAACCGCCAAAAAGATGGAAGAAGGCGTCCGCACACATCAACAGAAGGGCGACTATGATGCCATTTCCGACGGCGACGACTTCGCCAAGCGCCTCACCGACGATTTCCAGGCCATCAGCCACGATAAGCACCTGCACGTGATGTTCAGCCCAGCCGCGCTGCCCGATTTTGACAGCCAGAAGCCCGACCCCAAGCGCGAAGCCGAAGAACGCAAAGAGATGGAGCGCATGAATTGCGGCTTCAAAAAAGCGGAAATTCTGGACGGCAACATCGGCTATCTGAAGTTCGACTTTTTCGCCGACCCCGGCATCTGCGGGCCCACGGTCGTCGCCGCGATGAATTTTCTGGCCAACGTCGATGCCGCGATTTTCGATTTACGGGAAAACGGCGGCGGCGATCCCAAGATGGTGGCCTTCGTCTCATCCTATCTCTTTGCGGAGCGCACTCATCTGAACGACCTGTGGACGCGCAAGGGCGACGTCACCGAGCAGTATTGGACCGACCCTTACGTTCCCGGCAAACGCTTGGACGGCAAACCGGCCTTCGTTCTCACCTCCAAAAACACCTTTTCCGGCGGGGAAGAGTTCACCAACAATCTGAAAGTACTGAAGCGCGCCACGATCGTTGGCGAAACTACCGGAGGCGGTGCGCATCCCGTCCGCGGCCATCGGATCACCGAGCACTTCGGCATCGGTGTGCCTTTCGCCCGCGCTGTCAATCCCGTCACGCATACAAATTGGGAAGGAACTGGTGTCGAGCCGGACGTGAAGGTCAATGCCTCGCAAGCTTTGGAAGAAGCAATCAAACTGGCTACAGAAGGCATCAAGGACAACGCAAATAAGAGTCAGCCCGTGCGAGTGCCATAGATCGGCACCTCGCATGCTGCCTGCTGTGCCGCCTGTAGGAGCCATTCCATTCGCCCATTAAATTGACACGGAGTACATGGAACTCCGCCATCCTCAGTCTGACTACTCCTCCCGCTCTGGACAGATGACGGGCAATCCGAATTAATCAACGCACCTTTTGAATTACTACCTACAAACGCGCATCTCTTCAGTGGTTGTTTTTCCTGACGAGATGCCGACCTCCCATTACTAATCCGTGGTATCACGTTTCGATCGCTCCGTGCGGCCGACCAACCGGGAGTTATCTCACCGCTTCCACGGTTACCTCTCCCAAGAGCAAGTTGCTTTGAGTTCGATGCGATAGTGTCAGAGCGGTCAGAGCGTTGGTTCGTTGACTAGCGGATGTCGCGTCCTTATGATGAAGCGGCGCGAAAACCGGGCGCCCAGTAATGATCGGCCAAACCATCTCGCACTATCGCGTCCGCGAAAAACTCGGCGGCGGCGGGATGGGTGTGGTGTACAAGGCCGAAGACTTGACGCTGCGCCGGTTTGTCGCGCTTAAGTTTCTTCCCGACGAGGTGGTCAAGGATCCGCAAGCCCTGGCCCGCTTTCAGCGCGAAGCGCAGGCGGCTTCCGCTTTGAACCATCCCAACATCTGCACAATTTATGAAATTGGCCAGCAGGACCATCAGCCCTTCATCGTCATGGAGTTTCTCGATGGCGTGACGTTGAAGCATTGCATTGGAGCGAAGTCGCTGGACACCGAAACCGTCCTGTCGCTGGGAATCGAGATTGCCGACGCCCTCGATGCAGCGCACTCTGCCGGAATCGTACATCGCGATATCAAACCCGCGAACATCTTCGTCACCAAGCGCGGCCATGCCAAGATTCTCGACTTCGGATTGGCCAAAGTGACGCCCGCGTCCCTTGAGAGCGAATCGGAGAATACAGCGACCTTGGCGGTCGATGAAGACCATCTCACCAGTCCAGGGATGGCGCTCGGCACAGTCGCCTATATGTCTCCGGAGCAGGTGCGCGGGAAAGATCTGGATGCCCGCAGCGACCTTTTCTCATTCGGTGCGGTGCTCTACGAGATCTGCACCGGAGCGCCTCCGTTTCGCGGGGATACGACCGGCGTCATTTTCGAAGCCATCCTCAACCGAGCGGTGCTGCCGCCGGTTCGGCTCAATCCGGAAGTGCCGGCGGAACTGGAACGCATTGTTGGCAAGGCGCTCGAGAAGGATCGCGACCTCCGGTACCAGCACGCCGCCGACATACACAGCGATCTGAAGCGCTTGAAGCGGGACACGGGCTCCGGCACCAGCGCTCGCGCAGCCAGCCCGGCCTCGTCGTCGGAACGGATTGAGCACCAGATTGTCGAGCACCACGCGACGCAGTCTCCGCCTTCCGGAACGCCTGCGGCTGCATGGCAGCCCGGCACGCCTGCGGTTCAACAATCGGGCCCTCAACATTCGGGGTTCGAGCGCTCGAGCGGCTCAGTCATCGCGGAGACAGCCTCGCGCAACAAGGGCAAAGTTGCAGGCCTAGTCGCTGCGGTTTTTCTGGTTCTGGCATTAGCGGGCTACGGAATCTTTCATCTCTTCGCCAATCATGGGCCGTCTGCTCCGGGAAAGATCACTCAGATCAGCCACTGGCACAAGCCGATCTCGCAAGCCATTCTTTCCCCGGATGGACACACGGTGGCCTTCACCTCGTATTTTAAGGGTTACGAGCAGGTTTTTGTGATGCTCACTTCCGGAGGCGATCCTTTACAACTCACGAGCGACGAGGGCAGCAAATACCTCGATAGTTTTTCCGCCGATGGAACGCAAATCTACTATCAGCGCGAACTTGGCGCTGGAGAAGAAATCTGGGCGATGGCCACGCTAGGTGGAACTCCCACTCGCCTTCTGCAAGGTTCCGACCTCCATCCTTCTCCCGACGGCAAGAGCTTGTTCTACCTCAATCCCGACACGAACGACCTCATTCAATCGCCAGCCAATGGCATGGGCGGGAAGACCATTCTGGGGGCAAAGGAGCTTGGCGTTGACCTGCTCGGACAACTTGTGTTTCCCAACGGTGCCGACCTTCTGCTCCTTGGCATCAAGGACCAAGATCCCCAGGGCACCGTTCGGTTGTACCTCTGGAATCTTGCAACCCGTAAAGCCACGAATATCGGCGAGCTTTCCGGATCCCCAAGATCGATGAATTGGGGAGATCCCGGAAAGACGCTGCTTTTCCATCGCGAAGTTAACGGAATTATTAATCTGTGGGAATATCGCCTCGACGACAAGACTTACACTCAGCTGACTTCAGGTCCGGGCCCCGATTATTTTGCGATGAAGGATCCGGTTGGAAAGGGGATTTTCTTCGTCAACGGCAGGGATTCAGGATACCTCTCGGTTTACGACCTGCACACAAAAACCTCGACGGATATTGTGGCGGACCTGGCGACGCAACCAACGCTTTCGCCCGACGGCAAGCGCGTCGTGTACGTAACCCAGCCTGACGTCTCCCGCGCCGAACTCTGGGTGTCCGATGTGGAAGGCAGCAATAAGACCAGGATCACTTCCTCCAAAGACGCCCTCTCCACCGGAGATTGGTCCCCGGATGGCACTCAACTAACCTTCACCAATACGGTGCGTGATGCCGATGAAAATTTCGTGGTCAACGCCGATGGCAGCCACCTGCGCCAGCTTCCACATTCCCTCGGTAACTCTGAATCCATGGCCTGGACCCGGACCGGAAAGGACCTGTATGTAACTGGCAGTCAACATCGGCAGAATCCATTCCCGTTGCAGACCTGGAGACTCAGCCCAGACGGTTCCGCGGCAGAGCTTTTCTCCGAAGGTTGTGGATTTGCCATGGACTCGTCTCCGGATGGTAAGTACTTGCTCATGTCCATGATGTACGGAGACAAGCTGGGCATCTTCGGACTCTCCGTCACCGACAAGAAGTGCACCCCGCTCGCACCCAACGTCGTGACTTTCCTGCCCCGCATCAGCAGCGATGGAAAATCTGTCCTCTATACCGTCTCGACGCGCGGCGAAGTGACCCTGTATCGCGTGCCCTGGCTCGACGGCAAGGTTACGGGCACTCCCCAGACCGTATTGAAGCTACCCTTCGCCTTTGCCCAGCGCTACGGCGGCAACTCTTACGACGTTGCCCGCGACCTCTCCAAGATCGTCTACGCCCGTCCCGGCGGACAGTTCGACCTGTATCTTTTGTCGCAAAAGTAGCGCAGGGACCGCCATGACGCCATTCTTTGGCGATTCCTCTTCCCTTACCCCTACGCACCTTGATAACAGGCTAGCCAGCAGAATTCTGAAGGCGCATCAAGGAGTGCGCGGCGTGCTCGCCGACTTGTCCCACACGCTTGAGCGAGCCACGCATCTCTGTGCGGCGATCACCAGGAAGGCTAGCGGCTCTGGAATCCAGCTCAGGGAAGCTTGTCGAAAAAGAGATAAAGGGCGGCAATCCGGCCATCCCGGGCAATGATGAAATCAGTCCCGGCGTAGGCTGGCGCCTCACCACGGCGCCCCTCCACCCATCGGACCCGCCCGCCGTTGCCTGTCTCCTCGGGCTCGGCAATTGGCTGATACCGAAAGTCACGGTGGGTAGCCCTGATCTCGCCCGCGACCCGGTCGATCTCGTCACGGCCACGAAAGATACCGCCTTTTGGGTCATAGAATACTGCGTCGTCGCAAAAGATCTCATCGATTGCAGCGCGACGACGCACGACGTCACTTTCGCCAAATACGTCGCTCAGATTACGAAGCAGCAAGGTCGAGACGCTGTTGGACATCTTTAGCTGATCCTCCGTTCTTATATCAAGGTTCGCGCCGGGCGGTCTTGCCAAACCGAAGAGTCCGAGAAGAATCGCGGTGAGTACAACGCGTATTTGCATTTTATCTCCCCTCCAAGCTCAGATGATCAGCGCACTACGCCGCTATCTCATCGTTGGCTTAAACACTTTGGATTGACCCCGGTCCCCAGACTCTCGGCGCGCTTGCCAATCTTTTTCAATGTCGCTTCAAGAGCTCGCAACTCTTTCGGGCTCGCATCGGCAAAGACTTTCCTGATTTCGGCTGCGTGTTTGCGAAAAATCGGCGCGATCAATTCTTTGCCTTTTGCCGTGAGCGACACGACGCGGACGCGCCGATCCTCAGAACTCTCGACCCGGCTGACCAGGTCCCTTTCGACGAGGCGGTCAACGGCCGTACTGATCGAGCCGGGCGTAAGGTGCACCTTTGGCCCGATCGTATTCACCGGCAAAGGTCCTTTGTTGAGGAGCACTTCAAGTATCCGGAAGTCGGTATCGTCGATTCCCGTCTCCTCAAGTCCCGCATAAAGATATTTCGCGGCAGCGTGAAAGGCCTTCCCCCATACCAGCCAACAGTGAACCGGAGCTCGGGAGTTCTTGTCCATGGCGAAACTATTTTGCTCTTTTATATAACCGATGTCCAGCAGGATGTATCTATGTCAATAGAATCTGCATCAATAGATAGTGAAAGAGAGGCACACTGCACATGGAACGCACAAATAAGAAAGTGATCGCCATAGTCGGCGCAACGGGGCAACAAGGAGGCGCCGTAGTACGCGCCCTTCAAGCCGCCAATCAATTCAAGGTGCGCGCCCTGACTCGCAATCCGGCCAAGCATCGCGACCTCGCCGACGAAGTCGTCCACGCAGACTTGAATCACCCCGAAACCCTTACGCCTGCATTTGCAGGCACGCATGGAGTATTTCTGGTAACCAACTTCCAGGAGCACGGAGCAGACGAACTGAAGCAGGCAACCGCTGCCGTACACGCCGCGAGGGATGCCGGTGTCAAGCACTTCGTCTGGTCCACGCTGCCGGACGTCGAAGCGATCAGCAAAGGCAAGTTTCACGTTCCCCACTTTACTGGTAAGGCCAAGGTTGATCGGATAGTGAGAGAAGCCGGGTTTGCGAATCATACGTTCGTCATCGCGCCTTTCTACTATCAGAACCTTATCGCCGTTCTTGCTCCGCAAAAACAGACTGACGGATCCGCGAGCTGGGCTCTCCCGCTTGATCCAACTGTGCGGAGCATCCACATGGGGCACATTACGGAACTTGGCGAGATCGTCGCTGGAGCATTCGCTCACCCCGATCAGGCAGGCCGTGGCGAGTACCTGCCGCAAGTCGGCGATTTCATGAGCTTCAATGAAATCATCGATGCTAAATCGACAGGGTCACAACTTCTCTTTCAATCAAGTGCCAAAGGAAGTCTTCGCGGGTCTCTTTGCTGGAGCCGCTGAGGTAGCGGAAATGTTCGATTACTTCCAGACGCACACGTACTTAGGTTCCGATTCGAGCGACCAAATCGCGCTCGCCAACAAAATAGCGGGCCGACAGCCAACTGAGTTTTCGGCGTGGGCTCGAGTAAATGTCCCGGCTCCAAAGAACGCCCAGTCAGCGGCACGCTGATTGAAAACAGAAGGAAATTGATTTTGGCCGCTGCAGACAAACTTGGTTTGCGCGGTTGTTCGTAAGCAGAAAAACCAAAAGGAGGAAGTTCATGGCAACGGATTCGATCGCAATTTCCAAGAATGCGGAGGCAACAAGCTTTTGGCAGGGTGCCGTGGTCGTTTTGGGACGGTTTTTGTTCGCGCTGATTTTCCTGATGGCTGGAGCCAATCATTTTAACAAGCAAACCATCGGCTATGCGGCTTCGCAAGGTGTGCCTTTGGCTGCGATCGCGGTTCCACTCTCCGGCGTGCTGGCGATTGCCGGCGGCTTGAGCATCTTGTTGGGTTACCGCGCAAAACTGGGCGCCTGGCTCATTGTGCTTTTCCTGGTCCCGGTCAGCTTGATGATGCATAAGTTCTGGACGGTACCCGATCCTATGACGGCGCAGATCCAAATGATTCTCTTCATGAAAAATGTCTCCATGCTCGGCGGCGCCTTGCTGGTTTCTCAGTTTGGAGCAGGCCCGTTCAGCCTTGATGCCCGTCGCTCGCGCTGAACGCACCTAAGAGGAGACAACCAAAATGCGCAATCAACCTGAAACATCGAACTTTGCTACCACCAGAGCGCCGATCTCACAAGAGGCTCTTGGACAACTATTCTACGAAGCGCGGACCCACTCTAGGTGGCTTCCCGAGCCCGTGCCGGTAGAACTCTTGCGCAAGGCTTACGAACTGGCGCGCCTTGGGCCGACCAGCGCCAATGCCTAGCCAGCCAGATTCGTTTTTCTGACCACTCCCGGCGCCAAGGCACTCCTCAAGCCGGTTCTAGCGCCCGGCAATGTCGACAAAACCATGGCCGCCCCTGTGACCGTCATCATCGCCTGGGACACGGAATTTCACGAGAATCTCCCCAGGCTCTTTCCGCAGTTTGATATGCGCTCCTATTTTGTCGGCAACCACACCCTTATTAACGAGACCGCCTTCCGCAACAGTTCGTTGCAGGCTGCTTATTTCATCTTGGCCGCGCGTGCTCTGGGGTTAGATTGCGGACCGATGTCTGGTTTTAGCGCAGACAAACTGAATGCGGAATTTTTTCCTGACGGCAAGTGGAAGGTGAATCTTCTCTGCAACCTGGGCTATGGAGACCCAAGCAAGCTCCACTCACGCAATCCTCGGCTCAATTTTGAGGAAGCATCCGTGATTCTGTAGAGGGCGAAACTTGCCAACAAGCAATCAATTTTGGGGCCCACTGGGCAGACTCAAGGAGGCGCATGAAAGCTGTCAGATTGTTGGAATACGGTGGGCAGTTGGTGTTCAACGATGTAGCGACGCCGACGATCGCACGCGACGAGATCTTAGTGAAGATCAGGAGTACCGCCGTCAATCATCCGTGACAGTCTAGGCATACACGTATTATCAGCGACTTAGCCTCTCAACTGGGGCTGCCAGTCGCTGAAAAGCGCCGGCCACCCCTTCGGGGTGGTTGTGTGAGTCTGAAACTCTTTGAGAGTCTTCGGAGTGGCTTGGTGCAGGTAGAATCTGCGGCACAACCTGGCTCGGCAGCTAAGGCCGCATTTTCCCTGGAGCGTCCCTGCCCGATGAAAAGCATGGCTCCGGTATTGGCGATTGTATAGATGGTGGCGAGCGTTGTCCTGAAAAGGAGAACGGCCCGACCCCGCTGGAGAGATTGTGTAAGTTTCGCCGACCGGGCCGAGCCAAGTTGAATTCAACGTGGAAAGATTAACATGAAATCCAAACAACAGGAGAAAATCAAGAAAGCACCCTGCCGCCCAACACAGGGCCATTGGCACGAGATGAACCGCAAGCAACGACGGGAGACGATGCGGAGGATCCAGAGCGAAGACCTCAGCTTGGAAGTGGTGCATCCCGATGCCGCTGGCATTGATATCGGCAACGAATCCCACTACGCGGCCGTCCCGCCGACACGGGACAGCCAACCAGTACGGCGCTTCGGGTGCACCACCGCTGAGCTGAAGGCGATGGCGGATTGGCTGAAGCAATGCGGAATTCGGACCGTCGCAATACAATCAACTGGCGTGTATTGGATCGCAGTATACGACATTCTCGAACAGGCTGGTTTGGAAGTGTACTTGGTAAACGCACGGGAGACGAAGAATTTGCCGGGACGCAAAAGCGATGTGCAGGAGAGTCAATGGCTAATGAAGCTGCACACCTATGGGCTGTTGCGAAATTCGTTCCGGCCGTCGCAGGAAATTCGCAGGATGCGGACATACTGGCGGCAGCGCAATGATCTGGTACGGGCGGCAGGGCGGCACATCCAACGGATGCAGAAGGCGCTGACGCAGATGAATCTCCAGTTGGCCAACGTGTTGAGTGACGTGAGCGGAGTAACCGGACAGGCGATCATTAAGGCCATTCTGGCGGGCGAACGCCACGCGCATAAGCTGGCTGCGTTTCGGGATTGCCGGGTGAAGGCAAGCGAGGAGGAAATCGCGCGCAGTCTAGAAGGTAACTGGCAGGAAGATTTGCTGTTTGTGCTGAAGCAGGAACAAGCGGGTTACGAGTTTTGCCAGAAGCAGATGGCCGAGTGCGATCGGCAGATCGAGCAGTATCTTCAGCAAAGAGAGGATCGGAGCCGAGGTGCCAGTCTGCCGGAAGAGAAGCGGAAAGAACGACTCAAGAAGAAGAAGGGGAATAAGCCGCAGTTCGACTTGCGCGCGGAGTTATTTCGCATCAGCGGTACGGACCTGACCCGGATCGACGGGATTGATGTGATGACTGCGATGACGATTCTCAGCGAAGCGGGATGGGATATGACCAAATGGAAAACGGAGCACCATTTTGTTTCCTGGCTGCGGCTGTGTCCCGATAATAAAGTCAGTGGTGAGAAGATCATCGGGAAAGGTCGCCTGCCGACCAACAACAGGGTGACCATCGCTTTAAAGATGGCGGCCAGCACCTTATGGGCGAGCAACACCTATCTAGGAGCGCAGTTCCGCCGACTGAAAACCAAGCTGGGGGCGGCGGTGGCAACCAAGGCCATGGCGGCTAAGCTGGCCCGATTGGTGTACCGCATGCTGCGCTACGGGATGCCCTACGTGGACCGAGGAGCGGAGTTCTACCAGGCCCAACACCGACAGTTACAGATCAAATATCTCAAGTGGAAAGCCACCAGCTTAGGATTCCAAATCGTCCAAGTTCCGGCAGCTTAAAAAGGCGAGAGTTTCTGGAGAGGACTGTAGGAACCGCTCCCTGTGGGTGAATTTGTGGGTAAGAATGCTCGCGTGGCAACGATTTCTGAGCTTGGGCAGGCTATCCTGTGCCTACTCCCAAGACGTGCTCTTTTCTCGAACGGATAGCGACCGCGATCCTCACCTCAATCGCGGTGACGGCGACAAGGACAAGCGGAGCGTAGAAAAAAGGTTCCTTTATCGCGTGCCGCGTGAAGCTGACCGCGTAGAGACTTATCAGATAGTAGTGCGCCAGCGCCTCAAAACGTAATGACCAGAATGCGAGATGGCGAAGCAGAACGCCAGCAGCCAGAGCATAGATGAGCAGGAACCCGACCGTGAACGGGATGGGCATGATCCCTTTCAGCACGTTTTCTTGTCCTATTGCAGCCGCTAGGATAAGAATGAACGCAAGATGCACCGTGTGTGATCCCGCAAAGCCCAAGGTAAGCCCGTCTTTGTGTGCCTTCAGCCAGCGTGTAACGGCAGCAGGCATGACACGGTAAAGTGCGTCACCCAGAAAAGCGCCGAGGAACAGGACAAACGAGATACGCGCTGTCGCTCGGATCGCCACGCGAATTGTTGCCTCGTCCATCATGGACTGCTACCGTTTGCCGCAAAACATACGCCCAGAGCTTGGTGCCGTCAATCTCCTGCGTTCGACTGACGATTCCGGCGACGTAATTCGATGCTACACTGTGCCGACTCCGTCGCGGGGTGTGGGATGCCCTTCGTTCGCACAATCGGTCGCTGGATGATTACGTCCCTCGTTCTGACTGTCGTCTGCCTTCATTTGCAAGGGCAAACGACCGAACCATTAACTGTCTCTCCCTACCACAATCTGCCGACCACGGAAGGGTATTTCGAAGGCGCAGGTGGAGTGCGCCTTTTCTATCGCGTGGCCGGTCGCCAAGGCGATCCGATTGTCTTTCTTCACGGTTCTGGGGGCGGCCTCAACATTGGCGGCTACGACATGGAGCCACTAGCAGAGCGTGGGCATCGTCTGCTGATGTTCAACGAACGCGGAGCCGAACGTTCGGAAATCATCACGGACGCGACCAAGCTGCGGATCGACGACTTGGTGCAGGATGTCGAAGCGTTTCGAGAGAGGTTTGGACTAGATAAATTCGACATGATTGGCGTGTCGTGGGGCAGCGCAGTCGCTCTGAAATATATAACGAGGTATCCGCAGCACGTGAGCCGCGTTGTCTTCCTCGGCCCGATTTCACCTACCTTCGCGCTTTACCAAGAGCGGCTGAAATACCTCAACTCGCTTAAAACGGAAAAAGAGCGCGAGCAGGAAAAACAGATTCGCGAAAAGATTCGCACCGCGCCAGATTCCGAAGTTCCGGAATTGTGCAACGAACTGTTCCAAGCGTCCCACCGTGAGTATGTGGTAGATACCGCCCACTTCAAGCGAAGCCGCCAAGACCCGTGCGCCTACCCCGTGGCAGGATTGAGAAATGCGCAATTTGTGTTTCAGTCGGGTCTCGCCAGCCTAGGCGAATGGGACTTTCGTTCGGACATGAAAAAGGTCAAGGTTCCCGCGCTGGTGCTTGAAGGAGCCGAGACCCACGTTCCGCTGAGTGAGGCGCGAGAATGGGTCAAATCTCTTCCCGATGCTCGCTTCTTGCTAATCCCCGACGCAGGACACGCCATTTTCATTGACCAGCCGGAAGCAGTGATTTCGGCAATGGATGAGTTCTTCCGAGGGAACTGGCCAGCAGGAGCGGCTGCACAGTCTGGAGGCACATCGGAAGCAGATACGCCGCCACAGACGAGATTTCTCAACCCAGACGGGTTGAACAAACCAATGGGATATACACACGTCGTCGTTACCGAGCCGCGCAAGCTGGTCTACATATCGGGGCAGGTGGCTTGGGACAGTAAGGGCGAAATAGTTGGCAAGGGAGACTTGCGAGCACAGGTCACGAAGGCACTAGAAAATCTGAAGCTTGCCCTATCAGCGGCTGGAGCGACAATGGAAGACCTCATTAAGGTCAACTATTACGTGGTGAATCTCAAGCCGGATCAGGTGCCCATCATTCGTGAGGTGCGTAGTAAGTATTTCTCAGCAGAACACCCACCAGCCAGCACTCTAGTCGGTGTGACGGCGTTGGCGCGGGAAGACTTTATGATCGAGATTGAGGCAGTCGCAGTAGTAAAGTGAGTAATTGCAACAAGTAGTTCGACGTGGCAGCCCGGCGGACTCGGGAAGCAAGTCACGAACCTAGCCCAACAGAAAATAAACACAGAGGGGGTATTTAGCAAGGTCAGGGCTGGGAATGCTCATGAAGCTCCTTTTTTCAGACCATTGAATAACCAGCCGCCTTCCACGCTTCGACACCGCCCTTTAGCACCGTGACGTTCGTAAAGCCCTGCGCCTGATATTTGGCTGCCTGACCGACAGCGCTCGCTTCGCCGGGTCAACCTCAATAGAAAATGATTTCCTGTGCCTTCGGCAGTGACGCCGCCCGTGACTGCAAGCTGGCGGAGGAGATGGACCCGTCCAGATTTAGCATCCGGCATTTGGCCTCGTCCTCATAGGCGCAGACTAGTAGGGCTTGGTTTGCCTTTGTCTTTGCGTGCGCTTGTTGCACGCTGATTCGCTTGATGTCCGCCATCTGTCCTCCTTGTGCCATGCGATTATAACGCTCTGGAGTCTCGATTGCGTGGCGAAGCATTGGCTGAGAATATTAGTATTCCTACAATCCTTAAGCAAAATGACCTTGGACGAATATCGCCAATCGCTCAGTGCGACCGAGCCGCCAGCCGGACTCATGCACGCCCTCGTATCGAACCCACGTCCGAAGCTTGGGAAGCTCTTGATAAAACTCTGAAAGCGATTGATATGGCGGCACTTAGCTTTCCGAGCGACGACCTCAATTGGAAACTCGGTGGAAACTGAAACACTTGATGAGTCGTATGGTCTTGGGTCTGGCTTAAGGCGCTTGGCCAATCACATTCTTTCCTTCGAGGCCGAAATGTCTCGCCGCAGCCAACAGATGTGCGTCATTAGAATAAATGATGCGGAAACCCGCCTCGGACGCCGTCGCCAGGTGAATGGCATCCGCCGCGCGCAAAAACACAGTTGCCGGCAGCTTCTGATAGACGTGGC
>Ga0210399_10000110_pt1 | contig 62607 bp, 50 predicted proteins | sample IncBWC14MmetaG_FD_150865 | JGI IMG/M metagenome (GOLD analysis project Ga0210399, IMG submission 150865) | Forest soil microbial communities from Barre Woods Harvard Forest LTER site, Petersham, Massachusetts, United States - Inc-BW-C-14-M | ecosystem: Environmental > Terrestrial > Soil >...
GCGAGAATTGTTTTCGCGATAGATGAAGGAAGCGCCGGTGCTTTCCTTGATGGTGGCGAGCTCGGAGAGGGGAATTTGCTGTCCAGCGGGCGCGGGAACAAGGATGTTGCCAATTTCCCGGGTGCTGGAACGATACTGCGGCTCCATGCGAACGACGAGATCGAAAAGTTTTTCTCCCTGGATGACCTGCGTGGCGGCTTGACCGCCGATGGCGGTTTGTACGACGGCTTCGACATCGGCAACGTTGATGCCGTAGCGGGCAATTTTCTGGCGGTCGGCCTCGACGAGCAAGCTGGGCTGGCCGAGTTCGCGGACCACGGTAAGCTCGGAAAAACCTTCGGTCTTGGCAAGTACGTTTTTGATCTCGACGGCTTTTTTCTCAAGGACTTCGAGATCGGGGCCGAAAACCTTGACGGCGAGGGCGCTCTTGAGGCCGGTGAGAGCTTCGTCAACAGCGTCTTCGGCGGGTTGAGTGTAATTGAAGATCACGCCGGGATAGGCGTCGAGTTTTTTCTGCAGATCGGTGATGAGCTCTTCCTTGGAATGGATGGAGCCCTTTTTCCAAGCTCCATCCCCATAGGGTTTTAAGCCAACATAAAACTCACAGTTGAAGAAGCCGGTGGGATCGGTGCCGTCATCGTTGCGGCCGAGTTCAGAACCCACGACTGTGACCTGAGGATACTGGGAGAGCAGATCGCGGATTTTCGGGGCAAATTTGCTCGAGTCCTCAAAAGAGATGGTATAGGGCATAGTGGCGCGGACCCAAAGAGCGCCTTCATCCAAATGGGGCAGGAATTCGCCGCCGATGAGCGGGATGAGAAGGAGAGTGGCGGCAAAGATGAGAGTGCCAACGAGCAGCGTCAGTTTGGGGTGATCCAGGCACCACTCGAGGCGCGTAGCGTAAGCGTCGCGGACCGAATCGAAGATGCGATTTGGTTTTTCTTGAACGCCCTTCTTGAACCAATAGGAGGCGAGGACGGGGACGACGGTAAGCGTAAGGACCAAGGCACCGACGAGCGCAAAGGCCATGGTGTCGGCCATGGGGTGGAAGAGTTTGCCGGCTGGACCGGTGAGCGCATAGATGGGAAGGTAGCCAGCGATGATGACGGCGACGGAATAAAAAATGGGGCGGTCCACGTCACGCGCGGCAGCGAGAATGACATCGTGCAATTTGTATTCCTGGCCGTGACGCAAGCTGAGCTCGCGATAGATGTTTTCAACCATAACGATGGTGCCGTCGATGATGATGCCGAAATCGATGGCACCGATGGAGAGGAGGTTAGCGGCTTCGCCGGTGGCGTGAAGAAAGATGAAGGCGAAAAGCAGCGCCAAGGGCACGGTGAGTGCGGTAATCACGGCGGCGCGCAAGCTGACGAGGAAAAAAATGAGAACGAGAAGGACGAGGACCATGCCGCGAATGAGGTTCCATTCCACGGTGTCGGTGGTCACGCGGACAAGATCGCTACGGTCGTAGAAGGGACGAATCTTGACGTCGGGCGGAAGAATGTTGCGATTGAGGTCCTCGGTCTTTTTCTCAACGCCCTGCAGTACGTTTTGCGGTTGTTCACCGCGGCGCATCAGGATGATGCCTTCCACGGCGTCATCGTTTTTCTGCGTCTTGGTCTGAAACCCGAAAATGCCAAGGCGCGGCGCGTGGCCGATTTCCACGTGACCGACATCCTTAACGCGAATGGGAACGCCATTGTTGCTGCCGACGACGACCTCGCCGACGTCTTCGGTGTTTTTGAGGAGGCCGAGGCCGCGAACGTAGTAAAACTGGCCGCCCTGGGAGTAGAAACCGCCGCCCGTGTTGGCGTTGTTGGCCGTGAGGGCGCTGAGCACCTGCACAACGGGGAGGTGATAGTTGTACAGCCGCGCCGGGTCCAGCAGGACGTGATACTCCATGGTGGGCCCGCCGAGGCCGGAATCGTCCGCGACGCCAGGGATGCTGCGGTAGGCGCGAACAATAATCCAATTATTGAAAGTCTTCAATTCCTGGGGAGAACGATCAGGGCTTTCCAGGACGTACCGATAGACGAGGCCGCTGGGACTGAAAAGCGGCGCCATGCTAGGCACGACACCAGTGGGAAGAGCAGCGTCTCCGATGCGCTGGAAGACGATCTGGCGGGCGAAATAGGGATCGACACTTTCGTCGAAGGTGAGGCGGAGGTCAGAAAGTCCGTAAAGAGAGATGGAGCGCATCACCGTCAAGTGGGGCGTGCCGTTCATGGCCAATTCGAGGGGCAGGGTGGTGAGGCGTTCGACTTCTTCCGCGGCATGGCCGGGCCACTGGGTGATGAGCTCGACCATGGGCGGAGAAAGGTCGGGATAGGCATCAACGGGCATGCGCTGAAAGGAAATGGCGCCCGCGATGATGATGAGCACGGTAACCATCATCACCAGGAAGCGCTGCTGGAGAGCAAATTGGACAACGCGATGAATCATCTTGGGTTTTCCAGACGCGTCTCCCGTTAGTGCTGCAGGGAATTCTTGAATTGCAGGAAGAGCGCGCCGTCTGCTACAACGCGCTCGCCTTCCTTCAGGCCATCGGTGACCTGGGTGCGGCCGCCTTCATTGCCAGCGACCTTGATGATGCGGCGAGCAAATTGATTCGAACCTGATTGCACGTAGACGAAGGGCTGATTTTCCGTGTCACGGAGGATGGCGGCATCGGGTACGGTCAGGGCATCGCGAATCGCACCCGCCTGCACGCTGGCGGTGACGTACATGTCCTTCTTGAGTTTCTTGCCGGGGTTGTTGGTGACGATGCGCGCCTGCAAAGTACGCGTGCTGGGATCGAGCGCTGGTGCGATGTAGGAAATCTTTCCGTGAAAGACATCCGGGTATGAATCGGTGGTGATGTCGACGGAATCGCCCGGGTGCACGTAGGCCATGTCGCCCTGGTAGACATTGACCAGGACCCAGACTGTGCTCATGTCGGAAATGGTAAAAACTTGTGTTGCGCCTGCCATGAGGAGTTGGCCGGGACCAACGAGCCGCTCGACAACTTCGCCGCCAACCGGAGCGATGACGGGGATTTGCGAAGTCATCTTGGGGGGATTTTTCACCACGGCTTCCGGATCTTTCAGTCCGAGGGCGCGCAAAGCATCTTCGCTGGATTGCATGTCGGCTTGCGCCTGGTTCCGGGTGCTTTCCGCTAGCTGAAGATCCGCCTCAGCGATAGCGCCGTGGGCGAAGAGGTCCTCAGAGCGAGTGTAGATTTTGTCAGCGAGTGCGGACGCCTGGCGGGCCTTGATGTAAGCGGAGCGCGCCACAGAATAGTCCGGGCTGTTCACGGTGAGGAGCGGTTGTCCGGCGTGCACGGTTTCACCGGGTGCTACAAGAATTTCGTGAACGGGACCGCCGATGGGGCTGAAGACGGGTGTGGTTTTGAATGCGTTGTAGGCCGCACTACCGGTGAGGCGCAGCAGGCGCGGGAGTTTCGCCTTTTCCACGGGCACGACCTGGAGATGAGCCATCTGGTCTTGAGGAACGGTGAAGAGCGAAGCGGTGTCCGCCTTGGACTCGGTTCCCGAATAAGAGGTCATTTTCGATTCGGACTCACTTGGGCCACCGCCGCAACCTGCCAAAACCAGTCCGGCAGCGAGCACTGCGAGCGAATAGACGGGTGGGGGTAAAGACATTTTTCTCATGGCAGGTTCCTTGTTCCGACGGCTTGGCGCATCTGTTCCAGCGCGGTCATGTAGGTGGCGAGTGCCTGGCGATAGGCGAGCTGATTGGAGCGATAGGTGCGTTCGGAATCGAGGTAATCAAGAAGGCTGGCGGCGCCACGCTTGTAAGCGTACTCGCTGATGTCGCGGGACTTTTTGGCCATGTCGACGTAGCCGCCCTGATAGAGCTGTACGATTTGCTCGCTAGTGCGAAGCGCGGAGAAGGCGTCGACCACATCGGTGAGAACCTGCTGAGAAGTTTCCGCGACGAGCTGCTCGGACTGGGTGATGACGAAGCGGGTGCGCGCGATTTCGCCTTGATTGCGGTCAAAGATGGGCAGTTGGAGGTTGAAGAAAAACGCGCCGGTGTTGGTGGCGGCAACGTGGGAGTAGTTGAAGCTGGCGCCCAGATCGCGCTTGCCGTTGGCTTCGGCAAGCAATTCCGCACTGCGGGAGGCGACGAGGTTCTGTTGCATGGCATGCAAGTCGGGACGGGCGCGAAGCGCCAAGGCCTTCAAGTCATCAAGACCGCCATGCACGGCCTGATAATCCAGTTCGCCCTCAACGTCGTAGTTGTCGGGAACGGATTCAAAGCCGAGGAATTGGCGGAGTCCAGCCAGCGCCTGTACTTTGGCGAGCTTCGCCGCAAAAAAATCGTTCTGGAATTGCAGCATTTGGAGCTTGATCTTGAGCAAGTCGCCCTCGCTCATGTCGCCGGCTTTGAAGCGCGTTTCGCTGATATCGAGGGTCTTCTGGAAACTGTCGAGATCCTGCTGGGTGAAGTCGACGGTGGACTGTGCCAAAACCACAGAGACGAACTGCTGCGAAACGTTGAAGACGAGCTGGCGCTCGTTGTCGGCGACGGTCGAACGCGTCGTTGCGGTCACATCCTTTGCCGCCTGCAAGCGATGCTGGCGTTTCTTGCCGCGTTCAAAGGTATAGCCAAGGCCCATGTCAAACTGCGCTTGCGTGTTGATGTAATCGGCGTCGAACTTGCTGGGCTGGAAGATGGGGAGAAACTGCGCGTCCCAGGAGAGCACCGGATTGGGGCGGAGATTGGCAGTCGTCTCCATGGCCTGGGATTGGAAGATGGTGGTGCGCGCGGCCTGCAGAGCGTGGTTGTGTTGCAAAGCCAGGCGAATGGCTTCCTCGATGGGAATGCGCGCCGCGGGGGGCTGAGTCGTGGCCGCCCTTGGCGGTGGAGACGTCGGGGGCACGGGGTTCTGCTGCGCCGCACCAAAAGCGGGCATCGCCAGCAGAACCAGGGCCGCTACAAATCCTTTGCTCACGTGGAGACTCCTTGCGCGTCCCGAAAAAAGGGACAACTAGCAACTACGATGGGGACGGAACAGGGAAACGGCAGTTGGCTAGAGGATGGGAGGCGCGCGCGGAGAAGTGGCGCGCGGAACTGCGGAGGATACGGAAATGACTGCCGGGGCGACTTCCAGGCGGTTCGTGACCGGCACGATGGCAATGACAGGCGACTGCGTAGCGACGGCGGACCCCGCTGTCGAGCAGACCGGGCAAATGTGCGAGGCTGATGGCGTGGCAGTCAGTTCGGTGCAAAAATGGAACTGTGCCCCCAAGAAAACGACCCCGAGGAGCAATGCCAAAATACGGATGCGCTGAGAAGCGTTCTGCACGTGAGTACTAAGACGAAGCTTAGGTGCGAAAGGTTGCGGGGTCAAGAGCGTAAGTCTTGACTTTACTTGGACTTAGATACTATACTGGATGATGGTATAGGAACGGGTTTCATGGCGCACACCGCCCGAGATAAAGAAAAACTACTGGTCCGGGTTCGTCGCATCCGCGGGCAGGTTGAGGCCATTGAACGTACGTTGGCTGGAGAGCACGAGTGCAGCGAAGTACTCCAATTGGTCGCGGCATGCAGAGGAGCGCTCAACGGTTTGATGGCCGAATTGGTCGAGGGGCATATCAAGTTCCATGTGCTCGACCCGAATCGCACCAAGGATTCGCCTCAGGCCGCCGCCGCCGAGGAGTTGATCGATATCGTGAAAGCCTACTTGAAATAGTTAAGAGGTTGGCGCGTTGGCAGTGCAAAGGGCGGATCGGGTTGCTCGGGTCACTTTTTGAACATAGCTAGCAACCAACTGGGTGGATGGTTCGTCTAAGGTGCTAAGGTAACGTGTAGATAGATGAATCCGCAGGGAGCCAAACTCGAGGGAAGGATTCTACGACGCGCGCTTGCGCTGCTGGCTTGCGTTGCGTTGCTCTATTTCGCGGCAGGCGGCTCTCTCTTTCACCAACATACGAATGGGCCTGATACGGCTTGCCATATCTGCCAAGCGCTGCATATGCCTGCGCTGGCTGCGGCCCGGGTGGACTTCAGCAGCACGCCCCAGGTCATTCGCCGGTATTGTTCGCTGCCGCGGCACGCCGCGCCAAGTGATTCGTTTTCTCTGCATCGCGCCGGGCGCGCCCCTCCCACCGCTTAGTTCCATCCCCTAGCTCGAAGTGTATTTCCGTGCGCTGGCCATTTTGACGGCTGGCGTCACCGCCGTTTTCCGGCGGCCTCTATCCACATAAACCACACGTCAACCTCAAAAGGGATGGAGAACAAAATGTTGAAGCGACTGAGCATTTACTTGATTTCGGCTTTAGCGTTGGCAGTGTTATTTGCGGCGGGTCCGGCTAGCGCACAGATGGGGAATTCCGGCTCGATTGATGGGGTGGTCAAGGATCCGTCCGGCGGGGTGATTGCCGGCGCCACCGTCGAAATGTCCAACCCGATCAGCCGCTTTACCCGGCAGACCACGACGGCCAACGACGGCGGCTTCCATTTCACCAACGTGCCGTTCAACCCGTATCACCTCGTTGTTACCGCGGCCGGGTTTGCATCGTACACGCAAGACGTCGATGTACGCTCTACCGTGCCGACGACGCTACAAATAAGCTTGAAGCTCGGTACGGATGTACAGACCGTTAAGGTAGAGGCCAACGGCGGCGACCTGGTCGAGAATGAATCGACTTTTCATACCGACGTAGACCAGGCGATCACCGACCGCCTGCCGCTGCAAAGCACGACCTCGGGGATCAGTTCGCTGATCACCCTGGTGACACCGGGAATCGCCGCGGACTCCAACGGCCTGTTCCATGGACTTGGGGACCACGCGCAAAACTCGTTTTCTGTGGACGGCCAATCGATCTCGGACCAACAGAGCAAGATCTTTTCCAACCAACTTCCCACGGATTCGATTCAGTCGCTGGAAGTGATTACGGGAGCGCCGCCCGCAGAATTCGGCGACAAGACGAGCATTGTCATTAAGGTGACAACGCGCTCCGGTCTGGGAGTCACGAAACCAACGGGGAGAGTGTACGGATCGTACGGCAGTTTTGGCACCGGCAACATGGGGGTCAATCTCGCCTACGGCGGGCAAAAGTGGGGCGACTTCATAGCCGTGAACGGCTTGAACACGGGCCGATTTCTTGATGGGCCGGAAGTCGTCGTGCTGCACGACAAGGGGAATCAAGAAAACTTCTTCGACCGCGTGGACTATCAAATAGCCACACCGGATACGATCCACGTGAACCTTGGCTTTACTCGTTCCTGGTTTCAAAACCCGAACACCTGGGACCAGCAATTGCACACCTGCAGCGCTGGATTCATTTGCAATGGGGCAGGGGTGGCGCTGGACCCTGCGCCTACTGGCGTGCCTAGTCCAATGGGCTCTACCGATCAGCGCTCGCAGATCAAAAGTTATAACTTCGCGCCGACCTGGACGCACCTAGTTGGCACAAGAGCGGTGTTCACGTTTGGCGGCTTCGTGCGAAAAGACCAATTCAACTTTTACCCGAGCAGTGATCCTTTTGCGGATTTCTCCCCGGCCCTGCAAGCTCAGACCATCGGTCAGGATCGCAAGCTCACTAACGCCGGCCTTCATGCGGATTACTCGTACGTGAAGGGCATCCACAACATAAAGGCGGGAATCACGGCTCAACATTGGTTTCTGACGGAGAACGACACCCTTGCGACTGTCGATCCCGGTTTCTCCTCGCTCTTTAATCAACTGGACGCGAATGGGAACCCCATTCCGAACCCCGCCGGCGGTAACTTTAACTGCGGGCAGCCGAATCAGCCAAACGAGGTCGGTCCTTGCCAAACGCTGGCTTCAGTCGATCTGACCCAGGTGGGCGGAAAGCCATTCTTGTTTCACGGCCATACGGACGTGAAAGAAACATCGCTCTTCTTCCAAGACACCATCACCATACGAAATTTGTCCCTCAACCTTGGCCTTCGCGGGGATCTCTACAACGGGTTCGTCAGCGACAAGGAACCGGAGCCTCGAGTCGGAGTTGCGTACAACATCAAACGGACCAGCACGGTGCTTCGCCTCTCTTACGCGCGAACCATGGAAACCCCGTTCAACGAGAACATAGTGATTGCCAATACGGGATGCAGCATTCCGGTGGTCGCCGTCCTGGTGCCGCCTCCGAACACCCCTTGTGCATCGGGGTTCATTCATCCGGGCTGGCGAAATGAATTCCACGCAGGCGTGGAACAAGCCTTCGGGAAATACTTGGTCATTGACGCCGAGTACCTCTGGAAGTACACGCACAACGGGTTCGACTTCGGCGTGGTGGCCGCTTCACCCTTGGCCTTCCCACTGGACTGGCACAACTCGAAGATTCCTGGGTACGCCGTGCGCGTGAGTGTGCCGAACTTGCACGGTTTCACGGGACTCGTGGTCCTGTCGGGGGTCGCCGCGCGCTATTTCCCGCCGCAAGTCGGCGGCGTACCCTTTTTGCCCGCTCCTGGCGTCTTCCGCATCGATCACGACGAGAAATTCAATCAAACGACGCACCTGCAATACCAGCCCTGGAAGCGTGGGCCGTGGGTGGCGTTCAACTGGAGATATGACAACGGGCTAGTGGCCGGCGCAGTACCGTGCTTTGCGCCAACCGCAACATGCTCCTTTTCGACCGTGGCAGGCACAGGTGGGCCCGGCCAGCCACCCCCGGTACTAGCGTTGATTAACAACCTCACAGGATTGCCACTGACCGCCGACCAGGAGTTTCAGGGAGGGTTCACGTGCAATGGGCAGCTTGCCGCTCCCAGCCCGACGGGACCAGCGCTGGCCACATGCCCTGCGGCGGCTTTCGGCTCCATCTACATCAAGGTACCTGGAGTCAATGGCGAAAATGACGACCACAATCCACAACGCATCGCCCCGCGGAACTTGTTTGACACCAGTGTGGGCGCTGATGACCTCTTCCATGGTGACCGTTACAAGTGGAGCCTGCGCTTCACCGTCATCAACCTGGCAAACAAAGTGGCGCTCTACAACTTCTTCTCCACGTTTAGCGGTACGCATTACGTCACCCCGCGCACCGAAACCGTGGAGCTGGGCTTCCACTTCTAAAGAAACCGAACCAATTGGTGGACGGGCTGGCCATTGCAAGCGAAATGGCTGGCTCGTCTGCACTCCCCGCACAAAAAACTTGCCTGCAAGAGTTTTTGCCAAGGCCGTTCTAACTCCAAGAGCAACTGCCGGCGTTAGGCACGTTGCGACCTGGAGGTTCCTATGTCTTCCCCAAGTGCGTGGATGCTGTCCATTTGCAGCAGCATCAGCCTGCTCCTAGGTGTTTCTGCCCTGCTGTCGCGACCGGAGCCGCGCGAGCAGGCCAAAGTTGAGGCACAGGCCACAAGCAAGACCGCCGAACCGCCCGCTAAACAGGCCGCGCAACGGATCGATCTGAGCAAAGCCATGAACGTAAGTCTGCCGGCAACAAACCGCAACCTGGAGGCCGTTTCCTTTGGCACTCCCGACGGAAAGACCGGATGGGTGTTGCGGCTCCCCGGCGGGCGGCCCATCGCCACGCCGGCCTATGCGGATGGGATGCTTTTTGTCGGCGGTGGCTATGGTTCGCATGCGTTTTATGCCGTCGATGCGGAGACGGGAAGAATTATCTGGAAAATTCAGACCGGCGACGACGGGCCGACTGCTGCGGTAGTGGCGGACGGTCTGGTGGCGTTCAATACCGAGAGCTGCACGCTGGTGGTGGTGGATGAACGAAGGGGTCGTGTGGTTTGGGAGGAGTGGTTGGGTGATCCGCTGATGAGCCAGCCGGCGATTGATAAAGGAGTGTTGTTTATGGCTCATCCGGCAGCCACGGGACGGCCTGCGAAGGCTACGGAGTATCATCCCCGGCCAGCGTCGCCGGGCGGGAGTCATCGGCTGCTCGCGGCGGAGCTCAGAACCGGCCGGCATATCTGGGAACAGGAAATTTCCGGGGACGTCATCACTGCTCCCGTAATTTCAGAGGGGACGGTCTATTTCACAACGTTCAATGGGGATTCGTATGCCCTGAATGCTGTGGATGGCTCCGTGGTGTGGGTGAAGGCGAATGCGGCCACAAGCGCGCCTGTGATTGCCAACGGGCAGCTCTACGAAACGCGCAAGGCGCTAGCTGGAAAGGAAACGGTCGAGGGGTTGGCGCGCGTCGACGCTAAGCAGGGAAACACGCGTGACAAGGAGTTGATTGCTAAGAGCAAAGCCGAGTATCTCAAGGAAGGCCATGGCGGTGGTGTGGCTCTCTCAGCTCAGGCAGTGACCTCATTGGATTCTTCGGTCGGCTTTAGCGCGCCGCCGTCCTCCGCAAAGCTAGCGCAGGCTAGCGATGCGGTCGGCGTGAATTCCGTGGTTGGTGCCTGGGCGTATCAAGGCTCGCGGGCAGCGGTGAGCAAGGGCCAGATCCTCAACGCCCAGGGCAATTACATCAATTCCGTGCGCGCGTCGGACGGAAAGCAGTCGTGGCAGGCGGAAGTTGTCGGTTCACGCGGCGCGGCGGGCGGACAGGTCTTTTCTCCGCCGGCAGTGGGGCATGATTACTTGTACCTTGCCGGGGCCGCGAGAAACCTCGTTTCTGTGCAACAGAGCAACGGCGCCGTCGGATTTTCTTACGCGATGAAAGCACCCATCGCCTTTCAACCTACATTGGCGAAAGGGAATGTGTACATGGGGACTTCCGACGGGCGGCTAATTTGCTTAAACACGGGAAACAAGGATGCCGACGGGTGGTATGCGTGGGGTGGAAACGCGCAGCACAACAAGATTCAGTAAATTGGGTGCATTCGACCGCAGTTGCGAGCTTAACTCGCCTGGTGGAGGTCCTTCGCTAACTGGAGCGAGTTCCTATTTCTGGGCAAGATACGTTTTTGCTTCAGCGAGCTCCGGGCGGTCGGCACCCGGAGCACAGACTTGCGCCAGCTTGGCGTAGTACGACTGCGCGCCGCCCGTGTCACCGGTGGATTGGGCGGAGCGCGCGGCACCCAGAAGACCGTCGAAGCGGTTCGGGGAATTCTTCAGGACAGTTTTGTATTCGATGATAGCTTCGGCGGGTCGCTTGAGTTCCAAAAGCATGTCGGCGAGCATTTCACGGGCGGGGATGCCGACGGATTCGCCGCCATTCTTGTCCTGATGATCGGCGGCGGCACGCAATTCGACGAGAGCTTCGTCCGGCTTTCCCTTGGCGAAGGCCAGCCAGGCTTCGGCTTCGCGTAAATCGGAAGCTTTTTCTGTGGAAACACCGTAGCCACTTTTCTTCGCGCGCTTTTCCCGGTCGGCGACAAGTTGAGTGAGTTCCTTGATGTCCGCTTCCGCGCCGACAATATCGCCGCTGCGTGCGGCGCCAATGGCGCGGGCCCAAAACGTCGTATCTTGCCAGCTCTTACGGGTCGCGGGGATCGGCAGGGCGGCGGCTTCTTTCCAGCGGTGTAACTCGAGTGCGGTGCGCGCGGCAAGATAGGCTCGGTGATCCGCTTTAGCTTCGTCCGTGGCCCCGACGACATGGCTGATGTGCTCGATGACTTCGCGCGCTTTGGCTTCCTGGCCGCTTTGGAGATAGGAGTAGCTCAGGAAGTCCATGGCGTGGGTTTGGTAGTGGGATTCTGCGAGATGCATTTCCGCGGCATGAGCGCCAGAGGCATTCGCGGCAATATTCGAGGTGATGGAATCCTGCCAGAGGCCGAGACGCACAAAGATGTGAGAAGGCATATGAATGGCGTGGGCAGAGTCCGGGGCGATGGCAGCGTAACGGCGGGCAGCGTCGAGCCCTTGAGCCGCGAACTCGGGGCGATCGGTGGCGTGAATCATGTAGTGCGCAACGCCGGGGTGGTCAGGATGCTGCTGGAGGAGGGGATCAAGAAGGGAAATAGCTTTCTTGAGATTTGCGGTGGTGTCGACATCTTCCTCCGCAAGGGACACTAAAGAGAGGGCATAGAAGGCGCTGAATTCCACATCGTCCGGCGATTGGACGTGAACCTTCTCAAGGGCCGCGGAATAGGCCTTGATGCGGTCCGCGTGAGTCATCTTGGATTTTTTTTGGAAGAAAGCGGCGGTAGCGTTGATGAAGCCTTGTTCGCGAGGATCGGCCGAGCGGAGTTTTTGAGCGGTCTCCATGTCCTTGCGGCCCTCCTTCAGGGTTTTGTCATCGGGGAAATCCCAAAGTTGATGAAAGAGAGCCATGGCTTTGCCCCAGTGAGCGATGGCGCACTTGGGATCGCGGGTGGCTGCGTCGGTGAAAGTCTGCTCGGATTCCTTATATTGGAAGGAATGGAGTAGCGCCACGGCCTTTTCGATGGCGGGTTGCACCTCCGCGGTACAACTCGTGGGGAAAATTACTTTACCGAGCTGATCAGGCGGCGCAGCAAACGTGGTATCCGCTCGTAGAACCGCAGGTTGGAAAGCCAAAAGAAAGAAGAGCAGCCCAAAGCCAACCGTGGAAGGCCATTGATTTCGCATCGTGCATACTCCTTTTGATGAGAGTGATTCTACCTCCAGGCAAACCCTTTTGCGGAGGTAAAGCTTTTAGCGACGGGCAGCGCGGCAGTTGGACGTGGGTTTGCCGGTGCGGCTACAATGAGGGTGGAGCGGTACTTCGAAGCAGGTGAGAGTGCGAAAGCTGTTTGAACCAATGACGAATCTCTGAGGTGCTGCGGATAGACAGCCCGTGTGCACGGCCTGTCCCGCTGGCGAGTCTCTTCGAGGCAAGACGGAGGGGAGACCCGCGAGCGGGGCAGGAAAGCCTAACGGTTGGCTCGTGGCGCCCTACTATTTCAGAGGTTCACGGCCTAGCTCTCCACGGCCAAGCGGTCCGCTCCATTTTTAGTGTTCGGTCGTCAGTGTTCAGTTCTCAGTTAGGAAATGATGGACGGGAGAATGCGGAGCAGATAGTTCTTGGTGGTTAGTCTTTAGTTGTTAGTGAGAAAAAAGAAGGACAGAAGAAGGCGCGGCTCCAGAGAGACTAACTGTTTGTGGGCGGTGTGGCCTTCGGACGTTGTGGTGGAGAGGGTATGTTTTCAGCGATGGCTGAGTGGAAGCGGCGCATTCTCTGCACCGAATGCCGTTTTTACTAGGAACCAAATAAGGACTTAGCACTGATCGCATGCGCGTACTGTTCGTAGGGGACATCGTGGGCTCGCCGGGACGGCAGATCGTTCGCGACCGCCTGGCGGATATCGTTGCCCGGCGGCAGGTGGATTTGGTAATCGCCAACGGCGAAAATTCGGCGTCGGGATTCGGGATCACGCCGAGGCTGGCGGAAGAGCTGTTGAAGATGGGAATCGACGTGTTGACCGGCGGAAATCACAGCTGGGACCGCAAAGAGATACTGGAGTTCATGCCGCACGAGCCGCGGCTGCTACGGCCGGCAAATTTTCCGGAGGGTAATGCTGGGAGCGGGCTCTATGCCGGAACAGCCAAGAATGGCGTGAAGTATGCCGTGCTAAACCTGCAGGGGCGCGTGTTCATGACCCCGATAGACGATCCTTTCCGGAAAGCCGACGCGGAGCTCGCTAGAATTCCGGAAGGTGTCGCCTTTGTGTTCGTGGATATGCACGCAGAAACCACAAGCGAAAAGATTGCCATGGGCTGGTATCTCGATGGCCGGGTGACGGCGGTAGTCGGAACACACACGCACGTGGCTACCGCGGATGAACATGTTTTACCGCAAGGCACGGCTTATATCACGGACGTGGGAATGACCGGGCCGCACGGCGGCGTGATCGGAATGGACCGCAACGGCATCATTACGAAATTTCTCAATGGGTTGCCCGCGCGGTTCGAGGTGGCTTCCGGAGACGTGCGGATGAACTGCGTCTTGATCGAGACCGACGATGAAGGCCCGCGCAATGCCGCCGGCCGGCTGCGCGCGCGTTCCATCGAACGACTGCGCTTCTGTATTGACTAGTCGTTACGCCACTGAGCGATAACGCAGGGCAACCTGCGCGCGGCCGTAGGTATCTGAGAAATCATGCGACCAAGGGTGGGTCCAATCGTGCGAATTCTCGGGGTGATGTGTCTGCTGGCGTGCGCCGTTGGGAGCGCGGTTGCTCAGGACGAGGGCGATCTTACCGCCAATCAGAGGGTTTTCCCGGGCGTGGGACCCGGGCTACGCACGGTGAAGCGGGGCGCGGACGGGCGGCTATACATTCTGGCATCGCCATCGCCGGGATTGCTGGTGTTTGACGCTCGGGGCCAGCAGGTTTTGTCAATTAACGAAGCTGGCGTCGCTTCGAGCGGCACCGGCCAAGGGCAGCCCCTGATTACGTTTGGGGAGGATTGCGACGGGGCGGCCGACGGGAAAATCTACGTCGCGGACCGCGGCGCGAATCTCATCCGGGTTCTTTCTCCGGAAGGCACGCCGCTTCGTTCGATTGCCGTGAAAAATCCAATTTCGGTGGCGGCCCTGCCCGGAGGCGAAGCGGCCGTGGGGACGCTTCGAGAGCCGCACCTAGTGATCGTCTTCGACAAGAACGGCAGGGACGTGCGCGAATTCGGGGATCCGGAGCCGCTCGCGGAACGCGAGGAATTGAATCGTTATCTGAACATCGGACAGCTTGCCACCGACGCTCAGGGGCACCTGTATTATGCGTTTGCTTACCTGCCGGAGCCCACGGTGAGGCAATATGACCGGCTGGGCTACGCAGGGCAGGATATCCAGTACACCGCGCTGAACGCTATGCCCGCGGCACAAGCGGCGCGCAAGGAAATCCTGCGCCAGGAAAGCAAAGGCCTTCAGCCTTCGTTCAAACGCGTTCTCACCGCCGTGGGCGTGGACCAGACAAATGGAGCCGTGTGGATCGCGCTGTACAATACATTGTTGCATTTCGACAAAGAAGGCACCCGGCTCGCCACCTACAAAATCTACACACCAGCAGGGGCGCGGCTCGAAGCCAACACCATTCTGGTGGAGAACGACCGTCTGCTCATTGGAAACGACCCGCTAGGCATCTACGAATTCGAGCGGCCGGATAAAAAAAATCTGAAATAGGCTAAGTTTTCCTCAGGCGAAACTGTAGGCATTCTTTGCACATGCTGCGCGGCGCGTTAAAATATATTCACAAATGCCGCGAAATTCAGCGTCATTGAGAAAGGTTGCACAAGATTTGTGCTTGTGGAAAAGCTGTGCATGGTGTGTGAAAGCTCCTGAATGCCTTCTCCTATTTTTCTCTTGCCCCCTGCGCGCCAATCAGAGACAATCCCGCGCTGACTAATAACGGCGGTTCGTGGGCCAACGATCCATACGGGCCGCGTGCGGGGCGACAGGGGCAAGCTAGAGCGTTCCGGCGTGGGCAAGAATCCCGCAGCCTGAAGAAAGACGTGAATGGAGCTGCTTTCCACAGTTTTTTCACAGCTGTGGAAATAGCGCCGGGGTTTCTATTCTCTTCCGATGACAACAGCAACTCAAACGGGGCGCGAACGCGAAACTGTGAATTCTTGGGACAAATTTCTCGAACGAGTGAAGTCCCGGGTCAGTATCAACACCTTCACAACTTGGTTCCAGCCGACGAGGCTGAGCCGGGCCGAGGGTGACACTCTCTATATCCAGATTCCCAGCGCTGTTTTCCGCCAAGTGCTGACGCGCACTTACGGCGATATCGTCAAAGCCGTATTTCATGAAATCGGCACACCGAACATGAAGGTGCAGTACGTGTGCACCGAAGAGGAGCCGGTCCAGGCGGCACCGGTGGTCTCCGGAGTGAAACAGGCAAAATTGGATTTTGAGAGCAGCGACCACCAGCTCAACACGCGGTACACGTTTGATTCGTTTGTGGTCGGCAAATCCAACGAGTTCGCGCATGCCGCTTCGCGCGCCGTAGCCGAGCAGCCTTCCAAGGCGTACAACCCCTTGTTCCTTTACGGCGGCGTGGGGATGGGCAAGACGCACTTGATGCACGCCATCGGCCACACCATTAAGAAGCGCAATCCGGCGATGCGGCTAAGCTACGTCAGCGCGGAAAAATTCACGATCGAAGTAATCAACTCGCTGCGGTTTGACCGCATGATCAGTTTCCGCGACCGCTTCCATACGGTGGATGTGCTGCTGGTCGACGATATCCAGTTCATCGCGGGGAAAGAGCGGACGCAAGAAGAGTTTTTTCATACCTTCAACGCGCTTTACGAGCAGCAGAAGCAGATTGTGATTTCCTCGGACTGCCTGCCGAAGGACATCAACTCGATCGAAGAGCGGCTGCGCTCACGGTTCGAATGGGGATTGATTGCGGATATCCAGCCGCCGGACCTTGAGACTAAGATCGCCATTCTGCAGAAAAAAGCGGAAAACGACCGCTTCGGACTGCCGGACGACGTGGCGGAATACATTGCGCGGGCCATCAAGTCGAACGTGCGCGAACTGGAAGGCGCTTTAACGCGGCTGATGGCTTATGCGTCGCTGACGGGTGCGACGATTTCATTGGGGACGGCGCAGCAGGTGCTGCGGAATATCATCGCTTCGCAGGAAAAGCGCGTCACGATCGATTTGATCCAGAAACGCGTGAGCGAGCACTTTAATCTGCGGGAGCAAGACCTGAAGGTCCGCAGTAATACTCGCGCGATTGCTTTTCCGCGGCAAGTGGCGATGTACATCGTCAAGCAACTCACTACCGCCTCGCTGCCGGAGATCGGACGGCAATTCGGCGGCAAGCACCACACCACGGTTTTGCACTCCATCAACAAGATTGAAGAGTTGCGCCGGTCAGACAAAGACTTGAACCGCACGATTACCCGCTTGATGGATGCCTTGCAGTAGTCCGCAGCTGTTCCCTCTCACTTTAGGTGGTAGCGCAGGCTACTCCTTAATACCTGCGGTTCCATGTTTTTTAGCAATCGCTAGCAACTCAAGACTCCTCTTTTTTCATGATCGGCTGCAATCACGTTTTCACACCTTGTGGAGAAGGCTTGAGAAAGATGCGGAAATTCTGTTGATCGGAGTGAACCAAATTCCAAGGTACGCGGATATCTAGCCGGCAGGAGCTTCATTTTCCAGCATACTCACAAAGTGCTACCTTTCCCGCGACTCCGTAAACTGCCTGCACGATTGGAGTTTCTGAGGTTTTCACAGATTCACAACCTTCATCACAACAACAAGCTTTATAGGTTAAAAAATTTTAAGACATCTGACTTTGATGATAGTAGCTGTGGATTATCACGCTGCGTGGTACGCCTGATGAGCAGTCAAGCAGAGAGATCAGAAGCTGTGTTTCCCACCTATTTCCACAGTGTTGAAATACGTTACAGGCTTTATACTTTGCTAAAAAGCGAGTAAAGTACGGCAGCAGTAGAAATGAGCAAGCGAAGGCCTCGTCCCAGGCCTGATCGAGGGTAGACTCTAAATGACCGCACCTGGAACGGCACGCGAGGAACATCAAGCGATGGAATTCAGCGTCACAAAGTCCGCGCTGTTGAACGAACTCTCGACCACCCAAGGCGTCGTTGAGCGTAAGACCACGATTCCCATTCTTTCGAATCTACTGGTCGAGGCTAAGGGCAGCGAGTTGACGATTACGGCTACCGACCTGGAGCTGAGCATTCGCACATCTTGCGAGGCCAAGATCAAGAAAGAAGGCGCGGGGACAATCCCTGCTAAGAAGCTACTGGAACTTGTGCGCTTACTTCCGGAAGGCGAGATCAAAGTCAAGCTCCTTGAGAATCACTGGGTGGAGATCGTTAGCGAAAAGAAAAAATATAAGCTAGTGGGCATGGCCAAGGAGAATTTTCCGGCGTTGCCGGTGATGCCCCACACACTGGTCAAACTTCCTGCTCCGATCCTGGAAAACCTTATTGGGAAAACGAAATTCGCGATCTCCATGGAAGAGTCACGCTACACACTGAATGGGGGACTGCTAATCCTGAAGCCGGACACACTAGCGATGGTGGCGACCGATGGGCACCGTCTGGCGCTCGCAGAGACCGATCACAAACTTACGGGTCTGAATGGCGAAGTAAAGGTGCTCATCCCGAAGAAGGCCATGGACGAGGTTGAGAAACTCTCCAGCGCTGCCGGCGCCGACGCGCTAATGGAATTTGCAAAAGACGAAAGCCACCTGTTTTTCCAAGTCGGCCATCGCCTGCTGATTTCCCGCATTCTCACCGGCCAATTCCCGAACTATGAGGCGGTATTGCCGCGGGACAACAACAAGAGTGTGGTTATCGAGCGGGCGGAATTGAGTGATGCGGTACGACGTGTCTCGCAGCTTGCCGACCAGCGCTCCCACGCCGTGAAACTGGCGGTTTCAAAAGAAGGCATCGAGATTTCTGCTTCGAGTCCGGAATACGGCGAAGCCAAAGAAACCATTGAGAAGGAATTCAAAGGTGAGCCCATCGCTATCGGGTTCAATTCCAGCTACATGCTGGACTTTCTTGGCGCCGCGGCGGATGGTCCGATCAGCATTGAACTGAAGGATGAACAATCCGCCGGGCAGATGCGTCCACTGGCGGATGAAAGCTATCGCTACCGCTACATTATCATGCCCATGCGTATCTGAAGAGCAGCATACCAAAGGCGCTTTTTAGGTGCCTTTTTTTTCACTAAGGAACCCACCTTTTCTTATAAAGCATAGTAAACAAACCATTTATTTCAGGGAATGGGGTCACGCCGCCCTTGAGAAAATGGTCCGGATCGAGTACACTTTTGGTGTTGTCGATGCGCTGTTCGGGATCCTCTAAATCGACACGTCCGCCAGGTACCTGTGAACCTAGAATTGGGCTTCGCGCCAGGAGCCCGGGACACGAACCTGGAGAAACTCCCTGCGGACCTCGGGTCCCCAGGGTAAAGAGTCTTCGCCACGTCTCGCTGCGCGAGATGGGATGGAGCAGGAACCCTACGAGTTTCGGATTCGCTGGGGCGAAGCCGGAATCACAGGGTGAGGCGACGTACGGATCGTTCCGCAAGCACGCCTTCCTTGCTTCACAGTAAAAGAATTCTTGACCGCGGACCCGCACTCCGAATTACGCGGAGTCTGTCCCATGCCGCGGGTACACGCGAGAAGTTGCTGGGCCAGGAGAAAAAATGGGCGACAAAGAAAACGTGGGCGGCACGCCGCAAGGCGGCCACAAGTACGACGCGAAATCGATTAAGGTTCTCGGCGGCCTGGAGGCCGTGCGCCTGCGTCCCGCCATGTACATCGGTTCGACCGGAGAGATGGGATTGCATCATCTGGTTTGGGAAGTGGTGGACAATTCGGTTGATGAAGCGTTGGCCGGCTTTGCGGATGAGATCAACGTCACGGTGCACGCCGATGAGTCGGTCACCGTGGTCGACAACGGCCGCGGCATTCCTGTGGACATGCACGCGACGGAGAAGCGCCCCGCGGCGGAAGTCGTACTGACGGTATTGCATGCAGGCGGAAAATTCGATAGTGACACGTACAAAGTCTCCGGCGGTTTGCACGGCGTAGGTGTTTCCGTCGTCAACGCGCTTTCCGATTGGCTGGAACTGGAAATTTCGCGCGATGGCGCGGTATGGGAACAGACGTATGAAAAAGGCAAGCCCACCAACAAACTGAAGCAAACGGGAAAGACTCGCAAAACGGGCACAAAAGTTACCTTCCATCCCGATCCGACGATTTTCGAAAAGACGGTCTACAGTTTTGACACGCTGGCGCAGCGCTTGCGCGAGCTGGCCTTCTTGAACAAGGGCTTGAAGATTACGCTTACCGACGAACGCACGGAAAAGACCGCAGAATTCAAGTTCACGGGCGGCATCACGGAGTTTGTCAAGCACCTGAACCGCGGAAAAGAAACGCTGCATGATTCGCCGATCTACATCGAGGGGAAGCGCGGCGCGGTGGAGATCGAAATCGCGCTGCAGTACAACGATACGTACGGTGAAAATGTTTTTGCCTTCGCGAATACCATCAACACCGTCGATGGCGGAACGCATCTCTCTGGGTTCCGGTCGTCGCTGACGCGCACCATCAACAATTTTGCGTCCGCGGCCGGAATGCTGAAGGAGCAGAAGGACGAAGTCACTATTACCGGCGACGATGTGCGCGAAGGCCTGGTCGCGGTCGTCAGCGTACGCCTGCCGCAGCCGCAGTTCGAAGGGCAGACCAAAGGCAAGCTGAATAGCGACATCAAAGGTGACGTCGAGCAACTGGTGAACGAGAAACTTGGCGACTGGTTCGACAAGCATTCGACGGTTGCACGGCGCGTCATCGGCAAGTGCATCGAAGCGGCGCGCGCGCGCGAAGCCGCCCGCAAAGCGCGCGAACTGACTCGCCGCAAGTCCGCGATGGATTCCAGCGGCTTGCCGGGAAAACTCGCCGATTGCCAGGAACGCGATCCAGCGCGGTGCGAACTGTTCGTCGTCGAGGGTGAATCGGCCGGCGGCTCGGCGAAGATGGGCCGCGACCGCAAGTATCAGGCGATCCTGCCGCTCAAGGGTAAAATCCTCAATGTCGAAAAAGCGCGTTACGACAAGATGCTGGGCCACGAGGAAATTCGGGCCATTATCACGGCGCTGGGCACCGGCATCGGCAAAGACGATTTCGACGCGGGGAAACTGCGCTACCACAAAATCATTCTCATGACCGATGCGGACGTGGACGGCAGCCACATCCGGACGCTGCTGCTGACGTTTTTCTTCCGCCACATGAAGGAATTGATCGAGCGCGGACACATCTACATCGCGCAGCCTCCGCTCTACCGCGTGAAGCGCGGCAAGACCGAAAAATATATCCGCGATGACCGGGATTTTGCACGCGAGCTGATGAAGCGCGCCACGGAAGACCACGTCGTAAAAGCCAAAGAAGGCGTGAATCTTGAAGGGGCGAGACTGACTTCCTTCTTGCTGAACGTGCAAGAGTACGAAGCGGCGGCGGCGAAGCTCGGCCGCAGGCTGCGCGAACCAGCCCTGGTGGAATTGCTCGTGGAAAGCGGCCTTGAGAAGAAGACGGATTTCGAGGACAAGAAAGGTCTTGAAAAACTATTGAAGCAACTGGAAAAGACCAAGCTGAAGCTCGAAGCCAAGATTATTTTTGACGAAGAACACAGCCTGTACGAAATCCAGTTTGGCCCGCCGCATAGCCAGAAGATAAATTGGGCGGTGGCATCGACAGCGGAATACAAACGCCTGCGCGGGCTGGCCAAGCAAATCGAGGAATTCAACCATCCCCCGTTTACCGTGGCGCGCAATGGCGACAAGGTGACAAAAGAGAAGGTGACCGACGTACTCAACTACGTGGTCGAAGACGCCAAAAAAGATTTCACTATCACGCGATTCAAGGGGCTGGGCGAAATGAACGCCGAGCAACTGTGGGACACGACGATGAACGCGGATACTCGCACGCTGCTTCAGGTAAAGCTCGAGGACGCCGTTGCGGCGGAAGACATCTTTACGACGCTGATGGGCGAGAACGTCGAGGCGCGCCGAAAGTTCATCGAAGACAACGCGCTGGAAGTTGTGAATTTGGATATTTGAGGCGTGCCGGTCGATTCTAAAACCGAGGCCGGCTCAATTCGCAGTGCGATTCGCTGGGGCCTGGTTTTGGCGGCTGTCGCCACCTTGGGATTCCGGCTGCCGCGGTTGGTGAATGAGTTCCGTGCGTGGCGCGGGGCTGTTCAGCTAGGCGACCCATCATCGATGGAACGCTGGAGAACCTTCTTGGTTGCCGATTCGATCGGACTCTTGATTGTGTTGGTATTCGGTGTGCTGATCTTTTTCGTTTTGCGTCCGCGCAGCAAGAGCGAGCCATGATCTATCAGTTGGGATGGGCGACGCTGCCAGGGCTCCGTGGATTGAGCGTTAGCGGGTTTCGCGCGACACCGACGGAAGCGCCGGACAATGAGCAAGGCGTGGCCATGGCATTTGGAGGCGACGACGAACGGGATTCGTTTTTGCAAGAAATCGAAGAGCATTTTGCAGCGAGGCGATTTACGAATTCAGCGGACGCGTTCGACACGGTGAAGACGTACGTGTTCGAGCACACTGCGAAAGGTTAGAGCATTGCTTGCAGGGGCTTAGTGTGCTGCGCCCCTACCTGGAAGAATTTAGCAACAGCGAGGGGAAATGGCGGACGAGACAAACACATCAGTACTGCTTCCGATTGATATCGAAGCAGAAATGAGGAAGTCGTACCTCGATTACGCGATGAGCGTGATCATCGCGCGTGCGTTGCCAGACGTGCGCGACGGGTTGAAGCCGGTGCAGCGGCGCATCCTGGTGGCCATGAACGACCTCGGCCTGGCCTCCAACCGCGGCTACCGCAAATGCGCCAAGATCTGCGGCGACACTTCCGGCAATTATCACCCGCACGGGGAAGCGGTGATTTATCCGGCGATGGTGCGGTTGGCACAGGATTTCAACATGCGCTATCCGCTGGTCGACGGGCAGGGAAACTTCGGCTCCGTTGACGGCGATCCGCCGGCGGCCATGCGATACACGGAAGCGCGGCTGGCCAAGATTTCAGAAGACATTCTCGCCGACCTGGAAAAAGAAACTGTCGATTTCATTCCGAACTTCGATCAGACGCGCGAAGAACCGGTTGTTCTGCCGTCGCGCATTCCAAATCTGCTGGTGAACGGGGCAAGCGGCATCGCCGTCGGCATGGCTACAAACATTCCGCCGCACAATTTGCGCGAAATTGTGGATGCCGCGATTTTGTTGATCGAAAAGCCTGATGCGACCCTCAAGGAAGTCATGAAGATTGTGCCGGGGCCGGATTTCCCGACCGGAGCGTATATCGCGGGCCGCGAGGGCATCGAAGCGGCATACAAGACGGGTCGCGGCAGCTTTACCATGCGCGCCAAGGCCGCCATCGAAGAGACCACCAAAGACCGCGAAAGCATCATCATCACGGAAATTCCGTATCAGGTGAACAAAGCTCGGCTGATCGAGCGCATCGCCGAGTTGGTGCAGACCAAGAAGCTTGAAGGCATTTCCGATGTGCGCGATGAATCCTCGCGCGAAGGCATGCGCATCGTTATCGAGCTGAAGCGCGGGGAAGAATCGCAGCTCATCCTGAATAATCTTTTCAAGCACACGCAGATGCAGGAATCCTTCGGAATGATCCTGCTCTCCATCGTTGGAGGGCAGCCGCGCGAACTGGGCTTGATCGCGATGATCAAGCTGTTCATCGAGCACCGCATCGATGTGATCCGCCGCCGGACGATTTTCGAGCTGAAGAAAGCCGAGCAGCGCGAACACATTTTGCTCGGCTACCAGATCGCGCTGGACCACCTCGACAACGTGATCCGCATCATCCGCGGTTCTACCAGCCGCGTGGAGGCCAAGGAAAACCTGTTCAAGTATTTCAGCGAGCAGGATGTCACCATCACGGAAAACGGGAAGACCAGGAAAATCGAGGGCGTGAAGCTGGACGGCCGAAAGTACCGCGCCCAGGGGGCGCCGGAAATCGAAGCCGCTGGCCGTGGAGACGGACTGGGGCTCAGCTACGCACAGATCGACGCCATCCTCGAATTGCAACTGCACCGGCTGACGCAGCTCTCCATCGACGAAATTCTGAAGGAGTTGAAGTCTATTAGAGAATTGATTGGCGAATTGCGTGAGATCCTGGCGAGCGAGAAGAAACTCAAACAAGTCATCATCGCCGAGCTGCGCGAAGTGCACAAAGCGTATGGCGATGACCGGCGCACGCAGATTGTCGACAAGGTGGACGAAATCAAGCTCGAAGACCTGATCGCGGACACGGAGATGCTGATTACCGTCAGCCATGCCGGTTACATCAAGCGCACGGCGGCGGACACATACAGGCATCAGTCGCGCGGCGGCAAGGGGCGCATCGGGGCGAGGACGAAGGAAGAAGATTTCGTCGAGTATCTATTCATCGCATCGGCGCACAGCTACATTTTGCTGTTCACGTCGAAAGGGCGCGTCTACTGGCTGAAAGTGTACGAACTGCCGGAAGCCGCGGCGGCCACACGCGGCAAGGCCATTTCCAGCCTGGTGAAATTCCAGGAAGATGAAAAACTTACTGCGCTCGTCGCAGCGCGCAACCTGGAAGAAGCGGACAAGTTTGTCTTCATGGCTACGAAGAGCGGCACGGTGAAGAAGTCCGCGTTGACGGAATTCTCCAACCCGCGCTCGACGGGCATCATTGCCCTCACTCTCGACGGAAAGGACGAGCTGATTGGCGCGAAACTCACGGACGGGAAGAAAATGATCTTCCTGGCTAGCCACGAGGGCCAGGCAATCCTCTTCCGCGAAACGGAAGTGCGGCCGATGGGGCGCAACGCCGGTGGCGTCAACGGGATGGATCTCGACAAGGAAGACTACGTCGTGAGCATGGACGCGGTGCAGCCAGACTTTGAGATCATCGCCAAGGAGCACAACACGACCACGCAGAATCTTGAGGAGCTCGAGAACGAGCAAATCAAGGACTCGCTGGTGACGCTGATGCTGACGGTGGCCGAAAAGGGCTTCGGCAAGCGCACGCCGCTGGCGGAGTACCGCATCACGTCGCGCGGCGGCAAGGGCGTCGTGAACATGAAGACCACAGACCGCAATGGGTACGTCGTCGCTACCTTGCAGGTGACCGAAGAATCGGACGTGATGATCATTACCCACAATGGCAAAGTGATCCGCGTTCACGCGAATGAGATTCGTGAGGCCGGCCGCTCGACGCAGGGCGTGCGCTTGCTGCGGCTCGATGACGACGATTCCGTCGCCGCGGCGGCGGTGCTACAGGAAGAAAACGAGGAAGAGAAAAAATAAATCGGCATCCCGGAAAATAGCTAAGGGCACGATGATTCGTGCCCCTTTTCTATTGCGGCCTGCGGTACACTGTTTTCCCATGAAAATCATGCAGCGAATCTTTGCTCTTTTTCTTCTGTTTACTCCGCTCATTTTCTCTCGTGCTGCTGGATCGGCTGACAGGCCCCCCACTAGCACTCACAAATACCTCGTTTTCGTTGGGACGTACACGACGAAGACTCCGAGTAAAGGAATCTACCTGTACGAGTTTGACGCTGACACCGGAAAGCTGACACCAAAGGGGGTTGCGGCAGAGACGCTGGACCCTTCGTGGGTGGTGGTGCACCCCAGTGGGAAGTATGCCTACGCCGCGAACGAAGCAGGCAAGGCGAGCACGGTGAGCGCTTTTGGTGTGGACGCCAAGAGCGGAAAGCTTACGCTGCTGAGTCAGATGCCCGCGCTTGGCGAGGATCCGTGCTACCTCTCGTTCGACAAGACCGGCAAATACGTCCTGGTAGCCAACTACACTTCGGGAAACATCGTCGTGTTTCCGATTCTGCCGGACGGCAAATTGGGCGAACATACCGCTCTTGTGCAGGACAGCGGCGCCACCGGGCCGAACAAGGAACGTCAGGAAGGCTCGCATGCGCACTGGATTGAGACAGCCATGGGCAATGGCATGGTCTTGGTAGCCGATCTGGGCCTCGATCGGGTTCTCATCTATCCATTCGATCCAAAGACAGGCGCGTTGGCCCCCGACAAAGACGCCACTAGCACGGGAGGGTCGAAATCTCCCGCGGCGGAACGTGGATGGTCGGTGACACTCAGCCCCGGTACGGGCCCGCGTCACGTGGCCTTCTCGCGCGATGATAGATTTTTGTACGTCTTGGGCGAACTGCAATCCACCGTAACCGTCTTTAAGTCGCCCGGCGCCGACAATGATGACTCTCACTCCATCCAGCACATCTCGACGCTGCCCAAGGGATTCTCCGGGAGGAACGATGCTGCGGAAATCAAAGTGCATCCCAGCGGAAAATTCCTGTACACCTCCAACCGGGGAGAAGACAGCATTGCCATTTTTTCCATTGATCCCGCCAAGGGCACGCTGACGTTTGTCGCTCGCGTGCCGACCGGCGGAAAAGAGCCGCGGCATTTTGCGATTGATCCAAGCGGCAAATATCTGCTGGCCGAGAATCAGTACTCCAACAACATTATCGTTTTTGAGATTGACCTTAGCAGCGGCATGATTCGGCAAACGGGCCAGACGCTCGATGTGCCCTCGCCGGTTGACCTCACATTCGTACCCGCTCCAGTAGCGCGCTGAGCTACAATTCGCATGCAAGGCTAATCCGGAGAAAAACATGATGGGTTCAAGAAAAGTGCGCAACACAGCGCTAGCTACCTGGTCCGCGCTGTTCTTGATTCTGGCTCCACACGCGGCTCGCGCCGCGGATGGCGAGACCGCACCGGCGCGCGATCCGAAGCAGGCGATCGACGAGGCCTACACGGCGAAGATTCAAAACTACACTACGGCGCCGTATTTCACGTCGCCGCTGGTCAGTTACCTCCCGGCGTCCAAGAACGTGCCGACTCCTGAAGCCGTCCTTGGCGATATCGCCGGCGCTCCCGGGGTGCTGCCGTACGCCGAGGATGTGTACAAGTACATGCGCCTGCTGGAAAAGACCACACCTTGCGTCAAGGTTTTTTCGATCGGGACGACGGAAGAAGGACGCGAGATGATCGCCGTGGCAGTCTCTTCGCCCGAGAATTTGAAGAACCTCGAAGAAAATCGGGCGCGTCTCGGAAAACTGGCCGACCCCCGAACGATCAAACTGGATGATGCGGAAGCCGACAAGCTTGTCGCCGAAGTCGTTCCCGTGTACTACATCACGGGAACAATCCATTCTCCGGAAACCGGCGCGCCCACCGCGCTGATGGAAATGGCGTACCGCCTCGCCGTGGATGAGAGCCCGTACATCCGCGAAATCCGCGATGGAACGATCACGCTGATCACCCCGGTGGTCGAAGTGGATGGCCGCGACCGCATGGTCGATCTTTACAGATGGCATCTCGCGCACCCGAAGGATTTCTATCCGCCGCTGATCTACTGGGGCAAATACGTCGCGCACGACAACAACCGCGACGCCATGGGGGTTACCCTCAAGCTCACCGAAAATGTCCTGAATACCTATGTCGGCTGGAAGGCCCAGGTGCTCCATGATCTTCACGAGTCTGTGCCATATCTTTATGACAACACCGTTGGCGACGGCCCCTACAACGCGTGGGTCGACCCGATTCTCACCGACGAATGGCAGATGATCGGCGCCCGCAACGTGGCGGACATGACAAAGTTCGGAATGCCGGGAGTCTTCACCCACGGCGATTTTGACACCTGGTCCCCTGGCTACTTGATGTTCATCGCCGCGATGCACAATGGCATCAGCCGGCTGTACGAGACCTTCGGCAACGGTGGCGCGGACACCCAGGAGCGCACGCTAGATCCCGAAGAATATTCGCGCACCTGGTATCGCCAGAATCCGCCCCTGCCCAAGGTGCTCTGGTCGCAGCGTGACAATAATAATTACGAGCAGACCGGTCTTCTCACCTCGCTCCACTATTTCAATGAGAACAAGCGGCTGTTCCTGAAGAATTTTTATCTGAAAGCAAAGCGCTCGGTGATGAAACCGTCTCAAGAAGGCCCCGCGGCGTACGTATTGCCCGCCGACGAATCGCGGCTCAGCTTGCAGGCGGAATTGCTCCGCGTCCTAGAGAAGCAAGCAGTGGAAATTTCGCGCGCAAAGTCGGCGTTCACGGTGTCGCTGCCCGTCAAAAAAGAAAAGCCCAAGAAAGACACGAAAGACAACAAGGAGACCGACAAGGAAAAGAAGCCAGCGCCCACTACAAAAGATTTTCCCGCTGGCAGTTACATCGTTCGCATGGATCAGCCCTACGCGCGCATCGCCGATGCGTTGCTTGACCATCAATACTGGAGCCCGGATGATCCGCAGAAGACTCCTTACGACGATACCGGCTGGACGTTTGGCGAACTATTTGGCGTGCAAGTTGCCCGCGTGACCGATTTAAGAGTTCTCGATGTGGCCATGGAACGAGTCACGGAAGTTCACGCGCTTGGCGGCGTTAAAGGCGATGGCCCGGTCTTTGCTATCAACAACGATGCCGAGCCTGCTCTAGCGACGCTGCGCTACAAGTTGAAGGACGCCGGCGTGGAAGCCGCTGAAGAGCCGTTCGAAGGCGGCGGAAAAAAATTCAACCGCGGCTCATTTGTCATTCGCAGTGTGAACCGCGCCGATCTCGATCGCGCCGCGGCCGATCTGGGCCTGCAGGTCGTCGCGCTCGGAGCCGCTCCCAGCGTAAAGACCCATCCGGTCCGCGCCGCGCGTGTGGCGCTCGTGCACACATGGCTCAGCACACAAACCGAAGGCTGGTGGCGGCTGGCGCTTGACGATCTAAAAATTCCGTACAACTACATCAGCACGCAGACGATCGCGAAGATCGATGACCTCAACGCCAAGTACGACGTCATCCTTTTTCCGCCGGTCGGCTTCTCCAGCGGCCCGACTGCCATCATCAACGGCATGCCCACGGCTTGGGGAAATCCGCTGCCCTGGAAAAACACACCGGAAACTCCGAACCTTGTGGGCAAAAACGATTCGACCGATGACATGCGGCCAGGCCTCGGCTGGGATGGTCTCGCCAAGCTGCAAGCATTTGTGCGGAAGGGTGGAGTGCTGCTGACCGCGACGGACACTTCCCGCTTCGCCACCGAGATTGGCCTGGTCCCCGGCGTCAGCACCCACGCATCGGAGCGCATGAAAATTGTCGGCTCCGTCGTCGGCACGCGGCTGGTGGACGGGGGCAGCCCCATCGCTTATGGTTACGACGAGAAAGTATCTGCCTATTGCGACAACGGACCGATCTTCTCCCTCAGCAGTATCGCCGGTGCACGGGGACGCCGCCGTCTTGGCAACGAATCGCATTCTCGACCCACGGGACGCGGCACCGTGGACGACCCGGATTTCACCGTGGGCCGGCCCGGCGTCGAGGCTCCCGAAGAACCTACGTATGAGATATGGGAAGCGCCGCCGGTGACCGACGAACAAAGGCGCAACGGCTTCCGCGTGATTCCACCGGCCGACCGCGCCCGCGTAATCTTCCGCTACGCCGACCAGAAGGATTTGCTCATTTCCGGCTTAGTCGAAGGCGGGAACGAAATCGCGCAACATCCTGCGGTCGTGGACGTGCCCTCCGGGAGCGGCCACGTGGTGCTTTTTTCGGTCAATCCGGTCTATCGCGGCGAGACGCGCGGCACCTACTCCATGGTGCTCAACACCATTCTCAACTTCGATAGCCTGAATGCTGGCCGCAAGCTCGCCGAGAAATAGCGCGCTCGTCCCTGGGAAGAAGCAAATCAGGCAGGCCGCATGAACCCACTTAGCAGTTTTGGCCAGTTGGAGTACAATCCCGCCCATTATGGCCAAGCGCAAAGCAAAACGGGCAGGGCACAAGCGTTCCACCAAAAAGCGAGCGTCACGCAGAGCGCGCTCCAGCAGAAGCGAAAAGCTCGCTAAAGACGCCGTCACGCTCATCGTTATACTGCGAGCTCGCGAAGGCCAGGAAACGCTGCTGGAAGCGGAACTGCGAGCGCTGGTCAACCCGTCACGCAAAGAAGAAGGCTGCCTGCGCTACGATTTGCACCGTTCAGTTGACCAGCCCGGTGTCCTACTACTGCACGAAGTTTGGGCGTCCCGCGAGGCCCATGCCGAACACACCCGCTTGCCCCATTTTCTACGCTGGAACGCGCGCAAAGATGCTTTGCTCGCCTCTCGAGACGCCAACTTCTGGAAGCAAGTGATGTAACGGCGTTCTGCCGCGCACAAGCGACCTCGTGTTATAAGTTATGGTTGGTTCTTTAGCGTGGCGCGCTGGAGCCGGGAGATTAGAGGCTGGGGCAGGCGCGTCCCGGTGGGTTGGACAATTTACGCGGGCCTGCTATGCCATTTTCAGACACGTAAACAGCAAGCGGATTTGAACGGTCAACTTTCCGGCGGGGCGAGGAAGTAACCGGGCCGTGCGCGGACCTTCAAGTTTTTAGCGTCGTTGCGAACGACATTCAGCTTAATTTCGTGGTAGCCGGCGGAATCCGAGCCCATCGGTGTGTAGCTGATGTTGTACTGCGAGTGCAGCTCGCCGCCGATTTCGTCGATGGCTTTTTCGATGGAGCGGTCCTTGAACGTCGCGAGATGTGCGCCTCCGGTGGCCGTGGCGGCGAGTTCGAGTGCGTGGTCCTTCACTTGATCGTGGATGTGCTGTACGGCCCAGACGGCAGCGGCCATCAAGTCGATATTGCCATAGCGATTTTCTTCGCTGGTGGGTGTTTGTACCGTGCCCGGCGGCCCCGGCATTGGAAACGTGCCGGGCGGGGTGATTTTCGTGCGCTTATCCTTAGGCGGTGCTTGCAGCTCGGCACGAGTTGTGGAGAGTCCCACGCTGTAGACCGTTACGTTGGCGAGCTGCGCCTGCCGAAGCACTTCGCCGAGCTTCGCTTCGCTGCCGACATCGCTGGCCTCGGCCAGAATCATCAGCACGCGGCGCCGCCCGGGTTTATCGGTGGTCGCCTGCGGGCGGCCCGTGAGCATTTCCACGCCGACGGCCATGGCATCGTAGAGCTTCGAGCCCGACGTTCCTTCCGCCAGATGCGCGATGGTGCCCTCGATTAGGTCTCCATTGGTGGTGAAATCCTGCAGCTTGTCAACGCCGTCGTTGAAGCCCACCACCGCGGCTTCGCCTGTCGATCCCATCACCGTTTGCGTGAATAAAATACCGGTTTTGCATATTTGCGCCAGGAGGGGTCCGATGCGCGAACTGGTCTCGATCAAAATCACCAGGGATAAAGGATCGCTGCCGAGATCGAAGTGGGAAATCTGCTGAGCAACGCCGTTGTCCGTGACCTTAAAATTCGCAGCTTCCAGGTCGAGAACCATGTCGCCACGGGAGTTGCGCACAGTCACCGGCGTGTTTACAAGTGCGACCCGCACTTTGACCTGCGCTGGCGCGTTTTTGGGAGGCAACTGGACGGCAACGCCGGGTTTGGGAGGAAGAGGGCCAGAAGGCGCCTGTCCCCAGGCGAAAACGCCGGGGAGCGCCATCAGAAGCAGCAAACTCATCAATCTGCTCGCCATCCGCGCCATTTCCATCACCTTACAGCTTTGACTGAAGTCCGTGCCACCACCAGAGTGTACTTGATTCGACGCATGTCCAGCGGAAGACGTTGCCGCGGGCGTCTGCGATTCCTACAATCAATGTTTGTCTAAAGCGGGAGAGAAGAACCATGTCCGATGGCCACAAACTGAAACGCCAGCACGCACCGAAAGCTCCGCATGAAGATCCTACATTTCTGAAGAGCACACCGGCCCGGCCGATTCGCATCCTGGGCGAATACATTCACCCGCTCGTGCAACTGAAGAGAGAAGGGATCGGCGACACCATCGTGATGTTTGGTTCGGCGCGCATCGAATCGCATGAGACCGCGCAGTCCCGCCTCACGCGGCTGAAAAAAGAGAAGACCTCGAAGATGCCCGTCGCGAAGCTGACCAAGCACCGCGCGGATTTGCGTCACGCGAAGAGCTTGCTGGAGATGTCGCGCTACTACGAAGAAGCTCGACAGCTTTCGCACAAGTTGACTACCTGGTCGCTCACTCTGGGGCCCAGGCCGAGGCGCTTTGTGGTTTGTTCCGGCGGCGGGCCGGGAATTATGGAAGCGGCGAACCGCGGTGCCTATGAGGCCGGCGGCAAATCCGTGGGCCTGTCGATCGAGCTTCCGCACGAACAATTTGCAAATCCGTACATCAGCCCGGAACTGAGCTTCAATTTCAAATACTTCTTCATGCGCAAACTGTGGTTCGCGCAGATCGCTAAGGCATTGATCGTTTTTCCGGGCGGGTTCGGAACCATGGACGAGCTTTGGGAAATGCTGACACTCCTGCAGACCGGAAAACTTGCCAAGCAGAATATCATCCTGATTTACGGCCGCAAATATTGGGATGAAGTCCTGAACTGGAAGGCCATGGTGCGCTGGGGCACGATCAACGAGAACGAATATAAGATGCTCCAATTCGCCGACACCGTGGACGAAGCCTTCGACCACATCCGCGCAGGTCTTGAAAAATATCACATGGACGCTGACCCGTTTTTACAGGCCTACTGACCGCGACCCCGTAATAAACATTTTATTTACATGCATTTACAGTGGCCCAGCGCTTGCTACATTCTCTTCCGAAGAGTGTTTTATGATACAGCAAACCCCATCCCAGTCGGGGATACTAGGGAGGATGGAGGAAACATGACGCTTCATAGAGGAGAGAAGAGGTTTTTCAGAAAGGCCTTGCTCGCGGCTGTGGCATTTCTTGGCATGCTAGCGTTCGCGGGAGCACCCCGGGCATCTGCCGAGGACTACGACCGTTGCCAACGGCGCATCGCCAAGGCGGACCACAAGCTGCATGAAGCCGGGGAACATCACGGCTGGAACAGCCGGCAAGCGGATCGTGCACGGCTGGAGTTGCACGAAGCGCGGGAGCGCTGCTGGAACGAGCGGCATCGTTGGTGGGACGAAGACGGCCACCGCTGGCATTCCGATCGCGATTGGGATGACCACGACCACGATCGCCACTAACTAATTCGTGACTGTGTTTTGCAGGGCTCGGCTCGCCACGGCGAGCCAGGCCCTTTTTTATGTGTGCGCGGGTGGTTGCCAAGTTTGGCGGGAGCGAAAAAGAAAAGGGGCGTCCCGTCGCGAACGCCCCGCTTATATTTTGTGATGCGAAATAAAATTAGTGCGAACTCACCAACTGTTCATCGGAAAAAACAGCTTCGAAGCGGCGCGTTTCATCCTGATCGTGCAACATCACGATCGGAACCACGCGCAAGTACTGTTTGCACGCATGGCACTGCGTCACTTCTCCCTGCAAGTCTTGCAAGAAACCATCCGTGAAATGATAGAGAGTGCGTTCACGCCGAGCATTTTTCTGATCGCGCGCTCCGCAGTGCGGACAGATGAATTCCACCTTGTCCTGCTGCGGATCGCGGTCCAGAGCAGCCCAGCCGGTGCGGCGCACACCTACGGTTTCAAGATTGTGCCGGTCCATCGGGGCAATCCTCCTCCAGATCCACGTCCACAAAGAATAAGATGCAGCAGAAGGAAATTCGGATACGGCGTCTGTAATAGATTCATTCCAAACAGGTTAGTGAATGATCCAGGTGATCCAGAATGCCGCATTCCTCCTTGCGCACCACTGACAAGTCGCAGCCCCGGGAACTTGTCTGAACCCTTGGTGTCCAACGCAGTGAGGACGCGCGCAACCTCACATCCCTGCGAGCGCGGCGCCGGTCTCTTGGAGATCTAGAGCAACCCCCAGGAAATCGGCGCCGCAAATTTTTCTGTAGTCCCGTTGTGGGTCGACAGAGCGGCGGACGCTCGCGGAAAAAATTGTGGAGGTCTGTGATGTCGCCCGAGCCCCGAAGCGTTTCACAAGCAAGCCCCAAAGAAAGTCTTGGGTCGTTAAGCGCATGCCTGGTGGATGGGGATGCCGAACAACGCAAGCGTGGCCGCCGGTTGAAACGCCGCGCCCTGGCCATTTCTGTCTTCTTCGAGAGCGCCGTTCTTGCCGCGCTCATTCTTGTGCCTCTGTTTGGCAAGGCGGAGCGCATAAGCCTCACCATCATCACTCCGGTTGTGCCGTACGGACATCCCAGCGGCCACCCCCGTAATCCCGCAAGGCCCCCGACACCCAGACCGCGGATCGATCATGGCCTCTGGTTTCCCTCTCCCGCAGCACCACCGATACCGGAACTTGGCAGCGACGGGGATCCCATCGGATCTCCGGATTTCGGTCCGATCGGTGACCCCTCGAAGGAGGGTGTCGATTGCCCAGCGTGCGTGAACCTTGGCGAGAGAGATAGTGGGCCGCGTCCGCCGCCTGCCATGGAAGCTCCTTCAAGGCCACCAGTAGTTCACATGACAACGCTTGATCCCGCGATGCTAAGGCACCGCGTCGAGCCTGTGTACCCGCCCCTTGCGAAGCAGATTCATAAGGAAGGCCGAGTAGCGCTGCGGGCCATTATCGGCACCGACGGCACGATTCGATCTTTGCAGATTGTCTCAGGTGACCCGCTCTTCTACATTTCAGCCCGGGAAGCAGTCGAGCAATGGCTCTACAAGCCGACGGTACTGAATGGCCAGCCCGTTGAGATTGATACGTTTATCACCGTGGTCTACACCATGAGGAATTGAAGTCCACTCCGAATGGTGCAAGGGGCCGCGTCTGCCTGAACGCCGCCCCTCTGCCTGCACCGGGCAACCGATGCTTGGTGTTTCCGTCGGAAGAATTATTTGAAGTGGAAAACGATTCCGGCGGAAACCCGGATATTGTTCTGCGTTTGAGTGTTTCCGTTGGTGACTTCCGGTAAATGCGTCAACAGATAGTCGAACTGCAGCGGGCGGATCGAGAAACGGTCCCGCACGTTCCAGTCAACGCCAACGCCGAAAGCCGTTGCTAGCGCAGTGTGAGAGTTCGTTGTGGCCAACACGCCTGAACCTGCGCGCGCGCTGCCGACCAAAACATGGCCGAAGGGCGAGATCCGACGATAGCCCCGATAGGTGATCTGGGGCCCAAAAAGATACGTAAGTACATGGTTGTCCACGCTCACGCCATTGTGATTACCCACCTGATAACCGCCGAAATCGGCGACGGCGCTCAGCCAGTCCCGGAAATTATAAGACCCCGAAGCGCTGCCACCGTTGAGATTGAAACCGCCGGATCCCGAAGTTGCAGGATTGGCACGAAAATAGGAGTAGCTGACGGACGCATCTATTTTCGGGAGCTCCTGCGCTTTGGTTGAAAGTCCAAAAATAGTCACAAGAGCAAGCAAAGACACACTGAATCTGAGCTTCATGGAACCTCCGCAATGATTAGATTTTGCTCGTGGGCCAGGGAACGGCCGATTCAACCCCCGAGTTTGCGGGATGCCCCAGGCAGGTAGGCACTACTCCGCATTTTTTCTCGTTTGGAATTCAGATGCGGCGAGGACACGCGAGGTTGCACGGGGAGAGGCTACCGTTGATCTAAGCGCAAAATATTTCTCAGAGCAGCGGCTCGCCGGCGTGACGCACAATCGCAGCGCGCGTGGCGTCACGCAAACGAATCAGTTCGTGCCAGCCGGAAGAATCGGCAGTGTCATCTGCGCTCGTCCCGGTATTTGGATAGATCGGCGGCGAAAGCGTAATGGTGACGCTGGTCGGCCGTGGCAAGTAAGTGCCATCGCGGAGAAACCGGCGAGTCCCCGCAAGCGATACGGGAATGATCGACGCGCCGGTAGCGACAGCGGCTTTGAAAGCGCCAAGCTGAAACGGACGCACGCCATCCTCCCCGGTGAACGTGCCTTCCGGAAAAACAAAAACAGATTCGCCATGGCGCAAAAATTCCTCGATCTCTTGCGCTTGGCGCAAACGTGATTCCGGACTAGTGCGGTCAAACTTGAGATGCCCCATCCGCGACAAAAAAGTGCCGATGAAGGGCATTCGGCCAACTTCCATTTTTGAAACGAAGCGGTAAGGTACGCCCAGACCTAGCATCAGCGGCAAAACGTCGAAATAACTCGTATGATTCGAAGCGTAGATTTTTGCGCCCGGTGTCTCCATGTACTCTTTGCCGGCGACGCGCACCTCGCAGCGTATGAGCGCGAACAGAATCTTGAGCGCGGAGGACGTAAAGCGTCCCGCTTGCGTGTAATCCTTGATGAATTGCACCATCACCCAGGTGGGGACAATCCAGATAAGAAACACCACGCCGAAATACAGACCGTACAGAATCTCGAGGCCGCGCTTTACTCCGGCAAGGAGTTCGGCGCCGAGACTGCGGTAGGCGCTTCCCATCCCCAGGCGCGCGATTTGCAGCCAGGCAGGAGCGCGCGAAGCAGAAAGAGTGCCCGCGAGATAGAGTTGCTTGGTTTCCTCGCGGCGCAATTTTCCGCTCGACGTTTTCGGGATGCTGCCCAGCGGGATCAACTCCACGCGATCCGGCGGAAGACCCAATCCCTGCGACACCAGGTCGGTTACTGCGGAAGCCAGGGCAGCACGCCGCATCGCGTCCCGTTCGCGAGTCTCCGCAACGACGACCAATTTTTCGGTGCCCGCGGTTTCATCCGTCAGGCCGAACGCGACGATGCATCCTTTCCTAATTCCCTCGGCGCGCGACGCAAGTTCCTCGACTTCGTGCGGATACAAATTACGGCCACCCTTGATGATGATGTCTTTCACGCGTCCCGTAACGTAAATTTCGCCGTCGGCCCGATACGCGCGGTCGCCCGAGTTCACCCAAGCGTATTCATCCGGAGTCATGGCTGGGCCACGCGGCAGCAGCGCTTCGGTCGCTTTGGGATTACGGTAGTACCCGGAAGTGGCCGAAGGGCCACGAAACCACAAGAATCCTTCCGTGCGGTCCGCAACTTCGTCGCCGCGTTCGTCTACGATACGAACGTCATGCCGGGTCAGAGGTCTTCCGGAAGAAACAAAAGCGATCGCGGTTTCATCTTCACGACTCGCGAGCACTGCGCGCCCGTGTGCCGTAAACGTCTGGCGTTCGACTCGATCAACCAACGGGCCGCGATTCAACGGCGGCACAGTAACGGCCAGCGCCGCTTCCGCCAAACCGTACACCGGAAGTTGCGCTTCGCGGCGGAAGCCGTAGTTTCGGAAACGCTCCGCAAAACGCTCGAGCGTCTCGGGATTCACCGGCTCGGCGCCATTCAGCGCGGCGCGCCAGGAGCTGAGATCCACCCCCTTGATGTCTTGGTCATCGATCTTGCGCACACAGAGTTCATAAGCAAAATTCGGCGCAGCGGCGATCGTGCCGCGATGTTTGTGAAACGCTTGCAGCCAGCGTTCCGGTCGCGTTAGGAAAGCCAGCGGGGACATCACCACCAGTGGCGTACCAAAGTGCAGCAGGGTAAGCCAGGCGCCAATCAAACCCATGTCGTGGTACAGCGGGAGCCAGCTGATGCCGACGTCATCTGGCCCGAGCTGAACCGCTTCGCCAATGGCGCGCATGTTGGCCAGCAGGTTTGCATGCGTCAACATAACGCCTTTGGGATCGCCCGTGGAACCGGAAGTGTATTGCAGCAGCGCGATATCACTTCCTTGGCGTGCACGGCTTCCGGTGACGTGCACCGGTGAAACGCCCGGCGACGGAAGTGGAGCTTTGTCCGCCGCTTCGATCAGTTTTTCAGCGTCCAGGACTCCCGTAAGCGAAACGACGCGCGGCCGCAGCAATTTGGCAACGGCTTCCGCGCGGCGAAACGTCAGTAGCAGGCAAACTTCCGCGTTATTCAGAATCGCTGATTGCCGCGCGGCGTATTCTTCGATGCGGTCGGCGCGAAACGGCGGATAGATGGGAACCGGAATCGCTCCGGCGAGAAGTATCCCTGCATAAGACACGAAGAAAGCCCGCGAAGTCGGCAGCATCAGCGCCACGCGCCCGCCTGCGGGCACACCGCGCCGAGCCAACTCCGCGGCGCACCTGTTCCCGGCGGCATAAAGTTCGCCGAAGGTCAGCGTCATGCTGCGCTCACCAGCGTCACTATCTTCGGTGATCAGCAGGTGATTTCGCTCCGTGTCGTGCGTCGCGCGATAGCGCAGCACATCGACAAGAGTCTCAGCCCCGAAAACTCCCGCGTCAGTGGCCGCGCGATGCAGCTTCTCTACCGTCACCGCAGCTCGCAGCGCGGATTCGGCTTCCGCGACTCCCACATTCGTTCCGGGAGCGGCCAGAATCGCGCGCGCCAGATCCTCTGGCGTGTTGGCCTCGGAAGCCACGCGGTCCGGCAAACGCAATTCGAATACCGTTTCCAGTCGCGCCAGAAGTTCCACACGCTCCAGGCTGCCAAGTCCCAATTCGCGGTCGAGTTGTGAGGTGGCATTGAGCATCGGCAACGCGCCCTGACTGCCCAGTTCGTCCAGCAGGACCCGGATTACTTCCAGCACGCGTTCGCGCACGGTCGAGCGGTCGAGTTGGGTGGCAGGAGTGGCCAAAGGACTCACAAAGAGGTTCGTTCTGTTCCGCGAGAGGCTACCACGGCAAATCGCGGATTTCTATCTTCGGGTCATGCCATCGGCTCTAGGCGTTCTTCTTTGCGGCTTGCGTCAGCGAAAAGCCTTTGGGCATCAGCGTGGTAGAAAGATCGACGCCGGAAAGATCCGCCCCGGTCAAATCCGTCTCCCGCAGGATCGCCACGCCCATATCGGCGCCAGAAAACTTTGCGCCGTTCACGTTGGCCAAGCGCAAATTCACATTGCGCAGGCGAGCGCCCTGGAAGTTCACGTTCGAAAGGTCGCAGCGAAAGAATTCCACGCCACTGGCCTGAGCCTCGCTCAAATCCGCGCCGGGAAGAATCGCTTCCGTCATGTCTGTATTGCGAAGATCGGCCTTGCGCAGGTTCGCGCCAGAAAGATCGGCGCCCGGCAGCTTGGCCTTGCGCAGGTCCGATTCTTCGAGGTTGGCGTTACGCAGGATTGTCCCGCTCAGATTTGTTCCGCTCAGATCAGCGTTCGACAGGTCTGCTCCGGTCAGGTCGGCTCGTGTGCCGCCTTGCTTGCCACTGAAAAAGCGCTCGTGCGCTTCCAGAATTTCCGCAAGCGATTTTCCATGGTGCTTGATACTTTTCGGTTTTCTGAGTCCCATGCTCTATCCGCCATCGAAAACATCCGCCGTATAGTCTACTTGATGTCGCGGTCGCGCGGAACACCGCGGGATGGTGTAAATCGGTCCCCACGGGATGCCCCACCATCCGGCAACCAGCGACAGCAACGGGAAAGGCAGGCCCTTTACCACGGCATTTTCACCCTGCCGGAGAAAGTAAATATCCGAAGGCCGCCGAAATGTGAGGACGACCGCGGAGATGCAATACTCCGAACAGCACGAACTTCCGACCGCGCTGGATCTCGAAGTCCAGTTCCCCATGCCGCATGCCTTCGCTACCGCGAATCTTGATAGCCATGACTAGGGAAGCCTCGGCTGCGAAAGTCCAGGCTGCATCGCTTGTTGCATCTGAGCCAACTCGCGGGAAGCCGAATAACCCTGCCAGATCATCCACAGGGCATACGCATGTACTGCCGCATCCAGCCACATGCTAAACAGCACAAGCAACACGCCATCGAGTGCATAGGCGATCATCCCTCCGAGGAAAGCTCCCTGGGAACCCGTCTTCGCCCACCGAGAGCATAGGATCAGCATGAGGACAAAAAGGCCGTCGATCACCACCATTACGATTGTTCCGCCTTGCCCCATCCTATGCGCCACGGCGTCGATGACCTGCGTTATGCCCAGGCCAAAGATGAAGCGGATTCTTGCGTCAAAAATCTGCAAGATCGCATTCACGCCCGAGAGTAGGCCAATGGTCAAAAACCATCGCGCGCCGCGCTGCATCCGCAGGATAACGGCGCCGTTGGGATCCGTCGCGGCTGGAGATGCAGATGTGCCTATAGGAGTACCACCGGGACCTAGTGACATGTTTGCTCCCTAACTTGCTGGCAGAATGTGCAAACACAGGATCCTCTATTGCTACGCGAGGCTATTTGCGCAGTCAAGTAAGAATTGGCGGGCGCGCTACTGCACTCGTACTCCCATCTGCGACTTCTGAGTGTGGTAGTGTGAGGCGAGTGGTTTCTGAAGGCCGGGCGGGTCGTGTAGCGTGAAGCGTCTTGCAAAACTTTCATTTCAAGCCGATTCCCGAGGCGGCACTTCGGTGCATACTCAGAGGTTCTCTCCGTGGCTGCGTGCGACTATTTCGCGCAGACTCCCGCTGGTAGTCTGGTTTGTTGTCCTGGGCAGTCCCCGGATCAGTGCTCTTGCCCAGGAACAACACGAAGACGAAATCGTCGCCAACCTCGCCGGCGGCCGCGCCATCGTTCATGTGGCCAAGGATGTCATTGTTTTTGCGGCCATCGATCAGCCCGTGGAGCGAAATTCCATCCCACCGCGGGTGGTGAATCTCGACACAACGCACATCGGGGTCCTATTCGGTGCTTCGGAATGGCGTATTCCTGCAGACCCCAAGCCCATTCGGCTGGACCGCAATTTTCAGCGTGTCGCCCGGGCTGACTCCCGATACCAGGCTGCTCCCGGCGAGGGTGAAACGGACCTGGAAACAATCGGCATCGCTTTCCTGGAAAAACTTCGCCCTCTCGTTGCTCAGCTCCACCACAAACTGGAGTTCTCCCCGGATGATCCGATCTTCCAGATCGTGATGATTGGCTATGCTCCCAATGACTACGGCCCTGAAGTGTGGGTCGTCGAATATCGCATCGAGCAAGAGCAAATTGCCACTCGCGGCGACTACTGGCAGACGCGTATTCAGCGTCCGCGTTTCACGCAGCTCTACCCGCCCGAAAAACATGCTCCTCGCACCATAGTGGAAAGTCGTTATCCCCCCGACGCGAAGGGTCCCACCCTGGCGGAGTTGATTCAGGGCAATGATCCGCACATTACGCATCTGGGGTCTGGTGAACCGCGCTTCGCCAAAGTATTGGAAAACATTTATCGAGGCCAGGCGCAAAAAGCAGCACCTCTCGATTCCGCGGATTTCATGCGCGCCGTGCTGCCCTTGGTCGCTGGAAATGCAACGTTTGTTCTGGGCACCATGGACGAGCACCACGGATTCGAATGGATGGTCCCGCCCGAAGAGCCGGTGGAAAAGGTTGAAGAAGACAAGAACCGTCCGCCCTACGCGCCCACCCTCCGGAGAACTCCCAAGCCTTAGGTCTCAGGAAAGCCTTTCGATGACATCGCCGCGGCGGATCACTCCGCCTCCCAGAACGCGGCACAGCATACCCCGACGGCCCCAAAGCTCGTTCTGAAGCCCGGGCCGAATCGTCTCCATCTGGCCACAGGGGGTGCATATAGCGCTGACCTCGAGACGTACTTCGCCGACCCGCAGGAGTTGGCCGATCTGCAGGCTGTTCAGATTCAGGCCATCCGTAGTGATGTTCTCGCGGATAATCCCTGGCTGGAGACGCATGGCCTCCAGAGTCTCGCGATCCACCAGCAAAACTTGGCGCTTACCTCCCCCTCGGGCATGAGCACAGCCTTCAAAGCCTCTGTCACCCACTGCATGAACTTCGGTTAGCTCCTCCATAGGCAGGTGTTTCTTGGGGGCCCGGAATAGATTTTGTACTCTCGCCATGGCTCCTAATCTCCCGCCGCTTTCAGGCGCGTGGCGTTAGCTCCGATGTCCTTTCGGTAGTGCATGCCTTCAAAGTGAATCTGCGATGCGGCTTCGTATACTTTGGCCAGGGTATGGTCAAGAGTCGCGGCTGTCGCCGTTACGCCCAGCACTCTGCCTCCGCTGGTGACCACTGCTCCTCCGGCGAGCTTCGTGCCGGCGTGCAACACCTTTACACCGGTAATATGCCCGACAGCGGTTAGGCCCTCGATGCGCTTACCACCGGAAAATTTCCCCGGGTATCCGCCGGACGTCAGCACGACACATGCACTCGCTCCCGGTCTCCAGCGCAGTTTTGACGGGTCCAGATGCCCCGCGGCTGCACTGCTTAGGACTTCGACCAAGTCAAAGTCCGTCCGTGCCAGAATCGCCTGAGCTTCGGGATCTCCCAGGCGACAATTAAACTCTAGGACTTTTGGTCCCGATTTCGTCAGCATTACACCGATATACAAGAACCCTTGATAGTGTATGCCGTCTGCGGCTAGTCCATGGAGGGTCGGCTCGACAATCGTCAAGCGGACGGTTTCCCGAAGGTCTTCCGGAAGCAATTCGGCAGTTGAGTAGGCCCCCATGCCACCTGTATTCGGGCCCTGGTTTCCGTCGAAGACCCGCTTGTGATCGCGTGTCGGCGCCAGTGGAGCGTAGCGGTTTCCATCGGTGAGAAGGATGAACGACAGCTCCTCGCCTTCCAGCGTTTCCTCGAGGAGGATTCGCTTTCCGCCCGGGCCCAGTTCGTTTTTTTCCATTACGCGTTCGACGAAGTCTTTCGCGGCACTGCGGTCGGGCGCCAGAAAAACACCTTTGCCGGCGCACAATCCATCCGCTTTGATCACCAACGGCCAAGTCACGGAATCTAGCGCCTTGTAGGCATCCGCGGGAGAGTCGTATGTGCCGTACATTTTTGCGGTGGGAATGCCGTGCCGCGCCAGAAACTCCTTCGAGAAAATTTTGCTTCCTTCTAGCTGCGCCGCTTGTTGGGAAGGACCTACAATTGCCCAATTCCGCTGCCGGAACGCATCCGTCAACCCGTTCACCAGGGGCAGTTCCGGTCCCACGATGGTCAGATCGGGATGAACCTCTTCGGCAAACGCGATGATCGCGCCGACGTCGCCTGCATCAATCGCCACGCACTCTGCTTCTGCGGCAATGCCGCCGTTCCCTGGGGCGCACCAAATTTTCCTTACGCCCGGGCTCTCTCCTAGTTTCCACACCAGCGCGTGCTCGCGCCCACCTCCGCCCAGCACCAGAATCTTCATCCGCACTCCCTCGTCAACGACTCCGTTCGAACGATAGACGCCCCTCTTTGACGTGTCAACTTGCGGCGCGGTGACTTGCATGAAACTGGATCAAACACGACTCTGGGGATGGGCGCTTCCTGAAGCGAGACGTTGGCAACGCCGGCGGCGTTTATCCATTGACTATGCCTGTCCCAAGGGCCAGTTACGGCGGCGCAAGTGCCGCTTCTAAACTTGACAGAGCTATTCCTCTCTAATGCTTCGATCGGAAGGGGCTGACCGATGCTGATTCCGCTGCGCCATGAAAACATGGAGGGCCGCCGCTGGCCAGTCATCTCCATTGCCCTGGTGGTCCTTAACTTCGGCATTTTCCTCGCTACTCGCGGACAGATCGACAACGAAAACCCGCAGCGGACCGAGGTTCGCGCGCACATTCTGCTGCTGGCAGCAACGCATCCCGAACTCACGCTGCCCTCCAACGTCGAGAGTCTAGTAACCAAGTTTAAAACTAACAATCCAGGTACCTGGAACGAAGCGCGATCGCAGACTCGCGAACTGGCGGACGCCTGGGATGCCCGGATGCGCTTGATGCAAGATGAATCGGCGCTGCAGCAGGAGATGGATTCATTGGCGGAACAGTGGGCCGCCCTGGAAAAGAGTGGATTCCTCGAACAATACGCTTTTGTCCCAGCGCAACCGGCGGCCATAAGCTATGTGACCGCGAATTTCCTTCACGCCGGTTGGCTCCATCTAATCGGCAACATGTGGTTTTTGTGGCTGGCCGGCGCCATTCTCGAGGATACCTGGGGCCGCATCATTTACCCCATTTTTTATCTTGCGGCCGGAGCGGCGGCGCTAATTTTTCATGCCTGGCTGAATCCCAGCAGCACCATACCCACTTTGGGAGCATCGGGAGCGGTCGCGGCGCTGATGGGTGCCTTTTTGATCCGCTTTCCAAAAACCAAGATTGAAGTGGCGCTAGTGCTCGGCTTGCGAAGCCTTTCGAATCTGGCTCTAGGAAAAGGGATCAGGTTTAAAGCCGCATCCTATTGGCTGCTGCCCATGTGGCTGCTGATGGAAATTCTTTCTGGGTCGCTCTTAGGGCAATACTCGCGCGTGGCTCACTGGGCCCATGTGGGCGGCTTCGTATTTGGAGCGGTTGTGGCGCTCGGCTTGCGGTATTCAGGTTTGGAACACCAAGCGAACGCGGCGATCGAAGCAAAGGTGACCTGGACGGCGGATGCCGGAATTGTCGAAGCCACGGAGCAAATGGAGCACGGAAAGTTGGACGAGGCCATCGCCACTCTGCTGGGTTATGTGGCCACCAAGCCGGATTCCACCGAAGCCTACACACTCTTACAGCAAGTCTACTGGCGCAAGAACGACATCCCCGCTTATCAGAACTCAATTATAAAACTATGTCAGCTGCACTTGAAAGCTCAGAACGCCGAAGAAGCGTGGCACGACTTCGAAGAGTACACCAACTCGGGTGGCGCTTCGATGCCGGCCGCTTCGTGGCTCGAGTTGTGCCGTATTGCAGAGGGACAGCAGAATTACGAGCGCGCCGTAACGGAGTACGAGCACATCGCCAAGGCCTACCCAACTGAAAAACAGTCTCTCCTGGCTCTTCTCTCTGCCGGGCGCCTCACGCTGAAGCAACTCAATCGCCCCTCAGACGCGCTACTGTATTATAAGGCTGCCAAAGCTTCCAAAGTGCCGCATCTCGATTGGGAATCAAACATCCAGGCGGGGATTCAAGCAGCCGAAAAGGCCATGAGCGTCTCGCTCGCACCGACTACGAAATCATAAATTCGATTCTGCGGAAGGAAAAAGGAATTGTCACCCACAAGCAGGTAAGGAAATGCCTGTATTGTTCGAAGGCATGGTGCCGAGAAACAGGCCTCGTTGTCCGGGAAATATTAGCCGTTGCCCACGGCGCGAATAGGAATCGTCACCGTCGAAGCGGTCTCCGAGGATCCCAGCATGTGGCAGCGCCCGTCAAAAATTCCGCCCGGATCAATCACCATGCAAGGCGAGTGAACCTCTCCAGTCACCACGCCCTTGGCTTCGATCTCCACGCGTCCCTTTGCAAAAATTACCCCATCGAAGCGGCCGGAGATCACCACGCGATTGCCTTCGATTTGACCTTCCACTTTTGCGCCATCGCCAAGGATTACGGTCTGTTCCGAGATGATATTTCCTTTCACATTGCCGTCAATGCGGAAGGTGCCTTTGACTGTCAACGTGCCTTCCAGGGTCACACCCTGGTCGATGAATCCGGTCCACTCTTCACTTGCGCCATTCTTTGCGGCGCTGGGCCACTTCCAAGCCATATCCATTCCCCCAAATAAAGACTCTTCCACTTTAGCTGCGCGTGCACGTAAGTCAACGCAACTAAGCAAGCCTGTTGTCGTATGAAGCGACTGAACGAACGGGCAGATTTTTCGGAGCCTGAAGCCCGCGACGCTATTTCATCAATCGGTCGTACAGGCCCATGAGCTGCGCATCATCATAGTATTCGAGCACCAGCTGTCCTGGACGCATCTTCGTCTTCTGGTGGAGCAGCACCTTGGTACCAAGGCGCCGTTGAAGCTCTTCCAGCGCTGATTTGATGTTCGCATCAAGAAGGACTTCTGTTGGGGCCTGCGCTCCGCGGGATCGTCTGGAAGCCAATCTCTCGATCTGGCGTACGGTCAACCCGCCACGCGCAGCCCGCTGCGCGTAGCGCATCCTGAGCTGCGAATCCGGGACAGCCAGCAAGGCGCGGCCGTGTCCTGCAGTAAGCTTGCCTTCCTCAATCCAGTCTTGGATGGTTGGCTCCAGTTTCAGGAGGCGAATCGCGTTCGCCACCGTCGCGCGGTCTTTGCCGGTGCGCTCCGCAACTGCTTCCTGGGTCAACTGCGCCTCGTCCATCAATCGTTCAAAGGCGCGCGCGGCTTCAATCGCGTTCAGGTCTTCACGCTGAATGTTCTCTACCAGCGTCATCTCCAACGCAACGTTATCCGAGACCTGCCGAACGATTACGGAGACTCTAGCTAGGCCTGCGCGTTGTGCTGCCCTCCACCGGCGCTCGCCGGCGATCAACTGGAAACGGGAGCCAATCGGCCGCACGACCAAGGGTTGAATGATTCCGCTGGATTGAATCGAACGCGCCAGTTCATCCAGGCCCTCCTCCCTGAAGCGCGTGCGCGGTTGGTGGGGACTTGGCTCGATCAAGTCGATGTCAACTTGCTGCGGGCCTGGATGCGCGGCCTCGCGAGTCGGCACAACGGCTGCGCCGCTGGTGGTTGTTGCCTGAGGCTGTAGCGGTGCAGGTTCTGGTGTCGTCTTGGGCTCAGGCTCCCGAATGAGCGCTCCGAGCCCCCGTCCCAGCGCGTTTCTCGGCATTGGCAATGACCTCCTGGGCGAGTTGCGTGTAGCCTTCTGCGCCCTTGCTGTGAATGTCGTAAAAAATGATCGGTTTACCAAAGCTCGGTGCTTCCGCCAAGCGCACATTGCGTGGAATTACACTTTGGAAGACCTGGGTTCCAAAGAAACTGCGTAAATCCGTGGCTACCTGCCGGGAAAGCGTAGTCCGCTCGTCATACATAGTAAGCAGGATTCCTTCGATCTCCAGGCTTGGGTTCAGGGTTCGGCGGATACGCATCAGCGTATCCAGTAACTCGGAAACGCCTTCCAGAGCCAGGTATTCGCACTGGATAGGAATGAGGACCGCGCCTGCCGCGACTAGAGCATTCAGAGTGAGCAGATCAAGCGCTGGCGGGCAGTCCAAGATGATAAAGCGATACTTATCCTGCACTGTCTTCAGCGCAGCTTGCAGCTTATATTCACGGTTCTCGGCATTAACGAGCTCGACCGCCGCCCCAGCAAGGTTTTTGTCGGCGGGGACGACATCTAAGCTCTCTACTTGCGATTTTTGCAGGATTTTGTCGAAGGGTTCGCCGAGAATTAGCGACTGATAGAGGGTTCTGCGAGAAGGATCCTTAGGAAAGCCGATGGCTGCAGTCGAGTTAGCCTGGGAATCACAGTCAATCAGCAGAGTAGGCTGTTCAGCGGCAGCGAGGCAGGCGGCCAAATTCACCGCCGTTGTGGTCTTTCCAACCCCGCCTTTTTGGTTAGCTACTGCAATGATCCGGGCCAAACGCTTCCTCGCCAGCGAAATCTAGCAAAGACCACCCCGGGATGCAAGATGTTTCACGTGGAACATCCTTTTTCCGGTAGAGATCGTGGGTCATCGCTCTCTCGTGATCAAAGCGAACGAGCCTTTTCCGCCGTTGAGCCAGACCACGGGGACCAGTGACTTGAGAGTGTTCCACGTGGAACACTCGACTGCGCGGTCGACGTAGATGTTCCACGTGGAACAGGCCATTCTTAGTTCGCAGATATCAAGTCGATGTGGCGACTTCAGAGGGCTCCCTCGTGCCCACTAGGAGAAGCCGTCGCAGGGAATGAGGGACTTGAATGGGTTCGTCCCAGTCCCAAGTGCGGACCTTCTGGATCTCGGGGAGGTCCCGTGCCCCAATCCATAGAATAACTTGTTTGGCTGCAATCTGAGGCGATCTCGCCCAGTCGAGAAACTCCGGGAACTCGCCGAGCGCCCTCGAGCAAACAAAGTCGAGGGGCGCGATCTCCTCGCCCAGCTCTTCATAGCGCCGCGCAAGAACCTGAACGTCCTTAAGTCCCAATTCACGAGTGACTTCCGCGAGAAATGTCACTTTCTTGATGCTCGATTCGACTAGAAAGACCCGCAAATCGGGGCGCAAGATTTTAAGAGGCAAGCCCGGAAAACCGCCCCCAGAACCGACGTCGGCGAGCCGACCGTCGGCGACCGGCACGGCCACCGAAGCATACATGCTTTCGCAAAAATGACGATAAAGTATCTCCAGGGGATCGCGAATCGCGGTCAGGTTTACCTTGTCATTCCATTGCAATAAAATCCTTATATACTGTTGAATTTGAAGCACTTGTTCTTCGTTTGCGACGAGCTTAAATTCTTCAAGCGCGCGCAAAATGACCGCGCTGGTTGGAGGGGCTGGCGTAGTTGTTAACATATCAGTAAATTACAAGGTACGGTGATTCAAATACTCTCCTCGGTGCCGGCGAGAACCCTGGGCTTCAAGTACCTGGGGCCCGCGATCCCGGCGACCACATCCACGGCGCTATGCCAAAAAATTGCTGGCACCAGACCATCGTAGACGATCCGGCTCGATCCTAGAATAGTACCAATAAGCAGCGTCATCAGGATCCCGCCCCGCCCCTGGTAACTGTGGGCGAGCCCGAAGAGCACGGAGGAAATCAGCACCACCGCCCAAGCTCGTAATCCTGCCTGGACGAGCACGGCCATGGCGAATCCGCGGTAAAGAAACTCCTCGCAAAGTCCGGCGGTAATCGCGAGCGCGAGATAAGGGAGCAGCTCCACCGTGGATTGCGGCAGAATGCGTTCGGCAACGGCCTGAACAGGGCCCCGCGCTTCCACGGGAATTTTTCCGACGCGGCGCAGATTCAGCCATTGAAGAGCCGCAATCGCCGCGACGCCAACCATCGAGGCAACCAGGATGCGATTTCTGTCATGGATCGTCAAACCAAGCTGGGACGCCCTAAAGCCATGCACCCAGGCTCGCCAAGCTACCACCGCGACGGCCAACCATTGAAACGCTATGGTCGAAGCGTAAAGCGCCAGGCGCTCGATCGTGCCGACCTGCGGCAGGGCCAGCAATTTCTTCATGCGCACTCGTCCGCGCCACGGAAAAATCACGCCGAGCACCAAAAAAATCAGCCAGATGTCCCAAGGCATCCGCGAATGAGAACACTTTCCACCTCCCCCTTGCAAGTCTTGAAAGTTTCTATCGTGCGCAAGCACGAACCTCAGCACATCGTTATAATCGAAATGCTTTATAGCGGAGGTGCGGCTTGACCCCATCCGTGAAACTCACGGCCATGGTCAAGGCAGCGGGTTGAGCGGCGAAGCTGAGTCCAGGGTTGCTGGATTCCGTTTTGCGCCGTTTGCCGCGGCCAACTGACCCGAACGTGCTCGTTGGCTTTGATACCAACGACGACGCCGGGGTGTATCTGTTGAGCCCTGAAATGGCGCTGGTGCAGACTGTCGATTTCTTTACACCCATCGTTGATGACCCTTACACCTTCGGACAGATCGCAGCGGCGAACGCTCTGAGCGATGTCTATGCCATGGGCGGCAAGCCAATTTCCTCGCTCTCGATGGTCGGCTTTCCTGACCAAGGTGATCCGGAAATTCTCGAACAGATTATTCGCGGCGGCCTTTCGAAGATGGCCGAAGCGAAATGCGCCGTCATTGGCGGCCACTCCATTCGCAATGACGATATTCAATTTGGCTACGCGGTCACAGGCGTTATCAATCCACGGCGAGTTTGGCGGAATGTCGGCGCGCGCACTGGCGACGTTTTACTGCTGACCAAAGCCATTGGCACAGGTGTGCTCTCCACGGCGCTGAAGAAGGACTATGCTGCGCCCGCCTGGCTGCAGGCGGCCATCGCTTCGATGTCAGAACTGAACCGCGCGGCCTCCGAAACGTTAGAAGAGCTACAGCAACAGGCAGGACCTGCCGAACCCATTCACGCGGTGACCGACGTAACCGGTTTCGGCTTGCTTGGTCACGCCCGGGAAATGGCGCTTGGGAATCCTGAACGGGGGATCGCAGCCGTATCCCTGGAGATCGATCATTCGGCGATTTCTTATCTGCCGGGGGCCATCGAAGCCGCGCGCGAAGGATTTATCCCCGGCGGCCTCAAAAATAACCGCGATTTCATTGGCGATTGCATCGGTTTCGCTCCGAATATTCCGCAGGAATATCGCGACCTGCTCTTCGATCCCCAAACCTCCGGCGGCCTGCTAATTGCCATCTCGCCCGAATTCGCGGAAGCGGCCACTTCCGCTCTCGATGGCCACGGCGTCTCTGCACTGCGCATCGGCAAAGTCATCCCCAAAGCAAATCCACTCCTCTTTGTCCGCTAGAATGCTGCGCCCGGAGCACATCGGATAAACTCGCACGATGGATACGATCACACATGGCATCGCGGGGGCATTGATCGGAAAAGCGGTCTTCGGCGGCGAGGACATGTTCGCCTCGCACCCGATGAACCGGGGTCGCCTCATCACGTGGTCGCTGATGCTGGGAGCGATCTTTCCGGATTCCGACGTACTCCGGGACTTCTTTTCCAGTGACAAACTATTGATTATCACGTGGCACCGCAGCGTTACCCATTCTTTACTGATGCTTCCGCTGTGGGCCCTGCTTCTCGCGGGGATCACGCGCCTCTTCACAAGCTGGCGAAAATGGGAAGCGCCCCCGTTCGCAGCCCTGACCGCGATCTACGCCGTTGGCATCCTCAGCCACATTTTGCTCGACCTGGTCACCACGTTCGGCACGATGATCTGGTCGCCGCTCGAATGGTCGCGCCCCGCCTGGGACCTCATCTTCATCGTGGATTTCACACTGACCGCGATTCTCCTGGTTCCCCAATTGCTCGCTTGGGTGTATGCCCATCCCGAAAAAGTGAAGCGTCGCGCCGTCGGAATGTGGCTGGTGTTCATGCCGGCCCCATTTCTGATCGCTAGAATTGGTGCCATTGTCGGTGCGCCGATTTCCGACCAAGTCGTCTTCGCCGCCGTGGTCCTTTTTGCCGCGGCCTTCCTGCTGCCCACGCGCTTCGGTTGGGGAGTGAAAGTCCCCCACGACAAGTGGAATCGCGCTGGTTTTGCCGCGGCCTTGATCTACGTCGCATGCACTATCTATGCGCACCACGTCGCTCTTGTTCGCATCCAGAAGTTCGCTGAACTGGATCGCTTGCAGGTGGAATCGATCGGCGCCTTGCCGCTTCCGCCATCGCTCTGGCATTGGGATGCCCTGGTCCGCACGGAGCAGGGCGTCTACGAATTGCGAATGGACCTAAGCGACAAACCGGCAAACGACACGGATTTGCTCACCCGGGAGCACCACTACTACCCCGATGCGCCACCAAATTCGTATATCGAGATCGCCAAACGCTTGCCAGAAGTGCAGAAGGTGCTGCGGTTCTCGCGCTTTCCAGTGACCCGCTTCCACAAAGAGGGCGATGTAGCGGTCGTGGAAATCTCCGACATGCGCTTCGTGCAGGCGCGCCGCGACCGCCCAGCGTCGTTCACCTATCGCGTGCAGTTCAGTTCCAGCGGGAATGTTCTCTCAAAGGGGTGGGTCACTCGGTAGGTAGATTCTTGCCCGCCCTTCTTTTTGGTGGTATTTAGAAACTACCGCGAAGTCTTGCTCTCCGCCGGATGAATGACGACCTGACGTTCTTCCCCCACGCCCACGCTTTCGGTGCGTATTCCACTCATGTCCTTCAAAGCCAGATGCACAATGCGACGCTCCCGCGAGGACATCGGATTCAATCGAAAAGGTTGGCGAGAGGTCTGCACGCGTTCCGCGGCCACCCGTGCCGTCATACGCAATTCTTCAAAACGCAGCGCGCGGTAGCCACCGCAATCGATGTGAAGCTTTTCGTGGAAAGCAGGTTCCAGTCGCAGCGCCCTGAACGCCAGGTGTTCGAATGCCTTCAAGACTTCCGCACCGCGCTCCACCAGAATCTCTCTGTCCTTGCCGTCCAGATCAGCCAGAACTTCCGCGTCGCTTCCCGCGACGGCGCTTTCCAACGGCACCGCGCGAACATTTACGCTTAACTCCAGCCCGGAAACACGCACCATATTCTCCAGGAATTGGCGCAGGGCCTCGGCAGCCGCTTGGCGGTCCAACTTTCCATCGTGGATGAGTTCTTGAGCCATGGGGTCTTCGAATGTTGCCAACCACTTCAGTGTTCCTGGAATTGTTTCTTAAGACTTCTTCCCGCGCATGGGCTTTACAGCTGCTGGCACAGGATCCGTACGGTTCAGGTACCACTGCTGCGCGATACCGACTACGCTGCTGGTGAGAATATACACTGCCAACCCGCTTGAGATGGGTGAAATCATGAAGATGCCGGCCATGGTGATCGGCATAATCTTCAGCATGGCCTGCTGCTGCGGATCCGTCGCCGTCATGGGCGTCATCTTCGAAACCAGATACATCGATACGCCCATCAATACGGGAAGTACGTAGAGGGGATCCTTCGAGGAAAGGTCGGTGATCCACAGCCAGGTCGCGTGGCGCATCTCGATGGCGTAGCGCAGTGCCGTGTTCAGTCCGATCCATACAGGCATTTGCAGGAACATCTGAAAGCAGCCGCCCACCGGGTTGATGCCTTCGCGGCTGTAGATGGCCATCACTTCCTTGTTCATCTCCGCCTTGCGCGGATCGCGCATCGAGTATTTCTTGTATTTTTCCTGGATCGCTTTGATTTCTGGCGCGACGCGCTGCATCTTCAAGGTTGTCTTGTAGCTCGAAATACGCAGCGGAAAGAGGAGCATATTGATGAACAGCGTCAGGACCACGATGGCCCATCCCCAATTAGGGACGTAGTTGTGGAGCCACTTTAGCCCGTGAAAGAGAGGCTCGGCGATGAATTCCAGCCAGCCGAAATTGATCAGCCCGTGCAGCGGCGGGTTCATCTTCTTCAAGTCGTCGTAATCTTTTGGACCGACGTAGACACGCAGATCCTCTGGCTGCTTCGCTGTCACGGCGGCCACTTGAGGCACTGGCTCCGCCGCGTCTTGACCATTCACATGCACGGTCCGCCACGATTTCCAGTAGCGCGTCTCCAGCGGGCCCCCGGTGGCGCCGCTGGCGGGAAGAAATGCCGCCGTGAAGTAACGATCTTCAATGCCAACGTAGTCTTTTCCACCCTGCCACAAGCCCGGGCCCCACTTCTCCGCATCGTCCAGCTTCTTGTAAAGAAACGTCGAGACTTTGCCGCCCTCGCTGTAATAGGTAGAAACCGTTTCCACAGGAGCAGGATTCGTCACCGTCAAATCGCCGAAGCCGCCCAGCCAGCCCAGCCCGGCCTTAATAGGATTGCCATTGAGCTTGACGGAGGTCTCTAGGCGGACTACATAGGTATGATCAAACTTGAAATGCTTGATGACTTCCAGATGGCCGTCACTCCAACTGACGCAGAAATCCGCAGGCGCATTGAAAAAAGTCGTCATCCTTCCGGAGGGATCGATGACAACCTTGTCGGCTCTTTCCTCCGTGCCGGGACAACCCGGTGTTCCAGCCAGTTCCGTCTGGAAAAGTCCGAAGTTCGCCGCATTTTGCAACTGGGCATCATCGAGGATCACGGAAAAGGGCCAGCCACCGGTTTGCACCGAGGCATCCGGGTGCACCACGTCCAGCACCCGCTGCGGCTTCGAGTCATCCTTGTAATTCTTCAGTTGCCAGCTCTTGGCCACCGCGCCGCGATTCGAGATTTCCACGCGGTAAAGACTGTTTTCAACCACGATGGTGCGTTCCTCGGAATCGCCCTTTACAGCAATGTTCGCTGCTGGCGCCGGGGCAATGCTGGCCGGTGCCGCAGTGGCTTGTGAAGGATTCGCCGCCGGCGTCGCTGGCCCAGGCGCGGCCGGGGCAGTTATTGCTGGACGATTGGATTGCGACGGCTGCACCGGCGGCTTGGGGCCAATATATTTCGCCCACAGGATGATCACTCCAAAGGAAAGCAGTGAGGCTACGAGAATCCGCAGCTCCGGCGTGAACTTGTCTTTTTGTCCCGGCGCGCTCATGACTGTGGCTCAGTTTTCAGAACTTTCTCTGCTGGTGCACTCGTTGGCATCTCTTCCCATTTCTCCGGAATCGGATCGTAACCAAATCTGCGCGAGAGTGGCTGGCAGCGCAGCAGCCGCTGCAGTCCCAACCAAATCCCGCGCGCCACGCCAAATCGGTCAATGGCCTCATAGGCGTATTGCGAGCACGTCGGCTCGAAGCGGCAATTTCCCGCGAACAAGATCGACAAGTAAGCTTTGTAGAACCGCAGCGCGAACAACGCCACGCGCGCAGGGATGGATGCCTGTCCGGTTTGCCTAGGGGCGGGACTTGCCCCGCCCGTTTGTGCGCCACCGAGCGATGAAGCTGGCGAAGCTAGCCCGCGGTTCACGCAGGAATCCATCACGCGCTTTTCAGCAGCCGCAACAAATCCGCCGTCAGGGCCAAAAACTCCGCTCGTGCCACCGAACTCTTCGGGTGAATGACGATGTCCCATCCTGTGGGTATCTCCAACCGGTGGCAGCGCACTACCTCGCGCAGGCGCCGCCGGATACGATTGCGCACTACTGCGCCGCCCAGGGCCTTCTTGATGCTAAAGCCGAATCGGCTCTGCGGCAGTTCGTTGGCCCGGAAGAAAACTGTGAAGTGGGAACTCGAACGGCGCTTTCCGGCGCGGTACACAGCATCAAACTCTCCGCGCCGCACCAGCCGCGCTTCGCGCGGATAAAGATTCCCGTGCGCACTTGAACTCGCAGCGGTCAACGGGCTCCCCAGATTATTCGGGGGTGAGCTGATGGCGCCCCTTCTTGCGGCGCGCGGCAAGCACTTTGCGGCCACCTTTTGTCTTCATTCGAACGCGGAAACCGTGCGTCTTGGCGCGTCGGCGTTTGCGCGGCTGAAATGTGCGCTTTGGCAAAACAATCCCCCTTTGTTACGTGCGAAATGTAATACGCAATCGCGTGGCAGTCTCTTTCACCCGCAACCGCAGAACCGCACACTACTCTCTTCAGTGGCTGGCCCCGAATTTAGTAGTGTATTCGACCCTTGCGCGCAGGGCAAGAAATGGCGCCGTCAATTCCGAGTTGATTCGAACGTTTGTCTCGTGGCGGCTGGCTACGGCAAGCTAAATCTGTCCACATCCAAAACGTCGCGGACCTTGGCGGCGAGAGTCCCCGAGTAAGAGTGGAGTACGCTGTCGCTAATAGCTGGCCAGCGGCGTAGAGACCAAACGCCGTTCCCATTAACCGCCAAAATCGTCGCGCGTATCCTTCAGCCCCGGCCGCTACTTCCAAGCAAGCTGCCGCTGCCAACAACAGGAGCGCAAATTCGATGGCGTTGCTGGCCAGTGCGGAGTGAAAGCCCAGGGCGACGATGTGACAAACCAAGGCCGCCGCTGCGGCGACAAAATGCGGTGGATTTCATGCAGCGGCTTTTCCTTTCTTATAGTCATCGAAGGCTGCCAGATATCTGTCCACTTCTTCGCGCAGTAAGTAATACGGTGTTGATAGCCGTATCTTCGAAGGCGCGCCGCCACGGATGCGGATCTTTTTCGTCTTCCACATCCAGTTTTCGATCTCCGTGATCTGAATCGGTGCCACATTCACCGCCGCAATCGCGCAGCGCAATGCCGGATCGGGCGAGGTCCAGGACTCCGCCCCGCGTTGCACCATCTCCTTCAAGATATAGTCCGCCATCTGCCGGTGTCGCCGCTCGATCCGATCCAGCCCGATTTGATTCGCCAGTTGCACCGCCGCGCGCAATCCCCACAGGGCGGGCACGTTGGAGCTGCCGATTCTTTGAAACCGCTCCGCGCGCAGCTTCGGTTCATCCCAGCCGGCGGTCACAATGGTGTTCCACAGCCGGTCGATCACTTCGTCTCGCACATACAGCAACCCGCTGCCCTTCGGCGCTTGCAGCCACTTGTGCGGGCTGGAGCTATACATGTCGCAACCCAAGTCGTGTACGTTCAGCCGCATCATTCCGACGACGTGCGCGCCGTCCACCGCCGACAGAATCCCCTTCGACCGGGCCAGTCCGCAAAGCTCCTTGGCCGGCAAGACGACGCCCGTGACGGTGGGAATGTGGCTGAAGAACATCACCCGCGTGCGTGGCGTAATCGCCTCATTGAAGAGATTCAGCACCGCCGCCGCGTTCGGCACTGGCTTCGGCAGCGTAATTTTTTTCACCACAATCCCGTACCGCTTCGCGCGCAGATTCCACGGCTGCTCGCCTCCCGGATGCTCCTGGTCGGTCATCAACACTTCATCTCCCGACTTCATGTCCAGTCCATTCGCGATGTAGCTGTTCGCTTCTGTCGCGTTGCGAACCAGCGCCAGCTCGTCGCGCGTACAACCGATAAACTCCGCCAGCGGATCGCGAAACTCGTTCCACGAGCCATAACCCCAGATCGGGTAATCTTCCGGATCGCTCTGCGCCATCCTTTCCGTATCGTTGTACCCATCAAAAACGGCGCGCAGCACCGGCATGGGCGACGACCCCACGGTCCCATTGTTGAGGTAAACCTCGTCGGCAGGAATCAAGAACTGTTTGCGTAATTCTGTCCAATACGCTTCTTGGTTCGAACCGTAGAGCGCGTTGTCCGGTAACTTCGGCGTCTCCTGTTCGAGCAGCGCGCTCCATTTCGATGGCAAGCCCAGGGCGCTGGCGGCGCCCGCCATGCCCGCAACCGAAGACAAAAAGCCACGGCGGTCGATCATGATTCCCTCCCGTAAGCGAGTTGCGCGGATTCTACGCTCTAAGCCGGGCCATCACAACGCAATTTGGCTCTTCGAAACTTGCGGCGCCGCGCGGTTCGGTCTATTTTTGCGGCATCCAGGATGCCGCTCAGCAGGAAATTTCCTTGCCATAGAGCATTTCACCCGATAAAGCGCTAGGGTGATTCCCGCGGATCTATATTTTTCTCCGGCCGCGCTCTCCTTACTCCACAAGTCACAATTCTGGCATTCGGCGTCAGCGGATTTGCATTCACGGAGCATTGACGGACTACCGTGTCTTCCGGTGAGGGTACTAAGGTCTTCACTGGATTGTTCCCGGGTCTGACAAATGCTACCTAATGGAGACGTAAAGGAGCTGACGGGTTTCCAGGGACTTGATCCAGTGAACGTCTGCAAGCGGCCGAATCGGCACGCCGCCACTCTTCAGGATTACCCGGTCAAGCTCTAAGCGAGACCCCTTTGGACCACGGGCCTAGTGGCAGAATGGAACGGCGGCTGCCTATCATCGTCGTAGTGCGTCTCGTTCAAGCGCAGAGTGTGATTGCCGATGGGGAAGAAAAGACCTTCACCGATAACATTAGCCCTCACGGCGCCCGCATATTTTCCAAGCACGCCTGGCAACTTGGCGACTTGGTACGCGTTGCTCCGTCGAACGCCGACGTGGCTTGCGCAAAGGTAATCTATTGTCAGAAGCTTCCGGACGACCGCTATGGCATCGGAGTGAAATTCCAAGATCACCCAGTCGCATGGTCCGCGATGCAAAGATTTAACGGCCTGTGACCACTCCTCTCCCTAAAAGGGAGAGGCTTCTCGCGACTGCCACCAGCGAGTATTGCGGGGCGCTCCGCACTCGGGCAGGACACTTTATGCGAAGGCTCGATCCGAGCCCTACGCCAAAGCCAGGGTAACAAAAAGGCAGCCTTAGTATCCACTCCCTGAACGGAGTGGTTTTACGGCCAAAGTGATAACCCTGCGCCTTTCTTCCCCGACCGTCCGACGCCCTAACCCACCCGCGCCCCTCTTCCCCCAAGCTAAATCCTTTAGATACAACACTTACGAAAACAGGGGGCCCTCCTCGACGTTCGGACGTTCGAACTTTCAGACCACGCCCGTAACCCGGGGCGACTCTCCTGCGTCTCTATCTAAAACCGGGTGTTGGCCGCCTTTTTGCTTCTACAGGTTACCGACGGGCAGGCGACGAGACAGGATAATTTTGCCTCGAGCGTGCCCGTCGCCATTTGCCGGGCAAGGAATTTCAGATATCCCCAACCCCTCGCGAAAAGCGTAGAATGCCCTTTGCCGCTCCTGGCCTCCATGGAGTGAGATTCGAGAAATGATCCGTTTTCTCAAAAATCGCATCGCGCGTGCAGGCCAAGCCGCCCAGCAACTATCCCTTGGCCGCCTGGAGTTTCGCCTGATGCAAATTCTCTGGTCGCGAGGCGAGAGCAACGTCCGCGACGTCGCTCGGGAATTGGATCGTCCGCTGGCTTACACCACGGTCATGACCACGCTCGATCGGCTTTACAAAAAGGGGCTGCTGGACCGGCGCATGCCGGATCGCGCGTTCCTTTATTCCGCGCGTATGTCCCGGCAAGAATGGGAACGCACGCGGGCGGAAAGCATTCTTGCCGGTTTTCTTGCGGGGCCCCAGCCCTCGCGCGAATTGCTGCTCTCTTCCTTTCTCGACGCCGTGGGCGAACACGATGCGTTGCTCCTCGACGAACTGGAAAAAAAGATTCGCAAGAAGCGGCGAGAGCTTCTCCGGCAGGGCCAGTCATGATTGGTCACTACGTATTGAGGCTGCTGTGCCTTTCTCTGGCTTCTTTTTTCCTCGTCAATGCGGCCGTGGGTTTGACGGCGGCGCTGGCATCGCCTGCGGCCGTCCGGATGGCGGAGTCTATGCGCGCGCGTTCCGCCGCGCGCTTTCTATTGGCGGTGCGCTTGCTTCCCTCGGCGCTGGGAGTCGCTGCAGTGCTCGCTTTCTGCGTACCCAGCTACCTGTGGCTCGAACCTCAAGCCTCTTTTGAGCGCATCGGCTGGGCCTGCCTGGCACTGGCTTTTTGGGGAGCCGCGGGTTGGTTGGTCTCCCTCGCGCGAGTCACGCGTGCACTGGCGTTTTCCGTTCGCTTCAGCCGCGCGTGGCAAAAAACGGAGTGCGACACTGTTCTGCGCGGTGCATCGTTGAAAGCCGTGATTGTTGAAAAGGACGTTCCACTCCTGGTGCTCGCCGGCGTTTTTTGTCCGCGCCTGCTCGTTTCTCAAGCCGTGCTCCGTTCTCTTTCTGCGGAAGAGCTGGACTTGGCTTTGCAGCACGAAAATGCCCATCGCGTCTCGCGTGACAATCTCAAACGACTTTTTCTTCTTCTGTCGCCGGCTCCGATTCCCTTGCTCCACAGTTTTTCTTCCATGGAGCGGTGCTGGGCAAGATTCTCGGAGTGGGCTGCCGACGATGAAGCTGTACGCGGAGATTCTCACCGGGCGCTCTCGCTCGCCGCGGCGCTCCTGCGGGTAGCGCGAATGGGCGCTGGCCAGCGCCTGTCTTTTCTCCACACTTCTCTTTGCGCCGACGATCATGATCTTTCCGCGCGCGTGGAGCGTCTGCTCCGCATCCCGCCGCTTCCTAGAAAACCGTACGGGTCAGCGCGTTCTTTCGCTATCGGATCGAGTCTTGGATTGGCTGTTTGCGCCGGCGTACTTCTGGCCTGGCCCGCAACGCTTTCCCCCGTCCATCAGCTCCTCGAACTCTTCCTCCGATAGCTTCCGGGCAACCCTAGTTACTAGCCTTACCCCAAATTCTTCCGCCCCTTTTCCAGGCTCGACCTACGACCTGTGGTAGTAGTCCTTCGCTTTTCATAGCCTGTCCGTAACCATGAGCATCAATTCCATGCGGAAGCGCCGCGGGTCCTTGACAAAATTTCTTTTCCTATTTGTGCTTCTGGGTGTGCTGCCGTTCGCGCTGCTGGCGCAATATTCGCGCGGGTCGCTACGCGGGTTCGTGCAGGACATTAGCGGCGCTGCTGTTCCCAGCGCAAAAATCGCGGTCCAAGCCGCCGATTCTTCGCTCCAGCGCGAAACAGTCACGGACCAGCGCGGAGAATTTCGCATCGAGGATCTTCTGCCAGGAACATATCACCTGGTCGTAAACGCCAATGGATTTGCCGAAGCGCGCTCCGATGTTAAGGTGGCCATCAGCTCCATCAGGGAAATCACGGTTCGAATGAAACTGCAAACCGTGCAGCAGTCGATCACACTGGACTTGGACATGCCAGGCTCCATCAGCACGCAGTCGATTGATACCACTAGCGCCGTGCATCAAGCGGCGATCACGGACCAAGATCTCGAAACCATTCCGCTGGCGGGACGCAGCTTTGCCAACATTGCTTACCTGGCCGCCGGCACGGAACCCGTAGAGCCATCCGATCCCACAAAGGCGCGTATCACCGCGGTTTCTACCGGCGGCAGCTCCGGTTTGAACAACGATCTTTCCGTGGATGGCGCGGACAATTCCGACGACTGGATTGGCGGCTTCCTGCAGAATTTTTCACTGGAGGCCATACAGGAATTTGCGTTTCGAACGGCGATGGCCGATGCCGACACCGGACGCACCACCGCCGGTTCCGTAGTCATCACCACAAAGCACGGCACGAACGAGTGGCACGGCGACGAAGCATTCTACGAGCGCGCTGCTTGGCTCAACGCCCGCTTCCCGATCGAAAATCCAGCGCCCAACCCCAAGCAGCCATTCTCGCGACAGAACTACGTGGGTACGCTCGGCGGACCGATCGTGAAAGACAAACTTTGGTTCTTCTCTTCCGTCGAATACGTCCGGGAAAACGCCAGCATCGCCTACAGTCAGGACAGCCAGGCACAATTCACTGCCTTGTCGCAGCTTGCCTCTCAAGGGTTGGTTACTGTTGGCAGCACAACGGTTACTTCCATTCCTGTTCCTTCCAGTGTTCGGGTTCCCTTCCGCGACTACCTTGGGCTGCTTCGAATCGACTGGGCGCAGAGCGCTCGCTCGCAGTGGTTTCTGCGCTCTTCCGCCGATAGTTACATTACGCGGAATGCGCTCGTCGAGCAGGGCACCCTGCCCTCCACTGGTGCGACGGCGCACAACAATTACTCCAATTTCGTCATCAACAACCAATTTACATTCAGCCCCGCGTGGGTAGGGACGCTGGTGCTCGGCGCCAGCACACTACATTTGACGCAGGCGCGCAATTCTGACCTGGGTTTTGCACTGGCGTTCCCGTTCAGTTCCACTTCGAACACGATTTCCGGTTTGGAAACTTTTGGTGACAATCAATTCCTTACCGGCGTCACCGCGTTCCCGGTCCTGCGCAACCAGGAAAAGTACCAACTGCGTTACGACGTGAGCCAGGTCTCCGGCAGGCACGCCCCGCGCTTCGGCGTCAATTTTATTCATGAACCGGTCCTGAGCGGCGCGCTCACCGCCAACGCAGAAACTCTTGTCAAGCTTCCCCAGGACCCCACCTTTTATATTTCCAATACCGCGCAGTTCACGGCGGACATCGCTGCCAATAGCGCGTCTATTCCAGCGGGCGACGGTAGCTTTTCGCAGAATGTGCAGCGCCTCGGACTCTACGCCGAGGATTCCTGGCACGCCAGTTCTCGACTCACTGTCAATTACGGCCTGCGTTATGACACGACGTTCGGTCTTTTCATCGCTTCCGGCCACGACCAGAGCCTGAACCCGGCCCTTCCGAGAAACGGCATCATCGCCGGAATTCCGCATGACTACCGCAAAGCGTTCGCACCGCGGCTGGGAGTGGCCTATGCTTTGGGGTCATCCAGAAACACAGTCATTCGCGGAGGCGCCGGACTGTATTTCAACGACCTGGCGCAGAACGGCTGGGTGCAAGCGTTCAACGCTGTCAACGATGCCAATATCAAGAGCCCCTCCAGTCCGCCGGCATTGATCGATCCCAACTACCACACACCCTACGCGCTGCACGCCACGGCGGGTATCCAACACGCTTTTAGCGCCAACTGGATGCTGAGCGCGGACTACACTCTGGAGACCGGGATGCACGCCTACCGCCATTACACCTATCCCAGCGTGTCGGTATTTCGCACCGACAATCGCTCCAGTTACAACGCCTTCGCCGTGCATTTACAAGGTAACGTGGCCAAGCGCCTGAGTCTGGTTGCCAACTATACGCTGGCTTCCGCAAAAACCTGGGGCTGCGTCCTAGGGGAACTCTTCGATTACGTCAACGGAGTCTGCGATCCCCGGAACGCTTTTGCACCCGGCGACTACGGACCATCAGGAGAAGATGTGCGGCATCGCGCGGTGTTCGCCGGAACTCTGCGCGCCCCGGCCGGATTCGAAGTTACATTTCTTACCCAAGCGGAAAGCGCGCGTCCGTTTACCATCACCAACGCGACCAGCAACGGGCGCATCTCCGTCAACGGAGTCCCAACTTCCCTCGATGAGTTCCGAGGAACGCCGTATATCCAGGCCGATCTGCGCGTCTGCCGTTCGTTCAAGGTTTACGAGCGCTGGTCTGTCGCGCCGTTCATCGAATTCTTCAACCTCTTCAATCGCAACAATTCCGGAGCGAACTATGTTCCGAACGTCGCGGCCCTGCCCGTTCCGTCCGTGCAGGCGCAAGCGGGCAAGGTGACCGATATTTGCAGCAACGCGGCATGCACCACCACACAGCCAGTCACCCGGCTGAGTCAACTGGCGGTACCGGCGGGTGCCCTCGGCGATTTCTTCGGTCCGGGCACCACTGTTGGCATACCCTTCGCCGCCCAGATCGGTGTGCGGCTTACGTTCTAAAGAGCGCTTCTCACCGCTGTAGCCCCCGGCAATCTGGGCGGCCTCCCCTTCGTTGCGAGAGCTCCGCGCATCTGGCGCATGGGCGTCGCCGCGCCTCAACCTGATATGCTTCCTTCCGAGTGTGCTCACGCCTCAACGCCAGCATGACTGACAACCGCAATCCCGAAGCTGCTTGGAACTATCACGACGCTACCAAACATTCTTACGTGAGCATCCGCACGAACCCCCATTTCATGGACTGGTCAAATCAGCCGCTGCCTTTCAAGATTTATCCCACGCTGGAACCTCTGCGCTTGCCGGAGGAGCTGCATCAGAGCGGAGTCGCCGCCCTCTCGGCCCTCTCCGAGCGCGTCCCCGAGCACACCAACGCGATGCCGGACCTGAAAGCGGTAGCGCAGCTCCTCTATCTCTCTGCAGGCATCACCCGCAAGAGGAGCTATGCGGGCCGCGAAATTTACTTTCGCGCCGCCGCCTGCACCGGCGCGCTTTACGAAGTCGAGCTTTATCTCGTTTGCGCTCGTCTCGCCAACTTCGATGCCGGCATCTACCACTTCGCTCCCGCCGAGTTCGGACTGCGTCTGCTGCGCGCCGGAGACTATCGCCGCGTCCTGCTAGAAGCCACCGGCGGCGAACCGGCGATCGCCCGCGCGCCGCTCACCATCGTTTGCACTTGCACCTACTGGCGCAACGCCTGGAAGTACCAAGCCCGCACGTACCGCCATTTCGGTTGGGACAACGGGACTCTGCTTGCCAATCTGCTAGCCGTCGCCACCGCCCTTGGTCTACCGGCCCGGGTGGTGTGCGGCTTCGTGGATGCCGACGTCAATCGCCTGCTCGATGTCGATCCCCAGCGCGAGGTGGCCTTCTCCCTTGTAGCTCTCGGCCACGTTGCGACGCCTCCCCTGCTGTCCCCGGAGAAAATTCCCCGGCTTCACCTCGAAACTGTTCCCCTCTCTCAGCGCGAAGTGGATTATCCGCTTATGCGAGAAATGCACGCGGCCTCTTCGCTCGGTTCTGCCAAGGAAGCAGAAGTTTGGCGCGGCCACACGCCCACGACAAATATTCCGCCGCCGGCAGGACCGATCGTCTCACTTGCATCGTTGTCAGATGCCGAGATGCCGCGCGACCCCATCGAGCAAGTCATTCAACGACGCGGTTCCGCCCGTAAATTTGCTCGCAGCCCGATCACCCTGCCGCAGCTTTCCACCATACTGGACCGCGCCACACGCGGCGTGCCGGCGGACTTTCTCGATCCTCCCGGAGCCCAGCTCAA
>Ga0210399_10000113_pt1 | contig 61631 bp, 51 predicted proteins | sample IncBWC14MmetaG_FD_150865 | JGI IMG/M metagenome (GOLD analysis project Ga0210399, IMG submission 150865) | Forest soil microbial communities from Barre Woods Harvard Forest LTER site, Petersham, Massachusetts, United States - Inc-BW-C-14-M | ecosystem: Environmental > Terrestrial > Soil >...
CAATCCCTTGCCGAGTGAAGACACAACTCCGCCCGTCACAAAGATGTACTTCGCTGGCATCTCTTCCTCGCTTTAAATTGTTTTTGAAAAATGGTGCAGGTGGGGTGCACGATCAATTATGCCAGAAGTTCCCTGTGGAAAGAAACGAAGAATTCCGCGCCCGTGGTACATTTGCGGTGTGCGTCAACTCGCCCCCTTGATCGTGGCTTTTCTACTCTCGGCGACTGCTGCCGCGCAAACCACCGTCTCCTTTTCCACCGGGGATGGAGGCCTGGTATACGCCGATGTTTACGGAGGTGGTGACCGAGGCGTTGTGTTGGCTCACGGCGGGCAATTTAACAAGGAGAGCTGGAAGAAACAGGCGCAAACGCTCGTGGCGGCAAAATTTCGGGTCCTGGCCCTCGATTTCCGCGGCTATGGAAAATCAAAAGGACCAGGTGATTCCGACCCGATGGATGCTCCGCTTTACCAGGACGTTCTCGCCGCCGTCCGCTATCTGCGAACCTCTGGTGCGAAGAGGGTGTCGGTGGTCGGAGCCAGCATGGGAGGCTGGGCTGCGGGCGACGCATCCATCGCTTCGCGACCAGGTGAGATCGACCGTCTGGTGTTCCTCGGCTCGGCGCCCAGCGGCCCGGCCGACAAGCTCAAGTCTCCCTCCCTGTTCATAGTTGCCCGCAACGACGCCAGTGGAGATGGACCGCGTCTCCCCGGAATCCGCGAACAGTACGAAAAAGCTCCCCAACCGAAAGAGTTGATCATTCTGGATGGCTCCGCCCACGCTCAATTTCTCTTCCACACCGACCAAGCCGACCGCGTGATGCGCGAGATCCTCCGCTTTCTCTCAGCGAAGTGATCTCCAAGGCGGGTGCCCCACCCGTCTGGTGCGTTGACTATCTGGATAAGGTCAGCGAGAATACTTAAGGCCGTCCGCAACGGACAGCCTGTAGTGTCCCCCTCAAACAGTGGGCCTGTGGCGCAGCTGGGAGCGCGCTTCCATGGCATGGAAGAGGTCGCCGGTTCGATCCCGGCCAGGTCCACCATATTTTCAAGTACTTACAGATAACCCGCTTTTCAGTTTGGTAGCATTTGGTAGCAAAACGCTCGTCCCGCGCGTGACCTCTTCCAAATTAGGAAGGAGTCGAAGCTCGGCACTGATGGCGTCGACAGTCTTCTGCACGCTTTCCGGAATCTCCTGCATGTAAACGTCAGTTGTCGTTGCCGTGCGGGAGTGCCTGAGCACGCCTTGAATGTCCTTCACTGTCCCCTTCTTCTGCGCCAGCGTCGCAATCGTGCGCCGGATCACTTGGAAGGTCAGCTTGGGCAACTCAAGTTCTTGCGCCAACCCGTGCAGAACCCGATTCCGGTAGTTATTGCTGTCCATGAACCCGCCTTTTTTGTTCGGGAAGATGAACGCCTCCGGAGACGAATTGGGGCATTGCTGCTTCCAGAGCCACAGGTCGTCGGCCAGTTCTTTCGGAACGTGGACGACTCCCAAGCTCTTTCGAGTCTTGCCCCAGGGGCGGATTTTCCCTTTGTATACCGTTTCCGCCAGCCGCATGGTGCATTCGGCATGGCTGAAACACTGCCAGCGAAGCGCGAACAACTCGCCGGGACGGAGTGCATTCGTCATGTCAAGTTCCAAGAGAATGCGGCCTCTCAGCTCCAGCTTTGAGAGCGCACTCCTCAACTGTGGCCAAGTCAAGGTCGTCCGGTCAGTTTCGCGCAACTGAGTCGGGACCGTGACCTTCCGAGCCGGGTCCTTGACCAGGAAGTCCTGATCGACCCCCTCTGCAAAGATGTCCCGAAGGTAAGCCCTGATCTGAAGCACTCTGTCCTTGGAGCTAGTTTTCGCCAGATTGTTAAGGTGGACTTGCAAGGTGAACTTGTCGAAATTCCCCAGAGGAGTCTTATCGAACGGATCAATAAGATCCCTTTGAATGAGAAGTTTCTTCACCTTCGCTGTTTCTTCTTTCCAGTGCGCCTCTTTGAGAGGGAAAAAGCGGTTCCGAACAAACCATCCGAACGTGACAGAGCTATCGTTCATCACTCTGCCGGCGTTTGGTCCAGTGTGTCCGGTCTGCTTGGTTATCTCACGTTCCAGTGCCTCTCGCGCTTCAGATGTTTTCATCTGCGACTTGAGCCCGAGAACTACCGAGACGACATCACTTTTCTGCTGATTCGCGGTCGGATCGAATACCGTCTTGCGAAAGTACCCGTACCATTTCTTTCCACGGGAAACGACCCAACCCCTTTGATACGATTTACCCATTCATTCCTCAGTTTCTGCGGGGGAACAAGTGGGCCTGCACCCATTTTACGCGCGCTTGCGGCGGATTTGGGTGAGGCGCTCTCGTTGGTCGATGAACTCTTCAATTTTGCTTGCCCGATAACGTAGAGTCCCATCACCCATACGGATGACCGGGAGGTATGGCGCCTTGCGCGACGAGTGATCCCACACCCAGTCTTTCGTGACATTCAGTCGCTCGGCAACATCCTCCACCGTGAACAGAGGATCTTTATTTTGGCCGTGTCCGACACCAACAATTCTCTTCGGGGTTTCGGGCTGAACGGCGGGAATAACAGCGCCCTGGTCCCCCGCCGGAATTGGTCCAGCTTCACTACTTGAGCCTGGGAACGGAATTGTAGAATTGGCTGGCATACATCACCTCAAACTGCCGTCCTCGGCTGGTCAAGTCCGTGCGGGACCGGCGATATTACCCAACTTGACCAATTCTTGCCGCCTTGTCCAATAACCTCTCGTTATAACGTTATTCCTACCGGTTATAACGGACGGCCCCCAAGCGATTCGTCGCATCAAACTCTCGTTGACCAAGTCGCTGCGCGAATACGGAGCTTATTGACAAGGCGGGGTTTAGGAAAAGAGATCATTCGACGAAAGCGCCCGAAACTCCTTGTGGTGGGGGTAAAATCCGACCATGTCCCGGCGCTATCCAGATCCGTCGTAGATGGTGACCAAGGCGCTCGGACGCCGTGGTGGCAACCGAGGCTTTTAGCGAAGTGACGACGGTTATGTCCTTTCTTGCGCGGCGAATAGAAGCCCTCTCAGGGTAGCCTCCACTCCAACCTAAGCGACCGAATCACTCTAACTTTCCGGGCTTATAACCCCCAGGAATAACGTTATAACGAAACCCTATTGGACATCGTGATTGAGTCAGGTTAGCTTTGCGCCAAAAGCAGACGATTTGAGGTGCTGCCGGAGGTTGCGTATGCCACGTTGGTCACAAGTCCCTTTGGTCCGTCAAATCCAGCCCGTTACTCGGTCGAAGTGGGCGCGTCCAACCGCTGCTCTTCTCGGCCTACTTTGTGTCATGCCTGTGGCGGCGCTGGCACAGGGTTCACCGTTCGACACCGGCTTTAACGCGATCCAAAGCCTTTTCACCGGCACCATTGCGAAGGTTGCCAGTCTGGTTGCGATCGTGATCGGCGGCTACGGCTTTGCTCACGGCGAACCCGGCGCAAAAAAGGCGCTGGCCGGCGTTGCCGCCGGAACGGGCATAGCGGTACTTGCGGTGAATGTCCTGAGTTGGCTCTGGGGCGTATAGCGCCCTTCAACCCGCGCTTAGACGAGGGATTTATGCCCGACAAACCCCAACAGAACCATCGCACAAATCGAGTCTTCAAGAGCCTGCATAAGCCGCTCACTTACTTGGGTGTGGAGCGCACACTGTTCTACTTCGTCTGCGTTGGCGCGGTGGGGGCTTTCAATCTCTTCAATTCCATCCTCGCAGGTATCGCCGTCTTCATTGGCGGCTTTGCCTTCGGCCATTGGGTAACGAACAGCGATCCGGCGTTCCTCCGAATCCTCGCAAAGTCCGAACGCTACAAGCTGCGCTATGACGCCGCCAAGCAGCAAGTTCCCCGCGTGGAGGTAGTGTGATGCTGCGTCTCGATAGAGTCATCAAGCCCTGGAAAGAGAGTGCGGCTCTCAACGACCACATCAACCTCTATGGCTTCTGGAACGAAACAGCCTTCCTTACCAAGAGCGGTGATGTCGGCATGATTCTCAGCGTTCCCGGCGTGGACTACGAAAGTCTCGACCGCTCGGAGCAGGAGTATGCGGTAAAGCGCTTGGAGGCGGCGCTGAAAGCCTTTGGTCCAGGCTTCCATGTATACCAATACCTCTTCAAATCGAACCGCCCCGACATACCGTTCGCAACATATGATGACCCCATTGTCCAAGCGGCTATTGACCAGCGACGGAAGTTCTTTGAAGCGAAGCGGGACCATCTCTATCAAGTTGAAATCTTCTACTGCATCCTACTCGAAGGCGCCCGGTCGAAGACCGGCGTCGGCACAGCGCTAGCTCGGCTGTTACGCGATCCAGAGGGCGCGATTGCCGAACTCAAATCGCAGTTCACCAACGACAGCATGAAGAAGTTATTGCGGACGCATATCGAGCGCGATCTTCAACGCCTCGATCAGCACGTGCAGGCATTCGCACGGCAGTTCGCGGATTTCATGCAAATCGAGATCTTAAATCAACAAGGACAATTCACATTCTTCCGCCGCTTGCTCAATTACGACGACTGGCGTGTTGAAGGGAGGCCGCAATCCACGCAGTTTCTCGACTATCAGGCAGTCAACTCCGATATCGAAGCGGAACGCGATCATCTCCGCGTCGGCGATCACATCGTCCGGGTGCTGACGATGAAAGAGGCCATCACCGAAACGCGGCCCCTCGTGCTCGATGTGCTCCTGAAGATTCCGGCCAACTTCTACGTCGTCACGGAGTGGACGCCGCTCCCCGCGGACAAAGCCCGCAAGGAAGTGAACAAGCGGCGCCGCCACTTCAATATGTCGAAAACCGGGTTTGTCTCCCAGATGGGCAACGACGCCACGAAGACGAACCCGCGTGATGTGCTGGTGGACGAATCCAAACAGGCCGACATTGAGAATCTTGGCGACTGCCTGCGCGCCCTGGGTGACGGTCAATCGCTGGGCGATTTCTCGCTCACGATTGTGCTGTACGGCCGCTCAAAAGCCCAACTGGAGCAACTCGGGGCCGAGTTCACTGGCCTCTTCACCAACGCGGATGGCAATCTGTTTGCAGAAACCTACAACCAACTCAACGCCTATTTCGCCACCGTGCCGGGTAACTATGCGCTCAACCTCCGCCAGTTGTATCTCCTGAACACGAACTACGCCGACCTGTCTTTTCTCTTTACGATCCTTCCCGGCGAGAAAACGAACACGCACCTCGGCACCGAATACCTGGCTGTGCTCGAAACCGACAACAGCACGCCATACTATCTCAACCTCCATACCGGCGACGTTGCCCACACCCTGATTCTCGGGATGAGCGGGAGTGGGAAGTCGTATCTTTGCGTTTTTCTCCTTCAGAACGCGCAGAAGTACAAGCCCCTGACTTTCATCTTTGATATCGGCGGCAGCTTCCAGTCGCTTACGACCATATTCAAGGGCTCGTATCTCAATGTCGGTCAGGAAGCGCGGGACTTCACCATCAAGACTATGATCATGCTCCAAATTCTTCGGCAGATAAAACATCGTGGCGATTCAGCGATCGTCTACGACCCCGCAAGGGAGTTCGTCAAACGCTTTTACGACGCGAAAAACGGCGACGTCATCCTGAATCCGCTCGATAAGCGCTGTCCCTACTGGGGGCCCGCTGAAGAACTCCGCCGACGCTCCGAGGCTAAGGCTCTGGCGGTGTGCCGCGCTCAATGTTCGACAAGTCGGCGGCCAGCACCTGGGCCACTTCTTCAGATTGTGAAGAGAGGAGCATGCCCTTCACTCTTTCCGTATATGCCGTCCGTCCTACGTTTGTGCGTTCTCTGTTTAGAGCCCTCCGCATCGCGGTAGTGAGAGATGTGATGTTATACGAAAACGCAAACCGCTCTTCTTCAGCGACGAGGAGACCTGTTACATAGACTCTGGCATCGCGCCCGGCAGTTCTTTCTAAAATTTGGCCGTGAGGAGTAGTGTCGAGAACGCGCTCTCCTGAAAAGTGCAGAAAAAAATCTTTGGCGGCCTTGATGTCCGCCGCCGAGACACCTTGCAGTTCAAAGTCGGAACCGACCATCGTTGGACTGCTTGCCGAGCTAACTGCGGCCTGGAGAGTGATCACATCTTCAAATCCGTACTTTGCCGCCTCGACGAGAGAGATGTCGCAATGCGCCGATTTGATAAGCACAAGAATGCCACGCCGGTTCAGAGTAGCCAGAGCGTCTTTTAACCCAACTCCAAATTTACCGATAACCTTACCTGCGTTCTTCAGCTTTTCAGGATTCTCATTCTGCGTAAGGTTTTCATAACGGATACCACGCCCGAAGTCTCGGATGTGCCAGTTACCGGAGCGATCTGCGCTGATGGTGATGTCTTGGGTACTCGACAACACCTGTTCGTCAAGTGCGTTCGCTATGATCTCCCGAATTGCATGCCTCAGCTCCCAGCCTTCAAGAATCTTCTCGATATTCAAATCGAAATTCCGTGGTTCATTCGTTGGCATGCCAACAGGGTCCCTTCGTTTGGTTATTTGCGTGGCTGTAATGCCCGCTCAAGATCAATCGCTCGCACGAACCCACTATCTGTGTCTGAATGGAAGCCCGATCCGTCCGGCACCATCGAGGTGGCGGCAAGATAATCGCCGGGTCGACATGTAAAGACGACGATCTGGAAACTTCGGGCCTTCTCAGTCAGCAAGGCACGAAACCACTCCATCCGGTTTACATCACTTTGAACGAGCTGATCATCCAGGACAATAGTTGTGCCTAGATACTCGGCGAGCGACAGCCGGTATAGAGTGGATAATTGCTCACGGGTACCGACCGATATCAGTGACGTCGGCCTCAAACCGCCCGAGACAATAATCCCTTCTGTGGCCAATTGGGCGGTAAGCTGCACGGTCTGATATCGCCGCTGAGTCAATTCCTGGAAATGCCCAGCGATTGCCGGCGCAAGGGCCTGTCCCAAGTTGCTCGCCTGGGCTGCGTCAGCCTCCTTCATCTGATCGAGCAATAGTCTCCAGGCCTCATATTCCGCCTCGATTTCTTTTTCCTGACGCTCCGCGAGCTCAAATGCCTCGATCGCATCGCGCAAGCGCTCGCGGGCCACCGCCCCACCAACCTGTTGGAGAGCGCCCTGCGCCCGCTGGATGTTGCCCTCAATGCCGGCAAGATCCGATTTCACGCTAACTGCCGCACTCCGGGCAGCATTGACCTCGTCGTCAGTAACGATCCGATCTGGTACAGGCAAAGCCCCATGATGCGCACTCGCTTCCTGGAGTCTGGTCTCGGCCGCCGCGAGATCCTCGGCATCTCGTTGTCTTCGCAACTCGATGAGTCGACCGTTCGCCGAGGCATGGTTGGTTTTTGCGATCGTTAATTGGCCTTGGGCAGTCTCGACCGCAGTCGCTGCTTGAGTTGCATTCGTACGCGCGCCGCTTAACGCTGCGTCAATGCGCTTTTTTCTCTCGTTTATCGTGTGCTCCAACGAAGCGAACTCTGCCGCAGCGCTTTCCTGCTCGGCGACACCGGCGGCGAGAGCGACTCGCGCGGCAACCAATGCGGAATCTACTCCCTCCGGGAAGACCGTCAGAGCCGCATCCCTCGCCACGATAGCTGCGTCTGTCGCCTTTCTTGATTGCCGGGTGCGCTCGTCAGTGAGTGTGCGCTCATTCGTCGCCTCGCCGGCGATCCTGCGCGCCTCCTCAGCCTCTTTTGACAACCGTTGCCGTCGTTTCCGCAACCCCGTTGTCGGATCAGTGCCAAGCGCCTTGAGATCCGCAGCCAATGTATCGACCCCTACGTCTCCAAGCAAGCCACGGCATGCCGCCACTCGGTCGGACGCCTCGCGCAATGCTTCCATTGTGCCGGCCAATGCATTGACCTGGCTGCGTAACGTTTCAAGCTCCGCATCCTTTGCCTTGATGCCGGAGTCCAGTTCTTGAGCCTCAGCGATCTTCGCGTCTAGTCCTTCAAAGTCTGCGACACCAGCCGCAATAAGCTGAGGTTCGACTTCACGGCTCCAACGAGTCTCCAAACCTTTGGCAGTCTCTTGCGTCTCGCGCCGGCCACCGCGGACACGCACCGTCGCGATCTCCGCGATGGAGATGTCAACCTCTGCGTTGGCCTCAACGTCGAGCGGTTGCGCTGTTGAAGTCAATTCGGTCTTCTGCCCATCCTTTTGAACCTGCATATCGAGAAGAGCTTTCGGAGTCACCGTCACCACAAGACCGACGTTGAGCCCAGCCCGCGCGGCAGCGAGATCTGTGGCGAGCTTACGCATGGGCACGAGAGCACCAGAAAGCGGAACTGTAATGGCGGAGCGCTGCCCCGCCAACACTCCCCGTTCTCCGGAGGTTGCCTCCAGGCGGGCTCGGAGAGCAGTTTCCCTATCGACTGCGGCTTGAGCATCATGGGCCTGTTTCTCTGCAGCTTGAGTATCTAGGGCGCGTTCGAGCAAATCGCATCGTTGAAATTCGTCGTCAGTTGTTTTCGCCGCCGCGATCGCCTTGGACGCGGATTCTATTGTGCTGTTGGCTTTCGCCTGTTGTTCACGGAGCTCGCGGTCGGCTGCCGTAACAGCTTCCCCAAGTTTCTGCGCAGCTAAGGCGGCATCGATTCGTTGCTGGGCTTCGCGCGCAGACTGTTCTGCCGCAGACTTCCGAAGTTCGAGTTGCTGACGAACTACCGTGTCGGTCAAGCCTGGATCTGATCCCTCTGCGCGGGCCGACTCTTCCGCGGCCGCGAAGGCGGTCTTTGCCTCCACTTGCCGCTTACGGGCTACACTTAGAGTCTCCTCCGATACGCTGATTTCCCTGGCCAGCTCCACGACCTCGTGCTCGGTCGCTGCAACTTCGGTTCTGATCTTCTTGATACGCAGCACGTCCTCTCCGGCAATCCGGACCTGTTCCGCCGCGGCCGAGCGGCATGTTGCCTGCGATGCAAGCCTCTCAAGATTTGCGACGAGATCGGTCGCGCCAGCTAATGCCTCCTGTTTCAACGCTCGCCGTTCGGTCAACTCCCGCAGCTGTCTCTCTGCACCTTCCGATTCGGAAACAATCTTTTCCAGCTTCTCCTTCTCGGCTCTCGTTTCGACGAGTCGGTCTGCGGCGATCTTAAAAACACTACCCCTGGCGGTACTCTTCGCGCCTCTGTCGGTGTACGCGGCGTCTCGTCGCGCCTGCGTTTCGCGAAGCAGTGCTACAAAGAGCGGGTCTTGCGCGACAGCTTGCAACGCTGCTGCGATCCGCTCCTTACCACTGCCGGTCGGGTCATCTTGCAGGCTGCTGTGCAGTACAGCGCTCACGTCGTCCTGCGGCGACAAGAGCGCTGTCGCGAGGAAACTTGCCGGAAGTCCCTTCCCGCCGCCCGTACCGCCGGGTTCGGGAATACCCCAACGCAGGATTTCCCGCAACTTCCCATCAACCTTTCTCCCGCGTTCCAAATCATCGAAGTCCCTACCATTCTTTGATTCCTGCAGAAGCGAAGAGCCACCCTTACCGAATTGTTTCCGAATGCGCCAGATGCGTTGTGCTTCGGTTTCAAACGTCATCTCGACAGTCGGATCGCCACTGCCCGTCCACCCCACGTATTGATCGCAATGCGTTGACGTGTGAGGAAGCAGCAGGCCCAAGCGGATTGCGGCAACCACCGTGGACTTTCCGAGATCATTGGGTCCGTACAGGACGTTAAGGCCTGGACCGAACTCGATGTCGATGCTTCTGATCACAGCGAAGCTGTTGATACTCAGCCGACGGAGTCTCATAAATCGCGCCCACCTGTCGCATCGTGGCTCTGCAGCAGCTTATAAAGGTGCGCCAGCGCCCTTGTAGCTCGCGATTTCTCGGACTCCTCCAACGCACCCGCAATGACGCGGAGTCGCGCAACAGTGTCCTTGAGCACCGGTGGAAGGTCATCCGGAAATTCATCTCCGGAACCGAGTTGCAACCTCAGGTTCGCCAGATCTTCCACCAGGACGCCAACGCGGCCATGGGTCGCGTCAGTCCCGCGTAGGTCCCGCAGTATCCGTTCGACCTCGCTTTCCTCGGACAAAGTGACAGTCATGTCGAGGTGAAGTCTGACGACATGGCGGTCAAGTCCCGGAGTGGTCAGTACGGCGCGAAGCTCGTGCATGTCTCGGCATCGCACATCGATCCAGCGCCAGAAGGCGACCGGCTCGGCATCCACTCGCGGGCGCAACCCGCGTCTGAACAATGCGACAAGCGCGACGCGGCCGGCGCCGGCCTCGTCGAAACTAGTGGGCTCGGGAGCGCCTGGGTATACCGTCGGCACCGCTAAATCGTCGGTAACGTCGCGAAATGAATGTGTGTCACCTATCGCGAGATAATCCAGTCCGCGTTGCACGCCAGCATCGCGACGAATTGGAAAATTCGTCTGGTACCCGTCAATATCAAAGGTGCAGCCGTGGACACAACCGATGCGCAGCCGTTCATCGCCAGGTTCGCGGGCCGGAAGCGCCATCGCCAGATCGTTCTCACCCGCCTTTGAACGGCACGGGCGCGCGTACAAAATCGCGTTGGGCGCGATCTCATATGAGAAATCATCACGGTCGACGACATGCACCCATGCGGGAAGCCTTGATCGAAACGCGTGACCTGGAGCCCACACGGACTCTTGCGTCAAGGGATCGTGGTTGCCGGGAATCAGAAACAGAGGCGGATGCTCGCCGGCATGCCCTTGAAAAGTCCTTGCAAGCCCGTCCCAAAAGTCCTGAGCGGGTTCAGGATCGTCGAATATGTCGCCGACGCACACTATTGCGTTGACTGCGTTGCGGCGTGCCACGTCGAGAATCGTCGCGACCACATCCATACGTGCCCGTGACAACTTTTTCTGCCCCTCTTCCGGAAACGACGGAAAGCGTCGCCCGAGGTGCCAGTCGGCAGTGTGCAGCAGCCTCAGCACGACGTCTCCAGGTTCGGTCCGGCGATCAGGAACGATGTCTGAAACAGCCGGGTCACTCTCGGCACCCGATAACGAAGCTCGTGATATTGGTCTCGCCATCTTCTGTATACCTCGTCCTCCCTGGATTCCAGTGCACTTATACGGTGCTCAAGACTCTCGTCCTTTATAGCCAATCGAACGATCTCCGCTTCGACCCGATCTCGAGCACTAGAACCGACAATCTCGTCACGCCTAGCCCTCGCGGCCCGAAGCTTTTCAGCGATACTTGCTCGCTCGCGGCGGCTCACCAGAATCTTGTCCTCGACAAACCTCTCAAGCTGACCAATAGCCTCCTCGAAGTGCCTCTGTTCGCCTTTCTCGACCTCCCGCTGATCGACGAACACCGCCTCGTCCACCGCGTCATCGAGCCATTGTGCCTCCATGGGGACCTTCAATACCGGACTGGCAGTCGCCTGTAATCGCAGGAACTTGGCCGCGAGCGATGGATCAATCGGCGTGCCACCGACCACAGCCGCCGCAACGAGCCGCTGAACTGGCTCGAAGCCGAGATAATCGACCAGCACGACACACAGAAGGCCCACCTTCCCCGTCAGCGCCGTGAGCTCCGACGAGGAATCTGGAGGAAGCTGCAACTCGACTGAGTCACCGCCTGACCATGTTCGGGCGTGCGCGATAGCGGCATGAACCAGCGGATGTACAAGGTTCAAAGCCTCGGCTTCGGCTAGCACCCTAGCATCTCCCGTCGCAAAGCGCCGTCCGTCTCCTACCTCAACGGGTAATGCGGAGCGAGGCGCGAGTTCAAAAACGACCCGACCAGCCTCGTCGAAGCGTCGATACTCAACGGCACGAGCGGTGAGGTATCCACCCACCAGGTCGGAAATGTCCCTATCAAGATCCGCAAGACTTCGGGGCAAGTCCTCCCGCAGGCGTTTGAACACTCTGCGCACGTTCTCGTCAAACCGCGACTCGATAATCTGGGAAGTCCGCTCGTATTCCTTCTCGAAAGCCTCCCTGCGCTCCGAAATCTTGTCCCGCAGCGCGGCAATCTCGCGAGTGACTTCGTCGAGCGTGCGAGAGCGGCTGTAGATGCCCCGGAGGTCGCTCTCAAATTCGACTGATAGCGCCGAAACCAAAAGCTCGGGAGTGTCCGTCCGGGGCTCATGCAAAACGTGGTCGGACGCATCAAGGACTCTCCCGAACAGATCCAACTTTTGGCTCAGTATTTCGAAGGTAAGCCGATGCGCCTCATTGTCCCGCGCGATGAAATTGACCACTGTGACATCGCGCTGCTGGCTGTACCGATGGCAGCGCCCGATCCGCTGTTCGATGCGCTGCGGATTCCACGGCAAGTCGTAATTGATAACAGTCTCGCAAAATTGCAGGTTCAAACCTTTTGCGCCCGCCTCGGTGCATACAAGGACCTTCGAACGCGTACGAAACTCGTGCACCAGGGCAAGGCGCACAGCAACTTCGCGACTTGGTCTCACGTCCGATGGAAACCGCGCGGCTTCTTCCTGTTTCCACCGCGCGAGCGCTTGCTGCGCACGTTCGTGATCGTTGACGCCACGGAAAAGGGTGATGTCGTCGTCCTGAAGACCAGTATCCAGAAGCAGACGCCGCAGGTATTCCTGCGTCGTAATCGACTCAGTAAAAACAACGGCTTTTCCGCTGCCATGACCGTCCCGGCCCAGATCCAACACGACTTTGATTGCTTCCTGAAAAGAGCGTGCCTTGGCATCGTTTGGAAGCGACCGCGCGCGGGCGACGAAATCCTCGACGCGGACAAGCTCGGCCGCGAGGGTTGCACCATCAATCCTCGGGGTTGGTTCTTCGGAGGATTCGTCCATTTCCTCCTCGTCCTCAAGGTCACCGAGAACGTTGCTCACAGTGTCGTCGGAAGCCACACCCGATTGGAGACGACGCAGACGGGAGGCGACGTTCTCTAGACTCGCAGCCAAGGCGTCGATTGACGAGGCCATCCGGCGATGGAATCCAATCAGCAGAAGCCTACGTTGACGGCCGGCAAACGCGTACAGCGACGGTTCAAGAAGGTACTCGGTCACATCGTCGTAGAGTGATCGTTCAGCGTCGCTCATCGCATATTCGTACAACCGGCAGCGACGTTGGGTGAAAGGCCGATCTAGAAACTCCTGGGCCTGACGGCGTAGAGTCCTCCGTTGGACCATCGCGAGACGTCTTTTGAGCTCATGCTCCTGGCCAGGCACCAGCGTTCGATCATCCTCGGAGCAGAACACTTTGCGGAACGTCGCGATGTCACCGAGAAGCGTACCTGTTGGCTCGACATATTGGACCAAGCCCCACAGTTCGACGAGCGAGTTCTGCATCGGCGTCGCAGTGAGCAGCAGGACTGGCGTGGAACGCAGAAAGCCGCGAACACGGTGCGCCATCAGAGCTTCATCCGAACTCTCGTCGTAAATCCCGTCGCGATCGTATCTCTTGTGCAATCCAGCGAAGATCTCGTGTGCTTCGTCGATAACGGCGAGATCGAAGGGCGGAACGGCACCGAGTGGCGTCGCGCCCCGCTCACTGCCAGCGAATTCGCGGCCGACCAGATACACGCCTGGCGCTAAGAAGCTCGTGTCGTTCTCACGTGCCTGGATAGCGAACAGATTTAAGAGTTCGCCTTGCCACTGACCGATGAGCGACTTGGGCACAATCAGCAGGATGCGCTGCGCACCCTCCGCGCGGGTTTGTGCAATAACCAAGCCGGCCTCAATCGTCTTTCCCAGGCCAACCTCGTCTGCAAGAATGCAACCGCCTTCGCGAAGGCGTCGAAGCGCAAAGATCACAGCGTCAATCTGATGAGGGTTCGGATCAATTCTCGCCTGCCGCTGCGCAGCCGCATAGCGCTCCCGGTCGTCCGGTCGACGCACGCGAACGAGGTCCTCTGCAAGGATGCGTTGATTGAATGGGTGGAGTGCTGTCATTGGCGCAGCTACCAGTAAAGCCGGTGCGCTACTTACACACCGGCCAGCGTTCTAGTTCTGAAGCATATTAGGGGAGAAGCAAGAATCTATTGAAACAAAGCTCATGTCAAGGTATCAACCGGCTCCGCCGCAGCTTTAAGAGAAGGCGCTCCTCCGAATGATGACGATTTGAAGGACCATTTTAAGAGTGAAAAAGGATGCCTTCGCCTAAGATCCAAAATATTGCTTTATTGCTCAGGGCACTCATCTGGCCGAAAATCCTCATGTAAAGCCCTGCAAGCGTAGTATCAAAGAGGGACAAAGTTTGTGAATGCAAATGTAAATCTAACGCAGATCGCCACGTTAAAGCAGGAATTCACGGATGCGTCGAATGCGTTCAAGAACTCTCCTAACGACGTGCTTGCTGGCTTACGGTTAATAGCGGCCGGCTTCAATGCTGGGCAAGAAACTGCTGTAGAGCCGCTCGCCCTCAACCCCATTTTTATCAAGGCAGCACCTGCGATGGTCAACGTTTGTTCAGTCCGAGCAGAAGCAATTCTGCTCGCATGGGCCAGCACGTTGTGGGGGGACGGTCTGACCGACGCGGCAATCCAGATGCTTACAGATTGCGTTGAGCTACCGCAGTTCCGTGGCAACAATTACGGTAGTCTGCGTGATCAACTACGCACTTTCCACTATTACTTCGCTGCTAAGGGTTACATGGAAGTTAGGCCAACCGCAAGAATCCGTATCGAGCACCTCAAGGCAATCTTGAATCTTGGTTTCGAATTGGGTTACGTCTACAAACTGCTCGCTGAGTGCTATCACGAAATAAGGGACAACGACCTAGCCAAGGCGCATCTTCAGAAAGCTCTGGCAATCGATCCATATTTGTCGGGCGCGAAAAAAATTAGCAAAGCGCTTGGTCTGCTTGTCGCAGAACCACCGAAACTAGCAGAGTTGAAAGAGAATCACGACTTCTCTTCCAGGCGAAATGAGGAGATTGCGTCCCATGCGCAGACACTTCTTCGAGACAAATACGAGCTCCTGCGCTCTGGCGCGATGTCGGACCAAAGCACGATAGAAATGGCTGAGGCTCTTCTCCAAACCGAAGATCGCACTTCAGCGCTAGAGTGCATTCGAATCAGATACGCGGGAATGACTGCCACTGCCCAACGCCACGCCCAAGATATTCTTTGGGACGTGTTAAGTGCATTCGAATTTATTGGCGAAAAGAACTACGTGTGGGCTCTTAATCTTTTATTGGCGTCTATGGTAACTGAAACGAACCCGAATCAGTTGCTGCCGAAGTTGCATCGGATGGCTCGCATAATGGAACCGATAGGTCAGACCGACATGGGTATTTGGATTCGCCATACGCTGCGGGCAGAGGCACCGGGGCAGTGGTTCGGTGATAAGCATGATCGGTTGAACTACTTCCGATACCCCCAAATCAGTGACACGTTTCAACAGGAACTGGATGCAATCTTCGCGAAGTACAAACCACTCATAAATGTGGCGCTCACCAACGCTCTGCAGCTGCCAAACCCGACCTGACCGGGCGCGGCAATTGTGCTCGCGAGAAATCACATTCCATGTTCCGTGCCGAGGGATCTGCGAATAGGCTCGGTCTAGGGGCTATTGGGTTAGGCCAATTGGCTGAAGCGCAGACAAGATGACCTCCGCTGTAGCGGCATCGATCTCGTGCCAGTCGCGCAAAATCTTCTCCGCGAAACGATGGCCGAGTTGTGTTGTGCTGGGGCTCCCCGCAATAATCTCTTCAAGCCACTGCTGTTCAAAATCTTCAAGTGAGATCATGCAAATGCGCTCCGTTTCCCAAGGGCCAGTATAGCGTTGATGAATGTCCGTTCAACTCTGCCATTCATGGGGCTTCTTGGCGACGGTGCGATAGCTCTCGTCCAGCTGCGGCCCCAAAAGCATCAATGCGGCGACGCGGCGTGCCATCTCGGTAACGTACCGGGCCTCATCAACGGTCAGGCTTCTGCCGAGCAACTCTTTCTCCCGATAACTCAGCCATTTCTTGATCACCGCATACCCACTGATGGTGTAATCCCAGACCCTTGCCGGGATATTGCGCCAGCAGACGAGATCATTCAAATACACATCCACCGTCTTCTCTCCTAGAACTGCCAGGGAATCAGTAAGCGTCTTCGCCTCTTGGGGTGTGTACGGCCGCTCAGTCGTCTTTCCCTTGCCAGGCATCGTGGCACCCCCCTTCCCCGCATGTCCCCATCCAGCCTTGAGTTCCAGATCCCCGTCATCCGGATTCACTGATGTCTTGCCGCCGCGCTCAATCACTGCAATAGTCTGTAGCTCTTTGCGAAACGGAGTTTCGCTAATGCCCTTCACTTTGCGCTGAACGTCCAGAAGCGCTGCTATCTCTTTCCCAAGCTGGGCCGATGCCTTCAAGGATGCAACGTCGGCCGGAAGCGGAATCCGCGCCCAGTCCTGGCGAAGGGCTCCCTGATTCTCCGCACGGTACGCTGGGGAGTGAAGAATCGCAACGACATGGAAGAATAGGAACTCGTGCGAAGCCCCGATAGAAGCGAGATATTCTTCTGATGAGGCAGACAAATTTGGGTGCATTACAGCACCTCCAAGCAGATCACCCTGTTTGTGCAGCATCAACGGGAAGAAATTGGAGAATCCGTTGCCAAAATTATCCGCAACGATTGAAGTGACATAGCCACGGTCGAAATCCGCCATCGGTTGCTTTTGCCGGGCTTCGATACAGGGGTTTCCAGATTGGAGATTTGCAAAGTAGTCGGGTGATCTTCTTCCCAGCAGGCCATGTTCCTGCTCCCAATAAATCCAGCGAAAATCGAAGGGGCGGTAACAGTAAGGAACAAAATACTCCGACTTAAGACCTCGCTTGATCAGAAGCGCGCGGGTGGCCGGCGCATCAAACTGTTGAGTGCTCTCCAGTGCCTTGGGACAGAGCTGGCGCATCTCAGTGTCAGAAATCATCGGATCAAAATAGGCGTGCATTCGCTTCACGAGGGTTTCCTGCTCTATATCGACGACAATTTCATCGCGCTTTGACTGCACCCCCGGAAAGGAAGTAGGTATAAGGTCCGTCAGGAGAGGCCACGCAAGATACCTCGCTCCGACAGTAATCTCAAGAAAGGGGAGGCCCAACTCAAGTGATGGATGGATCTCTTCGTAGAGTGAGACGCCATCATTCTCGGCAGAAGCCAGTAAATCCGCTCGTTTGGTCCGCCCCCAGATGTGGCGAAACCGCACACTGTTGGTGCCCTTGGACTGGCTGCCGCGAACCATGAGCGCGACGGCGGTTCCCACCTGAATCCCCTCGCGGTTGAATTCGGTAGAGAAAACGCTTGGGTCAGGCTGGCCGTCCGGCGTGACCTTCCCGGTCTTGTACTTGTCACCGTTCAGGCAGTCGATCCAAACACGGTCGAATGCTTCCAGATAGCGCTCGCGCATTCCCGTATAGGAAAGCCCGTCCAGCCAAGAGTAGTTTGAGATGAAGCAGACGATGCCCTGCCCGGTTTTCTCGACGATGCGGCGTTCAGCCATGCGGTAGAACCGAACATAAAGCTCGTTCAGCCCCTGCCCTTGCGGTGCAGGCGCATGTTTGGTTGTCTTGTAAGCAAGCGAAAGGTCCCTCTCCTCATCGACGCGGGCGATTCCGGCGAAGCCGTTGTAGGGCGGATTTCCAAGAATCACCAGGATGGGAGTATCGCGCTTCACATGGTCAGCGGCATCCCGTTCCTCTTCGAGTTCGACAAAGGGCAGCTTCTTTGGCTCTTTGGGCGGTTCCCAACCGGTGAGAGCGTTGGTGAGGTACACTCCGACGCGTTCCTTTTTCTTCTCAGACAACGGCGCGCCATGATGCTGAAGCATCAGGCCAATTTGAAGGTGGGACACGACAAATGGCGCGGGCAGAATTTCGAAGCCAAAGACCCGCTCTGTTGCGGCTTTCTTGAGGTCCGTGGCTACCAGCGCATCGCCTGCGCTTTCCTGTAAAGTTTTGGCGATGCGGTTGAGCACCTCCACGAGGAACGCTCCGGTTCCACAGCAAGGGTCAAGCACGTAAACCTGCGGGTCGGCAAGTCCAGCAGAACGACCTAAGTCTTCACGCAAGACACGATCAACCCGCTCAACCATGTACTTAACGACCTCGCCCGGCGTGTACCAGACGCCCAGTTCTTTCCTCAGTTCAGGGTCAAACGCTTCAAGGAATGGTTCATAGAAATACTGGACTGCCGCACCCTCATCGAACGATTTGAAAAAAGAGGCGCGGTCCACCCGGTTAAGGACTGAGCACGCCCAATCCAAAACCTCCGGAAGATTGAGCGGCTCAAGCTGGCCTGGGTCTGCCACCTCGCGGAAAAGCTTCCGGATGATGGGGACGCGCAAATAATAATCGGCCAATCGCCAGTCAAACCGCACCTTCTTGTCTGTCGGCGGATGGGTCTTGCTCCACAAAACCCAGGCAGAGAACATCCCATAAAAGAGCGTTTGGATAAGCGTCGAACGGAAAAACTGTTCCCCGCGCGGGGCGTCAAATTTCATTCCCAACGCTTCTTCAAGAGCAGTACGGATGTTGACTAGAGCCGGTAGGTGCCCCTCCTCGACCCGGAATTTCGCTTCGCGCGCATAGGATGCCAGAAACCAAGCTACCTCTTCGGGCGTTGCCAGCATGGCCGTGTTGAGAAGCACACGTTTGAGAAACTCCTGGAAGCTCCCGGACAAGCGCGCGGCTGTCGCCTTCTCGGTGTTGGCGGCTTTCCAGAATTGACTCTCGGAAAGGGCCAGCCGGTACGTTTCAAGTTTTGTGGGTTTGCCTTCCGCATCCTGCCCGATAAGAACGAAGTCACGGTAATTCGTAACGAGCACCTGGCGATATTTGCCCCAATAACGGGTTACCTGTTCTCCGTCGGCAACGACCCAGGCGTCCTCATGTGTTCCCTTGACCTCAAGAACCCCCCGCGTCGGAATCGTTCCTTCCAGAAGCTCCTCGGAGGCGCGCCGCTGGAACTGATCGGCCGAGAACAGACCCCCGTCAGGGATCCCGGCGCCACGGTTCTTGATGTTGATGACGCAGCGAACGCGAGGCTTGAGCCCCTTGCCGATGCCATTCAATAGATTCGAGAGCGCTGGGTAATACGATGTTTCTTTAACAGCATTCCCTCATCCGAGTGTTCGTGAGGTCGCATTTGAGGTCCGGTTTGCACCGCGCCTGCGGATTGCACCGGAGGTCTGGAGAATTCAAGACAGCTTGGCAGAATCCTATCCCTCTGTCAGCCAAGAGATGCAGGCCCAGCCCGATGCCCGTCTCCTGCAAGCCTATGTCTTCGCGAACCCGGAGACACGACGCAGTATCAAAGTGTCGCAGGAGAATTTTGTTGTCATCTTCAATGACTATGGCAGCTTTGAGGATTTCAAACAGGAAGCTCTGGACAGGGTGACTGCCTTCACCGGGGAGTTCGCGATTCAGAACTTCCAGCGAGTCGGTCTTCGATACGTCAACCACATCGAACTCAAACCGGGACAGGGCATTCAAGACCTCCGGCGTTACGTCAACCTTCCGGTCGATATGGAGCGCTTTGACCCGGCCAGCATCGAGCAGATGTTGACTGAATTCCGATTGGCGTCGGGCGAGCACAAAATCACCGTGCGAGGCGCGATGCTGCAAATGCCCGGACGGGAGAACAGTCTCTTCATCTTAGACTTCGACTGCTACGGCTTTGCTGGTGACCTTCGTTCCTTGCCTTCGATGCTGGATGACTTCCACCATAAGATTCAGCTTCAGTTCTTGGAGCATATCCGCGAGGAGTACAAGCAAGTGATGCGAGGAAAGGCATGACGACTTTGTTTGAGCGGGAAAGAACTAGCGCATCGACGACGCGCATCTCGACCAACCTCGAAGACTTATGGCGCGGACAGTTCTTCGCGGAGCAAGGCCAGACCCCGGCTGGAATCATGTCCGACATGAAGCGGGAAAATGACTTCAAAGACATAACGTCCACAGTCAAATTTGCCGGAGGGCTGTACGACCCCGCGATTATCAGTTTTTACGAAGACATCATTCTTGAATTGCAAAAGCAAGTCGTCAAGTACAGGCAACTCTGGGAGTCGGCGACCAAAGCCGCGCAAGAAGACATCGAAGAGGTTTACTTCCCCCGTCAAACCGTGCCGCCATCGGAGAAAGTGGCCCAGAAACTCAGACGAAGTACCAAGCCCGGATTGAGAGTTTCAGCCGAGTGAGTGAATGTTCATTGCTGAGTTTGACGCATCGTCTCTCAAACAGGGAGATGTCATCAAGGACGTGGTCTTTCCAATCGCACGTCCCGATACGACGCGTTTTATCAGTCGAGCCGTCGGCACGTCGGCGGGAAAGGTTGTTGTCGAGCCAGTCTTAGAGGGAAGCGACAAGAGACCGTACCATGTGGTTCAGGTTCAAGGCTCCCACATGATGTGCGCCGTTCTCAGTCAATGTTGCGATGTCGTTCCAAGCCAAAACCCTCCGCCTCCATCATTTGTTCTTTGTAAAGTCGTCCCAGTTCCCAAGGCCATCAGAAAGCACCAAGGCTCGTACGAGACACTGACTTCAAATTTGGACCCATACGGCGACAGAAAAGCCTTCTTCCAGAACTTCTGGTTTGGAAAGATTACTGGTCTGGACGGCGAATACATGGCTGACTTCGGTCAGGTGATGACCGTGAGTTGGATGGATTACGACCACACACTGAAGAACAAAATCGCTGAGTTGGACGACCTTCACCGTGCGATGTTCAGGGTCAAGGTCGGAGCACACTTCGGGCGTGTCACCGATGAAGACAAGGCTGCTGGATTTGAAGACCCATATGGTAGGCCCGACTGTCCGGTTCCGCCAAAGGTTCCATACCGCGAGAAGTTGCGACAGGCGGTGCGCCTTTTGATTGGCGGCGATTGACTCGCGCGACAGAAGAATCCTCAAACTTTCTCGATTCGGACAACGCATTCCACCTTCTGTCCCACCAGTCTGCCGAACAGCTTTGGCATATCGAACGGAGTCGGCGTGTTGGGGCTTGGGTCCCAGACAGACTCAGTCTCGTCGATGACAAAGACATGCCCCTCATCATCGGGTTTGTTCGCAGGGACAATTGCCACTAGCCGTCGAATCCCTCCCAACCGTCCGATACCACGCGCGTCCGCAAAAGAAACGTCATATCCCTTTTCAAGAAGAGTAAAGGTGAGACCGTGAAAGTTGTTCCACAGGCGTCCGCTCGATGTAAACCAACCTTTAACTTCCTCGTAGTCCTTGTCGAGCATCATCGCAAGGCAAGCAACCATGCAGTCGTCCGCAGTTCGTTGCTCAACTCTATTCATCCCGCTTTTCCCTCCGGGGCGCTCGGTTTCTTCGCGTCCGGCCCGCCCGATTGTCGTGCTCGTTTCTGATCCTCGTATTCTTCACGCCACTTCCTATGCTTCTCCGCTTCTGCCAGAGCAGCTTTTCCGTCCGGGGTATTTTCCCACCTGTCATCCGGCGCTTTGCCGGGGTCGAGCCAATAGGACCGCGTTTCACCCTTCCACGATACGAACTCTTGCTCACAGTGGAAACGAGTACGTCGGTTCAATTCGTCCACTGTGGCCGACTTCACATCGACGTAGAACGCCCGAGACCGATGCGAGATGAGAAGCAGATGATGAGGCGTCAACGGCAGCGTGACTTCGATGTCGTTCTGGGCGAGGCCGGGAGAACGGTAGAGTGGCGGCAGCTTGTACCAGTTAGGGTTAAACCAGACGCACGGTGTGTCCGACGTGACAAAGCCAAGGTCGTCGCCTGTCACGAAAACGGTCATCGCCATCCTGAACAGCATCGGTGCTTGCACTTGAACGCCCATCGCGATCAATTGTTGATGTGCGTATTCGACCATGTTCGCCGTCTCAAGGGACGTGACGGGCGGTGCATTGTGTTCCTTCTCCAGAGCAACCACTTTTTCGTGCATCTCCTGCTGCAACTGTTTCCAGTGCTCACCCATCGCAACCGTCCGGGTGTGCATAGCTGCGGTGAAGAAACAGAGACGGGCACGGTCCAAGACCGTCAAGTTCTCGCGTCGCCGAATCCGAGTGAGAACCTGAGTGAAATCATTCTCCAGACGGCCCAAGGTTGTCTCAAGCGTCAGGTCTCGGTCGCCGTTCGGCATTTTGATCGTGTACTTGTCGGTCGCCGTGAATGACTTCTCGGGCGACTTGTTCTTCTTTACAGTCCCGTCTTTGCTGACGCGCCAGACGTACGGACTTTGTCCTACGGGTGTGCGAGGGTCACACCACGACTTCAGATAGCAGTTCGGGATGACATGCTGTTTCTTGTTCTTCACGCGACCTTGGGCGTGGCGGGGCGTGAGGTCCTGCTCTGCTGCAGCAGGTCTGAGATTTCCTTCAGGTCTGCCCCGGTCTTGTTCCCGACGTACCCGATCCTCTGGATCGCGCTGTCCGCGGCGATCGCCAGGTTTTCGACCGTCACAGGCGCATGGAAGTTCACCCCGCCAGCTCTGCTTCTGCCTTTCCCAGCTGGCTACTTCAGTTCGAACGTCGAGGATAGTGCGCTCAGTTGCCTCTGTTCGAGCGTACCATTCGATCCCACGATGCGCCCCCCAAGTGGACTATCGAGGTCCTGGGACGTCACCACCAAGATGCGAGTGGAAACCGTGACTTTAGCACTTGCAGAGGCCCCGGTGCCAGCATTCGTCGTCTTAAATGTTACGAAATACTTTCCAACTGCGTTTTCAGGCACAAGCTTTTGCGCGCTTGGTGTGATTGATTGAAGCAACTGATCATGACTCAGCGGAATTGCCGAAGAGCTGACAAGCCGCTTCTCCGGATCATTTTGTAATATCGATAACCCTTGAGAAGCAACATACGCGACCAGTGATCGATGTACAGCGGACGGCGCCATAGGGACCGCCAATTGGAACTCCTTCGGCGGAGTAGCCTGCGGGGGGGCGGACTTCGCCGTTTCCTTGCTGGTTTGGGTGGAAGCTTGTTGTTCTAATGCTGCAGCATACTTCTCTGCCCTCAATCGCGGTCCTACACCTGTGACATATCCTTTTAGACTCGCCGCCAGATCTGATTCTGATTCCACTCTTGCCCACGCATCTTGATCTGGGCGACCCGACGGACCGCACGGAGCTTGAGCTCCATTTGGGGGACTGCATAGGTTTCGCGTATCACCCCAAGTTCCAATCAAGGCGCCGGAGTCCGCGAGGGCATAGAGGTAATCGCCCATATAATTCGCAACCAGCAGCTGATCGTAACCAACTGAAGGTGTAAACGACTGGGCAGAAAATGGTCGGTTGTACCAAGTCTGACCGGCATCGTTTGATCCCGCTTCGTAAACTCGAATCTTCTGGTTCAGAGCATCTTCCCGTCGACTATAGAACAAGACTCGAATGTGTCCGGTCGCGGGTGAGACTGAGATCGACGGCATCCAATTATCGTTGTTGGTCGTGTCCGCACCGACAGTAACTGCTGGTCCCGAAGAAATGCTGCGTGGCGTCGACCAAGTCGCGCCACCATCAGTCGAGGATGTGAAGAAGATCTCGGAACGCGGCGACGCGGCGCTCCCTGGTTGACCTTGAAACGCCACGTACAAATTGTTACGGGTTCCGCTTGCCGGAGGTGTTTTGTCCACTGCTAGGTATGGGAAAGAACGTGTGCGAAGGCTCATCCCACCCGAGCCTATGTCACCGACGGTCGAGGTAAAGGTTGCGACGGTGGCCAGATTTCCGAACGTGCTGCCTCCGTTTGTGGACTTAACCAAATTTATTGTGGCGCTAGCAGCCGTCGAGATCGACGTCAGCGTCGACCATGCAACATAGACGGTCCCATCAACGCCCACTATTGGAAATGCACCGTGCTGAAATGAACTCCCCGAGGGCGCTAACGCGATTGTGGCTCCAAAAACCAAGGGCGAAGTGGACGTGGATCCAGCAAAAAGAACCTGTGGATTCCCGTCGTTGGCAGGAAACTCCGACCATGCAACATACACGCGGCCATTGAAGGTACCGCCAGTCGTGTCTACTGCCAGAAACTCCTTATCCTCGAAGGCACTAGAGCAAGATCCCGGTCCCGAGATTGCAATAGGTCCTCCAAAGACAACCGAAGGAGATGTCGAGCTGGATTTGTTTACCCCAATGTACGAACAAGTCGAAGATGAGTCCTCCAGGAGTGAGGCATAATACAGGTTGCCTGCACTGTCAAAGCCGAGAGCTGGATCACCTTGAAGAACAAATGTGCCACTCGCTGGCACAAACCCACCGTCAACAAAAGAAAGGCCGCCATTGGTCGAGTAAGCGTATCCGCTCAGGCTGGTAATTGCACCGGCGCCCACCAGTCCGGCCTGTCGGCTAGTGTTGTAACCAATTACGATGAGCGATCCGCTCTGCGCAACGGATGTCTCACTCTCTGTTGTGAAGTTTGACAGGTTGGGTGCGTTGCTGTCCTTCGAGTTCACCTGGACATCTTGAGCAAGAGCGGAGCAGCAACCGCAGGTGGCTACGAGTAATATCGGCGACAGTTTCTGAATCAATGAATGTAAGTACACTTGAACTCCTTTCTACGCAGCATCCGCGTGCACACAGGGACACGTGCTACTGCTAATCGTCCATCGCTTACGGATTGGGAGGGTCAAAACGTGACATTCTTGGGCTTAAAGTACGACGCCATGAGTGTTGAACCCCGCAATGCGCATACTTTAACCTATACTCCGCTGCAGGTAATAGCTATTTTTGCTATTATGCGGGCGGTTACGAAACGATTGTTGGTAAGCCGTTAGTGTGGTTAAATTGCGGCAATCGTCGTGCATCGATACCCGTCACCCCTAAATGGGCTTGCGTCGTGAGCTAACGCACAGGGTATTCGCGGATTGCCCTTAAATTCACACCTTATCGGAGGCTTGCAATGGTTGCAATTCATCGCGTGAAAAGCAGCTACATGCTCTTGTGGCCGCTTGCGGTCATATCGTTTTTCACGGCCACAACTGCCAATGGCCAACAACTTACGCCCAGCTCCGCACGCATCAATTTTGGAACTTTCCAAACGGGAAGCTTCAAGACCCAGACGGAGACTTTGACAAACGGTGCAACTAGCGTAACCATTTCAGCCATCTCGGTCACAGGAACGGCGTTTACCCTTAGCGCGTTACCATCGATTCCGCTGACGTTGAGCGCTGGCCAGAGCACAACGTTCGTCGTCACCTTTGCTCCGACCGCTGTCGGAACGTTCAGCGAGTCTGTTACCGTCACGGCCGGGTCTACTACCCTTTCTATCCCGCTCTCTGGCGCGGTCCAGCAAGGGAAACTGTCATTCAGGTCGCAGAGCATCTCTTTTCCCGGTTTGCAAGTCCTAACGAGTCTGACCCAGACAGGCGTTTTGCTCAACAACGGCGGAACGCCGGTCACAATCAAATCGGTAAGCGTGCAGAACCCAAAGGATAACCCAGCCTTCAGCGTCAGCACCCCGTCATCTGGTCAAACAGTGCCGGCTGGTGGGCATGCCGACCTGGGCGTGACTTTCCTACCCACCTCCATCGGTTCTGCGACCGGCACCATTACGGTTACAACCGACGGTGCGGGCTCGCCATTAACAATCGCTCTATCCGGCACGAGCGACGACGTCAAATCCCTGCCTCAATGCTCACTCTCCAAGACGAACAATGCCTGCAAAGTGATCATTGATCGTATGAATCCTGTGGCACCTTCAACCGTCCAGATGTATTCGAATCAGACCCTGTTTACAATCGTGAAGAACCCAAAATTCTACGAGAGGTACTTTCTGGATTACCAGACCGGACAAGCCACTTTGTCGCCGGATGTCGCATCAAGCATTGTCCAGGGGTTGCTTCCAAACCTGGGAAAGTTCGGTGGGCTCGCTATTGTTGGGCCTCCGCCTTCAGGCCCTGACCCATGCACGAGTCCCGACATAACACTCACGCCCCAAGCCCTGCATGTTAGCGACCTTGTACTGCCTTTTCAAAAGTGTCTGGCGCAACTCGCCACAAAAGCAATCGAGATCTACAAAGGGCTTGAACCGGCCATCACGCCTGATTCTCTTACGCCATTTCGTACAGCTGAGGACATCGATACCCAGAAGATCCAGATACAGATACAGGAGTTCGTGTCCTCTGAAGTGATGGTGTCGAGCAGGATTTCGGCGATTTCATCCAATACCATTTTGAAATCGAGTGACCCAGACGGTCCAGCGATCCAACAACTCTCCGACTTGCAGAAGATGGCTGATGCCGTCGCAAGCGACCTCTTGAATTTCAACCAGAGGCTCGACGACCTGAAAGACTTTCACAACGGAAGCCAGGACTGCGCAAACCTGATTCATAGCAAACCGAAAGAACCAACGGATCACGTTCAGTGCGTGTATATCGTTACGCATCCAGATCGCGATCGCGTCTACCAGGGCATGGTGACCAAGACGTTTACATACGCATTGGACACGCTCAATCTCGTCTCCAACTCCCAACAAGCAGCTACCGATCCGACTAAAAAGAAATCGCTCGCCACCATCGCGATCAATTTCGCCGATCGCCCGACCAACTTCCCAGGCTCGCCTTTTACAGCGCTGCGTTGGGAAGCCTCCGCCGGTGTATTCTTTTCGATGTTGCCGAATCGTTCCTTTTCGGTCGCCCCTGACGGCACAATTCAGGATCATTCGCCGGGCCCCACGCCCCTTCCGTTTGCCGCAGCCAATTACCGCCTCACGGGTGACCTGCCCGGCCGTTGGAAGTCAAATATCTATTGGACCGCGGCTATTGGCATAAACCCGAACATCCCGACAGCGGAATATGCGACAGGATTTTCGTTCGCATGGCGGGCACTCATGCTCAGCGGCCTTTGTCACTTCGGACACGATATCCACCTGACGGATGGCGTCACGGCCACGACGAATCTCGGAGCAGGGTTTACTGGCACCGTTCCTACAAAATCCTACTGGACCGAAGCATTCGCTTTTGGCGTGAGCGTGCGAATACCCTCACTCACTGGAAGGTAGTGCAACGACTGCCACAGACTCAAAGAGCCGCCCGGAGCTATGCTGCGCTACGACGGGCGGCTCACCCCCTCAACTTGCGTTCACATTGTAATAGCTTTCACGGCTTTCTGGGCTAGCAGTGACTCTGCACGAAGCCAAATCGTCGGCTACCGGAGCCGATGCGGTAGTAAATATGTGAAACCGGCGCGTGGTCGTTGACTATACTGATGCGCAAGGAATCCGTCTAAGCCTCGCTAATTATTCCCCTCTCTTTCATGCGTTTAAGGTGATAAAGGATTGACTTGCGCAGAAATATTGGCGCCTCCTTTGGCGGAATCGGCTTCTTGTACGTCCTCTCATACTCTTGGCCTGTGCATCGTTCAGCCAATTCTTCAAGTCTTCGCTCTGTTGGAAATGGAACAAGCGAGTCGTACACCTTTGTCATCTGACCTCGCTGAAGTTTCGGAACCGCAGCACTGGTAAGCGCGAAGCGCGGATTTGTTGCAATGTAAGAGCGTGATTTGAGAATTGTCATTCTTCGCCGCCAATTCGATCCGATTTATACTCGATTCCAGAAGGAAGAGCCCGGTGCGATGGCCGTACACTCACAGAGCGTCGTCTTCTGGCGCCAGCGAAGGCTCGGGGACACCACTCGCCGCGCTGCGCGCCTGAATTTACCGTAGGAGTAGGCGCAGCTAGTGCTCCGTTTTCGTCTACTCTGATTCCAGCCCGGATATCTGGGAGAGAACAGATCATTTCTTATACTGGCCTCTCATAAAACTAAGAAAATAGCGAGTTCTGAATCTGGGCAAGTTCGACGGGTGCAGAACATTCTTCGTCATCATTAGCCACATGATTGATCCGAGTGCTTATCGGATAGCATCGCATTAGCTGAGCAAGGTAAGGCTTCAGCACTTCGGACGCCGTAGCGACGTCCCTCATTCCAGGATCGAGCCAAATATCGTAGCTGTCGGGATCAAGAATGACTGGCATGCGGTCGTGAACGGCTGAAGTCACAGCATTTGGGCTAGTGGTCAAAATCGAGCAGGTCTCTACGATGTTGCTATTCGGGTCTCTCCAGTGATCCCATATTCCCGCGAACGCAAACAACTCGCCGTCATTGACCTCAAAGCAGTACGGCTGCTTAACTTTTCCTGTCCGCACCCACTCGTAAAATCCGTCGGCCGGAATGAGGCACCTGCGATTGGTCAACGGGTCACGGAACGCGGGCTTCGTCCCCGCCGTCTCCGATCTGGCGTTAATCATCCGGGCGGCGACTGACGCGTCTTTCGCCCACGAAGGAATCAGTCCCCAACGCATCAAGGACAATTCCCGGCGAGGTTCCTTCGGATTCTGCCGGATGACGGGAACGGGCTGAGACGGCGCAATGTTATAGCGCGGAGTCCACTCGAGTTCGTCAGACTCCGTGTCGAAGTATTCCTCGACCAGCTGTTTCCTTCGCGACAGTCGATAGCGCCCACACATTGGGAGATTATGGCAGATCGGATGAGCGAAACACGTTATCGATCTTCTCCATGATTTTTTCGGCCCATTGAACTGAGGCAGCAATCAACTTGTCACTCCGCGGACTTCCCTGGGGTCCACCAAACAGATCATCTGCCGTCTGCATGTGCAGACTGGCGAGGATCGCTGCCATGATCCCGACCACCCGCTTTCGTCCTTCATCCATGACGGGTAATGTTACACCCTTCGCCTTGTATTCGCCAACCAATCGTGGTACCCTGCAAGGCAATTTTGCTCTGGCAATCTGCCCAGATGCTGCTCTGGTTTAGATTCGCGCCACGAACGTACACCTGCTTTTTACCGCAGGAGGTCTTCCCAAAATGAGCGCTGAAAAACTTGAACGCAACCAGATACACGCCTGGATCTATGAACGCTTGAGACAGGGGAAGACCGGTTCCTTGGATTTGCAGCTAAGTGACCTTGGATTATACGTCCGGGGCAAAGCGATTGCCGCAGGCCTCCTTGAGCAACGGCCTTTTGAAGCGAACTATGATATTCCGCAGCCAATAGCCGACCTGGTCAGAGAGACCGCTTGGGAACTCAGCTTTCAAGGAATCTTGGTTCCGGGTGTAGGCATCGGTGCCGCAACCGGAGACCCTGGATTCCCGTTTTTTCAGATCACAGAATGGGGTAAGAGTTGTCTTCACAGTGGGGAATACTTACCTTATGACGCGGCGCAGTTTGTCGATCGACTCACCAAGAAGATCACGGGAATCGACCCAATCATTTTGCAGTACATCACGGAAGCTCTAATCAGCTTCAGGTGCGGGGGTTATCTTAGCTCGGCAGTAATGGTTGGAGTAGCGGCCGAACGGACTCTGCTGTTGCTGCGAGCCGCAATCGAATCGTCCCTGGACACCAAGAAGAGGCAGGAAGACTTTGTCAGCAACACCACAGCACGGACCATTAAGCGAGTATACGACGAGCTTTGGAAGAGACTGGATCCACACTTGGAGCGGATCTCCGCCGCATTGAAAAAGGAAGATATCACAGCAGAGCTTTCAGGAATATTTGACCTGATCCGCAAGACTAGAAATGATGCCGGACACCCCACTGGTCGACGAGTTGAGCGTGAGGAAGCATTTGCATTGCTACAACTGTTCCCGACCTACTGCAGTACCACCTACGCGGTCATCGATTGGCTGAAAAAGAACGGGATTTGAGTTCGGGGACGGGTCCCGAGAACCTGTATATTTGAAAACCCGATCCCAAGCCTTGGTCCCAAAAAACTGCGGCATCGCAGCTAAAGAGCAGAGAACATGCCCGAATCCAAGAGCGAATTAAGAACTCTGATCGATCGGCTTGGGCCCGGACTAAACTCCGCGCACCTCCGCGATGCACATCGTGACTGCGGTGACTCGACCGACAATGTCCGCGTCTTGTGGGTAGCGAACATGTCTGGCCTTCTTTCCAGACTGGGCCGAGGGCAGAAGCACCAACTGGCTGCCGTCCACCTCGCACCAGCTGCACATATACGTGTCTCGAAGCTCCACAAAATAGATTGGTCGCTCGAATTCGTCGTGCCAGCCGTCAGGTTGGACCTTCGTCTGCTGGGAGTCGATCTGTACAAACGAACCGGGCCTCAGCATTGGGTAAAGCGTGCGGTCTTCGATCCCAATATATCCGTAAAGGGAATTCCGCCAGTCCATGTGCTGGAGTAGCGCGACCGGAATCTCGCCCCAGCTCTCAAACATCCGCGAGACCAAGTTGGTATTCCCAAAGTCCACTTTCTCTCGGAGTTCCACCGGGGCCACGAGTGTGCTCTGCGCGCCTCCAAGCGTGGGCGTCACTAAGTAAGTGTGTGGCAGTCCCACGAGTTTTTGTTCGGTGCCAGCGTCGGCTATATCAACGCCGAAGAACGACAAGATTTCGTCGAGGCCCAGCCTGTAGATCAGGCTCAAGCTCTTAAGTCTGTAGATATTGGGTTTTAATTTTCCTGCTTCGATATCACCTAGCCAATTGCGAGAGATGAAGTAGTCAGGAGCGTTTTGCTTCAGGGCGATTTCCCTGCTCAGGTGTTCCACTTCGCGCATCGAGAGGCGCAAGAGTTTCCGTACAGCTCTGAGCCGCTTACCAGCATCCGTGGACGATGTCGGGGCCAACATCGCACTACAACCTCGGAGTTGGGCTATGTTACCGCAAATCTCGGCCTTGTTCACAAGTTTAATGGGCCATTTCCGAAAAACGGAATTCCCGTCGTAGGCGTCGAAGTCCTTGCTGCTGCCCGTAGTTGACGGGATTCATCGGGTCTGACCTCAATTCTGGCCGCCTGTCAAACCGACGCATTCTCACCAAGGTCATCAGACCCATCCTGTTTCTTGGCGGTTCGTGCCCTACTGTCCCCAATCTGGGACAGGTTACAAAATGTTCATGACGGTTTGCGAACCCGCATTTATACCGTACAAATCTCTGCGAGCCTGCAGTCTGGACGCGACCTGGATTCGTGTGTTTTCAGATAACCCGTCTGCGTACGAGCATTTCTGCCGGAACACCTGACGGGCAAACACGCACGCCTCGCGGGAAAGACAGGGCCAGAGGCTTACCCGTGGGCACCAAGTCAAATTCCGCCAGAGGCGCCGATCTCGCTGAGCGAGTCCGGTCCATCCTCAGGAGCAAACACCTCACCCTCTCTAAAGTTTCTCTACGATCTGCGGCGCCGTTCGGGCGTTCTTCGCGTTACTTCCTTCCTCACACTCTGTACCATGAGTTCCGGCTGGGAACCTTCAGCCCAAGTCTTCATCAGGTCTTTGCGCTCAGCCAGGTCTCCGGCTACCGGTTCTTTGATTGGCTGCGCGTGTTGGGATGTGACCTCGACGACATTCCCCGATTGCAGGTTCTTCTGCCTTCAAAGCGCACGACGCTACTCGATTCCTCTCTGGTCGATCCTGATGCGTGGATTCCTTGGTTCCGAAACCGCCCCGGCGGCGCTTCGGCGCCTCCGATTGCACCTCTGGCACAACTTCTCGAAGTCACTGCCCCCAGGCGACTTCGTTCCCTGCCCGAAATCGGCAACAGAGGCTTCTTGTACGCAAGGATTGGACGCCAAGATGCCCTAGCTTTTCCCGATCTGATTCCCGGAAGTATTGTCCGCGTGAATCCAAAGTTCTCGAACGGTCGCATCCCTAAGACAAATGGCGCAACCTCCTCCCAAGTATTTCTGATCGAACATAACAGTGGCCTCTTTTGTTGCCGCTTGCGTGTTGTAGAAAGGGGCATTATCGTCCCAATCGGTACGTCGCTCTCTTATGCCCAAGTCGAACTGAAAGTTCCACGCGAAGCGCGGATTTTAGGCGTTGTGGATCTCGAAATTCGACCTATGCTTCGGGCCGAGCAGCCGGAAGTTCCAAGGGACCTCGGAAAACATTGGAAACCAAGACCGCTTGTCACCGATAAAGAATTTGGCCAACTCCTCCGCACCTCACGTACCAAGCTGCATCTGTCTCTGCGGGAGGTTGCGGGAATGAGCCACAACATCGCAGGTCTGCTTGGTGATGAAAGATATTTTGTTTCTCCCAGTTCTCTCTGCGACTACGAGCTTTTCAACGCGCCACCGCGTCACTTTCACAAGGCGATTACTCTCTGTTCTCTGTACGGCCTGCAATTTCACGTGTTTCTGAAGGCGATTGGAATTGCCTTGGCTGAAGCCGGCACGGAACCGATTCCCGATCATCTGGCTCGCAGAGTTCTAGGCACGGAGCCCGACGAAAACTCGAACGACAACGACATGCCTGGTCGGATTGGATTCCTTGAACAGATGCTTGAACGATGCGAGGAAATTCCGTTCTTCCTGCGAGAATCCATCAGGCCATTGTCTGACCTGAGAGACGCTTCTCTGGACGACTTCTTCTGGATCGGCGGCGAATATGATGTCCTTCATCCTTGCCTAGCAAACGGATTGTTTGCCCTCGTGAATCGTCGCGAAAAGAGGCCGATCCATTTCACGGCGAAACCGCCATGGCAACAGCCGGTGTATGTGATCCTGATGCGCAACGGGACATACTTGTGTGCATGTTGTGGCATCGAGAATGGCACTCTGGTCATCCATCCGTACTCCCAGCAATTCCGGCGTTCCGAACATTTGCGCTACCACCAAGATGCCGAGGTGATTGGTCGGATTGTCACGGTGGCAAGAACGCTTGAATGATCCTGTCGGTTTGCCGGACAAATGGTGTCGCTGTCCGTTAGGTGAGTCTTACTGATTGCCAAGAAAATATACGCAATTGAGCGAAAAGCGAACGCTCCACTCATTTTGTGGACAAGCTTTCCGTACCTAGCTAGTCTCGGTTTTCAGGTGTGACTGTTGTCCTCTCTCTTGCATGAGCGAAGCCGCTGGAGACCCCGGCTGCCGAGCGAGCTAGACTGGCTTTCAAGACAGATTCGACCACTTTTGCATTGGCATCTGGCTAGTTTCCTCTGCATTACAGCCGGGAGTCTTCTCGCTCTCCTCACTCCACTTGTGCTCAAGTGGGTGATCGATCGGCTCATCCCGCAGAGGCAGCCGGGATTGCTCCTATTAGCGGCTGGCCTGATCTTTCTGGCCTACCAGGGCAGGATGGCACTCACGAGCCTGGGCAGCTATTTCATGCTCATTGCCGCCCAGAGGCTCTCCCTCACGTTGAGAATGAGCCTACTTGGACGTCTCGATACGCTCTCGGCCGAGTATTATGAGGACACGCCGGTCGGCAGCGTGATGTACCCGCTCAAAGAGCCGATCGAAGAGGTCTCGTATTTCGGGTCCGACCTCCTGCCTGCAGTCTTGCGCATGTTCCTGACGGCCAGCTTCACGCTGGTGACTATGTTCGTGCTCAGTCCTTTGCTTACGATGGCCGTTCTCCCTCTTGTCCCGGTCTTTCTGATCGCGCGGCAACACTTCCGCCGAAGGCTCGCAGCCAACGCGGACACCGTGCAGAGCAATCGGTTGGCGTGGAGCACCTTCCTTGAGGAGCATCTTTCCTCGGTGATTCCCATTCAACTGTTGGGTCAGGAAAAACGCCAGGAGCGAAGAGCCTTCCGGCTCCTGGCTCGTGGAGTCAGGTCACAACAAAGGTTATTTACCACCAGCATTTGGTTTACGGTATGGGGTTCCATGGCAGTTGTTTTGGCCATGTGCGGCGTCATTGGCTACGGCGGCGAGATGGTGCTGTCAGGAAGTTTGAGCGTCGGCGGACTGGTAGCGTTCTATGGCCTAGTTACCCAACTCTTTGATCCTCTGAGTGGCGCCACCGATCTCTACGCGAGAGCACAGAAAACCTTCGCCAGTGTCCGGCAGTTGAAGTCCAGGCTAGAGTTATGCCCGAGCGTAACTAATGCCGCTGCTGCTGTTTGTCTCTCGCGGGAGCACTCTTCCCAGATTGATTTTGCCGAAGTTGGGTTTGGATATCGAAGGCAAAAAAACATGCTTCGCATCCCCTCGCTAAGAATCTTGCCGGGCGAACAGATCGCGATCGTTGGGGAGAACGGTGCCGGAAAGAGCACCCTTGTAAGACTCATAGCACGACTCTACGACCCCGATTCTGGATCGATTCGTATCGGAAACGTAGATATCCGGAACATTCAACTCAAGGATCTGCGCCGGTACGTCTGCTATCTGCCGCGCGATCCCCTCCTGTTTGATGGAACGTTGTCCTTCAACCTTCGCTTTGTGCGGCCGGCCTCGCCGGACGATGAACTACAAGAAGCCATTCGCAGCGTGGGGCTCTCGCAATTCGTTGCAGCATTACCCGATGGCTTACGCCAATGGATCGGACCAGGAGGCTGCCAACTTTCCGGTGGCCAGCGCCAACGATTCGCCATCGCAAGAGCACTTCTGCAGCAACCTCGGATTTTGATATTGGATGAGGCAACTTCCTGTCTTGATCCCTCATCAGAGAGAGTCGTCCTTGGAAACATTCGCCGCGGCCTCACAGCGTCAACGCTGATTGTCATCTCGCACCGCGCTTCAACATTCTCTACATTCGGTAGACTTCTCGTTCTTTGCCGTGGAGAAATCGTTGAAGATGGCAATCCCCATTCCCTCGAGTTTGCTGCGAGCCGCACCTCCAACCAATCTTTTTCCACAGCCTCTACCATCGATGGAGATCTCCGAGAAGCTTCTCTGTAAATACAAGCTGCGGCGGACTTTGTTCCTTGCCGCACTACGTAGTGGATTTCAGGAATGGCAATGCTGATTAAAAAGCGGACAGATTGATTCTTTCCACACAACGAAGTCTGCAACGCATCTTGTTGTCATTAACCAACTTCTCTTGGCCCATGTTGGGTTACCGAACCTTTTCACCTTTTACTGGCTCTCAAGCGGCGAAGGGTGTCAGAGTGAACTGCAGCGTCCAATCTATGACGAGAAGCAAGGGATCGGGCAGCAATGTACAGAGTTTCTAATACGGTGCGCAGCACCCACAACCAGGACGGCGCAATTCTGCTGGATGTCCGGCAAGGTCAGATGTTCAACGTCAACTTCGTTGGATCGCGAATCCTCGAACTTCTGAAAAGCGGATCCACCGAGTCAGCGATCGTCGATGAGATCGGTCGGGAGTTCGGCGTACGCCGAGAGCTTGCGGAGAACGATGTGCGGGAATTTCTCGAGAAGTTGAAGAAGTGTCAGCTGGTGGAAGAGCGGGAAGCCGGAATCGACACAGCAGTCTGATCGAGAGACCTATCGCGCGATTGTGTTCGGGCAGGGCGGGAATGAACTGTTGGCGGTGTGAATGAGGTCTACACCATGTCGTTTCTTGTTTTGAAAGCGTACTTGAAGCTGATTCACTTCGATCTCTACTTGGCGCGAGGCAATTTCGCGGCCCTGTACGACAAGGTTCGCAACTATCCAGTGGGAAAGACGACGCCTGCTCCAGACGCAGTGGATTGCGTTTGTTCGGCCGTCAACCTGGCATGTATCTGGTACTGGAAAGAGGCACTTTGTTTGCAGCGCTCGGCAGCGACGAGTTGCCTCCTCAAGAGCCACGGGATAGTCGCCCAAATGGTAATCGGGGCACAACAGTTGCCATTCAAGGCACATGCCTGGGTCGAGGTCGATGGCCGCGTGGTCAACGACAAGCCGTACGTGCCGGAAATGTACGCAGTCTTGGAACGATGCTAATAAACGACAGTGGAAGATTCTGGGCAAAGGCAACTACATGAGCGTCCAGTTTGGAAGGTGGAGTTTCGAAGGCCAACCGGCTGCCCCGGACTACATTGAGAAAGTCAGCGAGGCTCTCGCTCCGTATGGCCCCGATAGCAATGAATCCTATTCCAAAGGTGGCGTAAGGATCCTCTATCGCGCCTTCCACACCACGAAGGAATCGCGTCGCGAGAAGCAGCCGTATATTTCTTCTTCCGGAGCCGTGATCACTTGGGACGGCCGCTTGGACAATCGTGCTGAGCTCATCAGCGAACTGAGTGATTCCTTGACCCCTGGCTCCACGGACGTGGCCATCGTCGCAACGGCCTCCGAAAAGTGGGGCGCCAATTGCTTTGCCAAACTCATCGGCGATTGGGCGCTCTCCATCTGGACTCCCGGCGACCGCTCGCTGAACCTGGCCAAAGACCCCATCGGCACCCGCCATCTTTACTACTCTTTCGACAACAATCAGGTTACTTGGAGCACGATTCTCGATCCGCTCGTTCGCCTTGCGGGTAAAACCTTCGCTCTGAACGAAGAATACATCGCCGGTTGGTTCTCAATGTTTCCGGCCGTGGATTTAACACCCTGCGTCGGAATTCACTCCGTGCCGCCGTCTTCGTCAGTGCTCCTCCGACCCGGAAAACACGCAGTGAGCAAGTATTGGGATTTCGACCCAAAGAACAAAATCCGTTACCGTACCGAGGCTGAATACGAGGAGCACTTCCGCGTCGTTTTCGCAAAAGCGGTCCAGCGCAAACTCCGTTCCGACAGACCCGTTCTCGCCGAGCTCAGCGGTGGCAGGGACTCCTCGTCCATCGTCTGCATGGCCGATACCATCGTCGCCCGCGGTACCGCCGACACGCCTCGTCTCGACACCATCTCCTACTTCGACGACACCGAACCTAACTGGAACGAGCGCCCCTATTTCACCAAAGTTGAAGAAAAGCGCGGTCGCACCGGCTGGCACGTCAACGTCGGCGCACAAGATCCGGAAAAAATCCCCGCGCCTAAACCACGGCCCGAATCTGCTCACGGCCGCTTTGTGCCAACGCCCGGCTACGATGGCCGCGCCTCTCCGCAAATCAGGATGTGTTTGGCCTCGCAAGGAAATCGCGTCGTGCTTTCCGGCATCGGTGGCGACGAAGTCATGGGCGGTGTGCCCACACCCGCACCCGAACTTGAGAATCTTCTCGCACGAGGACAATTCGGCGCCCTCGCTCATCAGCTGAAGGTCTGGGCGCTGGAAAAGAGAAAGCCCTGGTTCCATCTGTTCTGGGAAGCCGCCCGTGGATTCTTCCCTCCCTCCCTCGTCGGCGTCCCGAAATACATGCGTCCGGCCCCATGGCTGCAGTCCAGCTTTGTGAAGCGCCATCGGGCCGCGCTGACCGGCTACCCCTCTAGGACGAAGCTATTCGGTCCTCTGCCAAGCTTCCAGGGAAATGTGAGCACACTCGACGCCTTGCGAAGGCAACTCGCGCGCACTGCTTTGCCATTCGAACCGCCCTTCGAGAAACGCTATCCCTATCTGGATCGCGGCCTGCTGGAATTCATGTTCGCCATCCCGCGGGAACAATTGGTCCGCCCGACCCAACGGCGTTCGCTCATGCGTCGGGCACTCGCCGGTATCGTCCCCGACGAGATCCTGAACAGGAAGACGAAAGCATTTGTTTCGCGGTCGCCGATGGTAGCCATCTCAAACGACTGGGCCCATCTGACGGCGATAACTCAGAACATGCTTAGCAGTTCGCTCGGAATTGTGGACTCGGACCGTATCTCGGAGGCCATGCAGAAGGTTCGGCGGGGCGAAGAAGTTCCCATGGTCACTTTGAACCGTACGCTCTTCCTCGAAGGTTGGCTCAAGGATCTTTGCGCCTTGAGAATCATCAACCTCGACACAACCTCGAAGCCTAAGCTGAGATGGCAGGCTTCTATCCAAGGCTAGCCCGTATAAGGCTAACAAGAACAATCACGAGCAACAGCTCGAGATCGAACGAGAAGCAAGGGAGCAGATCATGAGCGTCCAGTTTGGAAGATGGAATTTCGAAGGCCAACCGCCTGCCCCCGACTACTTCGAGAAAGTCAGCGTGACTCTCGCTCCCTACGGCCCCGATAGCAACGAATCCTATTCCAAGGGTAACGTAAGGATCCTCTATCGCGCCTTCCACGCCACGAAGGAATCGCGTCGCGAGAAGCAGCCATGTATCTCTCCGTCTGGCACGGTCATAACCTGGGACGGCCGCTTGGACAATCGCGCTGACCTCATCAGCGCGCTACGCGACTCCGCAACCATCAATTCTACGGACGTGTCCATCGTCGCCGCAGCGTATGAAAAATGGGGGCCGAACTGCCTCGGGAAGCTGATTGGGGATTGGGCGCTGTCCATCTGGAATCCTAGCGAGCACTCGGTGTTGCTCGCCAAAGACCCCATCGGCACGAAGCATCTTTATTATTCGTTTGACGACAAACAGTTAACTTGGAGCACCATCCTCGATCCACTCGTCCTGTTCGCGGGCAGAACCTTCGACATCTGCGGAGAGTACATCGCCGGCTGGTTTGCGACCATGTATCCTGCGGCCCATCTGACACCGTACGTTGACATCCATGCCGTTCCGCCGTGCTCTTCCGTGCTCCTCCAACCCGGAAAGCACATTATCGGCAAGTATTGGAATTTTGATCCCGGCAAGCGCATCCGCTATCGCACGGACGCCGAATACGAAGAACACTTCCGCTCCGCCTTGGCCGCAGCCGTCCAACGCCGCCTCCGCTCCGATAGCCCGGTTCTCGCCGAGCTATCCGGCGGCATAGACTCCTCTTCCATCGTCTGCATGGGCGATACCGTTATCGATCGAGGCGCTGCCGAATGCCCCCGTCTCGACACCATCTCTTGGTTCGACGACTCCTACGACCATCTCGAACCCGATACCAACGAACTCCACTGGATCTGCAAAGTCGAACAAAAACGCAAGAGGACCGGCCACCACATCAACCTCCGCGAACTAAAAGCAAAAGAAGTCGGCCTACAGAAGTCTTTTACATCCGAGTTTGACAACGATCGTTTTGCCGTGACTCCCATCCCTAATGGGAACCCTCCCGAAATTGTCAAACGATATGCAACGCACATGATATCGCAGGGATATCGCGTCACACTCTCTGGGATCGGCGGAAGTGAATTCATGGGCGACGGTGTGCCCACGCCGACCCCAGAGATCCAAAATCTCCTAACACGAGCACGATTCGTTATTTTCGCTCATCAACTCAAAGCCTGGGCCAAGAAAATGAGAAAATCTCAGATATCCTTGCTATTGGAAGCTGTTCGAGGATTTTTCTTTGCCGTTTCTGTAGAAGAGGTATCCAAAGACATCCCCTCGACTCCTTGGCTCCATCCCGGCTTCGTCCGCCATAATTACGCCGCTTTTTGTGGTTATCCGATCAAGGTGAAACTGTTCGGCTCTTTGCCAAGCTTTCAGCATAACATTGCCAAATTAGAGTATTTGCGAAGGGTATTGGCATATTCTATCCACTCTCCAGAATTACTTCGTGAGATACGCTATCCATACTTTGACCGAGATTTTCTGGAATTCATATATGCCGTTCCTCGGGAACAGATTGTCCACTTGGGGCAACGCCGCTTCCTGATGAAGCGCGCCCTAGTGGGGATTGTCCCAAACGAACTCCTGAACAGAAGGCGAAAAACGTTCGTTCCGCCGGAACCAGCCAAAGACACCTCAACCGAATGGCCGAGCCAGCTAGAGGTAGGACTGCAGATCGCCGGCGGCTCCGCCGGAATCATCGATCCAGATCGATTTGGCGAAGCGTTGCGGAAGGCTCGGCGCGACGAGATAGCTCCCATCGAAAGCTTGAAGCGGACTCTGACGCTGGAGTCCTGGCTACGTCATCTCGGAACCAAGCAGCTTATAGGAGAGAGGGGACAGGGAACAGCAGTAAAAGGGGCCTACATCCCCGGTGTTTGTCGCAAGCCCAACAGTTTAGCTAGCTAGCTATGTACGTGAACTTCAACAAAGAAAGGAGGTGAACACCATGAAATACGAAACTCCAGAACTGACGGCATTGACCCCTGCGATCAATGCTATTCAATGAAAGCCAGGTACATCAGTGTATGACAACATCACGCTGCAAACTTTCCATGAATCGTCCGGTGCGTATGCAGACTGGGAGTAAGTAAGGCCGCTGCCGGAGCGCCTGTTAAGTTCGGGCGCTCCGACAGTCTAATCCCTAGTTAGCTTACAGGAATCGGGTACAGGTAAGAGCACAAACAAATTGCTCCTCATGGCTCCCTTCGGAAGCGCTCCTTGAAGCTCGCAGCAAACGGAGGAAACAAAAGGAGAAGCATATCTATTAACAGGGAAATGCACCTTAAGTCAATTTGAGGCGGCTTGGGGCTCGGTTGCGTTGCGCGCGTTCGTCTCTTGCAATTTTCGTAATTCACGCCAGCGCTTGTACTGCTCGGCCTTTGCTGGAGCAGGATCCTCGTACTCCTGCAGCCAGAAGCGAAACCAGTCCACTGAACCACCTTGTGAGGCTAGCCGCACTGCTGGATTTGTGAGAATGTGCTCGTCCGTATTTAGCTTCATCAGATCCACCGGCTTATGTAAGTAATGAAGTCCGGCATAGGGCTCCCACATAGTTAGCAAGCTGTCAGAGCCTTCTGCAACAACCAACAACGGTGTGGTTATTTTATCAAGATTGAAACCAGGTGATAGCTTTAGCCATTGTTGCAAACCTTTACCGAAGGGCGGCCCACCAATCATCGGATTAGATTCCTGTGCAAGTAGTTCCGGCCTTAGCATATATTGAAAATAATCTTCCATCACGCCGTCGGTGATCGAGGCAGCTTTCAAATGAATGGAAACAGTCGTGAGTGTCTCCATCACATAGAAACAGGTACGGCTGAAACCGATGATACCAATCCTTTCCGGATCCACCAGCCCCTCCGACACCATTTGGTTAGCAGCCGCTTCGTAGCCGGAGGCAGCACACGGTCCCTCGTCAGGGGTCAACATAGGGCAATGTTCGTCGACCTGTAGCACTAAGATTCCTGCCGCTGCTAGCGCCCTAGCCGCGAATCCTGCTGGATATATGCCGGAAGGTCTGAATCCTCGTGTTGCATCCCCGAAACCATGTGTCTGAATCACTAACGGATAACGTTTTCCCGGCTTGAAGTTACTCGGCTTGTACAGCGCACCCCTCCAGTCCCGCCCCTCCTTTGATCTCCAGGTATAGACCCTGGCTTCTCCTAATTCGAAATTCTTAAGCTGCGGGTTGGGATCCCAAATGACCCGGACCGTTTCTTTGTTGATAGCTACGAGCAGTGGAGGTTCATTGAGTCCCTGCTCTACAATCACTCTCAAGCCCTCATGCCAGACCTCGGGTAACCCTTTGCTTTGCGTAGCGGGTTGCCACGTACCGTCCGCCATGCGTAGATACTCGGTGGTTCCCAGCGAAGAATCTGTTCGATTGATGGAGATCACCATGACCCGCTGTTTGTCTCCGTCTACAAACCGAACACCACGAATCATGTGATAACCCTCTTCTACACCAGTACCCGTATGACCTTTCAAAGCCTCAGTACAGCTGTATGTATAGGAAGGCAGATCCACAACGGCAATACACGGCCGGGACGGTGTGTGGTCTCTAGAGTTAAGGAATGTACCTGGCAATAGGATTGCCTGACCATCATTTGACCAACTTGGACCTGCAACCACATCGGACCATAGCCCCGCTTCATTACTAACTGGCGCTCCCGTCAAGTCCCGCACGGAGCCCGTCTGCAGATCAATCAGATAATACTGGTGCAGCTGTTTTCCAGCCTGAACGCGGTGAGGGTCCGATGCGTATGGTGGCGGATAAAGCGTTTCCCATGATGACGGGACCTCAGGACTTAGCAACTTCGTAACTAAAGAGCTGCCATCAGGAGCCAGTGCTAGACCTTCATCGGGAGCGATTGGCTCTCCAGCGTGCGTGACTTGGAAACGCCTTCCGTCCATGACCGCCCACAAATAATTACGATTGCCAAACAGAGCAAGTTTCGAAGAATCCGGAGAAAGCAACTGCCAGATGTCACGTCCCGTACCTACAATCGCCACTTGATGTTCGTCACTCGCTTTTCGTTTGGGTGTTCGACTGGGGCTCGTATAAACGTAGTGTCTCTGATCACGAATATCAAAATCAATCACGGTTTCCATCACGGCCGTCAATGGTTCGACTGCCCTTCTGCCGACGTCGGCAACCACAAGTCTTCGACTGTCGTCACCCCTGCGCTCCAGAAATGCCACCCCACTGGAGTCCGCCAGCCAACGCCAATCGCTGATGATCGGACCTTGCTTCTCAGAACGATTCACGACCCACACAGGTGATGGCAGTTGTGATCCATCGGGGCGCTTCAGGAAATCCTCAACATCTTCGCTGCGGTAGAACCGTAGGGAGTCCTCGACACGGTTCAGATCCAAATGTCCACGCTCGCTGTAGACGACGAAGTAATTCCCGTCTGGCGAAAAAAGCACTTCCGATGCTGCCCCGTTGGCGTCGCCAAAGAGCGTCAGACCAATCTCGTCTGCGACGGTAAAAGGCCGCCTTGTCTGTTGGGCCCAAGAAACCATGCCGTTAAGACACAAGACTCCGCCAATAAAGACTGGGATAAGCTTCTTTCGTTTGACCACAGAAACACCTTTCCTACAACTGAGCAGCACGATTTCGTAGGACACGGCATGCTGTACCCTGCGACCGAAGATTTGTCGATCAGAAGATTAATTTGAGCGCGAACTGCATCGAGCGAGGGCCACCTTGTTGATACAGTGGGCTGAGGATTCCCAGCGAATTTGCTAGCGTGGCCGTGGCCTGCCCAAACTGTAGATTTGTGCAACCAGGTGTACCCGGCGTACCGCCGCAAGTCGAATAAATCATTCCGAAGTTTGGGTGATTGAAAATGTTGAAAGCCTCCGCCCGGAATTGCAGCTTCAGCCTTTCATGGATCGGGAAATTGCGCCGAACAGCAAGGTCCATCTGCACAGCATCGAACCCCCTTGCAAAGTTGCGCGGGGTATCACCGAGACCAGAATCTACGGGAATAAAAGCTAGGGGATTAATCGCCCGGCCTCCCGGACATCCCTCCCCTGGCTTAAGATCCCCCAATCCCTGAAGAACAGAGGCGCAATTGGCACCGTAGAGATAAACCGGCTGGCCGGGGACAAAGCTCAGTCCTCCATCATAAATTTGCCCGTCCGGTTGAAAGAGTTGGGTTCCTACCAGAGTCACCGGAAATGCCGTTCGCGCGGTAATGCGGTCGTCAAGACCCCAGTGGTGCAACACGGCACCCACAAATCCGCCATGCCCCATGTTCGGCAAGTCGTAGGAAAATGCAGCTGAAAGACTGTCCCGGATATCGAAATCGCAATTTCCGCGCTGGTACGCAAAGCTGTAGTTCTGGGAACCATAATCCAGACAGTGCGACAATGTGTAGGAAGCTAGAGCCGTCAATCCCTGGCTCAGTCTCCGCCGGAATTGAACCTGTAACGCGTCGTAGTCCGATGTCAAGCCGTTCTCCACAAACAAAAACGAATTTGCATTCGGATTGCTAGGGGCATAGAACTGATTAGCCTCCAGCAATCTCGACGCGTGCGAACCGACATAGGAGATAGAGAGAGCCCGCGATTTTCCCAGGGCCTGCTCGATACTGATGTTCCATTGCAATGTGTAGGGTAATTGCAGGTGCGGGGAAAAGAAGTAGAAAGCGTTAATGTATGGCAGGGCAGGTGGGTTGGCGACAGGAATTGCTGGCAGAACTGGAAATGGTTCTGAGTTGAAAGATAACCCAACAAACCCTGGTCCATTGAAACCGAGCGAACCCAGCTGTTGACCGGTATCGAAAAAGACGCCGCCGCCCCCGCGGACCACCGTTTCCCAGCCTGGCACATTACGAAGGATGTAGGCGGCACCCAAGCGGGGCGCAAAGTTGAACCAAGTGGTCTTCCAGAGCGGTGTGCCCTGAGGTGCCAACGCCCAGACGCTGGGACTGGCCCCCTGGACCGTGTAGGGTTTCAACCCTTGCGTGACACCCGGCGGAGGATTCACTTCCCAGCGGAGCCCGAGAGAGAGACTCAACCGCTGCGACACCCTCCATTCGTCCTGGGCAAAGGCCGAGAAATTCTCGTACAACGGGTGCGCTGACGCGTATGCTTCCGAAACCGTAAATGCGCTATTAGTCTCGACCGTGCTTTCACTGAAATAGTCATAGTTTACTGTGGGATTTGGCGGAGCCGCGAAGGGCGCCAGTCTGCGGTAGTCGACGCCAAATTTGACCTGGTGGCGTCCTAAAGAAAGAGTTACCGAATCCACTAAATTCCATTGCCTCTGAGCACCGGACTGCACCTGCTGGAGCAGGGAAAGAAGATATCCGCCATAGAAAAGGGCGACCCCTGGTTGCGAACCAGAGTCGAGACCCGTCAGATGGGCGAGATCTACGGGCGTGCTGCCCCCGAACGCGTCAATGACAGTGCTCCCCGTCACTCCGTTCGAGCTGTAATTAAGACGGAACTCATTACTCAGACGATTTGAGAAAATACTGCTAGCACCAGCCGTATAGGTTCGCTGAACATAAGCCGATGTGGCTTCCATTGTCGCGGGATTATCAGATGCTGAGCCGGGACGGGTCGCTGAACTTGAGGTCGTGTCGCTAAACCGGAAAAATAGCCTCAACTTGTCGTTTACGACGTGATCGAATCGGACACTAGTGGAATCAATTGAACTTGGATTAGACCAAGTCCCGATGAATTGGGCTATGCCGTTCACCGTGTCATCTATTCCGTTAGGACTCTGCACCGGCCAGGCATTCAACACCTGATTCAGCGGCGAGGGCGCACTCGCTCGCAGTGTGGCGTCCGGCACGTAGTCAACCGTGGCTGCTTGTGGCTGAATTAGGCGCAGCCCTTCGTACGACACAAAGAAAAACGTTTTGTCTTTTCCGTGGTAAAACACCCCGGGAATCTCAACCGGTCCGCCCACTGTGCCGCCGAAATCATTCTGTCGAAGTGCGGGTTCCACTAATTGAAAGTAGTTGTTAAACCAGTCATTGGCATCCAAAGCTCCGTTTCGCAAATAGTCGTAAGCTGAGCCGTGCCATTGATTAGCTCCCGATTTCGTCTCAAACGCGAACTGGCCGCCAGGATTGCGCCCATGCTCCGCCGAGTACGTCGAACTCTGGACGCGAAACTCCTGGAGATCGTCCACAGAGACCAAAGCCTGCGTAGTTCCCAAAGCCGTCGAAGCAGCAACGGAACCGCTGGCACCCGCTGCGGTCATGCCCGCGCCCGAAGCCGCTCCCACATTGGCGCTCACGCCGTCCACGGTGTAATAGTTCGACTCTGGGCGCTGGCCATTGACACTGAATTCGCCAGTCTGGCCGACCGCCACATTCCCATTCAACTGAGAACTTTGCGTCACAATCCCTGGCGTAAGCAGGATCAAATCCTGAAAGCTGCGCCCATTCAGCGGCATGTTTTCCACGTAGGTGTGATCGATCACCGTGCTGACCGATGCGTCCGTGGTGTTGATCATCGATGCGCCGCCTTCAACCGTCACGATTTCGAAAACGGCCCCAACCGGCAGGGTAAAGTTAATAGATAGCGCGTCCTGGATGTTGAGAACAATATCGGGCTTGATGAGTGTCTTGAATCCTACCTTGGACACTTGAAGCCGGTACGGTCCTGGCGGCAGATTCGGCACGATGTAAATGCCGTCCTCATTAGTCTTGCCAGAATACTGCACTCCTGTTGCATCATTTATTGCCAGAATGCCGGCCCCGCCGATCACTTTGTTGGATGGATCGAGCACGCGACCGTTGATGGTTCCATTGGGGGACTGTCCCGCCAGGGGGAGGGCTAGCGACACGGCACAAGCGAAAAGAAAAGCGATGCGGGGGAAGCGCACGCGCACTGAGACTCTCCTATGGCCGACGGATTCGGAAATCCTGTTCGAGTCTACGGAGAGAGGTCTCACTTGGTACCCGATCCTTCGTTAATTAATTGGAACCCTGCAGAGCGAGGAAAGATGCAACAGCCGCGATTAAGGATGATTTGGGTCGACTCGCAGGTAAGCAAAGAGAAGGGGCTTGCCGCTTGGCTTGCGACTGCCGCCATTCGGCTCAATCGTAACGAACACAGCATCAATCTGCGCCAGCAGTTTCGGGTCGTCCAGCTTCAAAACCCACCGCTTCTTTGAGGCGTTGTCCTCGTAGAAGACACCCAGGGGAAACGGTGGCTCCCGGTCCGGTCCGCGCCGGCCCCACACTTGGAACGTACTAGCGTTCTTCGCTACAGTCTGCTGATCCAGGTCATAAGCGTAGAAGATGAGCGACTTTCCCTTCGTGTAGAACACGCGTCCGTAAGGCTTCTGGGTCGCTCCGGTACGAGCCACGTCGTAGACTTCCGCGACATACAGATCTCGCGCGCCCATCAGTTCCCGAATGTCACGGTCATGCGCGAGCAACTCCTGCTGCTGGTCCACGGTAGCGTCACGCTGACGTAGCAGGTTCGTGAGTTCACTGACTTTTGCGTCTGATGCTGCAGCCCGTTTTGCATCTTGAGAAGACTGTTCTGCAATCGAATCCAACTTCTTCTGCAGCGCCTGAGCACTTAACTGCGCGGCAGTGAATTTCTGTTCCGCGTCAGTACGCTTCTGGATGAGTTCTTCCCGCCCAGCTTCTGCGGTGCGTAGCGCAGCGTCCGACTGTTCCTGAGCCGCTTTCATATGATCCATTTTCGCCGATTGCTGTTCTAACTGGCGATGGAGATCCGCAATCACCTTGTCGCGCTGCCCTACTTGAGAATGCGCGACCTCGGATTCATGGCTCGCGTCGCTTAACTTTTCTTCCAACGAGATCAGGGTTTGAATGTCTGGATGGGGGGGAGTGACGTTTGCGACCTCTGTCCCTCGGCGAATACCTACCTCGTAAGCGCAAAAAACGAGAGCAATGAAAAGCAGTACTCCTGCAGCGTAGAGAGACCACACACTTCGCCAAGCGGCGGCACTGGCAGGAGAAAGGGCTCTACGAGGGCTATTTTGACGATGTGGTTGAATTGGCCGGTCGGGTTCGATTTCGGGCGTATCCTCTTCCCGTGCTATGCGCGCGAAGAGAGTAGACTCGGCCTGCTTCTCCGACCAAGCCCCCCCCCCTTCCAAATGTTCTGGGGTCTCTTCTGCTCCCATCGCTGGGATCGCGTGGCGGATGATGGCTTCGTATTGCTGCAGTGCATCGCGGCAGGAGGAGCAAACGGCAAGATGCTCCTGTAGTCTTCTCTGGTCTTCCTCGCTCAGTTGGCCCGAGGTCGAAACGGCGCAGAGTTCTAGGAACTCGTCATGGGGTTCGGTGTGAGACAACGCCCCTGCTCCTCGGATAAATAACGCCTCCTATGATACTGCTCAATCGCCCTGCCTAAAAATTTGTTTCCGTAGTTTTTCCAATCCCCGAAAATAATGGTGCTTAACGTTTCCTCGGGTCTGGTCCAGTTTCACGGCGATCTCTTCAAAGGTGTAGCCGTCGAGTAAATGGAGGGCCAGAGTTTGACGCTGGATCTCAGAGAGAACTCCAAATACCTTGCTCAATCCAAGCCTTGCGAGCAGTTCTTCAATCGAGTTTTCGTATCGCGCGGCTGTGGCACTCGAACCGCTGAGTTCGTTTCCAACGTCTTCCAGATCGACCTGAGCATAGAAATGTCGTGAATCCAGATAGCGGCGACGATCGATTGCACGCTGGTAGGCCATCTGGACGATCCACGAGCGGGGCGAACTTTTGGAGCCATCAAACACCGCGCTCTTCTGATGGATGAAAAGGAAAACATCTTGAAGCAAGTCGTCCGCTTCCGAATCGTCCCTGAGGATCTTGTACCCGACCGCCCGTACCAAGCGGGCATAACGGCGAAAGAGGCACCCCAACGCCTCCTTATCTCCATCGACGGTGCGAGCCATCAGGACTTCATCTGGGATGTCGAAGCTAGCTGCAGGGCGGGCATCCGCGATTGAATTTCCGGTGGGGCTTGAGATAAGTGACAACCGGGTTGTGATCGACGAACTCAAATCGCCCCCAGTCGCAAGACGGCCGGCGCCGACCCTAAACACAAAATGAGGAATGGATTCCGTAGGAATCTATTCATCACTATGGGACGCTTGTTCCACCTGTGGCAGCCCGCAAAAAACACGTTCAGCCCCTTTCTGGACCTGAAAAGGCGTTTGGGCAAGCGTTCCGACGAATGCGAAAGAAACTAGGAGTGTCGCAAGAAAAAGTCGGCTTCGAGGCGGAGTGTGATCGGACGACCGTAAGCCTGATAGAACGGGGCCTAGTCAGCCCAAAGCTAGAGACAATCGTGAAGATGTGTCGCGTCATAAAGGCAAAACCATCTGACGTCATGCGCAGAATGGAGGAATCGCGCTTTTATCAGGCCTAGAGGCTTTGTTTACCCCTAAAAGATCACATTGTCAATGCAAAAAGCACCTAATAGAGGGTTCCACCTCGCTGATTCGGCAGATATCGTCCTCTTCATAGCCCAATGAATGAAGCGGAACTTTTTGGCCGGCTCCTCCGGGCAACTCGCAAGGATCGCAAGATGAGCCTTGGGAAACTCGCCGAAAAAGTCGACATTGGGGTCAAACACCTGGGCAGGATCGAACGTGGCGAGAAAGTGCCTTCGTTCGAACTAATAATCGCTCTTGCTAAGGAATTGAACACTTCGCCCGCGACGTTCTTCCATTTCGAAAACGCCAACGCTGATTCCAAGTTTCTAGCTCAGCAATTGCAAGCGCTCCTCACGCAACGCGACGCTAAGCAGTTGCGAAAAGCCTTTCGAGTCCTACAAGCGACACTCGAACCGTAGGTCTCACTACCGAGGCGGTTTCGAGTTTGGCGGTCTTCGACCCGCAACCGCGAGCAAACCTTCCGACAAGCCGACTTCACAGGACTAATGTTCTTCGAAGCTCGTTTTGTCGCCAGTCTCCGGATTGCCGACCATCCGCCCAGAATCGTCGGGGGCACGCTCAGAACTCCAGGCGTGCCTGAAACGCGATCATGCGTGGACTGCTATCGCCACCCAAGCCGACGCCCAACAGGCCGGTGGGCGGTGAAGTTGTATATGCGAGCGCTCCAAACCCTGTCTGCGTGGGAGGCTTTCCTGGAATCCCCGCTAGCGTCATGCTGGGAAGCCCAAAGTTCGGATGGTTGAATACATTGAAGAACTGGGCCTCTACTCTAAGCTTCACTCGCTCGCTCACCGGAAACCATTTCGTAAGGTAGAAGTCATTCCATACAAAATCGGGGCCGCGGAGGGCGTTGCGGCCGAGGTTTCCAAATTGGCAATGCTGTGGGTCGTCGCCACCGACGCATTGGCCAGTACTCGGATCAACGGCGGAAACGAACGCGGCCGGATTGAGCCACTGGAGGGTGCCAGGTTGCGTTACACCAGCGACGGGATGATGCTCATAGAGTGGGACGCCTGTAACGACGCTCGCGAACTGCGGTCCGCTGCCCTGCACGATGCCGTTTCCGTTGGCCGAATAGGGTGTGCTCAGAACGGAGAACGGCACCCCGCTGTGCCAGAACATCGTCCCGGAAATCTGCCAGCCGTTAAGCGCGTGCGCCAACTGATGATTCCGAATGTGGAGGGGCAACTGATACACATATTGCGCGTTGAGATTGTGCCGGATGTCATAGTCGCAAGGACCGTAATCGCGGGCCAGCTGTCCGGGCAACGGAGAAAGAATCCCTCCCGCAGAGAACTGAAGGAATCCTCCGTTCGAAACCGTGTCCATGCAGCGGCTCCACGTGTAGTTCAATTGTCCTTGCAGGCCATGCCCCAGGCGCTTCGTCGCGGTCAGCTGAAGGCCGTTGTAATGACTGTTTTCCCCGGTGGCGAGCTGGGTCACGGCGCTGAACCGTGGATCGGTTGGCTGCATGTAGGGGAACGGCGCAAAGCACCCCTGGCACACCGTCTGGTATCCGTTCACTTGGGTTAGGTAGGGCTGGTTCACAGCGCGCGTTCCCACATATCTCGCTAGCAAACTCGCCGTGGTTCCGAACTGATGTTCGATTCCCAGGCTCCACTCCATGAAGTACGGAGCATGCAGAGTGCCAGTGGGCACCGCTGTGATTGCGACTGGTGGGAGACACTTTGCGGGATCTGCCTGCGGGGATGCGCACGAAAGTTGTCCTTGAGGGAATCCCGAACTAAATCTTTGATTTGCGGCGACAGTTGCATCCGCAGCACTGTTCGGCACTCCCGGAGCGATGGCAGTCCCGCCCACTGTACCCAGCAGACCTCCCTGGAAGGTTTTGTCGTAAGGAGGATTCGTGCCGATCAGGTCGGCCACACTGCCCGGCAAAATATCGCTGAAGATTCCGAAACCGGCTCGCAGCACAGATTTTGGCTCGAACTGCCATGCGATCGCAGTTCGCGGCTGCAAAATGGCCAGCGGCGTGGACGAAAACAAATTGCCGAGATGAGTCTGGATGGCGGCATTCAGCGGCTGATTCACATCATGCGAGATGGAGCTGAAAGAACCGCCCAGACGCGCGATTTGGTCGTGTGGATTGAGCGGATTCGAGTTGAAGGTGTCGCGTACGCCGAATGTCCACGTAAGCTTCTGAGTCACTTTCCAAGTGTCCTGGGCATATAAATCGAGATTGAGGAAGCGGAATGGTTCGTTCGCCGACAGGGGGAAAGTCTGGGTTGCAGTAGATGCTACTCCGTAGATGAATTGCGGCAACGTCGTATAAGCCACGGTTGGAACTGTGCCCTGCCCGAAGTCGTAGTCATTTAAACGAAAGATTCGGGTGTTCGTGCCAAACCGGAGTTCGTGAGCGCCATGGCTCCAAGCAAGGTTGTCATTGATGAAGAAGCGAGAAGCTCGCCTGCCTTGCACCCATGTGTTGTCGAGGCCTCCAATTGTGGTGAAGGGTGCATTGGCACCACTGCCCTGCAAAACAATTGGAAATGCCGCGAGCGTCTTCTGTAAGTTGGCAGGCCCAAACAAGCTTTCGTACCACGAAAACGCTGGATTGAAGTAGTTCACCAGGTTTTGTGAGAAGACGTGGGTGTGGCCCGCTGCGAAGGAGTAGAGAGGCTGAGGAGAGACCGCATCAAACAAAGAGTTGATGGGATCCGTGTAGGCAGCTTGTACGCCCGTGTCCGCCTGAAAACGAAACCATGCAGTGTCCCTCTGATTGATGTTGTAGTCGATGCGGAGCGTCTGTACCTGTTCGTGGTCATCGCTGGAATGCGACACGCTCTGCCGGTTCGCGCAGCCGTTTCCATTCGGTGGACGGCCCGACGGCGTCGTGCCGTCCGAGTTCAAAGGACACCCGAGCACCGCGAGAGGGGTGCCGCTGGTGTTTCCATACATGGCAAACATCTTTTCGTAGAACGCGACTGATTGCGCCGACGGCGAATAGGTTGATCCGGTTACGGAGTCCGTTCCACCCAGTGGGAGCTGTTGCAGCACGTACTGCTGGAACGCCGTGCTGGGAACCGTCGTGGGCGTCACGATGGGAAGCGCGATCCGAACCCATTCGCTGTCGAAGAAGAAGAAAAGTTTGTCGTGCGCAATCGGCCCGCCCAGACTGCCCCCAAAGTGATTTACCGTTGCTCTGGGCTTGTGATTCCCCGGCGTCGCGTTGGTAAAGTAGTCGGCTGCATTCAGCCCAGCGCCATTCCACAGTTCATAGAGATTCCCGCGAAACTGATTCGAGCCCGACTTGGTGACGTAGTTGACCTGGGATGCGCCATACCGTCCTTGATCCACGGCATAGGAAAGAGTATTGACCGTCACCTCTGAGATCGAATTCAGTCCCAGCACGAGATTGGTGGACAGGCCGCTGTTAAGGTTGGTGAGCGGGTCATTGGTTTCCAGTCCGTCAACGATATAACCGTTTGAGAGGGCAGGCAGGCCGTTGAATTCAACGTTACCGTACCCGTTCGTGCCGCCAACGAAATCATTGCCGCTGCCTGCCGTGTTGATCAGGGCGCCGGGAGCAAACTGCAATGGGTAGGTGAGATCGCCGCCGGGATTGGGCAGATCCTCCAGGGCGGGGGCATTCAAGGTGGTGGCTGTGTTGGCGTTCTCCGGATTGAGGATAGGAGCCTCGCTGCTGACCTCCACCGTCTCATGGGATCGGGCCACACCAAGGGCGAAATCCACGGTTTGCTTTTGACCCAGGGCCGAAACGACATTGTTGTTTTGTCGTGGCTCGAAACCCGGCGCTTCCACCTTGACTGAATAGATCCCCGGTTTTAGTTGTGGGAAGTTGAATCGGCCCGAGTCATCGGTCTTGGCGCTTCGTCTCAGTCCGGTCTCCGAGTTTGTGATCGTCACAATGGCACCGGGCACGACGGCGTTGGTTGCATCCCGAACCTGGCCAACAATGGCGCTGGTGGTTTCTCCTTGTGCCAGCGCTTTCACTGGAGCGAGACACGCCACCGTCAACATAATGAAAGCGAACAGCACTGCCCGCGCCATGAACACCCCACTCATTTGCCCTAACGCGGCAACGTCTCCCCAATAGGATTTATTAACCAGAGGTTATTCCAAGAAGTTAACCACAGTTAACATAAAGAAGCAAGGACCCAAGGGCGAGAGTGGTGAACCTCGGTTGCGCCCGAGTCACGGGCAACGAAAATAGTCCCAAGGCAAGGGTTGGCGACCACTCTACCGGAATCCGCAAGACCAGCCCGCTTAGGAGTTGGAAACACGCTTCGGCCTGTTGTCGTCAGGTGACAATTGGCTTACGGCTGGGCTGGAACGCGCGCGTTTCCACGCCCCGTAACTATCACGGAATTCCGATGAGGAGACCGCCGCTCATACCGATGGATTGCTGGTGGCCTCCGGCAAAACTGTAGTCGTAAGCTGGTTCGAGGAACCAGCCGAAACGGTGTTTGCCGGTCGGCCAGAACATGAAGTCTCCCGCTATCTCCCCAGAGATGGAGTTGGTCACTTTCCCGTTCTGTCTGAGGTGGACCCATTCGGGACCGACGCCCACCATGAACTCTGCTTTCCGTGAGATGGTCCACGGCTTCTTGAAAAGTAGGTCGGTGTCCCATTCCGTTGACTTACGAGTATAGAAGGGCGAAACGCCTACCTCAAGCTCCAGCCAGTTCTCTATGGGTGTCACCTCCGCTGCAAGATTCGGTGCGAACGTTGCTGCGCCTCCGCTGAGGTTCCAGCTAGTTGCTGCGCCAAGCTCAACAATGGCTATGGGGTCTTTGTCCTCAGCGGCCTTTTGAGGATCGCCACAGGGCGCCTTAGAGGAAGTCTGCCCGTGAGCAGGCGGACACAAAAACAGAAACAAACATGCTCCCGTGAGCGCGAATCCGTATCGACGCATTGATGTCTCCAGAGTGAGATATGCTTCCAGCATCCGGCTATTCTCAACGAGTGCGTAATCGAGCACCTGGCTCTGCCGCCTTTCGCCGTAGCTACCAGTGCCAGCCGCCGGAGGTAGCGCGTGAGGAACCCTGGATTGCGTCCTCCAGTTTCCGTGAGGTTAGGTAAGCGGGCACTGCGCACCTGATGCTACCGCTCCCCACGGTGAGGTTTACAAATGAGGGCAGTAGCGCTCGACCCCACTGCCCTCACCGACGGGGGAGCATCTGCTAGAAGTGGAATCCGATCTCAGCCGTAAGCGCACGAGGCGTTACGTAGTGCGTGCCGCTGAAGGTCGAGAGGAAGTTGTAGAGCGCGTACTTGTTGGTGATGTTGATTGCAGTGAGTTGGAGACTCACCTTGTACTTATCGCCGCGGAGGATGTTGTCGTGCCCGATGGAAACGTCGAAAAGGCTACGCGCCGCGATCCGCGGAGGGTTCTTGTCGTCGTCCTCCGTATTCGGCTTAGGCACATTTAGCAGACTAGATCCGTATAGCGACAGAGGGCATGGATTGGGCAGAGCAACCGTTGGAGTGGCGCGCTGGGAGCCGCAAAACAGTCCAGATTCAAATTCCTGATCAGCAGTCAGCGGAACTCCGAATGAGTCTGTCAGTGCGACCGCCGGTGCCCCGGTTGAATCGACCGTGGTCTGGGCGCAGTTGCCGCCATAGCAAGGCGTTTGGCCTGCGACCAGGCCACTGTCATAACGCCAGTTAAAGCCGAACCAGGGCCCGGTTTTCCACGGCTGATATTGCAGGTGGGTAGTCAGATTGAATTTCTCGTCGTGATCAATCCGAAACGGAGTGGATCCACCCGCCAATGCCACCGAAGGTACTGCGCCGGCCCCGCCGATCTGGGGCGTAAAGAAGCGCGCCGCCACGCTGGAGAACACGGCCAGAGCCGAGAATCCATGGTAGTTCGGTACGCTCACGCGGCCGGCAAATCCGGGAATCTTCGCCCGCTCCCATTCCACGGGAAACGTGATGGGAGTGTTGCCAAGGATGCTGAAGTCGTAGCCGTTGTGCGTGTACTTCCAGATGTACTCGCCTGAGAAAACGAGATAGCGCCCGAACGCTTGTTGAATGCCGGCGTGGAACTCATTACGAAAGCCCGGATTGAACGGCGTTGCCCCTGGCACGGTACAGCCAAGAAGCGGATTCAACACTGCATTCGCGCACCCGGTGCTGGAGAGCACCAGATTTTCATTAAAGGGAGTCTCCAGCAGTCGCGCATAGGACACGCGGAGGACGGTATTCGTCTTTTTGATGTTGTAGGCAACCCCGAGGCGAGGCTCAATCTCCTTGTGGGTGACGAGGCCATTGTAGAAATCGCCGCGCAGGCCCAGGTTCAAGGACCAGTTTCCCTTGGTGATGTTGTCGCGCACGTACAAAGACAATTCCTTCACGTCGGTGTGACCGTTGAACGTGTAGAGACTGCCTCCGCCAGGCTGCGTGAGATCGTACGGGAACAAATCCGTGCACGGTGAATCGATGGCCTGGTGAGTTGTGACGTTGTAGCAAGGGGCTCCATTTGCATCTGTGAGGGAGGGAAGGAACGTCGGATCGACGATACCGAGACGGTCTTGCTCATCCAGGAACGTCTGCTCATAGACCGCCCCGATCTTTATGTTGTGAATTCCTTTCACATACGACAGATCCGACCGCAGGCCAGCGTTGGTCAGCTTCCGATTCTGTCCGATACTTTCCCTCTGCAGGTTGATGGGGCCGAGGTCGGCGAAAGGATTGCCGCTGGGGTAGTAGTTGAATTGGTCCCGGCGAACAAAGGCGCCTAGGGTAAACACGGCGGTAGAGCTAAGCAGCCGCGTCCAGGATGGCGCGATGTTGAAGGTTTTGATTTGCGAACGCTGGTCCGCTAGCCCGACAACATTCCCGTTGGGGTCCAGGCCTCCGTTGCAGACTACGACACAATTCCATGGCGTCGCGTTCTGGGAATCGAAAGTATTCGGCGTCTGGAACCAGGAACGAGTGTAGCCGAAGTTCAAGTGGATTGAATCCCCGGAACTGATTTGGTAGTCCACGCGGTCAAACACATTCTCTTCATTGCCCTTGTCATGCAGCACGACGAACTCGGGTGGATCCAAAAATCGCCCGCTGTTCAAGCCGCTGACCGAGATGAAGTTTCCCCAGTTTTGGCCGCCGTATGAGAGGTCGGCTGCCGTGGTCGAAGTTCCGAAAGAACCATAAGAAGCCGTGACGCTGCCGTGCGGCGTCGTCACACCCTGTCCTGAGCGCGTGGTCACGTTAATAACCACGCTGGTCTTGTCCCCATATTCCGCAGGGGGAGCCCCGGCGATCACCTCCATCGACTGGATCGAGTCCAGCGGAATCTGATTGGAAAAAATCTTGCTCTGCTGGTCCGTGATGGGTTGACCGTCAACCGAAAACGAAGCTTCCGCGTGCTCCCCGAGGCCATGGAACAACCCATTCGAGTCCGCTGAAATGCCAGGAGTGGCCAGCGTTACCAAATTACTGAGTGACGACGATTGACTCTCCAGCGGGAGTTTGTCGAACAGATTCTTGTCCACGTCAGTGTGAAAGGTTGGATCGTTCTCGATCAGATCTCCGCCTTCCGCCTCGACTGTTACCTGCGTGGTTGCGCCCGACACTTTCAGTTTGATGGCAACGCTGACCGGCACAGCCGACCGGGGCTCCACGTCCTGCACGGTGGCGGCAAAGCCTTCCGCCGTGACCACCAAGTGGTAAGGATTGAAAGGGATATTCGTGAACTCGAACTTCCCAGAAGCGTCTGTCGTTGTTGAGCGATCCAATCCGCTCACAGGGTTGCGGATTTCGACCGTCGCTTTGGCGACGACTGCACCCGTAGGATCTACGACGGTGCCGTTGATCGAACCAGAATTTCCAACAGACTGCGCCGAAGCGTGAAAGCCCAATGCGAAACAGAAAAACACTATGAAAGCCGCATGAAGCGACTTCTCGTAAGAAGCCAGCATGAATTCCTCCAGATGACTGTGGTCTACGCGATCAAAACACGGCCCATGAACACGAGCCGACGTATCTCGGACTGAGAATCTGATCGTTAGACACTAGGAGGCGGGCGGACACACAGAGCGAAGGCTATGAGGCATTGCTTAGCTCCAAGTGGTTCCACCCGAAAGGTGGATACCGCAACGAACCTCGCCTTCAGCGGAGCGGAAGTAGCCTTGGGGGAAGCGGAATGCGCGGCTATGCAAACCGTGCACTTTGCCGCCTCAGTAGCATTCGCATGTTGATGCACGGCGAATGATATCGCTGACCACAAAGTCAGCAATAGACATAAGCACGCGATCCGCTTCGATATCGAGCGCATGACGGCTACCCCATGGAAGCTTTGTTTGAATCTATATCAAAACAGGAAACGAACGCAACGAAAGAGTACCTAGCCAGGTATGTATTAAACTTCTACAAAACCAAATGCTTCGCAATAGTTCGAGACTGTTGGTACCGCACATTCTTGCCTGATTCTGTTTGGCCGTACCAAGCGACCACTCCGGGTTGTACAGCTCATCGGTGTTTTGTGTTTACTGGCTCCCAGTCTAGTGGTGGTGATAGGCGAAACCCGAGTAAAAACCCAACACGACGACGACCACTGCCCACAGAATGATCAATAGCAGCCGGATGATCACCTCCGTACGGCTCGCTCTCTGGTTCCGAATCTGACTCTTCATGAAGATTGACACCATCACGTACTGCTTTCCACATCAAACATAGATGCCGGAATCCTTGGAGGCCTCGATCGGTGTGAATGCCTTAGTGTCGGCTGTGGCGTTCTCAAAGTTGAGGCCACTCTCTTCTGGTGAAACCACTTCAACAGTTCCCCAAACTCTACGAGCAAAAGGGGCTCATCCTACATTCAAGGAATTCACGAGGCAGGGACAACATCTCGCCCGCATCCCGACACCTAACAGCCCACTCAAGGAGGCTGCGGTACTGGTCGAACTTAACGACATTCCCCAACCACTCCTCACCGGCTGAGCTCGTAATCACGACCACGTTCGGCACATCGCACGGCCCGACGCAACCACTGATGGTCAGCTGGACTCGCTTCAACAGTCCCCGCTTCCGCCATTCGCTCTTCAGCCATTCCACGGGAACTTCGGGCAAACCACGCTCCACATTGCCGCAACAACACCCTCGGCAGATCGTAATTTGCCCGACCACGAGGCGTTTCGTTTTCAGCTGATAATCTCGATCGTTTCTCACAAAGCCTGATCCGCCCTCGGTTTAAAAGCCATCTAATCCAAAATTCCGTAGAGTTCTTCCATATTGAATCTGCTGGACAAGCAGGCGAGCGTGGCGATGAACATCCCCACGATCGCGAGGGCAATTAGGACTGCCCAAGCCCAACCTTTCCGACTCTGGATCACGTGAGTAAGGTGCATGCCGACCGCATAGTTTGCTGCAAGTTCTCGATCTCATTGCCCGCCTTCAGAACGCCGGGGCAACAATCTCGTGGAATTGAGGATGAATGCCAACTCTGATGTCACATGAATGAAAGCGGCCAGGAGTGGGTTGAGAAAACCGAAGGCCGCCATTCCCACTCCGACACTGTCTACGACCAACGTGCCGACAAAATTCTGCATGATAATCCTGCGGCAGCGTCGGGCAACTCGCAGAGTTTCGACTAATTTCGAGAGATCGCTTCCGATCAAAATCACATCCGCACTCTCGCGAGCAACGTCAGTTCCGGATCCCATGGCGATGCCGACATTGGCTTCTACCAGGGCCGGAGCGTCGTTGATTCCGTCGCCGACCATCGCGACATGACGCCCTTTGCTACGCAGCTCAGTCACCCGCTTTGCTTTCTGCTCCGGCAGGAGTCCTCCCACTGCTTCGTCCACTCCGAGATCGCGGCCAACCGATGAAGTTACAGCCTGCGTGTCTCCGCTCAACAGAACAGTTCTCAAACCCATCTGTCGCATTGCCGCAACCGCATTCTTGGCCTCTGGTCGCAAAACATCAGCAATTCGGATGCTTCCAAGAACTTGCCCCGCGCGAGCGACATAGACTTCTGACGCCCCCCTCGCACCATCACCACGCACGGGCAAACCCCTGGTCATGCCGTGTTCGACAAGGAGCGCGAGACTGCCCACAAGAATCTCCTCACCCCGATACTTCACCCTGACTCCTCTCCCGGGCGTGTACGAGAATTCATCGGGGTCGACGAGTGGAATGGCGAGTTCTGTTGCCCGCGCCACCACTGCCTTGGCAAGAGGATGTTCGGATTTGCGTTCCGCGATGCTGGCAGCGGCGATGATCTGTCGTTCCCCGAAGCCATTGGCGGAAACGACTTCCCGGATCTGCGGGGTACCGAACGTTAGCGTGCCCGTCTTGTCCAAGAGCACGGTGTCCACGGCGGCCAGCGCTTCCAGGTAGAGCCCCCCTTTAATGATGGCTCCCTGATGCGCCGCTCGACCGATTGCTCCGAGGATCGCAAGTGGAGTACCAGCCGCAATGCCGCAGGCTCCGGCAACGATTACGACTGAAATAGTTGACCTGACATTGTGAGTGATGAGGAATGTCAGAATCGCTGCCCCAAGGGCGAAATACACAAGGTATCCCGCCAAGCGATCGGCGGTTTTCTGAATGGGAGCCCGCGACTTCTCCGCGCGTTCGACGGCTTCAATAATTCTTCCAAAGGTCGTGTCCCGTCCGAGTTTCCGGGCATCGATTTCGAGTGCTCCCGATTGATTGATAGTGCCGGCATATACCGCGTCTCCGGGCACTTTCTCAACCGGCATGGCTTCGCCGGTGATGGCCGCTTGTTCAACGAACGAGCGACCACTGAGCACAGCGCCATCCACCGGGATGCGTCCACCGGGTTTCACGATGACTGTGTCACCAACTTGAACCTGGTCGGAAGCAACTTCCACCACTTGATCATTGCGGCGGACCGCGACGGTTCTGGGGAGAAAATCGAGAAGACCCTGGATAGCCCGTCGGCCTCTACCAACTGTGAGACCCTCCAAGACCTCGGCGGCAAGAACGAAGCCAGTGATGACCAGAGCGGTGAAGAACTCTCCAATCGCCAAAGCCGAGAGGAGAGCGATGGTCATCGAGAGTTCCATCGTCATCTTTCGTTCAACGATGTTCTCGAAGGCTTCCTTGAAAATGGGATATCCGCCGATCAGGGTAGCAGCGATGCCGATTACACTGATGTGCGCGAAGGGCTCCCAAAACCGAAACCAGACCGCAGCCGCGGCCAAGGCTACAAAAGCAATGCGAACGAGTTCAGCCCACTCCACCCCTTGCCCGTGTTGTTCGTGCTCAGCGCGAGGATCAGGCTCCTTCAGTTCTGAGGACTTCCGCGTCTCGCTGAGACGTGAAGGGTCGGCTGGGGGCTTTTCGATGATGGGCGACGAACTCATAGCGACATTTCCTCCGTGGGACGAAAGCGACATTCCAGGTAAGACTCGACCACTTCGATCACTTCATGGCCACGCACAAACTGTGCTCTCAAGGAGCGGGCCCCGCTAACAGAACCGGGCAATGAAACCGATATCACTCAGCGATCCGCGCAATGACGACAGGCAGCACGGTCAACGCTGCGACTGTGGAAAACACCACACCACCTAACATGACAGTGGCGAATCGGCCTTGGGCTCCCGAGTTTTCCCCAATCAATGCGAGGGGAGTGACCGCCACGACTGCACACAATCCTACGAGGGAAACAGCGCGAAATTTCGCTTGTGCTCCTCTATAACATGCATTACGAATGTTGCCGCACACCCTGCGGGCCCTGGCGATCTCGGACGCAACCAGCCAAGCCTGGACGACAGCCAGCGCAGAAACAAAACAGAAACCTGCTATCGCGCCGCGTTCAGCGTGCATGCCGCGAACAAAAAGGGCAAGCACGCCTCCACTGAATCCGAGTAGCACAACGGTTATGACGAAGGCCATCCGCAGCCACATGATCAACTCGCGCCAAAGAATGGGTTCATGATACATACCCCCATAGGTATAGTGCAAGCTCTGGCATGATATCATTCGTTTGCGAATGAGCCATACAATCAAGAACAAACAGAAGCTGATTTTGCGGAGCAAACGCATCCGCGGGCAATTTGAGGCTCTTGAGCGGGTCCTCGACGAGGGACGCGATTGCTCGGAAGTGCTGCAGATCATCAGCGCAGCAAGAGGTGCAGTCAACAGCCTAATGACTGAGCTCCTGGAAGGCCACATCCGGCATCACGTGCTTGACCCAAAGCGAAGACCGAATTCGGAGCAGACGCTCGCGGCCGATGAGGTTATCGATATGGTGAAGACCTACCTCAGATAGCTGGGCCCAGCCTGTCAACAGATGCTCCCACGAACGGCCACGGCGATCTCGTGAGCTGAGGTTGGCACTCGCCAAACACATCTCTTAGCACTTGCAGTCGCGTTGTTGGCATTCCGCACGGATTGAGGGCGAGTGAGGAGCAACTCTTACCTAATCCGCTAAATTACGGGTTGCCGACAAACCGGGAGTAATCGCTTGGGTAGCGCGCTACCAAGGAAAGTGGTTTAATTCCGAGTGACCAAGGCCGGGCGGGTCAAAAATCCGATCGATGAAGAAATACAAATTCAAGGCGAAAATCGAAGCGGGCGATGGCGGCGGGGCTTATGTGCTTTTTCCATATGATACCGAGAAGGAATTTGCCACCAAAGGGAAGGTGCCTGTAAAGGCGACCTTCAATGGTGCGCCGTATACCGGTTCACTGATTAAGTACCGCAATCCCCTTCATATGATGGGAGTGGTTAAATCCATACGCGAGCAAATTGGGAAAGGCCCAGGCGATACGATTGAGGTCGTTGTCTGGAAAGATGAAGAGGTTAGAACCGTCGAAGTGCCCGCTCAATTTGAAAAGTTGATCAAGAAAGAAGGGCTGCTTCCAGTTTTCGAAAAACTAAGCTACACCCACCGCAAGGAGTACTGCCGCTGGATTACCGACGCCAAGAAAGAAGAAACACGATTGAAGCGATTGGGGAAAGCCATTGAAATGCTCAAGAAGGGAATAAGCACCCCTGGGTAGAATAATAAGGTCACGCGAATTGCACTATGAATGTTTGCGGTTTGGCGCCCCTTGTTAGCCGACCACTCGCATGCCGGAGATCGTCGAGCGCTTCCTCGGAACCAAATAGGAGGCAGTCGGTCGCGGCGAGGCCCGCGAAGCTCACGGAGCGATTAGAGCGCGGGAGAGTTGCGTGTGTCCTTTTATCACCTTGGTGAGGTAATGAAAAAGCGTAACCGGAAGACTGACGGCAAAGGCAAAAATATTACGAAGCTGCTGGTCGCCATGACCGGCAAAGCGAGCGCAGTGAAAGCGGCGGAAGGTAACAAGCCCGTGTTCGACTACATTGCCAGCTTGCCGCAGCCGCAACGCGGTATCGCGGAGCGTATCGATGGTCTGGCCGCCAAGACTTTGCCGAACCTGCAACGCGCGGTGAAATGGGGGATGGCGTACTACGGAGTGGGCGGAGGCTGGTGCTTTTCGTCCGGTGCTTTCGTCGGGCACGTGAAACTGATGTTCATACGCGGCACGGAGATCAAGCCTGAACCGCCTGTGACGCCGATTGGGATGGGCAAGTCCACACGAGGCGTCGAATTGAAATCCGTGAACGAGCTCGACGAACAGCAAGTAGCCTCGTGGATGAAGCAGGCCGCCGCGAACCCCTTTTTCGGGGGAAAGAAACGGAAACAATGACGACGATGTGATAAGCCGTTGGATGGACTCGCTCTTC
>Ga0210399_10000115_pt1 | contig 60962 bp, 61 predicted proteins | sample IncBWC14MmetaG_FD_150865 | JGI IMG/M metagenome (GOLD analysis project Ga0210399, IMG submission 150865) | Forest soil microbial communities from Barre Woods Harvard Forest LTER site, Petersham, Massachusetts, United States - Inc-BW-C-14-M | ecosystem: Environmental > Terrestrial > Soil >...
TCATCGTTCATCGTGGAAGTTGAAATTGTACACGGAGGCTGCGTGGATAAGACCGCAGCGGAGCGCCGCTTCGCAAACCGAATCTGAGACCTGGTCCCACACGATGCAGAATCACGGGAACTCCCCCATCCGCACCTGTTCCGGACTCCATCCCAACTCGCGCAGCTTTCGAATGCTCAATGAATCGTGCCGCTTGGCCAGCCGCATCCCGGTCTCGTCGCGAACGAGATCACAATGAAAATAATCCGGCGGCGCCAGTTCGAGCGCGCGAAATAAAAGAAGTTGCCGTGCCGTCGACTTCAGCAAATCGGCTCCGCGCACTACTTCGGTGATCCGCATGGCGGCGTCGTCGACCACGACCGCCAGCTGGTAGGCGGGAACATCATCGCGCCGCCACACAATAAAGTCTCCAAAATCGCGGCCGGCGATCATTTGCTGCGGGCCTAGATGCAAATCGGTGAAGCGGATCTCTTCGCCGGCGGGTACTCGAAACCGCCAATTTACGCCGGCGGGATCGTGCGTTCCGCTCGGCTGCGCCGTCGCGGGACAGCCGAGAGCCTGTCCTGAGCCTGTCGAAGGGCGGCTGTCGCCACATGTTTCGTATGGTGCCGGATCTTTGATCCGGGGCGGAGCCAGGCTCTGCTGCTTTCCTTGCGGCCGACATTTCCCCGGATACACCGGCTCATCATCCAAATCGTTCGGCGCTCCCGCAGACTGCGCCACATCCTTGCGCGAGCAAGTACACGGATAGATCATCCCGCGATCGAGGAGCGTCCTCCACGCCTGCAGATAATGCTCGCGCCGTTGGCTCTGCGCGTACGGACCGACAGGTCCGCCGCAGTCCGGGCCCTCGACCCACTCGATCCCCAGCCAGCGCAGATCTTCCAGCATCGCCTGTACGAACTCGGGTCGGCAGCGCTGCGCATCCAGGTCTTCGTTGCGGAAAATCAACTGGCCGTGATGCTCGGCCGCGCGCCGCGCGGCCATCCAAAACGTGCGTGCGTGGCCGAGGTGCAGCAGTCCGGTCGGCGAGGGTGCGAGGCGGCCGCGGTACACGACGGGAGAGTCGGTTGGTGAGGGTGATGTCACGGTACTCTACGCGACCGCCAACCGCAAAGGTTTCGCAATCGAATCCGAAGCAGCGTACTCGATGTGCAGGACTCTTCTCGGCATTTCCGCGTGCGACTTCGAGGATGCATGAATCAGCAGAGGTCTCATCGCGACGATCCCGCCCTTGGGAACAACGCAATCGACCGGCGCGATGCGAGTTGCGACTTCGTGAACGCTGTCATCGCTCAAGACGCCGAGCGTGTGCGTCCCTGCCAGGACACGGAGAGGCCCATTCGCAGTGGTCGAATCGTCAAAGTGAACGCGCAACGCCAGCACTTTGGAGAGCGTAGCGGCAGGAGCGTGTGCGTAGTGGAGCCCCTCCTTAACGGACCAAGGCCCCCAGCCTGGCAGTTCGAGCCGCGCGCGGAGTGGCAACGCAGTATCCTGATGCCATACCACCAGCCAGTTCGCCACGGTCGATTTGTCGAACAGGGTGGCGCGAAATGGAAATGCATCTTGCCCCAGGACGCCTCGAGCCAGTTCAATCATCTGCGGTTGCCGACTCAACTCGGCGACTGGAGCGAGCCCGAGAGCGTGCCGCATCCCCGCACGGCTCCGTCGCGGCGCTGATTCGTTGATCTCTTGTAGAAGCCGATCCAGATATTTTTGCGAGAAGAGTCCGGGCAGAAGTGCGAACCCATTCTCTTCGATGGTCTTGTCCCAGCTCACTTTTTTCACCGTACTCAAGAGCGCTCGACAGAAAACCGCAAGCGCCGCCGTGGAAGAGCGGCGCTTTCAGCGCCGCGTAAAGCGAGAGTTGCTACTGGGCCTCAGCCCTCGTGGTCGTCGGTCCGTTGCCGAGCGACTTGCCGGTGCTGGGGCAATGACCGCAGCCCGCTCAACCGGCGCTGCAACGACTTTCTCCGGCGTGATCTGCAGCATCGACCGTCCGCTCACGTGGACGAAGCTCAACTCCCGCGCGGCCAGCAGGGCGTTGACCGCGTCCTTTACCTTCGACCGGGCGACGAAGTTTCCGAAGAATACTTCCAGGTCTACCTGCTCAATTGCGACTACACAGTCGAGATACTTTGACAGCAGCGCGGTAAGCGCCTCCTGCACCGATAATCCCACGCCTTCTTTGACTGCGTCCGGCGCCCAGCGGTAGAGCACGTCCCAGACCGAGCCCTCGCTGGCTTTGTAATCCACGCGCGTGATGCGCAGCTTCGACCACAACTCGCCCAGAGCGCCGTCGAGGGCCGGGAGAGATACGCTCCCGCCCAGCGCGTCCTGCAGCTTCTGCTTCGAGATAGGCCCGTCGCGCGTGATCAATTCGAAGGCATCGCAAGCCAGCGCGGAATATGAAGAGCGCGACCCCGCCTTCGGCGCCTGCTTCGGATTGCGTTCTCCCACGAGCGCATAAAAGTACGGAAACGCCGACGCGGCCACCAGAAACCCGTTGTTCTCGTCGAATAGATTGGCTTCGAACGCAGTGCGCTCGCGCAGCAGACGCACCATTAACTCGGTCGCCTCGGCCGCTCGCGGATCTTTGAAGGCATGCTGCCAGCCCGGCAAGCGGTCCTCAGATCCCACGAACGCGCCAATAAACGTCGGCACCAGCAGCGCCGGACGCTTGGGATACATCAGGCAGAAGCCGACATCTTCGAGGAAAGCGCGAGCCTGCTCGATCGTCCGGATGGGCTTGCTATCCAGTCGCCACTTCTCGCGCCGCAGTTGTTGAAGCTCCAGATCAGTCATAGGAACAAGCTGTCAGCTATCAGCCATCAGCTGTCAGTAACTGCCAGTTCGGTCTTGCTGAAAGCTGATGGCTGACAGCTGAGGGCTAGATTCTCTTAAACGCCTTCTGAATGTCCTTCACAGAATACCTTAGAACCACCGGTCTGCCGTGCGGGCAAGACATGGGGTGGTCGGTTTTGGCGAGTTCTGCGAGGAGCCATTCCATTTTGTTCTGCTCCAGCGGCATGTTGACTTTGATGGCGGCGTGGCAGGCGATGGAGGCGGCGATGCGAGCGCGAATCTTTTCCAGATTGAGCGACTGCTCTTCGCGCGAGAATTGATCGAGCAACTCGTGCAGCATGTGCTCGACTGCGGACGCCTCAACTCCGGCGGGAGCGACTTTTACTGCAACGCTACGGGCGCCGAAGGGCTCGGCTTCGAATCCGTTGTGCTGGAGTTCGTCGGAGATCTCGGTGAACACGGCTTGCTGCGCGGGAGACAACTCCAGCACGATCGGCATCAGCAGGCGCTGGCTTTCAACTTTTTGTGCGGCGCGCTGCTTCAGGACGCGTTCGAAGAGGACACGTTCGTGGGCGACATGCTGGTCGACGATCCACAGGCCGTCCTCGTTCACGGCGAGGATGAATGAGTTGCGGATCTGGCCCAGCGGCTTGAGCGTGCCGAGAGAAGAGAGCGTGGGCTCTTCTTCGCCGACGTCGAGGGCTGGAGCACAGCCATTGTCGGGAATTGCTTCGAGGCCGCGGGCGACGGGGATAGCGGCGTTTGCTTCGACGGCAATTCCGCCTTCGAACTGGAAGCGCTGGGAAATCGGTGGGAGCGCGGGGGGCTGCAGTGAGAATCCTGCCGGAGCGCTGGCTGCTGGATCATACGAGGCGGGCCACTCCGGTGGCACATCCGCGGCAGCGGCCACGACCGACGCGGGTTCCCAATCACGTGCGCCGGGCGTCATTGCCCCTGGGGTTAGCGAGGTGCTGGCGGTGGCGTGGGCGCGCATCTCGGTCACAAATTGTGGCACGGGACGCGCTTTCATCAGAGCGGCGCGCACCGAGTCGCGCACAAAGTCGTGCATCACGCTTTGCTGGCGGAAGCGGACTTCGGTTTTTGAGGGATGCACATTCACATCTACTTCGGCGGCCGGCAGTTCCAGAAACAACAGGACCACCGGATACACAGCCGGCGGAATGATATTTCGATAGGCCTCGGTGAGGGCGTGCTGTACGAGGCGGTCGCGGATGAGGCGTCCGTTGACGAAGACGAAAATTGAGTTGCGGTTCAGTTTTTGGATTTCGGGCTTGGAGACGAAGCCGTGGAGGTGCATTTCGCCGAAGGAAATCGGTTCTTGATCGGCAGTTTCTTCGCTGCCTGACGTTTCGTTTGCTGGGGCTGCCGCGGCAGATTCGATTGCCCTGCGCCAGGGAGGGGGCTGCGGCAGGCCAACGCGCTCCAGCGGCTGGCGAGATGCCAGTGGAATCAGCTGGTCCAGTGTCTCTTTGCCGAACACCTGGTAGACGCGCTCGCTGTATCCGGCAACCGGAGGGGCGACCAGCATGGCGTTCGTGGCGGAGTGCAGCTCGAAATGTTTTTCGGGATGCGCCAGCGCATAGTGCGTGACCAAGGACGCGATGTGCGACAACTCGGTCGACTCCGCCTTGAGGAATTTCTTGCGCGCGGGAACGTTGAAGAAAAGGTCGCGGACTGTGATCGAAGTGCCCAGCGGCAGGCCGGCTTCTTCGACGCGGGCAATTTTGCCGCCGTTGATTTCAACCACTGTACCTGCGGGTTCTTCCGCCGCGCGGGTCTCCAGGCGCAGGCGCGACACCGAGGCGATTGAGGGCAGGGCTTCCCCGCGAAATCCGAGCGTAGCCACGCTGAGCAGGTCTTCGGCGTTCTTGATTTTCGACGTGGCGTGGCGCTCGAAGGCCAGCATGGCGTCGTCGCGTACCATGCCGCAGCCGTTGTCGGTGATCTGGATCAGCTTCTTGCCGCCGGCCTCGACGCTGATCTTGATGCGCGTGGCCCCGGCGTCGAGTGAGTTCTCCAGCATCTCCTTTACGACGGACGCAGGGCGCTCGACCACCTCACCCGCCGCGATCTGGTTGGCAACGGTCTCGGAAAGAACGTGGATTTTACCCATGATTTGAGATCCCTCGCTGTGCTCGGGATTTCGGCTGCGGGCTCCCGCTTCGCTCACGCCCGCAAAACGCCTCAACCTCGCCGGCGGCGATCTGGTTGGCAACGGTTTCGGAGAGTACGTGGATGCGGCCCATGGGGCAGTGGATAGTGATTAGTGGCTAGTGGTCAGTTTCGCAGATGGGGTGGGAAAAGCAAAGGCGGCTGCGGCGCGACTGGAAGTCGGGGTCCTCCCGGTTTCGCTGTCCTCATGTTTTAGGTTTGGCTTTTTAAGAACAAGGTCAAAGGCAGCGGACAGGAGTGTCCGCTCCACATGAGTCAACTCCACGAGCCAACTCAAGGTTCCTCCACTGCACTCCCTTCGCTCGCTCTGGTCGGGATGACAGGGATTGTGCGTGCTCCGGGGCCGTCTCGATGACAATTGCTCGATGGCAATGGCCGAATGGTGCCAAGAGACTGCTTGGTGAAAAAAGCGCTCCCGATGAGGGGAGCGCCTTGCGAGCGTTGTCTGAGACCGTCGCCTAGTCCACAGTCAGTTGGAACGATAGAACCGGCGAAGCCGTAATCGAGGGCTGGCCGGAGGCTTCCCCGACGGCGTTGATGGTGACGGTAGTAGTACCCTTGGGAGTTCCCGGGTTCGAATTGCCGCTGCCGCTGCTGCCACTGCAGGAACTCAGCCACAGGGTCGAGAATCCTAGAACCACCATCAGCCCCAGCATGCGCATTCCGCGCAGAGAGCGCTCGCGGGAGCCGACCGTGAACATGATCCCAAACAGTCCGGGCAACAGAACGGCGTAGAAGATCCGGGTGCCACCATCGAACGGACGGCGCAGCTCGGCGGTGGGAGCAGTGGTCTTGATGGTGAATGAGATCGAGGTCGAACTCGACGGGCTGCCAGGAGAGAAAAGGCAGGTGGCCTCGCTCGGAAGGCCCGAGCAGCTATAGGACACCGGCAGAAGAGTTTGCGAGCTGGTTCCGCTCGTGACAACGAAACCGTCCGAGCTGGTAACCGTCAGATTCACCGCAGTAGTGGTCGCGCCTTGCGCTACCGTCAGCGTACTGCCTGCGGGAAGACTTGGAGTCAAAGAGAACTTTACGGCGGACGCGGCCCAGGCTTGCGCCAGGTTGAAGCCGTCGACCGATCCCAGGCCGGTGACCTGGTCGTAGCCGACGCCGGCGTTGAAACCGATAGTGGTAGTACCGGTGGGACAATTCGGGCTTGGGCTAGTGCAGGGCACGATGTTGCTTCCGGTGGTCACATCGTGGAAGGCCTTGGAGGTGGCGTTGTTCGGATAAAGTGAATACAACGTCGGGTTGATGGGCGCCAATCCGGTCGGAGGAGTGTTGCCGAGGTATTGGTTGACTAGCGCCATGATGGCCGTGAAGGTTGGAGCGGCTGCCGAGGTGCCTCCGACGATGGTAAAACTCCCGCCCGCGCCGGTGCGGAAGCCGGAGGTGCAGGTGGAGACGGTACCACCGCTCCCGTCGTCTTCGGAGCAGAACAGGTAACCGTCATGATCGGCAGACGCATCGATCGAGATATCGGGTACGTAGCGCGTAGTGCCCGCTGGAACGCCGGTGACGTTCTGCCACGATGGCTTCGCGAAACCGCCAGCGCCCGGCCCCACGCTCGCACCGCCACCCGAGGCTGCGAGGCCGCCCGGTGGGGTAGCGCTGAGGTTCTCCGAGGTGTCGTTCCAAGCCTCCTCCGGAATGTATTCAAGCGCCGAGGAAACGAGGTCAGAGCTAGCGCCGGCCGGGGCCCAATAAGGTGAATCTCCGCCGGGAGGGTTTGGTGTGATGTTATTGGGACTGTCCATGTAGAACCGGTTTCCGCCTGCTCCGGTCGTTTCAGGGATGGAGGCGGGAACATCGACGGCAAGGCCCTGAGTGGCGGATGTGCTGTTGCTGGGGTCACAATCGGCGGCGCCCGAGTCACCCGAGGCCGAGACGAGGGTCACGCCGAGGGTTTGCCCGGTTTGTACCCAGCCTTGGATTGTCGCCGCAAAACCGGGGTCCTGCGCCTGTATCCCCTGTTCGCAAAAGCCATAGCTGGTGCTGACAAAGGGTGCAAGCGGAGAGCCCGCTACGCCCGTCGTGGTTCCCGTCAGGGCATCCTCAAGAGCATTCCAGATGTTGTTGATCCGGGTCGAACAGGTGCGGCCTGAGTCCACACCGGCGTAGACGAAATAGATCTGCGCAGCCTTGGCGACGCCGCCGGACCACTCCAGGTCCAAGTCAGACTCGCCCTCGTCTCCTGAGCATCGGGTAGAGGTACCCCCCACCACCTGCAGATTTACGGTGCTCGGCAAAAGGCCGGCCGCGCTGCGGAAGTTATTGAGGTCAGTCGTGCTGACGCTGCTTTGTCCAACGATCGCAATCTTCTGATTCGAACCAGTAAAGTTGGCGTTGTACAGGGCGGTCAAATCGTAGATGGTCGCGAAATCGGCCGGAGACAGGTAGTGGTTGCCGCTGATATAGGAAGTCAGATTGGGCTTGACCTTGAGTCTGGGCTTGGGAGGGAAATCATGCAGATGCCCGACATGCTGGACGGCTCCCGCCAGCGCGGCCGGGAGGGACGGGTTCATCGCGCTGGCCAAGTGAACCTCGCCGTCGACGAGGTAATGGTGCATCTCAAGCGCGAACGCCGATTCGATCTGGGCCACCGTTCCATCAAATGAAATCTTGTTGCGGGTGGGCGATACCTTGATATTGGTAAAACCTTGAGCTTCAATCCAGGCGACGATCTTATCGACGTCGTTCTGGCTCATGCCGAAGCGCCGGGCGTATTGCGGGATCTTCAGATACTTGTGGTAGTTCGGCGACGAACGATCGGCGAGTTGCGCCAGGAACTGATCCAGGTCCTTCTGCTGAGCGGGCGACAAGCGAAAATCCAGCGAGATTCCTTCGATCAGCCGGCCGCCGTCGGCGCGGCCGAGGTCAGACCCAGGTCGCGACGGTCCCTGCATGTTGCCGAAAAGCGGCACCATCCGGTTGGAATCGATGGGGCCGGAGATGCGGTCCGGCGCTTGGGCATAAGCGAGGGTGGGTAAAAGGCTGGCAATCAAAATTGTGGACACCAGGGCGGGCAACAACAACTTCACCATGCGCATGAAAGCTCCGGGGCAGATCGGATACTTGCCGTTTATAACCTTATAGCGGCTTATCCCTGTTCGATCAAGATTGCTATCGGGAAGGTTGTACGGATGACCGAAAGTTAACAACATTCGAGGTTCAAACGGCAGGAATTCGACTGTTTAGAGCCTAATGCCCGATGGGAACCGGCGAACTCAGGGTGGAAGCGGTACGAAATCCTAAAAAACACGGAATCTGGGCATGCTGCCGTATACTGCCCCTGCGAATCTCCCTGCGCATGTCTCCGCCAGAAGCCGCCAAATCCCGCCTCGCTTACATTGACTGGATGCGCGGGCTGGCTTGCCTGCTGATGTTCCAGACTCACTGCTACGATTCCTGGTTGAGCCCGCAGGCGCGTCAGAGCCGGTTTTTCATGTACTCGCAGTTGGGCGGGACGTTTCCAGCTCCGCTGTTTCTGTTTTTGGCGGGGATTTCGTTCGCGCTGGTCACGGAAAAGCTTTGGCAGAAGAATCTTCCGGTGGGGCAGATTGGACGGACGACCATCCTGCGGGGCGCGGAGATTTTCTGTTACGGACTTCTCTTTCGCCTGCAGGAATATGTTGTGTCGTGGGGATGGGCGCCGAAGAGCGATCTGCTGCGGGTGGACGTGCTCAACACGATTGGGCTCTCGATGATGCTGCTGGGCGTGGTTTGCTGGATCGTGCTGGCGTTTTCCTCGCGCGCCGGGCTGCGCGCGGCGGGGGAGTCCCTTCGACTTGGCTCAGGGCAGGCTCGGGCGGCTGTCCCCACATCTGCTCCGCAGGGCGCCGGCGTTTTGCCGATCAACCGCACTGCGTTGGTGCTGGCTGCGGCGGGGACCGCGTTGCTGATTTCCCTGCTGAGTCCGCCGCTCTGGACGACGTGGCGGCCGACGTGGCTGCCGTGGCCGATTGAGTCCTATGTCGACGGCGTGCACAATCTGGGAGTGTCGCAGGCTGGCCTGTTCCCGGTGTTTCCGTGGACGGCGTTTGCATTCGCCGGGCTGGCCGTAGGATTCATCCTGCAGAGCCAATGGGCGCGTGCGCTGGAGTCGAGAGCGTTCTTTGCAATGGGCCTGGCGGGGGGCCTGCTGATTGAGTTCGCGCGGTGGCTCGACCGGCAGCCGCGACAGTTCTATGCCGTACAAGATTACTGGCACACCAGCCCGAGTTTCTTTCTGATCCGCGTAGGAATGCTGCTGGTGATTATGGCGGCTAGCTATGGGTGGTGCCGCTGGGGCTTGGGAAGATTTGGCGCGGGGCTGTGGGGATTCAGCCCGCTCATTCTGCTCGGCCAGGCGTCGCTGCTGGTCTACTGGGTGCACATTGAATTCGTGTACGGGCGGGTGTCGATCTTGCCCAAGCACAGGATGGGGATCGGCGGGGCATCCGCGGGGCTGCTGGTGATTTCACTGGCGATGCTGGCCCTGGCCTACATCCGTACGAAGACGAAAGGCCGCGGAGTGGAGTTGATGCCGTGGCTGCATCGAGCGCCAGCGCGGGCTTGAATGCCGGTAGGTCTTTCTTCTCGCCGGAAGGCTTGCTGCGCGGAATCGACTTCCCGGCTAGCCATGGCCGCGTGAATCAGCGAAAGGGTTGATAGGGTCAGCGATCGTCAGAGACTCGTCACCATCGTAACTTCGCGAGGCTACACAAACACTGCCATACTCATGCTGTCTCCTTGGGTAGAGGTCGAACTATGAAGAAGGTATGCCTAAGCGTCGTCTTTTTTCTCCTGCTCGCGGTTGTTCTCGCGGGTGCCACAGATGCTGGCAATCTGGTCGTGAGGACTGTTAACGACAATCTCGTCATCATCCATCCCGACGGTACCCAGGAACAGATCTCCAGCGAAGCCAGCAGTGCAGTCATTTCGCCGGATCATCGAGCAATCGCATTTACGGTCGTCCATATGCAACAAGTGCCGGCGCCAGAATCCTGGAGGGTCGACGCGAAACTACTTGTAATGACTCTCAGCACGCGCGTCATAACCGAACTCGCGCATCCGCCCGCCGGGCCCGCCGGCACCGGCTTTGATCAGGTCGCATGGACTCCGGACGGAAGCGCCGTCGCCTATGAATCCACTGCTCGCGGCAATGGCGGGATGGAGAATGACCTTTTCCTGGCTCCTTTTCCACCAGAACGCGGACCAGTACGCAACCTCGGACACTGGTATCAGGGATTCAGCTTTTCACCGGACGGAAAACACATTGTTCACGCGATCAATTCACCTTTCGCACTTGAGGTCCTGGATGTTGCAACCGGGACACGAACGCTCCTGCACAAAGCCAGCAATGTTGTCTGGGATGCAAAGTTCTCTCCAGATGGCAAGTTCATCGCATACCGGAAAACCGTCGGCGCAGCCAGACCTGTTCAGGGTAGCGACGATGATGAACCCGACTGTGGTAGTCCAAACACAGAACTTCGCCTCTATTCGCTCATCGATGGTTCCGACGCCGCTGTGAGCATTCCTAAAGCACCACCCAGTGTCTACAACTTTTCGTGGTCACCCGACAGCCGACGACTCGCGATCGAGTTGGGCACAGAGGACTGTGAATCCACGAGTGGTGATGCTGCTGTGTTTGTCACGAGCGTCGATCAGAAAGAACAGAGGCAGATTTCGACCTCGAGCCCGTCCGTGCAACCAGCATTCTCACCGGACGGGTCTGCGATCGCATTCGTGGATTTTTCCCAGCCTCCTGCGCGACTGTTTCGCTACGATCTGGCCAGCGAAACCCGGAGCGTCATCCGACGAGCGAGTTCACAGGAGAATGACTATTCGTTGCTGGAGTGGAAGTAGGGACAGAAATCCCGTTTTACGAGGATTTACGGGTTCTCGCGTCCGTCACTGTTGCAAAAGCCCATTTCACTCGTTCGGGGTCAATGTGTAATCGCGAACAGTTATCCTCTTTCCGCAATCCAACGAGATGGAGACTAGTGGGAGGAAACCGGGGAAGACCAGTGAGCGTCGCGGAACTGCCAGCGTCCCTCGCGATGTTCTGCAAGTCCGGTGAAGTATCCCGTTTCGCTAACGCTGTGCCCGGCGGTGTCGACTTGTATTTCGCGCCACGAGACCGCGACTACGGCGAACTCGTCGCTGAGCGGATCGACGCGCAGATCATCTCCCCAATTCAATTCAATGTGACGGATGGTTTGGGCAAACATGCGAGTACCTTCCTGTGCCGCTGCAGGATTCGGGAAGGCCATCTGGCCGTTGACGGCCATAAAGAATGCGGGACTTGCATCGAAATACTTGAGCCAAGCCGTGGGGCCATCCTGGGTGACGGAACGGGAGACGGTTTGCATGAACGCGCGCACGGCTTGGTCGACCGCGGGAGCTCCGTCCGGGGTCACGGGGTGGGAAGGGTTCGCGCCAGCCGCACAGAGAACGCAGCCTGCCAACGTGAGCGCGAGCAGCAGAGAACGGATTCGCAACTTGCGCGAAGGGAACGGAGCAGGAAGAACGCGAGTCGAAGACGACATAGAAACCTCCATCTACCACCGAGTCGGAATAATGAGTCCAACCGTACAACAAAGGGAATCTAGTGCGCCAATTCTCGAAATATCGCCATAGCACTCACTGACCAGCCGCAAACTCCACCACTTCGCGCTCGGCCCAGCGGCCGTCGTCCGTTGCATCGCCGTTGGGTTTGGCGAGGAAGGCGCAGTGGCCGCCGTCCTCGGTCTCGATGTAGGTGATGTTTGGATTCGCCGCGATGCGGCGCAGGGTCTCCGGCAGCATACGGATGAAGGGATCATTCGCCGCATGAATGATTAAGGCGGGTACCACGATGCGGTCGACCACGTTGGCTGCCGCGGCGCGCGCGTAGTAGTCGTCGGCTCCGGTGAATCCGCAGTAGTACGCCGTGATGCGGTCATCGAACAAGCGCAGGCTGGTAATGCCGCGCAGCCGCGACACGTCGAACTTTCCGGGAAACAATCGCGCTTTGCGCCGTAACCGGTGGAATAACTGCATCAGGAAGTAATACTCATAAATCCGGTTGGCGGGTTCATGGAGCGCGTCGGCCGAGGCGGCCAGGTCCATCGCCGGACACACTGCGGCCACGGCACGAAACTGTGGCGGGCACTGGCTTCCCCACTCTCCCGCCAGCTTCAGCACGAGGTTGCCGCCCATGGAAAATCCGATGAGCGCGAACCGTGAGACGCCATCGTTTTCGAGCACGCTGCGGACGACCGCGGCCACATCGCCCGACAGGCTCGAGTTATAAAGGGTGGGCGCAAAATGATCCATGCCGCCGCAGTTGCGCTGGTTCATGAGCACGACGTTCATTCCCGCCGCCAGGCCGTTGCGCGCGACGCCCTGCATATACTGCGAATCGGACGAACCTTCGAGCCCGTGGACAACGATCAGGGTCAGGGGATTGGTGCGGCCTTCGTTCTGAGGCCCTTTCTCGGCACCTTGCCAATAGCACCAGCAGCGCACCTTGATGCCGGGCGCGACTTCGACCAGCCGTTCCTCCGCAGGAGGCAAATGGACCTTGCGCGGCAGCAGAAAGCTCGCAATCGTCTGGATGTGGCCGCCACCTAGCCAGCGGCGCGCGCGGAACGGCGCACGCAACGTCCAGCGGTTCGGCGCAGGCGTCGTCAGCGGCGCTGCGTCCGAGCCTGAGACCGGACCCGGAATTTGCGAAGTCCCCACAAATTGATTCTAATGGTATCTGGAGTCGCCCATGCCCATCTTCGAGTACATCTGCAAAGAATGCCATCACCAATTCGAGGCCCTGGTCTACGGAAAAGAGAAGGCCGAGTGCCCGAAGTGCCACGCCACCAAGCTGGAACCACAGCTTTCGGTCTTCGCGGTGTCAGCAAAGAGCTCGTCGGCGTCGCCGACCGGCGCTTGCGGATCCTGCGGCGATCCTCGCGGGCCCGGCGCCTGCTCGCTCGGCGACATGAACTAGGGAAGCTCCGATTAAGCATCGTTAGAGAAAACACAAGGTCCCTCGACTGCGCAGAATTGCTGAAAAACCGCAATTCTGCTCCGCTCGGGATGACAGAACGGAAGTTAATCAGAGATTCCCCAGGCACCGGCGACGAAACCGACGGCGGCTTTGCTTTCTTGGTACGCCCGTGGGATTTCGCGTTGCCGGGGCGGGCGTCTTGCGCCTATTCTTGTTCGCATCGCCTGACCGGGTGAATCTCGATCGGGCAGCGGCCTCGCTGTTCAAACTCCCTTATGAATCGTCGTTTCAGAAATTTCTTCGCATTGCTATGGTCGCGCCCTGACCCGGTGCTGGCGCAAGCTGCAGTGGCCGGTGAATTGTTGGTGGCGAAGGTCAGATTGGGCCTGGCGACGCTGCTGCTGCTCATACCTCTGCTTGACTCTCTGTTCTTTCCGGTCGAGCCCAAAGAGGCGATTGTCGGCATAAGCCTGACTGGGGCGACATTTCTGGTTGCCCTTGTCGTCTATTTCGTGATCTCCCACGAGTACAACCCTTCGTGGTTCAGCTTTGCCAGCACCAGTTTTGACGTAACCCTGGTGAGCAGCGCGCTGGCACTTTTTCTGTTCATGAATGAGCCGCACACCGCCGTAAACAGCAAGGTTGTTTTTGAGGGATATTTTCTGGTCATCGGGGCGACCAGTCTGCGTTACGACAAGCGGGTTTGCATCAGCACTGGTTTGCTGGCGTTTGGGCAATATTTCGCGATCGTCTATTTTGCGGCCACCCACTGGGATCTCAATAGCCCGAAGTTTGCACCGTTTCCGTACGGCATGTTCGGTTGGTCGAATCAGGTCGCGCGACTGATCATAATGCTCACCGCGTCGGCGCTCAGTCTGGCGCTGGTGTCCCGCAGCCAGAAACTGCTGCAGCTGGCGACCCGGGATCCGCTGACGGGGCTATTCAGCCGGGGCTACGTGGACGATCGCTTCGCCGTCGAGCTCAGCCGCGCCCGCCGCTATGGCACGGTGCTAACCATTGCCGTGATTGACGCGGATCGCTTCAAGTCGCTGAACGATACGCACGGTCACCAGGCGGGGGATCTTGCCCTGCGGAGAATCGGCGAGCTCCTCAGTGACTCCTTCCGTCAGAGTGACACCGCGGGACGTTACGGCGGCGAAGAATTCGTGGTAATCCTGCCCGAGACCGATATCGCGGCTGCTCAGCAGAAACTGGAATGCTTGCGCGAGTCGGTGGCCAACGCTCCGATTGCATTGGCCGCACGCGGTGAGCAGGTTCAGGTGACCATTAGCGCAGGCCTGGCCAGTTTCCCGCAGGATGGGGAAGATGCCGCAGAATTATTTGCGCTGGCCGACGACCGAATGTTTCAAGCCAAGCGCGAAGGACGGAACCGGGTCGTCGCCGGGGGTGAAGTGTCTCTGTCGGCGGCGGAATCTCGATGAGCGTTGGCGCGGATCATTCCAGGCGTGTGGCGAAGGGGCATCGCTTGCCGTGATGTCCCGACTGATCGTGCTCCCTCAGGAGGCCAATGGCAAACCGCTCGGCCCGAGCAGCTGCGTCCTTTTCCTCGGGCGTAAGGGTACGACTGGTTGCAAGTCTGCGAATGTCCGACAGGTGTTGCTCGAGTTCATCCTTGGTCTGGCATTCCATGTATTTCTCCGATCGCGGTATGTACCACTTTACTAGGCCGGATGGCTGTTGAGAAATCTCCGCTGCACCATTTGGGCGACTCCATGCTCTGATCGATCGGTCTGCCCAAGCGGCGGACACCGGCCCACATCAGTTGCGGGGAAGAAGCTGCCCAAAATCCCTTTCCCGTCAGCTTTGCAAGGATCTGAATCTAGGAAGTTGCAGGTTGGTTGTGTCGGCTGATGGAGTCGGAGACGACCCAACTGGCGCCGGCCAAAGCGATGCAGATCGCGTTGCCGGACCAATTGAAGTGATTGCTCCCGGCGTACAGATTCGGAATCCAGACCAGCAACTCGAAGATCACGATCTCCGCGGTGAGGAGGCGCGCGGCCAGTGGAGCCTTGATACCGGTGAGGATGGCTACGGCGGCCCCGAAAAAGCCCAGGGTGGTGGCATAGGCCCAGAACATCCTGGTCGGCGGCAGCCAACCCGGGATCCAGTTCAATAGGCCGGGCATATCAACGATGTGGACGATGCCGAAGGAAATCGGGCAAATACCGAAGAGGAGTACGAAGAAGGCCCGGTGGCGCGCAAAGAATGAACCAGCAGGCGAGAAGATCGCGCACAGGACCAGACCGGCGGCGACCAGGGCGAGCTCTTCAAAGACATTGCCGATGGGGTCGTAATTGCCGAGATTCACAAAGGCCTTGGGCACCCAGATGAGCGTGAAAACGGAGTAGACAATCGTCAGGGTTAGAGCGCCGGCACGCGCGGTCCGGGGCACGAGGAGCGCAATTCCCCCGGCGAGCTCAATGACCGCGGTGAGATACGCGAGCGGTACGCGCAAAGGGATGTTGGGGCCGACGTTCTGCCAGGAGGTGGCGAAGTCGCCGGAGACCAGGCCCAGGAGGCCGAGAAAGATGCCGGCTCCGCCGTAGACGTAAAGCCCGAGATTTGATGTGATACTGGGTTGTTTTTCCATTGAGCGCCGGGTTTTTTAGTATCTCTCGGCGAGGTACGGTGGGCAATAGCCACTTAGCGTGATTTGAGGCGGACCAGTGCCGATGGTTTGGATCTCAGGTTTCCATAGTTGAAATGCAGCTCATGAGCGAGCCAGCATTTGCAGTCCAAGGTAACGTAGACGGCTGTGAAACGGCGCACTAGCCTTGAATGGGAAACAATCGCGGTCGCGGCCCCGTGCATGATGCACATTCTCTTTTATTTCGGAATACTCTATTCGGCTTGTCTAGCGCAGTGGATGGTTTTGAAACGAATGACCAGAGAGGTCAACCAATGCCTCCCAGGCAGCGAACAATTTCCCACCTCGGTGTGGGCATTTTCGCCGCGGACGGCTCGCGCGCCGATTAACCAGATCAGAATTTGGCGACTGCATCGGCAGTTCTTCCGCGAGAGCTACCTTCCATGGTTATACTTAGCCACTTGGGTCTTGATGATTTTATTCTTCCTACTCTGCCTGCAGTTTGACCGCTCCCATGCCATCGCCCACCCAGGCGTAGTTGTTGGGTGACAATCCCGATTACGCGAATTCACCCCGGCGAAGGGGTTCTGAGCATGGAGGCCTGTTTTCAACAGTTATCATGTGACGGCTATGTTGGAAGATGTTAAAAGAATCGAAATCGCGAGGGCGCGGGATCTCGCCGCACAGGGCGTGTGGAGTGTCGACATGTGGCAGCGGTCTTGCTGCCTGTTAGCCGCAAAGCCGCTCAGAGCCTGCCCACAGTTGAGCCAGATCTCTGAGGTTGCGTTTGTATGTACGCGTTGCGAAGTATTCCTTCCCACCTTTTAGACGCAGCCTGTACTCCCCCGTCGGCAACGGTTGGATCTCTTCCACGGCCGAAATATTCACGACGACCGAACGGTGGATGCGAATAAAACCGTAGGGTTTGAGCTTCTCCGCGATGGACGAGAGGGACTCGTGCACCAAATAGGAATTGGTTCGCGGTCGCAACGAAACGTAATTACCTTCGGCCTGCACTGCCAAGATGTCGGCTAAATCCAAGAGCAGGACGCTACCCTTTGCCTTGAACGCGATTCGTGGCGCCTGTCGTTTTGCTATACCCTCCAATTGCCGCAAGATTCGGATGAGGTTTGCAGCATCAACTCGGGTGACAGGAAACAATGATGTATCTGCAGGTTCGCAGAACTCTTGCGCTGTCGATTCAAGAGTGTAATCCAGTCTGCTCTTGGTAGAGAAAATCGTGGCTCCCCGCAGTGGGCTAGCCGAAACGTCCGCATTAGCGTGAGCAACTTGTGGCACAAACATCTCATGTGCAATGATCTTCTCATCCCGAATTTCGCGTGCCATCATGATGGAACCCCTTGCTGTCACGTCTCGACTTCCCGCTACCTGAACTCAGATTGACGACTGCATGTTCTCATCGAAATGTTCCGGCACAACCGGAGCAGCGGGATCAGCCGCCCGCAGGTTACTTCTGCCCAGTGCTCACTGCTGACGGAAAACTGGATTGCTCGCCGAAATAACACTCAATGGATTGCAGTTGTCCGTTCTTGATTTGGAGATACTCCACGTTCCGGAACGATTTACCGTCTTTGGTGTGGCAAAGATACTTCACAAAAGCATCCTCCGCGCCAGTGATGACTCGCTCCAGATCAAAATGTCCAATGAAATCGATCTGGGTTTCCCAGCATCGCGTTTTGAAAGTGCTCTTGCTGATGTGATCGTCGCCGGCGGCGCTGGAAAAGGTGAAGTTATCGGCGAGCAGGCTATCCACTGGGCCCCAGTCTTTCTTCTCCCAGGCCGCGTACCACTTCCGGACTACCTCATCGTTCCTTAAGTTCTGCTCTGCCCCTACGCTGGCGCTTGCCGGCCCCGGCAGGCTCACGGCGCCAACCAGCGCGCAGGCTCCGGTTGCGAGCAGATTCCTGCGCGACACTGCGGTCCTCGTCGCTGTCATTTGTTTCGTTCTCCTTTTCATGATGTGGGTTGAAACGCTTTTTAGCTCGATAAACCGCGAGAAATGCCGACTGTTCAGCCATACGAACCGGTTGGTATGTTAAGTGCCAAACTACCCTCCGTAGAGTCGATGCGGTCAGCCCCGCTTGTAGTTGTCCGCCGGCCGAAGAGACCTCAGCCAGCCCACGATATTTCTGATTCCCACGTTCCACACCTTCTCATCCTGAGCATTCTTTGCCAACACTTCGTAGCCTTCGACCATCGCGATTAGAAAGCTCGCAGCCTCTTCCGGAACCAGGTCGCGGCGCACTGTTCCCAGGGACTGCCCCCTCCGCAAAACCAGGGCAATGGCCTCATGCCAGGCATGGAAGATTCTCTCCAATCGCTTGCGGAATTGTTCGTCGAGCTGAGACATCTCCTGCGCCAAATTGACCAAGGGACAACCGCTCTTTACATCTCTTGGCCGATGAGGTATCGCCCGCACAACGCCGATCAAAGTATCGACGGCGTCCTTGTCCTTGCTCCGTTGCAGAGGAAGCATCCACCTGTCACGGGTGAGTTTTGCGACGACCTCTTCGATAATGGCATACCCCAGAGCCTCCTTGCTTTCGAAATGGTAGTAGAGCGCTCCCTTGGTGACATTGGTGGCGGCCAGAATTGTATCGACCCCGGCACTCTGGAAGCCGTATCTGTAAACCTCCCGAAAGGCCGCTTGCAGCAAGTGTTCCCGCGTGCGCTCAGGATTACGCGGCCTTGGCGCTCTACGTTTTGGGTTCTTGCGTGCCACCAACATACCAACCAGTATGGATGTTAAACCATTCGAAAGTCAATCGAATTGATTGGACTGGCTCCGGGTTCCCGGCGTCTCGAATTTCATAACCTCCCGCCAGTGTGTATGAGAAGTTGGAGAAACAGTCGCTCTCACCGTCTTGGGATCGTCACAGTATCTTGTCAGCCCGCCACTCTGCTGTGAAGTCCGAAATGTCTGTGCTGTTGTGTCACGTAATTGTTCTTCCGGTGGAACGCCACATGCTCCCATCATTTCGGCACGGTAACTTTCATCGGAGGAAAAGAGGAAATATGAGCGCACTAAGGCAGTTCCGCAATTTCTGGATGCTGTGGGTTACGGCGATGGTTCTGGCTTGCTTCAGCAATGCGGTCGCGCAAGCGCGCTACAAAGTTCAGGATTTGGGCGTTCAGCCCCCTGACAACCTGGGCATGGCCATGGGTCTCAATAATTACGGCTGGACGCTGACTATGGATCAACTCCTGAATCATTCCGCCATTTCCACCCTCTTCCCTGCCGTGCAAGGCACGGTGAGGATCAGCATCCGCGATCTCAACCTCCCACTCGGCACGCTCGGAGGAAAGAACAGTTCCATCAACTGGAACGGAATTAACGACAGCGGGGAATCTGTCGGTATGTCGGAAACATCCGTTCCCGATCCCAATGGCGAAGACCTCTGCGGTTTTGGCACACACGCTACATGTCTTCCCTTTCTTTGGCAAAACGGCGTCATACAGGCTCTCCCGACGCTGGGCGGAAATAACGGGCAGGCCAGCGCCATCAATAACCGCGGACAAGTCGTAGGATATGCAGAAAATGGTATTGTGGACTCCACCTGCCCGGCCGGCGTCACTAACAATCGGGTTGACCTGCCGGTGTTGTGGGACAAAGGGACAGCTCAACCTCTTTCTACGATCGGCGGCGATCCAGACGGGGTCGCATTCGGCATCAACAATCGCGGCCAAGCCGTAGGCTACTCGGGAACCTGCACCGCAGCGAATTTCGCCGTAGTGTGGGAAAACGGCGCGGCCACCCCGCTTGCGGACCTCGGAACTCCGGGCGCCATAGCCTTCGCCATTAACGGTCACAACCAGATCGTTGGGCAAGCCGTCAACTCTGAGGGCACGGCCCTGGCCGCTATTTGGGAGAACAATACAGTGAGAAGCCTTGGCGTCCTTCTCCCGGGAGATGGTGCGGCTTTTGCCACCAGCATCAACAACCGGGGTCAGGTGGTGGGAAGCTCCTTCGACACCAGCGCCAACTGGTCCCACGGCCTCATCTGGGAGAACGGAAGAATGTTCGACCTCAACCAGCTATTTCCCGCTAGTTCCAACCTCTACGTAATCTCGGCTAGCAACATCAATGAGGGCGGACAAATCGCGGGTATGGCGGTGTATATGGCCGGGCCGAACGCGGGAACGATCGTCCACTCCTTTCTGGCAACCCCGGTACACGAGGACCAAGGCAAGACGGTTGCAGACGTCGTAGGCACGCATCCGAAAATCACTTTGCCCACGGCGAAGGTTGGCAGGCAGCTTTCGCCGAGATCCGCACACTGCTCAATCCACGATAAAGGCAGTTTCTGAGCTTCCGCACCATGCACTCCGGCCATGCGGCGCGAAGGCACATGGCCGGATCATGTGCGGGTCAATATGGGTCTCGCCAATGTCCACGTGACCCAGATTGTTTACGGCAAGAGCTGGTGGGAAGAGCTCCCCAAGGGGCTCACCGACACATACCATGGCTCGCGTTCGCCATTGCGTTGAGTGTCCAAAATGCTTGACTCGATATTTGCCTGGCTTCAGCCCGTACCGTAACGGGTCATGCTTGATACCTCTGGCTGAAGGATTCGCAGATGAATGGACGCTGTACTGTGCCTGCGGGAGGCCGCCCATTTCCAGTCGATGGACTTGGAGCGACCTGAAGCGATATGCGGTTTCGAATCAGGCATACGATCGCGGCTATGGTCCACCCGAGGACATTGTGCCTGTAGTTGATCGGCAAACCGAAAGTGATGCGAGATGCCGGTAGGCGATCTTCTCAATTGGCGTAAAATCCCATTACACTCATCATGCCCGAAACAGGGTGCTCCCTGTTCAGACTGGGGACTTTCAGAGCCTTTAGGATTGCCATGAGTTCCGCCTCGCCATAGCATTGTGGCCACAGCTATACTTGGAAACCATCAGAGTGAACGCCAATGATCTGGAGCAAGTCGTTGAGAGCACATCGGCTCCACTCGGCAGTGGCCGTCGCCTTACTGGCTATTTCCATGTCTATCGCGGGCTGCCGCAAAGAAAAACCTGCTGAGTCTGGAGTGCCCCTGGCGGCATCGCCCGCAGCACTCCCTGCAGCGCCTTCTTCGCCACCCTCCGGTGTGTTCGTGCACAAGGACATGGCACCTTCCTCGAACGGGCACGACGTTGAGTTCTATTCGATTTTACGTTTTGGAAAGGATGGGCAGGTCTGCAGCGTGAATGTTTCCGCTGAACTGGATGATGAGGCCCTGTCGCGATACGGCAAGTCATGTGATGCGCGCGAGAAGAACCGTGAATACGGAAATTACACGTTTGTAAACGGGACGATCACGTTCAGCCTCGGAGAAAGCGATTATTCCGGAGTGTTTGACAAAGACAGGCTGATCTTGAGCACCGTCTATCGGCCCACTCAAAAGACGAGCACAGATGAATACCGTCACCATGACGTGGGCTACGATAATCAGGAACAGCAAAACATTCCATCGGGACCGAAGTAATCCTTAATCGATCCTGGAACAACCAAGCCAATCACTCATACGTTGTCATTGTACTTTTCTGGATGGCGAAGGTGGGCGACGAGGCTGAGCAAAGATATTCTGTCTCAGAATGGTCATCAACGCGTCGAGCGAAAGGATCATGTCGAGTCGGGCGAAGGCGGTTATACCAGCGGACCTGTGGTCCATTGGTTCAAGGTACGATCCGTTCATTTCTCTGGTGCCGCTTCGTTGACACTCATCCAACCGCGAATTAGAGTGGCGAGGGTTCTCACTCGAAAAATCAAAACATCTGCAGGAGGCGGGCATGCGGTCGAAGCTATTCTGGGCGGGGGCGTTGGTGTGCCTGGGCTCGGCTTTCGCACTGGGGCAGGACCCGGTTAAGGTTGAACCGAAGCACTACACGAGAAATTTTGAGAATGATCGTGTGGATGTAGTGTCGGTTCACTACGGGCCGCACGAGAAATCGGTGCTGCATGATCATCCTGGCGGAGTTGTGGTGAGCCTGACCGAGGCGCATCTGCGCTTCACCGACGAGAACGGGAAGGTGCGCGAAGTGTTCTCCAAGGCCGGCGAAGCGCGCTGGTATCCGCCCTTCAAGCACAAGGTGGAGAATCTGGGTGATACGACCTATGATGCGGTCTACATTGGGGTCAAAGGTAAATTGGCCGCGTCGAACGGTTCTGCGGATCCGACGACGGCGACCGATGAAGAGGTAAAGAAGATCGTTGCGGAATACCTTGCGGCGGGAAAGCCATGAGTGTGCGGTAGTCGCGTGGCGTGATCTTTCTCACCTTACAACTACTCTTATCAACGGGCGATAGATTGAGCCTCGTTTGAGTCTGCCGGCGCTGGCCGGGGCACACGTCGAGCCTTGCTCGACCGGACAGCCGGGGGCGGCTGTCCCTACATAAGTCCGGACATGGGTCCGGCAACCGGATCATCTTCTTGTAAGATAATCTTTTGGGGGTTTATGGCGGAAGAGCCGACGGTCTCGGCTGAGGTCGAATTGCTCGCACGCGTGTATGCGGCGTTCAACCGTCGTGACATTGAGACGGTGCTGGGCGCGATGCATGCCGACGTCGACTGGCCCAACGGGATGGAGGGCGGCCGTGTGCTGGGGACTGCCACAGTACGGGATTACTGGAGACGTCAGTTCGAAGTGCTTGATCCGAAGGTTGAGCCGAAGAACTTTACGCGGGAAGCCGACGGGCGGATTGCGGTGGCTGTGCACCAGGTAGTTCACGACATGGGTGGAAGCCTGATCGTGGATCAGATGGTGCGGCACGTGTACGAAATTCGAGACGGGCTGATTCAGAATATGGAGATTCGGGTCACGGCTCAAGTGTGAAAGGCGTTTACGACGAAGGACACGAAGGAAATTTAGTACAAATTCGATTGGTTCCTGGATTTCGCAAGTGAATTTATTTTTGAGGGGAGTTATGGCGCACACTGTTTTTTGCGTGAAGTTGCAGAGAGATATGCCGGGGCTGGACGAGCCTCCATTCGACAACGACCTGGGGCAGAAGGTGTACGAGAATGTGTCGCAGGAAGCGTGGCGGATGTGGGTGGAGCACTGCAAGATGCTGCTGAACGAGTACCGGCTGAATCCGGCACGGCGCGAAGATCAGGAAGTCATCGTGAAGCAGATGGAGCAGTTTTTCTTCGGGGAAGGGTCGGCTAAGCCGAAGGAGTACGTGCCTCCGACGCAATAGGCGTTCGCAGGGGCTAAAGCCAAAATTGGTTTGCCGCTTTACGCGGCGCTGAAGCGCCGCTCTTCCACGGAACTTTCACGGCGCCACAGGCGCGCTCTTCCACCGGTTTAGACGCCGCGCTTTTACAGGCTAAGACACCGCCCTGCCACCGGCTAAGACGCCGCGCTCCTACGGCATTGGTGAGTTCAATTCCAGGCTCGTCTGGGTTCGGTTTCTTTCAGGAATGGGGCGGCGCCTGAGAGCAGGGCGAGTGCGGGGGCCGCGACCCACACGAACATTGATGACGCCAAGAAGGTAGGAAGAGGCGAAATCGCGGCGTTTCCCGAAAACATCGAGGTGAAGGGGATCAACGCAACGTAGGTTCCGACGAAGATGATTGCGGGCAACCCGCCGGCGACGATGCGTGAGGTGCGGGTTCCACCAGCGCGATGAGAGAACCGCGCTCCTACCGCTCCGAACAAGACTTGGGCGAGGAGCCACACGAAGTAGAACCAGCGCAGTCCCGAGTTCGCCAGAAGGTCTTGCGGATGCAGGGTGATCTGGCTGAAGAAAAGAAACGGATCGGACACGATGTCGGCGGCGAACAGGAAGAGGGTCGCGGCGGTCAGGCTGACCAATCCTGGTAGCCAAAAACTCCTGGTCCGTTGATTCAAACGATTCGACTCGGATGCTGCCGTCCCCAGCAACATCACCATGCACCCTATCCAGATGAATCGCTGGAGAGAGGCCGCGCGGTCTAGGAAGACCAGCAGCAGGCCTATTCCGAATAAAATCGCGATTCCGGGCAACCAAAAGGTTTTTGTGTGGTGGTTCATGTTGTCCTCCTGCGGTTTTGTGCGGCGAATGTCTGCGGCCAGGGCAGGCCAGTCTTCGACTTCCTGCAGGGAGCGTTCGAGCGCTGCGTCGTCAGAGAGACCCTCGGAACGCGCCTGCGCGTAAGTCTCCTCGAGATGATCGGCCAGTTCGGCGACGACGTCGTCGTTTGACTCGCGCGGCGAGTGTTGAAATGACAGGCGCTCGCGAACCAGTTTTTTCCAATCAGGCATGGCTCACCCCCGCTAGGCTGTCGAGTGCCTGGAAGAAGGACCGCCACTCCGCACGCAGGGGGGCGAGTTGGCGGCGGCCGCCGGGCGTGAGGCGATAGTAGCGGCGGTCGCGGCCAGCATGGTTGGTCTGCCAGTGGCCTTCCAGCCACCCGCGTTTTTCCATGTCGTAGAGCAGGGGATAGAGCGACGCCAGAGTGAATTTCAGGATGCCGCCGGTGCGCTCGCCGATCTGTTTGGCGATTTCGAAGCCGTAGAGGGGTTGCTCGGCGAGCAGGGAGAGGATGGCCAGTTCCCCGCTGCCTCGCGCGATTTTGGATCGGATGCGTTTGGTCATATTCAGGGGGGATTCGCAGTATAGGAATCCTATGTTCGGAGTATAGGAATCCTATATAGGTGGGTCAACGTTACGGCGGTACCTGCCCAGGCGGGCGTTTCCGGGGCTTCTGAAGTCGGGGCCGGGGCGAGGGCAGCCGAGCTTGGCTCGGCCTGGACGGGCGAAGGCGTCCTTCCCCACACAAAACGCCTGGACCCACACATTTTTGCGCAAGTCGTTTGCCGACGACCGTTCTCGTTTTGTTGCCGCTCAATTGCGGCGGGAGGGCGGATATGAAACAGCAAACGGGATTTACCTTGCTGGAGATGTTGATCGTGATCACGATTGTTCTGATCATTGCGGCGATTACCATCCCGAGTCTGGTGGAATCTAAGATCAGGGCTAACGAGGCTTCGGCGGTGGCTTCCATTCATGCCATCAACGTGGCGGAAGAGTCGTATCAGGCGGCTTATGGCGGATACGCAGAATCGCTGGCGAAGCTGGGTGGGGCCGAGCCCTGCACCAAGTCTGCGGCCACCGCGTGTTTGCTGGATCAAAGCTTGGCCGGAGGGGTGAAGTCGGGGTATAACTTCGTGGCCGTAGGAGGCAACCCGGCGAATGAAGAGAACACAAGCTACGTCGTGGGCGCGGCGCCGGTGGCGTTTGACCGCACTGGCAAGCGGTTGTTTTGCTCGACCGAAAAGAACGTGATTCGCGCGGATCCCAATACCGAGGGGAGCACGACTCCTCCCGATGGTCAGCGGTGCGCGAGGTTCAGCGCGTTGCAATGACTCGGGCGGGGGCGTTTCCGAGGTTACTTGGATAGTTACTATGCACCAAAATTGATGCATCTTTCATCACCCCGTAACATTTCGCTGCTAGAAATCAGCATATGGATCTGCACGTGTACAACACGCTGATCCTTTCCGACCTGCATCTGGGTGCAGAGACGAGTCATGCCCGCGAGGCTACGCGGGTGCTCAAGGAAAATCGCTTCCAGCGGCTGATTCTACTGGGCGACATTTTTGCCGATCTCAATTTTGCCCGCCTGACCAAGGAGCACTGGAAGTTCCTCGGCTATATCCGCAAGCTCTCGAATCCCAAGCGTAAAATTGAGATCGTGTGGGTGGAAGGCAATCACGATCACGGGCTGACCAACATCATGTCGCACCTGGTCGGGATCCGCGTGTACCAGGACTACAGGTGGGAATACGGCGGGCTGCGGCACATTGCGATCCATGGACACCAGTTCGACGGCTTTCAGGTGAGCCGGGTGAAGCTCAGCCAGTGGGGCACGTCGCTTTTCCTGCAACTGCAGAAGCTGGACTTCAAGAGCAAGCCGATTACGCGGCTGATTGACCGGCTGAACACGCGCTGGCTGCGGATGTCGCCGAAGGTGGCGTCGGGAGCGCTGAACTACGCGCGGCAGGATGGCGCCGACCGCATCTTTTGCGGGCATACGCACGAAGCCATCCATGTGGAGCAGGACGGCATCCATTATTACAATTCGGGAGGGTGGGTCGATACCCGGTTGACATATCTGACCGTCGACGAGAAGGGGGTGCAAACTCATGAATACCACGAGCGTGAATCCGGCGAACGAGCTGACGATCGTGATTCCGGCGAAGAACGAGGCGAAGCTGATTCCGCGCTTGCTGACGTCGCTGACGAATCAGGATTACTCGAAGATGTCGAGTACGAGAGTGTTGGTCGCTGACGCGAACTCGACGGATGGAACTTCCGAGATGGTGATGAGTTTTCGCGACTGCCTGAACGTGAGCGTGATTCGCGGTGGGGTGCCCTCGGTGGGAAGGAATCAAGGCGCGGCGCAGGCGGATACTCGGTACATTTTGTTTCTGGACGCGGACATTGAGCTCGCGGACCGGTCGCTGGTGCGGCGCTGCGTGGAACGTGCGCAGGACAAACAACTGCATTGTGTGACTACGAACATTTTGTGCGAAGAAGGCACTTGGCTCGACCGGGCGTTCTATGCGGTTAACGACCTCTTTCAATACCTGTCGTACCTACATCGTCCGTTTGCCACCGGGATGTTCATGTTGTTTGACCGGAAGAAATTCTGGGAGCTGGGCGGATTTAATGAGCAGATTCTGTTCGCGGAGGACTACCGGCTGAGCCAGCAAGTCGAGCGCCAGCGCTTCGCGGTTGTGCGGGGCGGGGTCTACACCACGAACCGGCGCTTGAAGAAGATGGGGTACCTGCGGGTGGGTTGGCTGTTCCTGTGGACGGCTATGAATTACTGGAACGAAAAATATTTTTTGCGCGATCACAAGTATTGGGCGGATGGGGTGCCTCGCGCCTAGGTCTCCCGGCGCTTCACTTCTTCTCTTTAACGAGTTTTTTGCCGGCCACACAAAACAGGATTCAGCCAACCAGCTGAATCCTGATTTTGCTTGAGGTGAATCAGAAGCGGAAGACGATGCCGGTCGACAGACGGATGTTGTTCTGGCCGGTGCTGAAAAAGCTAGTGTGCACGTAGTCCCCTTCAACGCGAACGGCGATGGGACGAAAGAGGCGATAGTCAAGGCCTCCGCCCAGCGCGGTGGCGAATGACGTATTGGTGGGAAAGGCTCCGCCCGAACCGATATGCGCGAGGCCAATCATGAACTCGCCAAACGGAGTGATTTTGCCCACGGGCACCGAGACTCGAGGTCCGAACAGGACTTCATACTCGTGGCCGGTCACGGTAAAAGTACTTGGAAACGGCGTCGTATAGGTTTGTGAGCCGTAGTGGCCGCTGACGTCGGTGACCAGCCCCACCCACGGAGCCAGCTTCCCTTCGAGCGATCCTTCCCATCCTTGCAGGTTGGGGCGGGTCAGGTGGTCAAGCGCGGACGCACTGGCATTCTCGAACGAATAGCCAAGAAATATGTTTCCTGAGGTGCGTACCTGTGCGCTCGCCAAGCCTGAGAAAAGAAATAGCGCGACGCCGATGCACGTAGCTTTGAGCATGAGGACATCTCCTTCCCTGGCATCCGTTAAACCCGTTCGGAACAATAAAGTTTTGGATGTGTAGGGACGAGATTCGTATAGCAGGCAATCGGTTGCGAAAAAACTGGTTGTAAACAAAAGGTGTAACTGCGGCCAGTTCAGAAGCGCCAGACAATTCCGGTGGAAGCGTGGTAATCATTCTGCTGGGCGCTGCCGTAGTTGCTGTGAACGAAATCCCCCTGCAGGCGCCAGGAAAAGTTCTTGAAGCCAAGCCTATAGTCGACGCCGCCGCCGACATCGATGGCGATCGGGTTGTAAACGAAGCTGTAGGAATTTATGTGCCGAACGCCGGCCATGGCATGGACGAAGGGGCGCCATCTCCCATAATTGCCGGAAATACGCGGGCCGCCGACGATCACGTATTGCGTAACCCCCTTTCGAAAGAAACCGCTGCCATCGGCCACCAGCCCGAGGTGGCGAAAACGGGTGAAGGGCAGGGCCTCAAAAGAGCCCTCAAACCCGTGATAACTCTGACTATTGATTTGGTCGGTGAGTTTGCCGTAGGAGACTCCAGCGTAAACGTTGCCATTGGGAAGAAGTCCGTTAAATCCACCGTGCCGGTCTGCATCTTGTGCCGACATCGGGATGGAGAACAGCATGAAACCAGCAAACGCCAGCACTACGGCGGCAGACTTGGACACGAATTATTCCTCCCCGGCGGATGGGCCGGCAAAAATTCAATTGAATCAACGAAATCTGTTAGATGCAGTGTACTGGACGCCCAAGATGTCCCAGTTTACAAAATTTGTCCCGGTTGCGCCGGGATTGGGGCTCACAGGACGGGTGAAAATTTACCGGATTTTCATGGTGCCAAAACCATCGCACCTGCGTCTATCTACTAGCATGCAACCAATGGACATGAATTGGCAAATAGGCGAGCAGCCGGGAATTATGGCTGCCTTTGAATACAAGGAGTTGAAGTTGAAACTCAGTCTGGAAACACGGAATCGCGGCGACGTCATCGTCGTGCATTGCCAGGGGCGCATCGTGTACCGCGATGAAGCCGCGGCGCTGTCGCGGGTGGCGGGCGAAGTCCTGCAACAGGCGCGGAAACTGGTGCTCGACTTGAGTGGGGTGAGTTCCATGGACAGCGCCGGCATTGGAGAGCTCGCGCTGCTGCAAACCTGGGCGCAGGCCAACAACGTAAGCATGAAGTGTGCGGGTCCGAACCCGCTGGTCAGCGCATTGCTCGAACTGACGAATCTGGATTCGGTGCTGGAGGTTCATCCCTCGGTGGATGCGGCTGTGGCGTCGTTCCGGGAAGAGCGGGTGTGCGCGGACTGCTGAGATGAGGTTATTTCAGAATGGGAGGAGCAAGGTTCGCCTTGCTCCTTTTTGTTTTTGCTACTAAGTCTCGCGCTGGAAACGGTAGCGGCCTTTGCGGTCAAGGGCCACGGCTTCGGCTACTTTCAGGAAGGCGCGGGCGGCGTGCGAGAGGTTCGCGCCTTTGCGGTAGATGACGCGCAGCTTGCGTTTCAACTGCAGTTCCCGCACCGGGATTCCGACCAGTTCCCCCCGGGAGAGCTCGTTCTCGACGCTGATCTCGGGGACTAGCGCGACTCCATCCCCCATGGCCACGAATTGCTTGATGGCCTGCAGCGTGGGTAGTTCGAGGTCCATGTGCAGGGGCGTTTTGTGCGTTTTGAACAGCTGGATGACTTTCTCGCGGTAGGGCGACGAAACGATGTGCGCCACAAAAGATTCCGCGCCCAGTTGCCGGATGCTGATTTGCGGCGCAGAGGCCAGCGGATGTTTGGGCGGAACAATCAACACCAGTTCGTCGAGGTACACCACCACCGAATGCAGACTTGCCTCCTGGGGCTCGTAGGACAGCACGCCGAATTCCGCGTTGTAGCGCAGGACGTCGTCGGGAATGTGACTGCCCAGAGCGCGTTCGACCGTGATCTTGATCATGGGATGCAGCCTGCGGAATTCGGCCAGCAGCGGCAGCAGATAGAGTACGGTGAATTCGTTGGCCGCGATTACCAGCTTGCCTTTTTGCAGTTCCCGTAGTTCGGTCAGGGATTCGGAGGCTTCGCTGCGCAGGTTGATCAGCTTCTCGGCGTATTCGAAGAGAACTTTGCCGGCGTCGGTGAGTACACCCTCGCGCGAAGAGCGGTCGAAGAGCGCTTCGCCAAGTTCGTCCTCGAGCTTGCGGATGGTCTGGCTGACCGCGGACTGGGTGCGGTAAAGTTTCTCGGCAGCGCGGGAGAAGCGGTGTTCGCGGGCCACCGCCAGAAAGACTTCGAGTTGGGAAAGCTCCATCGCCAACCTCCTTAACCCAAGCTCTTTATAACCCAGGCTCCTTAATCAATTCTCTCAAACCCATTAGCAATACTTATTATACAATTGCAGCTAATGATTGCTGAAGAATTATAAGTTTTGCTTCTACGACTTCCACCCGTACCATAAAGGGTCAGTTTGAGGGAGATCCATTCTTGAGGAGATCATGACCGCAGACCGAGCTCGCATCACGGTTTTCGATACTACTCTTCGCGACGGCGAGCAGTCGCCGGGCTGCAGCATGAACCGGCAGGAAAAGCTGCGGCTGGCTCAGCAGCTCGACCGCCTGGGAGTGGACGTGATCGAGGCCGGGTTTCCCATCGCCTCGGATGGTGACTTCGAATCGGTGAAGGCGATCGCCGCGGTGGTGCGGCGTCCCATTATCGCGGGATTGGCTCGCGCCTGCCGGCCTGACATTGAGCGCGCCTGGGAAGCGTTGAAAGATGCGGCGCGACCGCGGATCCACGTGTTTCTGGCGACTTCCGATATTCATCTGCAGTACAAGTTGCGGATTACGCGCGATCAGTGTGTGGCGCAGGCGAGCGATGCGATTCGCTTCGCCAAGTCGCTGTGCGACGATGTGGAGTTCTCACCGGAAGACGCCACTCGCACCGAACCTGATTTTCTGTGTCGGGTGCTGGAGGCGGTCGTCGAAGCGGGAGCGACCACGCTGAATATTCCGGATACGGTGGGCTACACCGTGCCGGCAGAGTTCGGAGATCTGATCACGACCATCCGGCAGCGCGTGAAGGGAATCGAGAACGTAATTATTTCTGCGCACTGCCACAACGACCTTGGTATGGCTGTGGCCAATGCGCTGGCCGCCGTGGCCGCGGGGGCGCGGCAGGTTGAGTGCACGATTAATGGCATTGGAGAGCGGGCGGGCAATGCGTCGCTGGAAGAAATTGTGATGGCGATGCGGGTCCGTCCCGATCGATTCGCCTACGAAACGGGTGTCGTGGGCGAGCAGATTTTTGCGGCCAGCCAGATGTTGAGCGAGATCACCGGCGTGCCGGTGCAGCCGAATAAGGCGATTACGGGGCGCAACGCGTTTGCCCACGAAGCGGGCATACATCAGGATGGCGTGCTGAAAAATCCGCTGACTTACGAAATCATGACGCCGCAGTCGGTGGGCGTGCCCGATTCGAAGCTGGTGCTGGGCAAGCATTCGGGACGACACGCGCTAGGCATCCGCTGTGAACAACTGGGCTACCAGTTCGATCGGCGGGCGCTCGACGACATCTACCGGCGCTTTGTACGGCTGGCAGACAAGATCAAGCATGTGGAAGATCATCACCTGCTGGAATTGATTCGCGACACGCACAAGCCATCCGGGTCGGCGACGCCGCTGATTGAAAAAATCGTTCCGCAGCAAGCAGCGGTCGTCAACGCGCCGACAGCCACACCTGAACCCGCGGCCGAGCCGGCTAAGCCGTTTCCTGTGGGGCCGCAGACGAATGCGTTTGGAGTGCCGCTGCCGGGTCACGGCGAATCCAACCACGAACAGACGCAGCAGGAAGATTATCTCTGGGGCGTATAGGGGATTGAGTAATTGGGGAATTTTGTAATTGAGTAATTTGACAAGCCGGGCTGTTCCGGCAGCGTCGTCTTCCCAGCCAAGATAGAATTACAAGGTTTTCAATTACCCAATTACTGAATTTCCCAATTACCCAATTCTCTCCATGCTCCTCAAATTAACCATCCTCCCTGGCGACGGCATTGGTCCGGAAGTTACTGAACAGGCCGTGCTTGTTTTGAAAGCGGTGGCGGACGGTTTCGGCCATCAACTTCAGCTTCAAACCAAACTCATTGGCGGAGCCGCGCTTGCTGTGGCGAACGATCCGCTGCCGGCGGAGACGGTGCAGGCTTGCCTGGCTTCGTCTGCTGTGCTGCTTGGCGCAGTCGGAAGTCCGGCGTTCGATCACAATCCGGGGCACCTGCGTCCGGAGGCGGGATTGCTGCGCATACGGCGCGAGTTGGGGGCGTACGCCAATTTGCGTCCGGCGGTGTTTTTTCCGGCGCTGGAGGATTGTTCTCCCTTAAGGCCGGAAATAGTCGGCGGGACCGACATCATGATCGTGCGCGAGCTGCTGGGCGGAGCTTATTTTGGTCAGCCGCGATCGATCGAGGGTGAGCCGGGATCGCGGGTCGCAGTCAACACGATGAAGTATGGGGAATCTGAGATTGTACGCATCGCGCGCGTGGCGTTTGAGTTGGCGATGAAGCGGCGGCGCAAGGTTCTGTCCGTGGATAAGGCCAACGTGCTGGAGTGTTCGCGGTTGTGGCGAGAAGTGGTGACGCGCGTGGGGAAGGATTATCCCGAGGTGAAGCTGGGACATCAGTATGTGGATTCGGCCGCCATGTTGCTGGTGCAGCGGCCTACGGACTTTGATGTGCTGCTCACCGAAAATATGTTTGGGGATATTCTTTCGGATCAGGCCGGAGGCGTTGTAGGTTCTCTGGGACTGCTGGCATCCGCGAGCGTGGGCGGGCCGGTTGGGCTGTATGAGCCGGTGCACGGTTCGGCGCCGGACATCGCGGGGAAGGGAATTGCCAATCCTCTGGGAGCGATTTTGTCGGTGGCGATGCTGCTGCGGCATTCGTTTCAGCTGGAGAAGGAAGCAGGGTGTGTAGAGCGCGCGGTTTCCGCGGTGCTGGCACAGGGTGCTCGGACGGCGGATCTGGCGGGGAAGGCGCACCCCGCGATTTCGACTTCGGAAATGGGGCGGCGCGTCGTTGAGGTAGTGAAGGCCGACGCTACATAAATGTGCATTGTCATCCTGAGCGCAGCGAAGGAACTCTATAGTTGCGCGTGCGGCACTGAAGTTGCATAGATCCTTCGCGGCCAAAAACGCCGCTCAGGATGACACTTCACCTCAAAAGCTTCGTGATTGCGGGGCTCGAGCTCAGGCTTGGGGTCCGCGCCCGCCGGGCAGTGTCTTCGCGGACTGAGTGCTGGGCCCGGAATCTCTACTGTACTTTCCCGTCAGGTCGTTCCAGCGGATGTGCAGCATCTCCATCATCATGCGGGAGCCGTCGAGCAGCGGGTTGATGCTGGTGCCTTCGCGGTGTGCCCAGGTCACGGGAACTTCCCGCACTTTGAATTTCAACTTTCTTGCCAGGAAGAGAATTTCGGGATCGAATCCCCAGCGTTCGATTTTCTGCAGTGGAAAGATTGCCTGAACCGCCGGTTGCTTGAAGGCTTTGAAGCCGCACTGCGTGTCCTTGAATCGCAGGCCTAGCGTCAGGCGGAGGATCAGGTTGAAGATGCGGCCGAAGAGTTGGCGGTGCAGGGGCTGGCGTTGCGTCTGGGTCTCGGCGCGCAGCCAGCGCGAGCCGATAGCGATATCCGCGCCCGCCTCCAGTGCGTGAAAAAGCTTCGGCGCCTCTTCGATCGGCGATGACAAATCGGCGTCGCTGAACAGAACGATTCGGCCGCGGGCGGTGAGCATGCCGTTGCGGACGCTGTATCCTTTGCCGCGATTGCCGGGATTTTCGACCAGCCGCAGTGTGGGGTCCTTGGCGGAATAAGACCGGACAATGTCGGCCGTGTTGTCGCGGGAGCCGTCATTGATGACGATAACTTCCGCGTCCCAGTTCTGCGCGTGCACGTAGGCCAGCACCTTTTCGAGGGTCGCGCCCAGGCGGGCGCTCTCGTTGTAGGCGGGAATCACGATGCTGTAAGTGGGCTCCAAGAAGCAGTTCTCAGTTCTCAGTTCTCAGTTCTCAGTCGGTGGGACTGGGAGCTGAAAGCTGGAGTGCAGTGTCATTGTACGTTGTTGTTTTGGGGATTCGGAAATTGGAGTTCGGTCGGAGTACCTCAGGGATTAAAGCCCACGCATTAAGGGCGAAGGTTTATCGCGCCGCTGAAAGCGCCTGCGCCACCCCAAAGCGCGCCACCCAAGAGTGTTTTTCCGGAAATCGTGAGGGGCAAGAAGGGTAAGAATTGAGAAGGTATTCGCGGGAAGCTAGCCCGAGGTCCCTCCACTGCGCAGGGCCGCTCGCTTGCTCGCGGTCCTCCTTCGCTCGGGATGACAGAGGATTTTGATCGCCGCGAAACTGGGGAATTGAGAGCTGCCCTACGCCACTTGCCGCTTCTGTTCGAGCATAGAGAAGTATTCTGCCACTAGTTCTGCGTCCCAGAGGCCGCGGGCGGCTTCTTCGCGCATGGTCTGGGCGGCCTGCTCGTGGGTTTGGGGAGGTTTGTAGGAGCGGGCGGTGCGGAGTGCGTCATACACATCGACGACTTGCAGGACTCTGGGGAGCACGGGAATTTCTGAACTGGTCAGGCCGTCGGGATAGCCGGAACCGTCGGAGTGTTCGTGATGGTTCCGGATGATGGGCAGCACCAGACGCAGGGAATGCAGGGGCTTGCAGATGTTCTCGCCGGTGATGGGATGCATCTTCATGATAAGCCATTCGGCAGGAGTGAGGTCGCTGCCTTTTTTCAGAATGTCATCGGGCACGGCGATTTTGCCGAGATCGTGCAGATATCCGCCGCGCTTGAGAGCGAGGATGGAGTCTTCGTCCATGCCAAGATGGCGGCCGAGATCGGCCGCGCGCACTGAGAGGCGCTCGCAGTGGCCCTCGGTATAAGGGTCGCGGCCTTCGACGATCAGGCCGAGGGTGCACAGGACGGAATCGGCGGTTTCCAGTTCGTCGGTAAATTCCTTGAGGCGGAGCAGCGATTTCACACGGGCAATGAGTTCTTCGGCGAGCACCGGCTTGTTCAGGAAGTCGTCGGCGCCGGCTTCGATGCCGCGCACTTTGTCGCTGCTGTCGGTGAGTCCGGTGATGAGGACGAAGGGAATCAGGCGCGTGGCAGGGTTTTCCTTCAAGCCACGGCAGAATTCGTAACCCGATTTTCCCGGCATCATCACGTCGGAGAGGATCAGGTCGGGCAACTGGCGGCGAACCTCGGCCTCGCCCTGCTCGGCATTGGAGGCGGTGGTCACGTCGTATCCGCGCATGGTGAGCAGTTGGCTCATCAAGCCGGCGATCCCGGGCTGGTCGTCGACCACCAGGATTCGCGGGGCGCGGCGTCTTGGGAGAAGGTCACCCATGTTTAGGTAAGAGGCGGCTTCGCCCTTCGAAGTTGTCTGCGCATCCGGCGGCGCCGGCGTCCGGGAGGGGGGTGAGACGCTCATGGTTAAAAATCGTTATTCTGGCCATTTGATTCTACAGGCATTGTCCACTTTTCGCCGGACGAGGGCCAGCTTTTTGGAACACTAACACTGTTTGCGGGACTCCGCTATTCCCATTTCGACACATCACAGTTCGTGGATGTGACCGAAAACCTTGCTTTGAGACCCGGTCGGTGCCTAGTCTCGCATCATGCGGATTGTGCGAAGTGGGGTTGCGTCCTTGCTGGTAGGCGCGTTGTGGCTGGCGACCGGGGCGGGTGCGGCTACGAAAGTTCATGTGATTGCGTTTGGAAAATGGACGCCCGTGCCGTGGATTGCCGGTTCTGGAGAGCAGGACAAGCCGGTCACCATCAAAATCCGCGCGCTGGTGGTGGATGGGCGGGTCAAGGAGTTCACGCTTGGTTCGCCGCACGAAGTGACTGACAGGCTGTTTGTGGTGCGGCGCGTGTTTCGGGTGAATGACAGTCTTCCGGAAGATTCCGGTCCACGCTGGCAGTGGCAACGCGGAGGCTGGCTGCTGGTCGACCGGCTGACGGGACGGGTTTCCCCGGTCAATCTTCCCGAGTTCGATGCTTATTACTCCGCTGCCAGCTGGTATCGCGATTATGTTGCCTACTGTGGAGTGGCGGACGATGGGAAGAAGACCTACGCCATAGTGGCGCAACTCAGCCGGCGCAAGCCGGTATTAAAGAAGGAACTGTCGAACGACGGCGTTCCTGAAGATGCACCGCCGGACTCGGCCTGCCCAGCGCCGTCCTGGCTGCGAGGTCCGGTGCGAGTCAGCTTTGAACCGGCGGGCAGGGTGCGGCAGACGTTTGCGATTCGAGGGCATGTGGTGGATTTGGTGAATGATGCCGAGGAGGAGGAAGAGGAGAGGTAGCGGACCTCGGACCTCGGACCTCGGAACCTCAGACTCCGGCCCGAAGACCATCATGTGCTGCGGCAACGGGTGCGCTTGGCACCCGGTCACGTCCCGGGCCTGGTTCGGCTTTGGAGGCCTAGGGTCCGATGTCTAAGGTCCGACGTCTGAGGTCCGCTCCTCAGTCTCCCGCTGCTTCCACCGCGGGCAGTTCTTCTGCGACCGTTTTCTCTTTTATCTTTGCGCTGGTCACGAGGATGACCGACAGTACCACAATGGCGCTTCCCGCGAGAATGAAGCGGTCGACGCGCTCGTGCAGGATCAGCCAGCCAAGGAACACGGCCACCACTGGATTCACATAGGCATAGGTCGAGACCTTGGACGTGGGAACGTGCTCCAGCAGCCAGATGTAGGCGGTATAGCCGATCCAGGAGCCGCAGACGACTAAGTACATAGTGGCGCTGAGGCTGCGCGCGGTCCAGCGAACATGCGAGAGATCTCCGGCGATGAGTGCGAAAATAAGGTTCCCCGCTCCGGCGGCGGTGACCTGCCAGCCGGTGGCGCTGAATACGTCCATGCCGGACTGCCAGCGCTTGGAGAGGACCGATCCCAGAGCCCAAGAGAATGAGCCGGCGATCAGGCTGATCGAGGCCCAGAACTCGCGATGTCCCAATTCGCGATGTCCCATGGTGCCGGATTTCAACTGCGGCCAGACCAGCTGCGGCCAGACCAGGATGAACAAGCCCAGAATGCCCAACAAGAGGCCCGCTTTGCCGCGGCCGGAAATGTGGTGGTCGCCGAGCAGCAGAGAATCGAGCACCAGAAACCAGAGGGGCGTAATGGCGATGATCAGCGCGGCCAGGCCCGACGAGACTGAGAGTTCCGCGTAAGAGAGGGTGAGGTTGCCGCCCATCAGCAGCAACAGGCCCACCACGGCGGCGAGCGCAATCTGCTTTGGAGAATAGAAAATCCTGCGCCCGGTGGCGGAGCACACGGCCAGCATGATCGTGCCGGCGATCGAAAACCGCACGCCACACATTAACGCCGGAGGAATAGTCTGCACCGCAATGTCGATGGCGAGATAGGTCGAGCCCCAGAACAGGTACACGAGTCCGAAGGCAAGGATCACCATCCAACGGCTTGGGTGTTGTATGGAATGCATGGGCGTGAGCAACAGGGGGAAGTTAAAAGATATCAGACGAGCGCGGCGCCGGGTTGGATTCTAAAGTTGCCCGCAGGTTATGCGGAGTCGCGCGCCGATCAATGCAGAAATCGAGTCGACCGGCCAGGTTACTCGTAGCGCAGGGCCACCATGGGATCGACTCGAGCCGCACGGCGAGCCGGGACATAACTCGCGAGGATCGCGACCGAAATCAAAGCGATGGGAACGCACAGGAAAGTTAGCGGGTCGGTGGGGCCTACGCCGAACAGCAAGCTCGCGATCAGTCGCGTCAGAAGAAACGCCGCCGCTAAACCAATGACGGCACCGGAGCAAGCCAGAAGCGTTCCGCTTTTTACGACCATGCCGAGAATGGCGTTGCGGTCCGCGCCCAGAGCAAGGCGAATGCCCATCTCCCGGGTGCGCTGAGCGACGGTGTACGAGATCACTCCGTAAAGTCCAACCGCAGTGAGCACAAATGCGAGTACTCCGAAGGTTCCGAGGAGGAAAGTTTCAAAGCGCGTTCCGACGATGGAATCGTCCACATATTCGTCCAGAGTCTTCACACGCAAAAGAGGCAGAGCGCTGTCGAGGGATTGAACCTCCGCGGTCAGAGTGCGCACCAGGTTCGCGGGAGCGATTTCGGTACGCACGACCACCGACATGGGAGCGAAAGGCAGTTGCGCGTACGACAGATAGGATTCGGGAATGGAGGGAGCGCCGAGCCCTTCTGCCTTTACGTCTCCGACCACACCTACAACCACTCGCATGGGTTCTCCACTGGTTCCACTCGAAATGCCAGGCTTGATCCTCCGGCCGACTGGATCTTCGCCGGGGAAGACTTGCTTCGCAAGCCTCTCGCTGATGATGACGACCGGCGTCGCGCCCGGGGCATCATCCTGAGGGTTGAAGACGCGACCGCTCAGGAGCGGGATTCCCAGAGTACGGAAATAATCGTGATCGATGATGTGTAACGTTGTGACGGGATATTCCGATTTCTTGAGGGGACGGCCTTCAACCTCGAAGGTGGTCTTGACATCGTCCGCCGAGAGAGGAAGGGGAAACGCGGCGCTGGCGGAACGCACACCCGAAGTGGCGCGAATCTGCTCGAGCAGGTTTCGATAGAAGGCGACTCTCTGCGGCTGTCCGTAGCGGCCGGGCAGATCGAGTCCGAAGGTCATCACGTGATCTTTGGCGAAGCCAGGGTCGACTCTTCCCAAACCTACCAGGCTACGCAGCAAGAGGCCAGCACCAACGAGTAAGACCATGGCGAGAGCCATTTCGGTGACGACCAATGCAGATCGGAGGCGGCCGCGGGCCGGAGTCTCGGTTCCACTGCGGCCGCCTTCCTTGAGCGAGGCGGCTAACTCGGGATTGGCCGATTGAAGGGCCGGAACGAGTCCGAATAGAATGCTGGTAAGGACTGCGACCGACGCGGTGAAGATCAGAACTTGCAGGTTGAGTCCGCTCTCGGTGATTCTCGGTAGGTCGCCCGGCGCCATTGCCGTCAGCAACTTGATTCCCCACGTGGCCAGCGCGAGTCCAGCGGCAGCACCCACGGCTCCGAGCAACAGGCTTTCTGCCAGCAACTGGCGCACGATCATCCAGCGCGTCGCGCCCAGGGCCGTGCGCACACTGATTTCTTTATGACGAGAGGCAGCTCGGGCCAACAAGAGATTCGACAGGTTCGCACAGGCGATGAGGAGAACCAGTCCTACGGCTCCGAGAAGGACGAAGAGGCCCCTGCGCATGTCGCCCACGACGGCGTCGGCTTCTGGGACAAGGCTGATTCCCTTCGGCCGGTTTTCCGGATATTGCCGGTTCAGGCCGTCCTGAATGCGAGCCATCTCGGTCTGCGCGGTCGCGGCCGTGACCCGAGGCTTGAGGCGGGCGATTACGTCAAGATATGCGGCTCCCCTCTGAGCAGTCATGGGCGGGGCACCGTTCACGGTCTGCGAGTCAAGGGCGATGGTGGTCCAGAATTCAACTGGGGTGCGCTGCACTGGGAATTGAAAACTTGCGGGCATCACGCCGACGACTGCAAATGTGTCGCCGTCCAAAACAAGGCTCTGGCCAACGACTTTTGGATCGGACCCGAACCGGTTTTGCCAAAGGCTGTGGCTCAAGATGATGGGCCGGCCGGTGGCGGCCGGCTTGTCTTCCTCGGGGGTGAAGTCTCGGCCTATGGCGGGAGGAACGCCGAGCATCGAAAACAGATTTGCAGAAACGACAGCGCCGGTCAGATGAGCGGGCTCGCCTCGTCGGGTGAGTGTGAAATCGTCTTGACGGAATACCGCGAGACCCTCAAAAACGTGGTTCTGGGCCCGCCAATCCAGAAAAGTGGGATAGGACACACCAATATCGTCGCGGCGGCCGGGCTCGGTCGGTTTTACGATGACCAGGCGGCTGGGGGCATGAAACGGAAGCGGGCGCAGCAAGACAGCGTCAATCACGCTGAAGATTGCACTGTTCGCCCCCAACCCGAGTGCGAGGGTCAGTAGGGCGACGGCCGTGAACCCTGGGCTCTTGCGCAATTGGCGCAGCGCGTAACGAAAGTCTTGGAGTAAGGTGTGCACTTGATTTCCTCTGCTGGGCGCGATCTTCCGACTTCGCTGGAAGCACCTTTGTCGCCAAGACGTATCTCGCGCAACTCTCTGAAAAATAAACTGACCTCAGCCGAAGTGCCAGAGCAGGAGTGTTCAAGTTCGACAACGGATGTTCGTAATCGGACATACCTCTTGGTGGTTCCGCTGACTTGCTCCGGGGGCGTGGCTGCCATGCTCTTCTTTTCTCCCCACGCAGTGTCGGCGAGTCGGTTTGTGATCCGTTACAAAATCCGAACAGAACTCGGCGATGCACTTGTGGACACTTGACCGCTCTGGACAGCAAGGTCTAGATTCCGTTGCAATGTTGTCCCATTCTCTCCTCATCCGAGGATAGAAATTCCAATTGGGGCTCCTGCCACACCCACACTGCTTTTCCGTTCGTGGTGGGGCACGGGACCAGCCTGCGGCTGGCCCGCAGCTCGAACCGAGAAGCACAGACCGACCTCGCGCCCTCTGTCGCAAAACGCACCAGAACGTTGAAGGCAGAAGTGTGCCTATCCCTGCACGGAGGTGCAACAATGAAGTGTTGGAAGCTCTCCCCCCTGGTTTGCCTTGCGCTGATTTCGCTCTCAACCCTGCCAGTCCTGTCGCAAAACGATCCCGGCCCCCGCTCCGGTCCGGCGGGAGCAGGCAGTTTCTTTCCCACCTTAAACGCCAACGAGCAAAATTTCTTCAACCAGGCCCAGTTGCGTTTTCAGGAAGTCAACTCTGTCCTGGGACTGATCTCGGGCGAAGAAAGCGCTGGCCTCGGCCCGACCTTTAACGGCAACAGCTGCGCCCAGTGCCATGCTCAGCCCACCATCGGTGGTACCAGCCCCGGCCTGACCAGCCCGCAAAATCCCGTTCAGAATCCCCAAGTTGGACTCGCCACGCTCGATGGCGCGACCAACTCGGTTCCTCCGTTTATTGCGCCGAACGGGCCCGTGCGCGAAGCCCGCTTCATCAAGAATCCAAACGGTAGTCTCGATGGCGGAGTGCACGACCTGTATACGATCACGGGCCGTTCCGACGCTGTCGGCTGCACTCTTGGGCAGCCGGACTTTGCCACGGCTCTCTCCACCAACAACGTGATCTTCCGTATCCCCACGCCGCTGTTTGGCCTCGGCTTGGTGGAGGCTACACCCGACGCCAACCTGCAAGCCAATCTCGCCTCCACGCAAGCGGCGAGGGCGGCGCTGAAGATTGGCGGCGTTTTCAACACCAGCGGAAACGACGGTACGATTACTCGCTTCGGCTGGAAAGCGCAAAACAAGTCTCTGGCGATCTTTGCGGGAGAGGCTTACAACGTGGAGCAGGGAGTATCGAACGAACTGTTCCCCAACGAACGCAGTGCCGTCACTGGCTGCGTGTTCAACGGATCGCCGGAAGACGCAACCCCGCTGCTGAACGGCAATTCCAGCAGTTCCAACTTCGGCACTCCAATCGGCACGGCTTCGGAAATGACGTCGGATGCGGCAAACTTTGCGGCGTTTATTCGACTGTCTGCGCCGGCCACACCCGCGCCTGCAACCCCATCCATCCAGAACGGAGCCGCGCTGTTCAGTTCCATCGGTTGCGCGCTCTGTCACTCACCAGCGCTCACGACCGGACCGTCGATCTTCACCGGTATGTCCAACGTGACTTACAACCCTTATTCCGACTTCGCCCTGCATCACATGGGGGTAGGCCTTGCGGACGGCATCCACCAGGGCGGGGCCGGTCCGGATCAATTCCGCACCGCGCCACTCTGGGGTCTGGGGCAACGTCTGTTCTTTCTCCACGATGGCCGCACCAGCGACCTGATTCAGGCGATCCATTCCCACAACAGCGCAGGCTCGGAGGCTGACGGCGTTATCCGCAAGTTTGGCGCTCTGAATTCGTCGCAAGTGCAGGATCTTCTGAACTTCCTGCGCTCGTTGTAGGAGGGGGGTTAGTAAGAGTGGCTTGTATCACAATTGGATCGCGGAGGGCCGAGCGCTGCTCGAGCTCTCCGCGATTCGATCTGCACTTGCTTTTCGTACACAGTGGCCAAACCCGGCGGCGATCGTTCTTGTTACCAAAGGGGGTTACGCTGCACGGTTAGTCCAGATATAATTACTTAGTGATGTCGATGGTTTCCGATGCTGCGCAACCAATCCAATTCGCATCTGCCCGAGTGCTGGCTGCACTGCCTTGTGTGTCCGCGGCGCTATCGGGCGAATCTGCCGTCACGATCGCGTCCCAGCCTGTTCGGTAGCGACTAACTCCCTCAATCCTCTGCTTCTGATTCGCTTCGGTCGGTGTGCGTCCGAACCAGGACTTCCGTCTTCCGAAGCTGCATTTCCCGACAACCGGCAGCTGACTACTGACAGCTGCTAACGGAGGACTCCATGACTACGAAGACACTTGCCTCGATCGGTCCGAAGATCAAGACCGCCCTGCCCGGCCCCAATGCCAAGCGCGTGCTCGAGGGCGACCAGAAATATATTTCGCCGTCCTATACCCGTTCGTACCCGATGGTGGCCAAGAGCGGGCGCGGCATTGTGGTGACCGATGTCGACGGCAACGAGTTTTTTGATTTTTCCGCCGGCATTGCCGTGACTTCGACCGGACACTGCCATCCCCATGTAGTTGCCGCCATTCAGAAACAGGCGGGCGAACTCATCCACATGTCGGGCACCGATTTTTATTACGAGAGCATGGTGGAGCTGGCGGCGCGGCTGTCGAAGATTGCGCCCATGGCTGGTCCGCACCGCATCTACTATGGCAACTCCGGGGCAGAGGCGGTCGAGTGCGCGCTGAAGCTGGCGCGCTACCACACCAAGCGGCAGAACGTGATTGCATTCTTCGGTGCGTTTCATGGGCGGACGATGGGCGCGCTGTCGCTGACTGCGTCAAAGCCCCAACAGAAGCGGCGTTTCGCGCCGCTGGTTCCGGGCGTGACGCATATCAGTTATCCCGACGTGTATCGCGCTAGCAGCGCGCAGAGCGCGGACGACTATGCGCTGAGTTGCGCCCGCTTCATCGAAGAGAAGCTGTTTAAGACCACGCTGGCTCCGGAAGAAGTTGCGGCGATCTTCGTGGAACCGGTGCAGGGTGAGGGCGGATACGTGGTGGCTCCGAAGATCTTCATGCAGGAATTAAGGCGGATCTGCGACCGTCACGGCATCATGCTCGTTGTCGACGAAGTGCAGAGTGGCATTGGGCGCACGGGGAAATGGTTCGCCGTAGAGCACACTGGGGTCGAGCCCGACATGGTCTGCATGGCGAAAGGAATCGCTTCGGGCATGCCGCTGGGCGTCACCATGACGCGGGCGGAAGTGATGGACTGGGTCCCGGGGTCGCATGCATCCACGTTCGGCGGGAATCCGGTGGCGATCGCAGCTGCGCTGGCCACGCTCGATGTGATCGAGAAAGAGCATCTGCTGGAGAACTCTGCCAACGTGGGCAATCACATGATGAAGCGCATGGCCGACTGGCCGAAAAAACACAAACTGGTGGGCGACGTCCGTGGCCGGGGACTGATGATTGGGGTCGAGATCGTCAAGGACAAGGTCACGAAAGAATACGGAAACGCCGAGCGCGATCTTATTGTGGAGCGGGCGTTCGAGCACGGGGTGCTGTTCCTGGGCTGCGGGCCGGGCACGGTGCGGATCTGCCCGGCGCTTGTGGTCACGAAAGAAGAAGCGGACGTCGCCATGGATGTACTGGAAGAGTGCGTTGCCGCGGTGGGCAAGGGCTAGCCGTTTGGGAAAGAAAAAACCTTCACCACGAAGGACACGACGTATGACGAAGGAAACTATGAATGAACTTCCTTCGTGATACTTAGTGATACTCGTGTCCTTCGTGGTGAAGGCTGTCAAATTGAGCACTACCTCCGATTGGTGAGTTGGGTTCGGTTTCCCGGTTTGGGAAAAGTGAATCACAATCGCATAGGGTGTGAGGCAGATCACACCTTTGAGCCGGCTTCCTCCGTTACAGTGAAGTATCGCAGTCTACCTATGCTTCCCGCTGGCCTCACGCGAACCATCATTCACGGTCTGGATTGGGTTGCGCTGCGCGTGCTTCCGGCGGACCCGCGGCCGAGACACCAGCGTACCGGGACGCACGGTGAAGAAGACGCTTACTTCCATCTGCGCAAGCTGGGGTATGTGATGGTGGCCCGCAATTTCCGCTCGCCGCGGTGCCGAGGGGAGATCGACCTGATCGGCTGGGACGCGGATGTTCTTTGTTTCATCGAAGTTAAGACGCGGACGTCGCGCGACGTGAAGACTCCCGAGGCGGCGGTGGACCGGCACAAACGACGCGAGGTAGCCGAGGTGGCCCGGGAATACATGCGGCGCCTGCCACCAACGTGCCAGTGGAGATTCGATATTGTGAGCGTATACTATGAAAATCTTAGTTCCCGCCCGCAGATCGAAGTATTTCGCAATGCTTCCTTGTCGGCGTAGGATACGAAGTTTGTGCAGCTCTATGGAGAGGATTCAGTAATTGCCTGAGCTCAGAAAAGATCCGATTGTTGGCCGTTGGGTAATTATTTCGACGGACCGGGCGAAGCGCCCAACCGATTTTATACGCGAAAATATGAAGATCAAGGGGGGATTCTGTCCCTTCTGCTACGGGAACGAGAGCAAGACCCCGCCCGAGATCCAGGCCTACCGTCCCAACCCGAATGGTGGACCGGCGGCGCAGCGAGACACGTCGGGATGGACCGTTCGCGTGGTGCCCAATAAGTTCCCGGCGCTGGGCATCGAAGGTACGCTGAACCGCCAGGCCGAGGGGATGTTCGATCGCATGAACGGAATCGGGGCGCACGAGGTGATCGTGGAGACGCCCGACCATTCGGCCAGCCTGGCGACGCTGCCTCCGAAACGGATTGAAGACGTTCTATGGACGTTCCGCGACCGCATCCTCGATTTGAAGAAGGACCGCCGGTTCAAGTACATCCTGATTTTCAAGAATCACGGGGAAGCGGCGGGGGCATCGCTGGAGCATGCGCACTCGCAGCTGATCGCGCTGCCCATTCTGCCGATTAACGTGGTGCAGGAACTGGAAGGCGCCAAGCAGTATTTTCTTTATAAAGAACGCTGCGTGTTCTGCGACATCATTCGGCAGGAGATGGACAGTGGTACTCGGGTGGTGGCGGAAAACGAGAACTTCGTCACGCTGGCGCCGTATGCTCCGCGCTTTCCGTTCGAGACCTGGATTCTGCCCAAGCAGCATGAGTCGGCGTTTGAAAACTCCTCGTCGCACATGTTTGAGAACCTGGCGCGAGCGTTGAAGGACTTGCTGGGCCGGGCCGACCGGGTGCTCGACAATCCGCCTTATAACCTGGTGATCCACAGTTCTCCGGTGCAGGATCCGACGAACGATCACTATCACTGGCACATCGAGTTCATGCCGAAGCTGACGAAGACGGCGGGATTCGAGTGGGGGACCGGGTTTTACATCAATCCCACACCGCCCGAAGAAGCGGCGAAGTTTCTGCGGGAGGCGAATGTGGAGGAGCCGGTGTCGGTGACTGTGGGCTAGGTCGGAGCGCGGCTGGAAATTTGGAGTATGAAAAAATGAGGGCACGGCTCGAGGCCGTGCCCTTCGCAGTTGGGCCGGAGAGAGAGGGAGGGCCTATCCGTTCTGGCGAGCCCTCCATTTAATGCAGGATAAGTTGGTGCGTGCGACTGTTTGTCACCGAGTTGTAAAATTCTGGATGCAGGGCTAAGCCACTGAGTTCCATCCCTTGCCGACCTACTGGCCGCGGCGTAGGATTGTCCGCACTTGGGGCCGGTGGTGTAATCCAGCACGGCGACGAAACACCTGTTCTCTCGGGTCGCAGGTGCAAGTTCGAGTCTTGCCCGGTCCACTCCAGAGGAGAAGGCCGCACCACTAAAGGGCAGGAAGTATCACGAAGTTTTTTCTTTTTTGGAGGATTCTTCGTGTGCCTATCCGCTCGTCGGCGGCTTCAAGGCTGGGGTCGTGCGTGACACGGTAACGGCACGCCTAAAAGGCGTGCCCTGATACGAATCGTTCTCACGATATACGAATCGTAAGATATACGAAGCCTTCTCACCGTGCGCGGGGTGAACTAGGATCAGCCTTGGGTGCGGTCTTGGACTTCTTCGTTCCAGGCCATTTGAATGGCTTCCAGCTTGCCTTCGTTCGAGGCTTTGGGATCACCGGTGAAGTTGGGCAACTCGGTGACGTAGCGGTGCAGGTCGGTGAAGCGCACGGCGAGCGGATCGAGTTCGGGGTGAATTTCGGAGAGCAGAATGCCGATGCTCTCGGCGTCGTCCCAGGTCAGTTGCTTGGCCATCCTCAGTGCTCCTCTTCCTAAGTAACCTCGAAAATTAAGAACCTCGAAAACTAGCACTCCTCGGAAACTTAGTGTTCCTCTTTTAGTGTTCCTCGGAAACATAGTTGCGATTCCAGGCGGGAATCTCGACGACGACTTTGCCCGGCTTGGTGATCTGCGCCTGGCAGCCGAGACGCGAGTTTAACTGGAGATCGGCGGCCATGTCCAACCGGTCGGCCTCGTCGTCTTCCATCGGAGAAAGATTCTCGGCGCCTTCCTTGACCCAGATGTGGCAAGTGGTGCAGGCGTTGTTGCCGCCGCAGGCGTGGTCGAGCGTGATGTTGTTGTTCAGCGCCACATCGAGGATCGACTCTTCCTTGCCGTGATATTCGTAGGGCAATTTGCCGTGTTCGAACTGCACGGTCTTGCCTTCGGGTAGGAAGGTGACCTGCACGGTGTTCTCGCCGGCGGCCTCTTCGGTGGCGGTGCCGGCGCCTAGTGATTTTTCGTCTGACATTTTCAACCTCAATCTATTGTCATCCTGAGCGAAGCGAAGGATCTATGTACTTTTAGCCAGTTGCATAGGTCCTTCGCGGCAAAGAACGCCGCTCAGGATCACACCACGAGTAGTCATTCAAATTCTGCTTTCGCCATGGGATGCGGGGCGGTGGGGCCTTCGCCCAGATCCGTCTCGTCCATGTTTTTGCCTTTCAGCGCCGATGACACGGCGGTGTCCATCATCATTTCAGCCAGGCGCATCGTGCCTTGGTTCAGCGCGTCGATGGCTTTGCGGATCGCCTGATAATCTTCTTCTGCATTCACCGCAACCAGAGCTTTTTCCATTTTGGCGATCTGCTTTTTTTCGTCGGTGGTGAGCGCGCCCCAGGCCGCGCTCTTCTTGCCTTTTTCGAGGGCGGCGAGGATGGTCGAGGTTTCGGCGCGAGCTTCGATCAGTTGGCGCTGCCGGAAATCTTCTTCGGCATTATCGAAGGAGTCGAGGATCATGCCTTCGACTTGTTCGTCGGTCAGGCCGTAGCTGGGCTGGACCTGGATCTCGGCTTCCTTGCCGCTGCGCTGCTCGCGCGCGGAAACGTGTAGAATGCCGTTGGCGTCGATCAGGAATTTGACCTCGACCCGCGGGATGCCGGCGGCCATGGGCGGAACGCCTTTGAGATCGAAGCGGGCCAGCGAACGGCAGTCCTTGGCCAGTTCGCGTTCACCTTGCAGGACGTGAATCGCGACGTTGGTCTGGCCGTCGATCTGCGTGGTGTAGAACTGGGTGGCCGACGCGGGAATGGTCGAATTGCGCAGGATGATTTTGTCGGTCACTCCGCCGGCGACTTCGATGCCGAGCGACAGTGGAGTCACGTCGAGGAGCAGCATGTTCTCAGTGGCTTCGGAGCCGCCGCCGAGGATGTTGGCCTGCACGGCCGCGCCCAGAGCGACCACTTCGTCGGGATTTAGGTCAGTGTGCGGTTCGCGGTGGAACAATTCTTTGACCAGCGCGCGAACTTTGGGGATGCGGGTGGAGCCGCCGACCAGCACGACCTCGTCAATCTGCTCGGGTTTCAGGTTCGCATCTTTCATGGCCTGCTTGCAGGGGCCGACGGTGCGATCGATTACTGGCTGAATCAGCTGTTCATACTGATTGCGCGTGATCTCGCGCTGGTAGTGCTGGCCGCCGGGGAGTTCGATGTCGAGCTTGACTGAGGGCTGTGACGAAAGCGCGATCTTGGCGTCGATAACAGCTTTGCGGATTGCCTGCACGGCCTCGGCGTTGCGACGCAGGTCGAGATTGAGGTCGCCGCGAATATCATCCAAGGCGATAATGATGAGCAGGTTGTCGATGTCGTCGCCGCCGAGATGTGTGTCGCCATTGGTGGAGATGACTTCGAAGATTCCATCGTGCAGCTTGAGGATGGAGATATCAAAGGTGCCGCCACCGAGGTCGTAGACGGCGACGATGCCGTTTTGCTTCTTATCGAGTCCGTAGGCGAGCGACGCGGCGGTTGGTTCATTGACCAGGCGCAGGACTTCGAGGCCGGCGATGCGTCCGGCATCTTTCGTGGCTTGGCGTTGCGCGTCGTTGAAATACGCGGGAACGGTGATAACGGCTTTTGTGACCGGGCCGCCGAAGAAGCGTTCAGCGCTGCGCTTGAGCTGGCGAAGAATGAGCGCGGAAATTTCCGGCGGAGTGAAAGTCTTGTCACCCAGCTTGATGCGAAGCACTTCGCCGGGCTGCATGTCTTCGGCGAGGCGGAAGGGGAAGAGCTTCAATTCTTCCTGAATATCTTCGGAGCCGCGTCCCATCAGGCGCTTGATCGAATATACGGCACGCTCGGGCGTTTCGATCAGGGCGTTGCGGGCGGCATTGCCGATGACGGGCTGGCTGTTCGCGTCGAGCGCGACGACCGAAGGCAGCAGATTCAGGCCGTCGTCGCCGGGGATTACGACAGGGGTCTCCCCTTGCATGAAGGCCACCAGAGAGTTGGTGGTGCCGAGGTCGATGCCGACGATGCGATCATTAGCCATTGTGCGATTTACGATTGTGCGATTTAGCGATTTATAAGCCTGAGCTACTAATCACTCAATCGCGGAATGACCCAATCTCTCAATTCTCCATCGCCGCATTCACATCTCTTACTAGATTTCGGATGTAATTGCGGCGGTTCAGTACGTCCACCAGTTTGCCGGTCACGCGCTGTCGGTTTGTGGTGCTCGCATCCGGGCCGCGGTCGATCAAGCCATCCCACTCTTTCCAGTAGGTTTGCAGTTCCCGCAGGAGTGCTTCGTGCTTGGCTTCGAGAGACAGTTTTGCTTTTCCGATTTCTTCGAACAGAGCCGGATCGTCATCGCCCATCTTCTTGTTCATGCGCATTTCTTCGAGATGCAGGTTCAACTCGAAGACTTCTTCGAGCAAGTCTGGCGGAACGATCTGCTTCTTGAGTTCTCCCGTGGCGCGGGCTCGTTCGGTCGCGCTCTTGGACTGCTCTTCCAGCACCACACCTTCGAGGTGGAGAAGATATTCCGTGCGCTTGATGGGATCGCGCAGTGTGCGGTACGCGTCGTTGAGCAAAGAGCTCTGTTCCAGGCTCCATGCCTGTTCCTGGCTGCCGGCGCGGGCGTTTAGATCGGGATGAAGTTTGCGGCTCAGTTCGTAGAAGCTTTTCTCCAAGGCTGCGACATCCAGGTTGAGCTTGGGCGACAGGCCGAAGAACGAGAAATAATCGACGGGGATGGGTGGCTGTACTTTACCGCAGGATTCGCAGAAGTGCGCGGCGCGCATGGATCCGCATGACCAGCAGGAGTGAGTATCCTCCGGCAGAGGCTTCGGGCTGATCGCGGTCAGTGCTGACTTTGTTGTCACTTCTCGTTCCTCTTCCTCACACACGCAAGCTGGAGCCTTCTGCCGAGGCGAAATGTCCGGTGGCGCGGGCGTCTGGCGGACAGAGCCTGCCCTGAGCGAAGTCGAAGGGAGTGTCCGCCCCACATAACCCCATCTCAGGCGGAGAACGAAGTTCCACAGCCACACGACTTCGATGCCTGGGGATTCACGAATACGAAACCCTGTTGCATCAGCGTTTCCTGATAGTCCAGGGTCATGCCGTGCAGGTAGATGAAGGACTTCGGATCCACGAAAACGCGCACGTCGCTGAACTGGAAGATGCGGTCGCGCTCGCGCGGCTGCGTGTCGAACCGGACGTTGTAACTCAGGCCTGAACAGCCGCCGCCCTGCACACCGAGCCGCAGACCGCCTTGCTCGGGCGAGACGCCTTCCTTGGCCATCGCGAGGCGGACTTTGGCCAGGGCTTTCTCGGTGACGAGAATGCCTTTGGCTGGGGCCTGCGCGGGTTTTGCGTTTTCGGTTGCCGTTGTCATCAATTCTTACGCGCTCCCTCAGCGGCTAAAGCCGTCGAGATTCGTGGGCCTCTTTCGGCGCGGCTTAAAGCCGCGCCCTTTCAAAGCGCCGCCGGGGCTAAAGCCCGACTGATTTTCACCGACTCTACGCGGCGCTAAAGCGCCGCTCTTCCACCGTTTCGCTTCCTCTATTTCGCTTCGGCGGCGACGGGGGTGGCGGCTTCCTGCTTCTTCTTCCAGTCACCGATCGCGGCGCGGATCGCGTCCTCAGCCAGCACCGAACAATGGATCTTCACGGGAGGAAGCGAGAGCTCCTTCACGATGTCCATGTTCTTGATGGCGAGAGCTTCGTCCACGGTCTTGCCCTTGACCCACTCGGTGGCGAGCGAGGAGGAGGCGATGGCGGAGCCGCAGCCGAAGGTCTTGAACTTGGCGTCTTCAATGACGTTGGTTTCGCGGTTGACCTTGATCTGCAGCTTCATGACGTCGCCGCACTCGGGCGCGCCGACCAGGCCGGTGCCCACGTCGGAACTCGCTTTGTCCATGGAGCCGACGTTGCGGGGGTGGTTGTAGTGATCGATAACCTTGTCGCTGTATGACATGTTTTTCTCCTAAGCCTTGATTGCCTCAGGGGCTAAAGCCCCAACCAAAATCGGCCCGTCTGCGGCACGGCTAAAGCCGTGCCCTGATACGAACCCTTGTGACAAATTTCAGTGCGCTTCTCCCGCCCACTTTACGTCTTTCAGATTGATGCCTTCCTTGGCCATTTCGTAGAGCGGAGACAGTTCGCGCAGGCGCTCAACGGTTTCGATGACGCGATCGGCGACATAGTCGACCTCGGCCTCGGTATTGAAGCGGCCAATGCCGAAGCGGATCGAGCTGTGCGCCAGGTCGTCTCCAGTGCCGAGAGCCTTCAATACATAAGACGGCTCAAGCGTCGCCGAAGTGCAGGCCGAACCGCTGGAAACCGCGATGTCGTTGATGCCCATCAGGAGCGACTCGCCTTCCACATACGCGAAGCTGATGTTCAGGTTGCCCGGAAGGCGATGTTCCCACGAGCCGTTGATGTAGGCCTCGTCGAGACGGTTCATAATGCGGTCACGCAGGCGATTGCGCAGGCCGGCCAGCGTACAGGACTCCTTCGGCATTTCTTCCTGCGCCAGGGCACAGGCCTTGCCCAGCCCGACGATTCCCGGGACGTTCAAAGTGCCCGAGCGCATGCCGCGCTCGTGGCCGCCGCCGTCGATGATGGCGGAAATCTGCACGCGCGGATTCTTGCGGCGCACGTACAACGCGCCCACGCCCTTGGGGCCGTACATTTTGTGGCCGGAGATAGAAGCCAGGTCGATGTTCTGCTTGTTCACATCCATCGGCACTTTGCCGACGTACTGGGTCGCGTCGGTGTGGAAGATCACGCCGCGCTCGTGGCACAGCTTGCCGATTTCAGCGACCGGCTGCAGCACGCCGATTTCGTTGTTGGCCGCCATGATCGTCACCAGGATCGTCTTGTCGTCCATGGCGCGCTTCAGGTCGTCGAGATCGATCAGCCCGTCCTTCTGCACGGGCATGTAGGTGACGCGGTAGCCATATTTCTCGAGGCGCTTGCAGGTGTCGAGCACGGCTTTGTGCTCGGTGACCGCGGTGATGATGTGGTTGCCCTTCTCGCGGTACATTTCGGCCACGCCTTTGATGGCGAGGTTGTCGCTTTCGGTTGCGCCGGAGGTGAAGATGATTTCTTTCGTCGTGGCGCCGACCAGCTTCGCGATGCGCTCGCGCGCGGTCTCCACGCCCTCTTCGGCGGCCCATCCGAAGGAGTGATTGCGGCTGGCCGAGTTGCCGAACTTCTCCATGAAGTAGGGCAGCATCTCTTCCAACACCCGGGGATCCATGGGAGTGGTGGCGTGGTTATCCATGTAAATGGGCAGCTTCACACCCTTGGGGTCGGAGTGGTGCGCCTGCGTGCTTGCCTGGGGGATCTTGACGTCCGTGCTCATTGATTGCCTCTCCTACTTTGTTAATCTCTTTGATGAATCTTTTGCCTGCTACGCTTCAGCTGATCGTGACCAATTCCGCCGCCTTCGATTGCTCTGAGGCGGCTTCTTCCGGTTCTTCGCGCATGTGCGAAATCTTGATGCGCTTCAGTACAGCTTCAATGCTGTCGTTCACCTTGCGCAGCGGTTCGCGGATGTTGCAGCGGTCGCTCTGGTCGCACTCGCCGCGAACGGTGACGCAGGACGTGATGAACAACGGGCCGTCGATGGCGCGAATCACTTCAAACGCCGAAATCGTGTGCGCGGCTCGCGCCAGGGTGTATCCACCGTTGGTGCCGTGCTGCGAGTGCAACAATCCCGCCTTGGCCAGCCGCTGAAGAATCTTAGCGAGCGCCTCGGGCGGAATGCCGTAAGCATCGGCCACATCCTTGGCGCTGCGCGAGCCTCCGCTGGGGTGCTCGGCGAGATGCTTCATCGCCATCAGCGCGTAGTCGGCCTTCTTGGTAAGCTTCAGCACTCTTAAATTCCTGTGAAAAAGCCGAGGGATCGAGCCGGGTTTGAAATCCGACCTTTTCCGTCGTAATTCATTCTACGTCACATCGTCGGAATCGAGCAAGTCAATGCAGGCAGCGGTTAGAAAATTTACTTTAGCGGTAAGTATCGACAAGTGAATGGGTTATGGTTATCCGATGATTTTAGTCGGAATTTCGAGGCGGGAAGATCGATGGGGAATCCGAGGGACGATTCGAGCCCTGTTACGAATTTACGACAGCGCAACGACAGGGGGCTTGACAACCGGCGAAGCGGGTCTAAAATACCGGGAAATTCCGGCAAGAACCGCCTTCCCATCAGTTTCATTGGGGATCCTCCGGATTTATGACCTCAAAGCCGCCCGCTCCTCCTCAAAGTCGTGATGCGAAGCAGCCTTGCAAGCACCCCCGTGTTCAGATCGTGAGCCGGGACGAGGATTCTGAGTTCGTCGAGTGCAAGGAGTGCGGCGAGATCTTCGAATCCAGCGAATTCAAAGACATGAACATTGAAGAGCGCACCCAGGAAAGCGAGATCTGATTATCCTGTTCGCGGCCGGGTGACGGAAGTAATCGTGGCACACGGTTTCGGCTTGGATGGTCCGAAAATCGTCTGCTACTGTCGCACCCGGGGGCGTGTGGGTGCAGGCCTCCGTTTTCTTATGTCCATGGTGGCTTTAGTCGTCGACGACTCCATGCTGATTCGCTATACCGTGTGCCGCTTTTTGGAGCAGCGCGGATTTGCGGTCGAATCTGCCACCAATGGAGCAGAAGCTCTGGAAGTTCTCTCGCGCGTGCAGCCGGCATTGGTCGTGACCGACATGCAGATGCCGAAGATGTCGGGCACGGAATTGATTACCGCCCTGAAAAGCAAACCGGAGACGGCGGACATCCCAATCATTATTGTTGCGAGCCGGACGAGTGGCTTCGACCAGTCGGAAAAACGCGCCAACTTTGCCATCTATAAAGACATCGACATTGAAGCGCAGTTGGGCAAGGCGCTGGATGCGGTGTCGGGCAAGGCGGGACGCGGGCAGGCGGCGGGGAAGTAGGCGCTGCAAAAGGCAGTGACCGATCCGAACCTGATTTCGCTACGGTGTCTTGTACTCGGCTTGAATCTCCTTTGTTCGCGCTGAGTTTAGTTCAGCTTTGCATCTGAAGACCACTGCCGCCCCAAGGCTTCCGGACCCTACCTGTAAGAAGCCAACGGCCTGACAGTGGAGTTCCCGATACCGCACCCATGCCCTTTGTGCGACCCTCACAGGTTCGCGGTCGTCCTGTTCGAGTCGCTTCAGTGTGGCCTGATACGTCGAATTCAACTGCTCCTCCGAATTCTTGAACTCGATCGAGTAGCAAGCATTCATGACGTCTTGCGTCTCGGCGTCTCCGCAGTGTCCAAGCAACTTATTCGCCGCTTCCCGGGCCTCAGGGGTGTTCATGAGAACCTCCCAGGCATGAGTCGGCTTGGCGTCCTGTTGTCCGAACGTGGAAGACGTTCCGACCCAGAGGCCAATTAGGACCAGGCATTGGCGCAATTTTGTGTAGCTCATAGGAACCTCGTAGGCGAGACGGAAGATTGCAGATGTTACTTTAGAGCCAGTCCAGACTCAGCGGAAAAATCCATCGCAGCAAAATCTTTCAGCAAAAACTTGGGATAGGCTGCGGCGGCGATCATCGCCGCGTTGTCGGTGGATAGCGGACGCGAGGGGAAATAGACGGGCAGGCCGATTTTTGCGGCTTCGCGTTCGAAACGCAGTCGCAATTTGTTGTTCGCCGCCACTCCGCCGGTCACAAACAAAGTGGCGACCTGGTACTCGCGAGCGGCCGCTAGAGTCTTACGAGTCAAGTCCGCGACCATGGCCCACTGAAATGACGCCACCAGGTCAAGCACGCGCTTGTCGCATCGCGCGAGATAGTCCTCCAACGTTGGGCGACTGATCTTCGCCAGGTCGGCTCGACGCGCTTCAATCGCCGCCCGCATATCGTTTTTCTCGACATAGCGCAGGACCGCCGTCTTAATTCCGCTGTAGGAGAAATCGAACTGAGGCTTGGACTCCAGGGGCTTCCCGCGATCGTTGCGGTCGCGATGCCGCATCGTGGAAGCGGGGAATTTTACAGCCTGAGGATTGCCGTAAGCCGCCAATTGGCTGATCACCGGGCCTCCGGGATATCCCAGGCCTAAGAGTTTGGCGACTTTGTCGAAGGCCTCTCCGGCGGCATCGTCGCGGGTGTGGCCGATGTTCTCGTAGGTCCAGGCATCGTCTTTTTCGGCGGCTAGATAGAGATGCGTGTGTCCGCCGGAAACGACCAGGGCCAGTACGGGGAATTGCAATTCGTGGTTGCCCTTCTGGCGCTCCTCGAGCAAGACGGAATGAATGTGGCCTTCGAGATGGTTGACGGCAATCAGCGGTTTGTCGAGAGCGAAGGCCAGCGCCTTGGCGTAGCTGATGCCCACCAGCAATGCTCCGGCGAGGCCGGGGCCCTGGGTGACGGCGATGGCGTCGACGGAGTTGTAAGTGTGCTGGGCCTCGGCCAGCGCCTGGCGCACAACGGGCACGATGGCGCGCAGATGCTCCCTCGAAGCCAGTTCGGGCACAACACCGCCATAGGGCTGGTGGGTCGCGATCTGCGAGGCCACGACATTGGAGACGACCTGTTCGCCGGAACGAACCACGGCCGCGGCGGTTTCGTCACAGGAGCTTTCGATGCCGAGGATGTAGGCGTCAGGCATGTTCCTATATTATTCGAAGTCTTATGGCAGACTTGCTGCAACACGTTCGGGAATCGGGCTTCGCATTCCCGGATCGGCTGATTCATTTATTTGTCGGCGGTTCCGAGTTGCACGGCGCTAAGGTTCAGGGCACGGACGACCTCGACATTTACGGTCTCTACATCGAGCCTCCAGAGATGATTCTAGGCCTGGAGTCGATGCCGCACTTCGTGTGGTCCACCGCGGGGAATGAACGGAGAAACGGACCAAAAGACGTTGACATCACACTGTACTCACTCAAGAAGTGGGCGGGACTTGCCTGTAAGGGTAATCCAACGGCGTTGCATTTCCTTTTCACGAAGAGTGCCGTACGCAACAAGGTCTGGTCAGAGATTCTGGAGGAGAAGGAGGTTTTTCTATCGCGGTCTTGCGTGCCACAGTTTCTGGGTTTTGCCGATGCGCAGCTGAAGCGCATGACTGGAAAGTTGGGACGTGGCAAGAAGGGGCAGCGCCCGGAATTGGAAGAGAAATACGGCTACGACGTCAAAGCCGGGATGCATGTTTTGCGCCTCTTATACGAATGCCAGGAACTGGTGTCAACCGGGAAGATTACGCTTCCTCGACCGGAGCGCGACTTGCTCATCCGAGCGCGTACGGGAAAGTATTCGATGCAGAAGGTGCTGACCATGGCGCAGATGCTTTTTGCGGAATGCGAGGAGGCTGCAAGGCAGTCGGCACTGCCGGAAAAGGTGGACCGGGCTGCCGTGTCCAGGCTCTTGGCGAAATCCTATCGCGAAGCATGGGACGCCGGCTAGTGCGGGAGTCCCACTGTCGCGTCACTATAGGGCTGAAGCCCGCATCTCCCGTTGGGCGCTCTACGCGGCGCTGAAGCGCCGCTCTTCCACGGGCCTACGGGGTGACCAGTCTATGCGTGTAAGGCATGCTTGACGCATGTAATGCAAAGCGACGCTTGACATTCATGTCGAGGAATTTCTTGCGGGATGGTGAGCGGTATGATGGAAGCCGCCGGAACATGTTGGCTAGAGCCAGTTGGCTAGACCATGTTGAAAGATTTCGCCATCTCGATTGTGCAAGCCCTGCGCCAGAGCGGCTTCCAGGCCTATCTGGTGGGGGGATGCGTGCGCGATCTTCTGCTGGGGCGCGAGCCGAAGGACTACGACGTGGCGACGAACGCGACGCCGGAGCAGGTCATAGGTATCTTCCCGGAGACATATGCGGTGGGAGCGCAATTCGGAGTCGTGCTGGTGCCGGCGCCGGAGGGAGACGTTGCAAGCAACGTCTCTACGGATGCGGGCGGAGACGCGTCTCGATGCGTTGAGGTGGCGACTTTCCGAAGCGATATCGGATACTCGGACGGCCGCCATCCTGACGAAGTGCGATTCAGCGGCGACCCGCGGGAAGACGTCGCGCGCCGGGACTTCACCATCAACGGGATGCTGCTCGATCCCCTAAGCGCTCAGCCGCCCGGCAAGGTGCTCGATTTTGTCGGCGGACGGAAGGATCTGGAGGCGGGAATTATCCGCGCTATCGGTGATCCCGCGCGGCGCTTCGGAGAAGATAAATTGCGCATGCTGCGTGCAGTGCGCTTCGCCGCGCGGTTCGACTACGCGATCGAGCCAGCTACCTTTGCGGCGATGCAGAAATTGGCCGACCAGATAGCGGTGGTATCGCGCGAGCGGGTGCGCGATGAACTGACTCGAATGTTGACGGAAGGACACGCCAGGCGAGCGTTTCTCCTGTTGGATGCGGGCGGCTTGCTGAAGCATGTTCTGCCGGAGATTTCTGCGATGAAGAGAGTGGCGCAACCTGCCGAGTTTCATCCCGAGGGCGACGTATTTGTACACACGTTGCTGCTGCTGGAAAACTTGCCGAACCCTTCCCCGCTGACGCTGGCGTGGGGAGCGCTGCTGCATGATGTGGGCAAGCCGCCGACATTTCGGGTGGCTCCGGATCGCATCCGCTTCGACAGCCATGTCGAGGTGGGCGTGAAGATGGCGGAGGAAATCTGCCGGCGGTTGCGATTTTCCAACGACGATACGGATCAGATTCTGGCGCTGGTCGACAACCACATGCGGTTCGGCCACGTGGCGCGGATGAAGGAATCGACTCTGAAGAAATTTCTTCGCATGCCGGCGTTCGACGAGCATCTGGCGTTGCATCGGGCGGACTGCCTGGCCAGTCACCGCAATCTGAGTACCTATGAGTTTATCCAGCAGAAGCGCGCGGAGATTCCGCCGGAAAAGATGCGTCCTTCGCCCTTGGTGACGGGCGATGATCTCATCGCTGTGGGGCATGCTCCCGGGCCTAGATTCCGCGAGATCCTGAGCGCTGTCGAAGATGCGCAACTGGAAGGGCGACTGCCCTCGCGGGATGCCGCACTCGAATTCGTGCGTCGCGAGTTTCCCGTTTAGTGTGCGGTGGGTCGGGAACGGGCGGGCGCCGGGAATGCTAAAATCGTTATCTCTCAGGGCGGTTCGCGGCGCGTGAGGAGACCAGGAGCTGCATTTGGAGCAGGCGGGATCGGGGTTGGAAAAAATCGTAGCGCAGTCATTGCGGCTGGCGCCGCGGGCTGAGGCGCCGCTGATGGCGTGGCCGGTGGTGTGCGGATCAGCCGTGGCTGAGCGCACACGGGCTTTGAGTTTCGCGGATGGAGTGTTGTGCGTGGAGGTTGCCGGCCAGAGATGGAAAGCCGAGTTGCAGGCGCTGGCACCGCGATACCTGGCGGTGATCAACCGGTATACGGTCGAGGCGGTTCGCAGAATCGAGTTTGTCGTTGCTTCCCAAGAACGCGCAGACAACAAGCTGCGCTGAAGCCCGACCTCAAATTTCCATGAAAGTTACCGAGAAAGATGTCGCCTACGTCGCGGAGCTGGCCAATCTGGAGCTCACCGAGGAAGAGCGCACGGGAATGCTGCGCGACTTGAACTCCATTCTCGAATATGTTGACCGACTGAATGAGCTGGATACCTCCGATGTGCCGCCGATGGCGCAGGTTTCCGATCGTTACGGAGTCGACGAGTTGAAGCAGGGTAGCGAACGATTCGCGTACGCCAGTCGCGAGGATATTCTCGAAGGGCTGCGCAAGTCGTTGCCGCATGAAGAAGCGCTGGCCAATGCGCCCGATGCGGACGAGGACTTCTTCAGGGTGCCGAAAGTGATTGAGCGCTGAGCTCGAGTCAAATTCCACGAACCGATTTATGGAGTTGAAGTCACTCACCATCGACGCCGCCCGCGCGGCCGTGCAGGAGCGCACAACGACGGCGCTCGCGCTGGCGGAGGCGCACTATGCGCGCATTCAGAAAGAGGACGGACAGATCGGCGCGTTCCTGACGCTTTCGAAAGAGCGGGCACTGGAGCAGGCGGATCGCATGGACCGCATGGCGGCGGAGGGCAAAACGCTGCCGCCCCTGGGCGGCGTGCCGGTCGGCATCAAAGACGTGATGAGCACGCGCGGCCTGCGTACTACGGCGGGATCGAAGATTCTGGAGAACTACATTCCACCGTACGACTGCACGGCTGTGGCGCGCATGGAGGCGGCGGGCGCCATGGTGTTGGGAAAAATGAATTGCGATGAGTTTGCCATGGGCTCGTCGAATGAAAACTCCGCGTATCATCCGGTGCGCAATCCGCGCGATTTGAACCGTGTGCCCGGAGGGTCTTCCGGCGGTTCGGCCGCGGCGGTAGCGGCGGACATGGCGGTGGTGGCGCTGGGCTCGGACACGGGCGGTTCGATCCGGCAACCGGCGTCGTTCTGCGGCGTGGTGGGATTGATGCCAACTTATGGACGCGTGTCGCGTTATGGACTGATCGCGTTCGCGTCGTCGCTCGACCACATTGGGCCGCTGGCAAAGACTGTGAAAGACGCGGCGGTCGTATTACGAACGATTGCGGGGCGCGACCCAATGGACTCGACGTCGGCTGAGGTGCCTGTGCCCGATTACTTAGCCGAACTCGACAAGCCGGTTCGTGGGATCAAACTCGGTGTGGCCAGGGAATATTTTGGCGAGGGGCTGGACGACGAAGTCCGGCAGGCAGTGGAAGCGGCGATCGACAAGCTGAAGGAATTGGGCTGCGAGATTGTACCGGTTTCGCTGCCGCACACGCCGTACGCGATCCCGACGTATTACTTGATTGCGACGGCGGAAGCTTCGGCGAATCTGGCGCGCTTCGACGGGGTGCGCTACGGTCACCGGGCGCGTGGCATGAAGACGTTGTCGGAGATGTACCGGCGCAGCCGCGACGAGGGTTTCGGCGCCGAGGTAAAACGGCGCATCATGCTCGGCACGTATGCGCTGAGCGCCGGCTACTACGATGCGTATTACTTGAAGGCGCAGAAGGTGCGGACGCTGCTGACGCGCGATTTCGACGAGGCGTTCCGCAAGGTGGACGCGATCGTGACCCCGACCAGTCCGACGGCGGCTTTCAGGCTGGGCGAGAAGTCGAATGATCCGCTGGCCATGTACCTGGCGGATATCTATACGGTGACCGCGGATCTGGCGGGGATTCCGGGGATTTCAGTGCCGTGCGGCGAGACGAAGGAGAAATTGCCGATTGGCCTGCAGATTCTAGGTAAGCACTTTGACGAGGCTACGATTCTGCGCGTGGCGCACGGGTATGAGCAGGCGTCGTAAAAACTGCGCCTTTCGCCTTCCGTCAACGTCCGGTCTATAGTTATTGTCAGCTCGCCTTTTGTCATCCTGAGCGGCGTTCTTTGCCGCGAAGGATCTTTGTAACTGGCTGAAGATTGCATGGGTCCCTTCGACGAGGCTCAGGGCAGGTCCTTCGCTTCGCTCAAGATGACAAGGCAAAGGGCATGGGCGGTTTGGAAGTTACTGGAGAGGTATGAAGTAAGATTCCCCGGCGCAGGATCGGCACAGTACCTTTCCTTCGCGCCGTACTTCTCTGCGGAAGTTGATTCCCTCGCCGCATGCCTCACACACCACGCGTTCGCCTTTGTATCCCGGGAATTCTTCAGGCGGTAGTTCGACTTTTACCCACTGCGTGATGAAAAGATCGTCGTCGGAAATTTCGCGGTAGGCCAGCATCTGCTGCTGGTTCTTGTCGGCGATCTCGGGATGCATTTGGCGAGCTAGAGCCTTCGACGACTCTTTCGCTGCGATGCGAATCGCCTTGCCGCTGTTCACGTCTACGAATGTGGCCGCGACTTTGCCCCAGTCGCGGAACTTCAAGGCGCGCTTGCCTAGACGGCATCCGGTGACGACCGCAACGGCGTCGGTAGCGCAGCGGTCGATCTCGACGAATGTGACGAGACGCTTTCTGTCTTTCGCTTGAGGATCGTCGATGCCCAGCTTCTGCAAGCCGAGCATCGCGAGACGGACTCCGAGGACTTGTCCGGCACAGAGGTGGCCGTGGGCCTGTTCAGCGTCGCGGAGATATTCGTCGAGAGATTTCACGGGAAACAGCTATCAGCTCTCAGCTGTCAGTTTTCAGCTTAACATCGCTCGGGATTGAATTGGGGAAGTGCTGGGACGGTCCGCGCAAGATCCCTTCGCCATGCGGCTCAGGGCAGGCCCTTCGGTCCGACTGAAAGACGGCTGCGCTCAGGATGACGCCGTGTCCAGACCCCCGCGTGATAGGCCTTACGAAAATGCGGGATCATTTTCTTCGCCAGCGTATGCCGTCTTTCGTGATTTCTACCAGGATGCCGGCTTCGGCGAGCTCAGCGCGGATCGCATCGGACGCTTTGAAGTCGCGGGCTGCCCGTGCGGCCTTCATTTCGGCGATCTTCTTTTCGATGTCGGCGTTGGAAAGTTGTCCCGACTGAAGGGCCACGCGCAACTCGTCGCTGATGTTTTTCTCGCGGCCTTCCGAGACGGCCCAGTCGAGGACGCGCTTCATTTTCGGAGCATCATCGTCGTCGAGCACGGCGAAGATCTCGTCGAACTTGGTCAGGGCTGCCAGCAGCGGCGGGACGTCATCTTGTTTGATTCCGCCGGCGTCGACTGCGGCATTGGCTTGCCGCACCATCTCGAAGATGGCAGCCTGGGCCTGGGCGGTGTTGAGATCATCGTCGAGCGCGGCGGTCATGCGCTCGACCGACTGTGCTGCGAGAGACTGCATCTGGGGAGTGGCTCCAGGCGAAAAATTGCCTGCGCTCAAACGCAGGCGAAAATTCCGTAGGCGCTCCACGGAAACCGCAGCCTGCTTGAGTCCATCGAAGGTGAAGTTCAGCTGATTGCGATACGGAACGGAAGTCAGAAGGTAGCGGATGGACGAAGGCTTATGACCCTTCAGGACGAGGTCGCGGAGAGTGAAGAAATTCCCCAGGCTCTTCGACATTTTCTCGCCTTCGACCAGCAGGAAGCGGGCATGGAACCAGAAACGCGCGAACGGCTTGCCGGTAAAAGATTCCGACTGTGCGATCTCGTTCTCGTGATGTGGGAAGACCA
>Ga0210399_10000118_pt1 | contig 60477 bp, 62 predicted proteins | sample IncBWC14MmetaG_FD_150865 | JGI IMG/M metagenome (GOLD analysis project Ga0210399, IMG submission 150865) | Forest soil microbial communities from Barre Woods Harvard Forest LTER site, Petersham, Massachusetts, United States - Inc-BW-C-14-M | ecosystem: Environmental > Terrestrial > Soil >...
CCGGAGGCTGTGGCCTCGCCGCTGTCGGAGTCGTAGGTGACTTCATCGGCCCGCAGGATGTAGGTGCGATAGTGAATTTCGGCGTTGCCGTGCAATTTGTAAACCTCGCCGACTTTTTCCTGCTGCAAGGCGCAGATGGTAGCCGAATCGGAGTCCTGGCCTGCGGCCTGACGGGCGCACGGAGTGGTGGGAGCGGGTGCTGGAGTCTCCCCTTTCTGTGGAGCCGCTGGTGTGGAAGAACCCTCTGCCTGGCCAGAATTTCCGAAAAGCAACTGGCTGGTTACTAGCGCCGTGGCGGGAAGCTGATGACAAAGAAACAGCGCCGTGATAAGGAATCTAGTGCGAAGAGTCATCGGAAGAAAATCAACGGAAGAAGATCCATCGCGGGCATGCCTGCCCCTTTTCCGCTATTTGCCGCGGCATCGTGAACTTAGCACGGCGCTGGCCGTGCGGCAAAGTGGCGAAAAAGGCTAGGATTCCCGTTGCATTACTTGCGGTTGTACGCGGAGCGCGAACTCATACGATTTTCGGAAGACTGGCATTCATGAATTGTCCGCTGTGTGGAGAAGTTTGCCGTTGCCCATTGGAGCCCCTTCCCGCTGCCTCACCGCAGTGGAGGCCCGACCACGGGTCAGGGCCGGGTTCGTCGTCCGTTGCCGCTCTGGAGTCGACGCCGGACGTCGCGGAGGCAGTTGCCGCCGCAGGTTCGGACCTGCATTCGAATGGGAAGTCCGCCACCTCCCAGGCGCCAGCCGAGGGTGAGCCTGAGGGGGGAGATGCCTGGCGCGGAGAACTCTCCGCCCGGCTCAATCGTTATCGCGCGCGCCGCAAGGTGCGACCGCCGCGCTACCCGTCTCTTAGCCTGCGGTTTGAGGCCGCGGAAGTGCCTGCGAGCCCTAACGCTCAGAACGCATCTTCGCCGCCGGAGTTCGAGCCGGTCTCCGACCATGCGCTTGCACTCGATGGCATGAGGCGCGGGCCCTCTGGCGAGAACGACGGGCAATTCCAGCAGGCGCCCGCCGCAGAGACCGCGCCGCAGCCCGTACATCATGCCTCGGGACATGCCACGGTACATGTCGCAGGACATGCCACCGCGAAGATTATCGAGTTTCCGAGGTTTGCCTGGGGACCGCCTCCGCCTCCATCGGATCAACTTGCCGAACCGGTCAGCGAACGGCCGCGAATCCTCGAAGTCCCCGAGGTTGCGCCGCCGCTCCCCGCCCTCGGCGGAATTAGCATCGAAGCAGTCGAGCGACCGGAAGCCGAAAAGCGCCCCGGTATCGACATTCCGCTGCAGAGCGCACCTCTGGGCCGGCGCTTCCTGGCGACGTTGGTCGATGGAACCATTGTGGCGTCCTCGTCGGCCCTATTCGGCTTCATTTTCTGGAAGGTGGCTGCAGTGCGGCCGCCGCTGGTTCAGATTCTGGGGCTCGGGGCAGCAATCCCCTGCCTGTTCTGGTTGGCCTATCAGTATTTGCTGATCGTCTACTCGGCCAGCACTCCGGGATTGCGCATCGCTGGCCTCGAACTGGCCCGCTTCGACGGCACCTCGACGACACGTTCCCTGCGTCGCTGGCGCGTGCTGGCAGCGTGCCTGTCTGGCCTGTCGCTAGGCATGGGCTACGCCTGGGTCTTTCTCGACGAAGATGCACTTTGCTGGCACGACCGGATCACCCATACCTACCTTGCGCCTTGGGAGGCACGAGTCCAAAACTGAAGGGCGCTGATCCTCAAGAGTCGAGGCTTCCGCCAGGCGGCAGTCCGGCGAGTGCAGGCGCCAGCCTTGTAGTTCGTGTTAACATTCGCCAACAAGGCACGCGTTTATGCCACGTTTTGTCACTCTCGTCGTCTTACTCCTGGCCTGCGCCAGACTAAGTGGACAGAACGGATCGCCACACGCTCAGAGTGCGGTCGAGACAATTAGGCAGCTCAGAGCCATCGGGCTCCCGGATCTTGAAGGTGGTCAGACTGTCCCGCCAGCGCGGGTTCCGGGCTTGCTGAGACAACTGAATCAGGAGTTGAGAGCACTCATCACTGACACCTTGAATGATCGGAGCCGGCTCTCTGTCCCAGGTCAAACAGAGATCATCGAGCAACTAAAGGCGGCGGGCTGGGACGAGATCCCCAGTCATAAATGGAATGCCTACGGGGAAGTCCGCCAAATCGGTTTTGACTGGAAAGAGGGATATGATCCGGGAATCTTAGTAGTCTCCACACAGCTCTGGATTCCTTGCGGCAGCTCTGATCCCGACTCAGCGATCTATGTTTTCCGTGGAAGGGCAAGAGAGTGGAAGCTGGTGTTGGCCACTGATGCTGATTTCGACACGACCGGCGACCTTCAAGAAAGCGGCATGCAGTACCAACTGTCTCCGCCGGATGCTCATGGCGAATGGTTTCTGGCGATTGCCCATTCGCCGCCTGCCTGCGGACCGACTGCAGCCGGCTTGCGATACACGATCTTGCGGCCGGGTCGATCAGCCGACGAGCCCCTGATTCTCTTCGATCACCGTGAGCCCCTCGACGATAAGTTCGAGCCTGCATTTCGCCTTCACGTAGAAGACGACTGGTTTGCCCTGACTCGGGGAAAAGAGCGAAAACTCGACGGGGATCCCGGTGTGTCCATCGAGCGGTATGAGATCTCGGGAGACCGGATTGCGCGCCTCCAGCCCCTGGCTCTGACGCCCGAAGATTTCTTGGACGAGTGGGTCCGCATAAGCTGGGACGAAGCGGCTCGTTGGAGCAGCCAATCCGGCGATGCACACCTTTCAAAGTGGCATTCAAGACTGAATGCGCTCGCATACGATTCAACAGAGATCGAGTTTGTTCAGCCCTGCCCGCAACAACCGAGTGCCGACAAGGTATGGCTTACTGGCCTGTGGATCGATCAAAAACTAAACCCAGCCAGTGAAGACGAAAGACTCTACATTGTTGTGAGCGAAAGAAAGCACGCCTTCTTCGTCGATTCAGTTCAAACCAGGCGTCCACCGGGATGTCCCGGGAAAGCGCGCCAATTCGTAATGAACCGGATCCTGCCTGAGTGGTGACAAAGACCGCTTTGCGTTACTGCTGATGCCTGCTGTAGGGATTCACGGCAATGCGCGCTACCCCAAGTATTCCCCAAGTTCTTTACGCTTTGATCGCTCTGGTTTAGGCTAATCATCCTATGCGCGCAACCATTAGTCTTACGCTGCTGGTTCTGATCGTCGTGGCCGCATTGACTTTTGCTCAAGTCCCCAAACCGCTGGCTGAACGCCTGGCCGCGCAGAACGCTCTTTTCGACGAGCAGTATGAAACCGATCTGCGCAACTTCCCGGAGCGCGCGACTGCTTTCGGCGACTACCGCTACAACGACAGACTCGCCGACTACTCCCTTGACGCCATCCAAAAGCGTCATGAGACGGACGAAGGCTTCCTGCAGCGTCTGAAGGCGATCGATACCGCTGGCTTCTCCGACCAGGATCAACTCTCCCACGATTTGTTCATTCGCGTCCTGCAGCAGCGCATCGCCGATTTTGGCCTGAAGGAATATGAGATGCCGATCAACCAGCAGGGCGGCATCCACACCAATCTCGCCGACCTGCCGCTGGCCGTTCCTTTTTATTCGGTCAAACACTACGAAGACTACATCGCGCGCCTGCACCAGATTCCGCGAGCGCTCAGCCAGGTCATCGAAGTTCTTCGTGCCGGCATGAAGGACAAGCTCATGCCCGTGCGATTTTTGGCGGAAAAAATTCCGGCACAGTGTCAGGGCATTATCGATGCCGATCCATTCCTGCTGCCGACAAAGAAATATCCGGCAAGTATTTCACCGGAGGATCAGAAGCGTCTGACGCAGCAGATTACCGACGCCATCAACACCGACGTCCTCCCCGCTTACAAGACCTTCGCCGCCTTCATTCAGACGGACTATGCCCCACTGGGCCGTACGAGCATTTCCGTGACTTCGCTTCCAGATGGCCAGAAGCGCTACGAAAACGACATCTACGCGCGCACCACGACTCGTATGACGGCGGACGAGATACACCAGCTCGGTCTGCGCGAAATCGATCGCATCGAAGCCGAGATGACGGCGATTGCCAAGAAGGAGGGCTTTGCCGACCTGGCATCGTTCCGAGCCTCGCTGAAGACGAATCCCAAATACATTCCCACGTCCGCCGAGCAGATCCTCGACGATTTTCGCCATTACATCGCGCAGATGCAGCCGAAGCTTCCGGAACTGTTCACACTGCTTCCCAAGTCGCCGGTCACTGTGGAAGCGATCCCGGAATTCCAGGCGGCCGCCGCGACGCATTACATGACCGGAACGCCCGATGGCAAGCGGCCGGGCCGGGTGGTCGTGGCCACATCCAAGTTTGCGGACCGCTCGTTAATCGATGACGAGGCGGTCGCCTACCACGAAGGTGTCCCCGGACATCACATGCAGCTTTCCGTGCAGCAGCAGCTCGAGGGCCTACCGAAATTCCGCCTGCACGGGCTGGGCTTTAACGCGTATATCGAAGGCTGGGCGCTCTACGCAGAGCAACTGGGCAAAGAAGTTGGCTTCTATCAGGATCCGGTCTCGGATTACGGGCGGCTTTCCTCCGAACTTTTCCGGGCCGTGCGTTTGGTCGTGGACACCGGGATTCACGCCAAGGGATGGAGCCGCGATCAGGTGGTGGAGTTCATGCGCAAGTCGGGCGCTGTCGATGAGCCCACGATTCAGTCCGAAACGGACCGCTACATCTCGTGGCCGGCGCAGGCGCTCAGTTATAAGCTCGGCCAGCTCAAGTTCCGGGAGCTGCGTGAACGCGCCCAGAAAGAGCTGGGCCCGAAGTTCGATCTCCGCAAATTCCACGACGAAATGCTCGACGGCGGCACGCTGCCCCTCGATCTGCTCGAAGCCCGCACCGACAAGTGGATCGCGCAACAGAAAGCGAAGTGATGGATTCGTATCAGGGCACCGCTTCGGCGGTACCGCAAAACGGTTTCGGACAATCGCCTTCGGCCGCGCCTGAAGGCGCGCCCTGATACGAACCCTTCCAAACTGCCAGCCCGTCCCTGTGCTATCTTCAATGGTTTAGCCTTTAAGGAAGTTCCCGCTGAAGCATGGCTACCGCCCCTGAGGGTACAAAACCGGCAGTAAAGGTCTTCGTCGCCACCACGGTGATGCTGACCTTCATCTCGTTCTGGCGCGCCTCTGCGATCGTTCTCTCCGACCTGGCATCGTCCGCCTATTACGCGGGCGGTGACGCCGAAAAGGTCATTGGCAAGAGCGCACCCTGGTTCATTCTCGCGGTCATGTTGTTCAGCTACTGCGTCCGGGCGCTGTACATCGAGTCCAGCAGCATGTTCGTACGTGGCGGCGTCTATCGCGTCGTAAAAGAAGCGATGGGCGGAACTCTGGCCAAGTTCTCTGTCTCTGCATTGCTGTTCGATTACGTGCTTACCGGCCCCATCAGCGCTGTCTCTGCCGGGCAATATCTGGCGGGCTTCATCAAGGACATTGGGGCGTACTTCTTCCACCGTACGCTGAGTTTTTCCGACGACCATTTCGCCGCCGGATTGGCCGTCATCATCGTGGTCTACTTCTGGTGGAAGAACACGCAGGGCATCCACGAATCCAGCCAGAAGGCGCTGCAGATCATGGCCATCACCACGGTCATGGTTGTGATTCTGATCGTCTGGTGCACGATTACAGTTTTGCGGGCGCCGGTGCAGTTGCCGCCTAACCCGCTGCACGCGGGTGTGATTCCGCTAAATAAAGAATCGCTGGGCTGGCTCAACGGAACCTGGTTCAGCCACTGGATCTGGATCATTGCATTTGTTGGCTTCGGGCACTCCGTGCTGGCCATGAGCGGCGAAGAAACGCTGGCTCAGGTGAACCGCGAAATCGAGCACCCCAAGCTGAAGAACCTGGAGAAGACCGGGCTGGTGATTTTCATCTACAGCCTCCTGTTCACCTCGCTGGTTTCGTTCTTCGCGGTGATGATTATCCCGGACAAGGTGCGTCCCGATTTCTTCGCTAACCTGATCGGCGGCATCGCTATGTATCTGGTGGGGCCGACCAGCCTGAAGATCCTGTTCCATGGCTTCGTCGTGCTGGTGGGCGTACTGATTCTGGCGGGTGCTCAGAACACATCCATAGTGGGTGCGAATGGCGTCCTGAATCGTGTGGCGGAAGATGGAGTTCTCACCAGCTGGTTTCAAAAGCCGCACCACCGCTACGGCACCAGTTATCGCGTCATCAACCTGATCGTCTGCCTGCAGTTGCTGACCATCGTGCTGAGCCGGGGCGACGTCTATCAGTTGGCCGCGCTTTACGCCTTTGGGGTGATCTGGAGTTTCACCATGAAGTCGCTGGCGGTGCTGGTGTTGCGCTTCACCGAGCCGGGCAACCGCGAGTGGAAAGTTCCGGGGAATTTGCACATCGGGAAGACGGAAGTTCCCCTTGGCCTGATTGTCATCTCCGCGGTGCTCTTCATGACCGCAATTGTGAATCTGTTCACCAAGTATGAGGCGACAATCGCCGGCATTGTTTTCAGCGTGGTCTTTTTCACCATCTTCACCATCTCCGAGCATCATGTCGCCAAAGAGCGCCACGGCAAGCCCGAGCAACTTGACCAGTTCAGGGTCTATGGCAATCAGGAACTGGGCAGCGGCGCGATGGGCGTGCGTCCGGGCAACGTCCTGGTGGCAGTGCGCGACCCGCGCAATCTCTACTACCTGCGGCACGTGCTCGGCCACACCCATACCGGCAAGCAGGATGTGGTGGTCATGAGCGCCCGTCTGTACCATCGCGAGCACAGTTTCAGCGGCAGTGCGGTCCTTGAAGCGAGCCAGGTTTTTGACCACTACGAACAGGAGCTTTTCACTGCTGCCGTCGCCGTGGCCGAAAAAGAAGGGAAGCCCATCTCGCTGCTGGTCGTGCCCGCGACTGATGTGTTCGAAGCCATCATGGTGACCGCGCAGCGGCTCGATTCCAGCCGCGTCGTCTGCGGGCTTTCCAATAAACTCACCGCCGACGAGCAGGCCAAGCTCACGGGCGACGCGTGGGAGCGCCTGCCGGAGCCGCGCCCGCGGATGACACTCGAAGTCTGCGCACCCGACGGAACGATTCGCGAGTTTGCCCTCGGGCCGCATACGCCCCGCATGCGTCCGCAGGACGTCGAACTCATGCACCAGCTGTGGCTCAACATCACCGCCGATCCCAAGTTCGCCGGCGCGCACCATTACCACATCGTGGCCCTCGCGCTGGAAGAATTGAAGCGTGAGTTGAGTACGGAGCAACGCGCACAGCTCCTGAAAAAGCTTCAGGACGAAATGAACCCCTCAACCTGCAGTGAAAACAAACCAGATTCGTAAGGAGGTTCCTATGGCGCGCATTCCCGGCGCTCCCCGCAATCAGGACGGCCTGATCCGCCGGCTCTTCGTGGGCATTGTCTATTCCCTGACCCACCGCAGGCTCGGCCACGTCATCATGCCGATCCAGGTGACCGCGCATCATCCCAAAATTCTCTGGGGATACGGCCAGATGGAGCAATCCCAGGCCAGCAGCAAGCTCGTCGATCACAAACTTAAGGGACTCGCTGAACTCCGCGTCGCAACTCTTATCGGATGCCCTTTTTGAATTGACATCGGCTCTGCCGTGGGCAGGGCGAGTGGGATCACGACAGCGCAACTTGCCAATCTCAATAGCTACCGCACTGATTTCAACTTTTCCGAACTGGAGAGGCTCGTCCTCGAGTACGCCGACGGCATGACGCGGACGCCGGTGGAAGTTTCCGACGCGCTGTTTGCCCGCCTGCGGGAGAACTTCACTGGGGCCGAACTCGTGGAGCTCACGTCCGGGATTGCCTGGGAGAACTACCGTGCCCGATTCGATCATGCCTTCGGAATCGAAGCGGAAAACTTCACCGAAGGCGCGGTCTGCGCCCTGCCGGTTCAGTAGGTGGCGAGACGCCTCCCACGACAGCCGACGAGACAGCGGCGCTACTTGGTCTTTAGGATGTTCTCCAGCGACGTCCGCAGGCTGTTGAAGCGGAACGGATAGCCACTCATCACCAGTTGCGCCGGTTCGACTCGCTGGCTGCCCAACAGAACAGTCTCGCCCATTTCGCCAAAGGCCAGCTTCACCACGAACGCCGGCATGGGAAAAATCGCGGGGCGCGACAGCACGCTGGCCAGCGTCTGGGTGAATTCTGTGTTCGTCACCGGCTTGGGCGCGACCATGTTCACCGGCCCCTGAAGCAGATCGCTCTTCAGGATGTGATGAATCGCGCCCACCATGTCCTGGACGTCAATCCAACTCATCCACTGCTGCCCGTCGCCGATCTTCCCGCCCACGCCCACCTTGAACGGCGTGAGCATCTTTCCCAGCGCGCCGCCCGCCGCAGTAAGTACAATGCCGGTTCGCATCTGGACCGTCCGAATGCCCGCGTCAACTGCAGCCTGGGTCGCCGCTTCCCACTCGCCGCAGACCTCAGGAAGGAACCCAGTGCCGGGCGCACTCTCCTCGTTCAACACCTCGTTGCCCCGGTCGCCGTAATAGCCAATCGCCGAACTGCAGGCGAATACCTGTGGCTTGTCTTTGGCCAGTGCCAGCGCTTCTGCGACTGCAGACGTGCCCGCGACGCGGCTGTCGCGGATCTTCAGTTTCTTTTCGTTCGTCCAGCGTCCGACAATGCTCTCACCCGCCAGATGGACGACCGCGTCGAAGCCGGAAACGGCCTCGGGTGCAAGCGGCTTCCCGGGATCCCACGAAATCTGATCTCCGCCGCTGGCTGCGCCCCGCACCAGGCGTGTGATTTCATATCCGCGGGTTTTAAGGGTAGGAAGAAGCGCACCGCCGATGAGCCCGGAAACGCCACTGACAAGAATTCGAGAAATCATGGCTGACCGATTGCCACTGTATCAGCATGCGACCCCACCAACCAAACCGGCGGCGGATTCGAAGGGTTCAAATGTTCTGAAAAAGCTCTTGTCATTCCGCCCATAGGGAGGAAGTAGGGAGGAATCCGCTTCGCTCCTGTCCCCTTGCGCGCATACGCGACCGCGTTGACTGCGCCGCATGCGAACTGTACAGTTAGAGAAGTTGAAATGGAGAGTTAGTGGCAACCTCAACCTTCGGCAAGAACAGCGCGATTGTGGTTTCCGCCCTGCGAGCCCGCGCCAATTTCGGGAAGCTTTTGCGCCGGGTGGATGACGAGCGTCGGTCTCTTATCATCGAGAAGCGCGGCACCCCGAAGGCGGTGTTGCTTAGCATCCGTGATTACGTTAGGCTGGCGGCCCCCGAGCCCGAAGTCCTGAAGCTCATCGGCGAGGAGGCTGAGAGGAACGGGACAAGTGCCCTGACCTCGCGCGAGATAGACCGCATCATCAAGGCTTCGCGGTCCCAAAAACGTAAGCGGTAATGTTCCCCCTCCGCCTTGTCATCGACACAAACGTGCTGGTTTCCGCTGCCCTGAAGCCAACCGGATTGCAGCGCACCGTGCTGCTGCTTGCCCTCACGAAACCGGCCCGGTTGTATGTCTCACCACCTATCCAGGAGGAATACAGCGAGGTGCTTGCACGCCCGGACCTTAAAATCGCCAAAGGCCTTCGGCAACAATTGCTTCAGCTTATCAAGAACCATAGTCATATCGTCGTTCGAACGCAGCGCCTTCACGTTACATCCGACCCCGATGACAACATATTTTTGGAATGTGCCGATGCCGCCCGCGCGGATTATCTGGTCACGGGGAATCAAAAGCACTTCCCGAAATTTTGGAAGAAGACCAAGGTGATAACGCCGAGAGAGTTCATTTCTGTTGTCTCGCCGCATCTTTAAATAAGCGGTTGTCGCACGGCCTCCGCATCGAAAGTCTGGAAGTCGGGGCGAGGCTTAGCAACGCAAGGTATAATTAATTCAGCGTCCCGTTGTGCCCTCTGCCCGGAGCCCCCTTTCCTCGCGGGTATAATCCATCATGGCGAGCTTGCGCCAACAGATCGCTACCACTGCCCTTACGCTCACCAAGTTCCGCGACTTGATGAAGCGGATGCAGGAGAACCGTCCGCAGGACGATCTCACCATCGTCAAGAAGGCCTACGACTACTCCCTGAAACACCACGAAGGTCAGACTCGCGCCTCCGGCGAACCTTACCTGGTTCATCCCCTCGAAGTGGCGCTGGTTCTCGCCGAGATGAAAATGGACCCGGTCGCCATTGCCGCCGGGCTGCTGCACGATTCCGTCGAAGACACATCCGTCACGATCGTCGACATTCGCAAGGAGTTCGGCGAGCAAGTGGCGCACATCGTCGAGGGCGTCACCAAGATCAGCAAGATTGATTTCGCCACCCGCGAGGAACAGCAAGCCGAAAACCTGCGCAAGATGATGCTGGCCATGGTCGACGACATTCGCGTGGTGCTGATTAAATTGGCCGACCGCCTGCACAATATGCGCACCTTGGAGCACCTGCAGCCTGATCGGCAGCACAAAATCGCCGAAGAAACGCTGGAGATCTATGCGCCCATCGCCCACCGCCTCGGCATGGGCAAAATTCGCGGCGAACTCGAAGACCTGGGCTTCCGCTTTCTCGATCCCCTCGGTTACGAGCAGGTGGAGAAATCCGTCAATGCCCGTCGCAAGCAGGGCGAAGTCTTCCTCGCAAAAATGCAGCAGACCATAACCGACAAGCTGAAGGAGGCTGGCATTCAGGCGCGGGTCGAAAGCCGCATCAAGCGCCTATATAGCATCCACAAAAAACTGCAGCGCCAGCGCATCTCGGTGGATCAGGTCTACGACCTTTGCGCCATGCGCGTGATCACGCGTTCGTTGCAGGATTGTTATGCCGTTCTAGGGATCATTCACAACCTGTGGCGGCCGGTTCCGGGGCGCATCAAGGATTTCATCGCCATGCCGCGGCCGAATTTTTACCAGTCGCTGCATACTTCGGTGATCACAGAAGACGGTACGCCATTTGAAATCCAGATCCGCACCGAGGAAATGCACAAGATGGCGGAAGAAGGCATCGCCGCCCACTGGAAATACAAGGACGGCCCGGTTTCAGCACAGGACGAACAGCGTCTCGCTTGGCTGCGCCAGGTGGTCGAGTGGCAGCGCGACGTCAGCGATCCCAACGAATTTCTTTCCACGCTGAAGGTCGATCTCTATCCCGAGGAGGTTTATACCTTCACGCCCAAAGGCAAAGTCGTGGTTCTGCCGCGCGACGCGACGCCCGTCGACTTTGCCTATAGCGTTCACACCGAGGTCGGTCACACCTGCATCGGTGCCAAGGTCAACGGACGCATGGTGCCGCTGCGCCACAAGCTGCATTCCGGCGACATCGTCGAGATCCTCACCCAGCCCGGCCATAAGCCCAGCCGGGACTGGCTGGGGCTGGTCAAGTCGTCCCGCTCACGCAACAAGATCAAGCACTGGCTCAACGTGCACCAGCGCGAGCGAGCGATCGAAATCGGCCGCAAGCTTATCGAAAAAGAAGCACGCAAATACCGCATCGCGCTCAAAGAAATCAAGGACGAAGAACTGCAGAAAGTTGCCTCCGGCTACGGCCTGGGCAAGACCGACGACCTGATGTCAGGCATCGGTTACGGAAAATATTCCGCGCGGCAGATTCTGGCGCGTTTGCTGCCAGCTGGCGCGACTCACTCCATTGCCGGCGACATCGAATCTGAGGGCCTGACGTCGCAGCCCGGAGGGATCTCCAGCGTAGTGCGCCGCGTCTTCGGGGATCACAACGCCATCACCGTCCGCGGCCAGGGCGACATGATGGTCTACCGCGCTCGCTGTTGTAATCCCATTCGCGGTGAAAGCATTGTCGGCTACATCACGCGCGGCAAAGGCGTGGCCGTGCACTCCATCCAGTGCCCCAACGTTACCAATCTGATGTACGAGCCCGAACGTAAGATCGATGTTGAGTGGGCCCGCGATGAGAGCACCCCGACCGCTTATCCCGTGAAGCTGACCGTGTTCTGCGACGACCGCTTCGGCATGCTGAAAAGCATCACGGGAGTGATCGGCGACGCCAAGAGCAACATCCGCAACATCACCGCACACACTTCCAACAGCCAGGCCAGCGTAGAAGTCGTCCTCGACATCGCCGACCTCAAGCACCTTGAGCAGATCATCGCCGGCCTGCGCAAAATTCCGGGCGTGCATGAAGTGCAGAGACTGCAGAAAATCTAGAAGCAGTTCTCAGTCGCCAGTTCTCAGTTCTCAGTGAAAACCTTAAGATTGCCGTGATAGATTGAATCGGAGTTGTGAGTTGCGTTGTTTTAGAAGCCCTTAACTGGGAACTAACAACTGAGAACTGAGAACTGCCTTTATGCGCGAAATCATCTCCACCAAAGACGCCCCGCAAGCCATCGGACCCTACTCGCAGGCCATTAAAGCCAATGGACTCATCTTTACTTCGGGACAAATCGCCATCGACCCCGCGACCCAGCAAGTCATCGCGGGAGACGTAGCGGCCCAGACGGACCGCGTCCTGCGCAATTTGTCGGAGATATTGGAAGCGGCTGGCAGCGGCCTGGGGAAGGTGGTTCGCTCGACGGTATTCCTGAAGAACATGAGCGACTTCGCCGCCATGAACGCCGTTTACGGTAAGTACTTCAGCACGGCGCCACCCGCACGCTCCACCGTCGAGGTCGCCCGACTGCCCAAGGATGTGCTGGTCGAAATCGACGTGATCGCCCTGGGATGAAAGAAAACTCTTAACCACAGGGGACACAGAGAAACACAGAGGAAACGCGAAGACCCCTGTGTTCCTCTGTGCCCTCGGTGGTTAGAATTGGTTCGGAGAAGCAACCATGACGAAGAGTCTAATCGCCGGAGCAATCATGGGTTTTGTTCTTGGAACTGCTGCACTTGCCCAAACACCAGCCCACAAGCCCATTCAGGTGGTTCGCCCCAATAACAACGCTCCCACCAAAGTCACCGGCGACGGCGTGAAAACCGACTCCGGCCTGCAGTACTGGGACATCAAAGTCGGCCTCGGCCCGCTCGCCAAAGCGGGCGACCAGGTAAAGGTCCATTACACCGGATGGCTCACCACCGGCAAGAAGTTCGACAGCTCCGTCGGCACGAGTGGGCCCTATGAATTTACGCTGGGGCAAGGCGAAGTCATCAAAGGATGGGACGAAGGTGTCGCTGGCATGAAGGTAGGCGGCAAGCGCCAGCTGCGCATCCCGCCGGAGTTAGCTTACGGCGAGGCGGGCTTCAAGACCATCGTCCCGCCGAACGCCACGCTGATCTTCGACGTGCAGCTGGTCGCGATCAAGTAAGCCAACATCCGAACGTACACAAGAAAGCACACAGTCGAACACCGAGCGATGAAGTCCTCCGGTGAACTCTGTGTCCTCTGTGGTGAAGTGGTTTACGCCTTAACGACTTTGCCGCTGCGCAGGCAGGACGTGCAGACGCGCATGCGCTTGCCTTGCCCCGCGACATTGGCGTGCACCGGACGCAGGTTGACGTTCCAGCGCCGCTTGGTAACGTTGTGCGCGTGGCTGATGCGGTTTCCCGCTTGCGGCTTCTTGCCGCAGATATCGCATTGTTGTGCCATGACGACTCCCAGAAAATTCAATACTTGTAGGGCAAACCTAGATTTTACAGGAACTTGGCCAGATTCGGCAAACCGAGGTCGAGTCGGTCGTTGCTGTGGATTTCTGGTTCAGACTGCGGCACCATTTTTTCGGGAAACTGAAAAGGACGCTCCCCGCCGTCCCTGACGGGACTCGGTTCCATGCCGCCGCTAACGCGGCTTGGGCATCCGCGTGAACCTCTCTAATCCGCCGCCGGGGTGCTGTGCGATACTTACTCCATGCAGTCCCCGCTCCAGGCCGCTACTGCGGCCACCGATCCCAAGTCGGTGAAGGTGAATCTCACGACCGGCACCGGTGTCGACATCGAGTGGAACGACGGCCACGTCTCGCACTACAACTTTGTTTATCTGCGCGACGCCTGCCCCTGTGCCATGTGCGAGGACGAGCGCGGCAAAGCTGGCCGGCGTCCGGGCGATCCCGTTGCGGTCGCGCCCGGCGCGTTGCTGATTTTCAAGCCCAACGCCAAGCCCTTATCCGCGGAAGGCGTGGGCAAGTACGCCATCAAGTTTTCCTGGAACGATAACCACGACCTGGGACTCTATTCGTGGAAGTTCCTGCGTGAAATCTGCCCCTGCGCCGAGTGCAAAGCGGCGCGGGCAGCGGGCTAAACGACGGGCGGCGCGTTTTCGGGTTCGACCTAATATGCTCGACCAAACATGAGTTCGACCAAACCAATCTCCGCCGTGCAATCCGTCGTCAACGAACTGTTGGCGGATCTTCACGCTAAAAGCGGCTGCGAGAAAATCGGACTCACCCGCGAATCCTTCTCCGTGATCCTCTGCGAAGTAGGCTCGAAACACGCCACCGCAGCGACTTCCGAAACTGAAATCCGCACGTTCTTTCTGAGCCTGCGAGTCGACGAACTCGCCTTGGCCCGCGCCTGTGCCGCCGGCGTGAACTCTGCCTGGGAAATCTTCCTCACGCGCTTCCGCGAAAAGCTCTATCTCTCAGCCCTGCGCATTGCGCGCGAAGACTCTGCCGCTCGCGAACTGGCCGACACTCTCTACGCCGATCTTTACGGCACCAATACCCGCGACGGGCAACGCGTCTCGAAACTCGCTTCCTACACCGGCCGTGGATCGCTCGAGGGCTGGCTGCGCACCGTGCTGGCCCAGGAATACGTCAATCGCTACCGCCGCACGAAACGCCTCGTAAGTCTCGACGAAGAATCCGAGGAGGGCGTGCAGTTTCAGGCCGCCGAGCCCGACCCGATTCCGCCCGCCGACCAGCGCCTGGCGCACGCCACCGACGAGGCCCTGGCCTCTCTCCCCGCCGAAGACCGCGTGGTTTTGAGCGCGTATTATCTCGATGGCCGCACCCTGGCCGAGATCGCCCGCATGTTGGGCGTGCACGAATCGACTATCAGCCGCAAGCTCGACAGACTGGCCAAGGCTCTGCGCAAGCAGATTGTGGCGGCCCTGGTGCGCCATGGCATGTCGCGCCGCCAGGCCGAAGAAGCCCTGGAAGTGGACGTCCGCGACCTACAGCTGGATATTCGCCGCAGTTTGGCGCAAGAATCGTCCCCTCCCGCGTTCTCTGAGAAGAGAGTGGAAGCTCGGGTAAGGGAAGGCCCAGGGTAAGGGTTAACGATAGAGTAAACCCGCGCCTTAGGCTAACAAACGTGGGCGAGCAAGCTAAGGAGCGGCCGAACGAGCTAGAAGCCAGGAGTTAGAAGCTAGAAGCTACAATGCAAAACGTCCCCAAAGTCGTACGCGAACGCTTGAAGGCGGTAGCGCCCGCGGTCAATCATCCCGATGCGGATGTGCTGACGGCTTTCGCGGAACGGTCTTTGCCCGAGCGAGAGCGAGCCGGCGTACTCGATCACCTCGCCCGCTGCGGCGATTGCCGCGACATCGTGGCGCTGGCATTGCCGGCGACCGAGCCAGTCGAAGCCGCCGTCCGTCCGTTCCGCAGCGGATGGTTGACCTGGCCGACTCTGCGCTGGGGATTTGTGGCGGCGGGCGTTGTCGCTATCTCAGCGTTCGGGCTGCTGCAATATCAACAGCGGCCAGCAACCATGGCGGCGAAGCAGCAGTCCCAGAGCGTTGAGGTTGCCGCTAACGAGCCCAAGAAGTCGACTCCATTCGTGCCCACCTCCCCAACGCAGGGGAAAACAAAGCTCGAATCTCCCTCCGCCCCGGCATTCGATTCTTTCGACGCTCCGAGTCCGGCCGTCAGCGGCGGGAAGAGCGGGGCTCGTGCCGACGCGGTGGTGGCGCGTGCGGTGCCGTCAGCGGGACCTTTTCACGGGAACGCGAGTAATTCGTTACGCCATGGTGGGCCCAGCGCGGCGAATCAATGGCCGCAGCAGAACATGATCCAGAATCAAGCTGCTGCGCCCGTGGCACCGAGTCCATTTGCGAAGCAGCAGGTCGTGGGGGGTGGCATGTCCGCGGGTGCGCAGGTTCCCACGGTAAATCAAACCGTTGAGGTATCAGCCGAAGCGCCGGTGATGGCAACGGAATCTGCGAGCAGTGAAGCGCGTCAAGCTCAAGATCAGGCGCCCGCGCCTCCGCCATCGGCGGATGCTTACGCGAATGTCGCCAGGGCCAAGCCGCCCGTGCCGCAGACTCTTGGTCAGATCGGCGGCTTAGTTGTCGACCCGTCCGGGGCGGTGGTGCCCGACGCGCGGATTACCGTCACTCCCACCACGACCGGAGGTTCCGCAACCGCGGTGACCAATTCTCAAGGCGCATGGCTAATCGCAGGCCTTCCCACGGGACGCTACAAAGCACAGGCGGAAGCGCCTGGGTTCAAGACCACCGTCCTCGATGTGAACTACGATGCCAATGCCAATCAGCCCTCGATGTACCGTTTCACCTTGAGCCCCGGCAGCGTCGCCGAAACGGTGGAGGTTTCATCGGCGGAAGCGCAGGTGCAGACGGAGACTGCGGGGGTCAGCGGCCCGATTACGAATCGCCAATTCAGCCAAGCCCCGTTAAGCGGGCGTAACATCAGCCAATTGACTACCGTTTCGCCGCCCCGCTGGACCATCAACGCTTCTGGCGCCCTGCAGCGCTCCATCGACCAGGGGAAATCCTGGCAGACGGTCGACGTCAATGCGAATGCGAATGCTGTCGTTGGAGCGAATTTCTCCGCTGCCGCTGCAACTTCCCGGGCAAAGGTCAAAGAAGCCGACAAGGTCCTGAAGCGGGAGCTTGCCACTCCCACCTTCCGCGCCGTGGCCGCGACTGGGTCAGACGTATGGGCCGGCGGCTCCGGCGGGGCGCTCTATCACTCTGCCGATGCCGGCAACCATTGGACCCGCGTCTTTCCAGCCGCTGCGGGCGCCAGCCTGACCGGCGACATCATCAGCCTGGAATTCGCGGATATTCAACATGGAAGAGCCTCAACCTCGACCTCTGAAGTCTGGATCACCTCCGACGGCGGCCAAACCTGGCAGAAACAGTAGCCTCTATATTCCCGCGTCCATTCCATCTGAGTTACTTTGGTCAGCCTCAACTTAGCTTTCCGCTAACCGAGTTACCAAAGTGACGTTTACACAAAATGAAGGGGATTTTAATATCCATCTCGTGGTTTGGCAGTTCTGGGGGAGGGCTGCCGAGGCGTCCTGGACTTGAAAAAGTCGAGGGCGCTTTTTCTTTTGTCCCCGCCCTGGACGGCACCGGTCACCGCGATCCCCGGCATACCGAGCAATATCCACCAATCTCCAGCCGCGAAATCAACACTCGGAACCTGCAATCTTTCTCTACTTGCTGTTTCAGCCTTTCGAAACTGTCAGTTACAAACTCGGTGATCTTGCCGCAGCGCAGGCAGGCCATGTGGATGTGATCGCGCTCCAATTTGCGCTCGTAATAGTGTCCCTCGCCGTTGATGTGCATCAGGTCGAGTTCGTCGATCAAGCCCTGCCGCTTGAGTAACCGCAAGGTGCGGTACACCGTACTGCGGTCGACGCTGGCATCGATCTTCTGCGCCTTCCGCAAGATCTGGCTGGCGTCCAGATGTTTGCTGGCGGTTTCCATCACGCTCAAGATGGCGCGCCGCTGCTCCGTCATGCGCATTCCGCGCTCCGCGAAATGCGCCTGTAACCGGCCCGGCGTTTCGGTCTGGGGAAGTGGCATGGCAAACCTCGTTGTCGCACCTAGTCGCAATTAAGGTGCGACGAATTCTTCGGCCGGCGCTTGACGGTTCGGGAAGCGCTCCAGCAGAATCTTGAATGTAGCCTAGATGCGACTGAGTTGCAACTACAAGTTCCAGTAGTGAAGGATGATTGGAAAGGAATCGACGACTCCGTTTGCCTCCCGTCAAGTTTCAGACTCAATCTTCGTTCCCCGGCTGGCCACACTCCGACGCCCTTGCCACCTCGCGCCCCAGGCTGGCCTTCTCGTTCGGTCTGCTCACTCTCGTCCTGCTTTTCATCGCTCTCCCAGTTCAATCTCAGGTGAGTCCGTACGTCGTCACCTACGACCACTATCTCGAGGAGCCCGGGAGCCTCGAGCTCGAGTACTTCTCCACCTTCGGCACGCAGCGCGCCGGCAACGATTTCCACGCCTTCTGGGCGGAGTTCGAGTACGGCGCCACCGCGTGGTGGACCACCGAGGTCTACCTCGACGGCCAAACCACCTTCAACGACAGCACCGTCTTCACCGGCTTCCGCTGGGAGAATCGTTTCCGCCTGCTGCAGCGCGAACACTTCATCAATCCCGTGCTCTACGTCGAATACGAGCAGATCAGCGGCGCCGACAAGATCCTGAAAGAAGTCGAAGGTCACGACGTCGAAGCCGACTACGCCGTCCCTAACGCCATCGCCCGGCGCGAACACAATCACGAGATTGAAACCAAGCTGCTCTTGTCGAAGACTTTCAAGGGCTGGAATATCGCCGAAAACACTCTCGCAGCCAAGAACCTCACGGGCGGCCATTCCTGGGAATTAGGCTACGCGATCGGCGCCAGCCGCCCCCTCGCTCTGAAAGCCTCTGCGCAGCGCTGCAGCTTTTGCTCGGAGAATTTCATCGCGGGCATTGAAATGTATGGCGGCCTTGGCGACCGTTACAGTTTCGGTTTGCACGACACCTCCCATTACCTGGCGCCGGTGATCGCCTGGAATCTGCCCTCGGATTGGACCCTGCGCCTGTCGCCCGGCTTCGGCCTCAACGACAACAGTCACCGCTTCCTGCTGCGCTGGGGCATCTCCCGCGAATTCTCCGGCTTCGGCACCGCCATCAGCCGTCTATTCGGAGGTGGCCGGTGACATTGCGTGTCTCCTCAATCCTGCTGCTTCTGACACTGGATGTCACGGCACAGACGAATTCTGTTCCGGCCAAGGCTGTTCCGGCCAGGTCTGTTCCGGCCAAGAATGACAACTCCGTCTACGCGGAACTGGCCAAGGCTCCCCCAAAGGCGGCCGCACGTCGTAATCCCCTCGAACATGATCCCGATGCCGTGGCGGCAGGCGGCAAACTCTTCTCTCAGCATTGCGCCGAGTGTCACGGAGACACGGCTGCAGGCAGCAAAAAGGCCCCCAGCCTATACGCCGAAGAGGTTCAGCAAGCCACTCCCGGAGCGCTCTTCTGGTTGTTGACCAACGGCGTGGTCCGTCGCGGCATGCCCGTATGGTCCAAGCTGCCCGAACCCCAGCGCTGGCAACTGGTTAGCTTCATCAAGTCCCTGCCTCCAGCGCCCCCGCCCAAACCCAACCTGGAACAAACGCCCCAGCCATGACCCTTGCAGGTCTTGCGACTTCCGCGCCTCCCCAGGCATCCAATAGCGGTGTTACGATAGTAGGTCCGGTTCCCTCACGGGACGCACTTATACCGACACATCGCCTGGCAGGCCAGATCGATAAATCCTGCCGACAGGCACGACACACAACGAGGAGAAACAAAATGGCAGGTAACGGAATCGTCGAAGTCACCGATGCAAACTTCGACCAGGATGTTTTGAAATCGGATAAGCCCGTTCTCGTGGACTTTTGGGCAACTTGGTGCGGCCCCTGCCGCGCTATCGCCCCTATCGTCGAAGAACTGGCCACCGAGTTTCAGGGCAAGATCACAATCGGCAAGATGGATGTCGACTCCAACAGCGCCACCCCAATGCGCTACAAAGTCACCGGCATCCCGACGCTGCTGGTCTTCAAAGGCGGCCAGGTCGTCGAGCAACTCGTCGGCTACAAGCCGAAAGACGCCATTGCCCAGGCTCTGAACAAGCACCTCGGGTAAGGGTAGTTTTCAGCCGTCAGCTATCAGCTATCAGTAACAAACGCCCGGGCAAGTCCCGGGCGTTTTTGCGTTCTATCGGCGAGCATTGCAGGGAGGACTACAATGTCGGCCATGACGCGTCGTATTTTGCCAGCGGCTTTTAGCGCAGGAATACTCTCTGTCGTCTTTCTGTCAATCTCGCCCCGAGCTCAGGGACAAGACGTTCAGCAATATCTCCGGAATCAATACCAAGGCAAGACCTTTGTGCTTCGCGGTTTTCCTGTTGGTGATGTTCTTCGCTATGGCTCTTCCGGCGCATCCGACGGAGCCGCCACCGGTGACTGGACAACCGACGGATTTGTGCGGATAAACGACATTCATCTTTCCGGCGACCGACTGGTCATCCAGGCGCAGCGGCTGACAGTAGTCCGGCCCGACCGAAAAGAGCTCGAACTCTCTCCAAGACTGCGAGGGGCTCCGGACAGGAGGGGTACAGAGACCGTGCAGGTCGAAATAAAAGCGGAAACGGGACACAATCCGTCCCTCGATCAGGTCGTCGCCATCGCAGCCAAAATTTTCCTTACCCCGCAAGACAGCCTGGATGACCTGGTGCCCGACTACTGGAAACCTTGTGTGCGCCAGGGAATCAAGCGAGACAGTGCGAACTGTTCCTTTGCAGCGGAGATTCTGTTCGTTCCCGGGGTCGCCGCTCCAACCTCGAAAGCTAGCTCCGAGACCGCCGACGCGGGCGACGACTCGCGCAATCGAATGTTTCACGTGGGAAACGGCATGAGCCCACCGCATATCACTCATCACCTGGAACCGGAATTCAGCGAGAGTGCGCGAGCGGCGAGGTATCAGGGCACGGTGATTCTCATGCTGGGGGTGAACAAGGAAGGCACTCCGACGAACCTACGGATCTCACAACCCATGGGATGTGGCCTGGATGAGAAAGCGGTTCAAGCGGTTAGGAATTGGAAGTTTGCCCCCGCGGAAAGAGATGGCGTGCCGGTGGATGTCGAAATTGCGGTGGAAGTCGACTTCCATCTGTACTGAAGAGAATGGGATCGCGAAATCGGAATCTGAGAACTGAGAACTGAGAACTGAGAACTGTTAATACTTCCGCAGCACTCCAATCACCCGCCCCTGCACGTCCACCGAGGCCGCCGGCACAATGATCGGCTTCATGGTCACGTTCGAAGGCTGCAGCCGTATGTTGTCTCCCTCTCGATAAAAGCGCTTCAAGGTCGCATCGCTCTGATCTACAAGAGCAACGACAATGTCACCGTTGTGCGCCGTGCGGGCTTTTTCCACCAGCACATAATCGCCGTTGAGGATGGCCTCATCCTGCATCGAGTCGCCGCGCACTTCGAGCACAAACACTTCTTTCGAGCGCACAAAATCGGCCAGCGAGATTGTCTCGTTATTCTGCACCGCCTCAATCGGCTGCCCGGCCGCGATGCGCCCCAGCAGCGGCAGCACCAAGCCCGTGTTCACGCTCATTGCCTGTTTCAGCCTTCCCTTGGGAGGCAGCAGATCAATCGAGCGGCTGCGATTGTAGTCGCGCGTCAGCAATCCCTTCTTTTCCAGATTCGTGACGTGCTTGTGCACGGTTGCCAGAGAGGTCAGCTCCAACCCCTTGCCAATCTCTTCAAACGACGGAGAGTATTGGTGCTCGGCGACGAATCGAGAAATAAAGTCGTACACTTCCCGCTGCCTGCGTGTGATGGCCATGCGCCATTATTGGCGAACAGAAGGCGAAAAAGCAAGCAAGAAGTACGGGTCGCACGCAGATCACCACCGCCCATGTAGGGACGGACTATGTAGGGACGGGCGGCCCAGGGGTATCGGGCCGCAGCTTCCGCGCCCTCAAATTATCGCTACGCCCGTCAGATCCGCGAATCCCCCCTTTGAAACTTTTCTCTCTCTCGCGACTCCAATCTGCTAGTAGTTCTCATGCGTACCTAAGACAGGGAATTCCCTATGCACAGTTTTTCCGCTCGCCTACTGATTCTTGTTGCCATGCTCGCCAGCACTATCGCCTGCAACGCCAAAGCCAGCCCAGCCGCTGGTCCTGTGCCCGCGCCAGTGCAAGACGCTCCCCGAGCCGCGACCTCTGGCCAGCAAACTGCAGTCATCTCCGGTGGATGTTTCTGGGGCATTCAAGCTGTCTTCCAGCACGTGAAAGGCGTGATCGGCGCTACTTCCGGCTACTCCGGAGGCTCCGCCAAAAACGCCGAATACGAAATCGTCAGCACCGGTGAAACCGGCCACGCCGAATCCGTGCAGATCGTCTACGATCCCTCGCAGATCACCTATGGCGAGCTGTTGCGCGTTTTCTTTTCCGTGGCGCACGACCCGACGCAACTCAATCGCCAGGGCCCCGACGAGGGCACGCAATATCGCTCCTCGATTTTCTACAGCAACGACGAACAGAAGCGCATCGCCGAGGCCTACATCGTTCAACTCGACAAGGCCCAGGTATTTCCGAGTCCAATCGTGACCAAGGTCGTGCCGCTGCAGGCTTTCTACCCCGCCGAGGCCTATCACCAGAATTACGCCGCCCTGCATCCCAATCAGCCGTACATTATGTTCAACGATGCACCCAAGGTCGAGCACCTGCGCCAGGAGTTCCCCGACCTCTACACCGGAAAGTAGCCCGTGATGCCAGTGGCGAAGCGGCGAAAGAATTCAGCCCACGGCGCATGCCGTGGGTGAGGCAGAACTAGGAATCAACAAGCCCCGGGGGGCGAGAGAAACAATCCGGCGCAACACGAAAGGGACTACGATGTTCGATTCCAATCGTGACACAACGAACGAAGGCTCTACGGATGTGCGACGCCGCGTCTTCCTCGCGACTGCAGCAGCCACCGTCGCAGGCCTGGCCCTGTGGCAATGGAGAAAGCCCTCGGTTCTGGAAGCCGCGCCAGCCGTTCTCCCCGAGCCCAAAGAAGTCACCATCGTTGTATTCTCCGACGCCGGCCAGCGCCTGAAAATAGAACGCATCCCAAAGGTTGTGAAGACCGAAGACGAGTGGCGCAAGCAACTCTCAGGCAACGCGTTCGACATCACGCGCCACGCCGACACCGAAATCGCGTACTCCGGAAAGTACTGGAACCTGCACGACAAGGGCATCTACCGCTGCATCGGCTGTGACAGCGCGCTCTTCGATTCCTCCACCAAATTCGAGTCCGGCACCGGATGGCCCAGCTTCTGGGCGCCTATCGCCGCGGAAAACGTAACCGAAATCCGCGACACAACCTTCGGCATGGTCCGCACCGCCGTCGCCTGCACGGAGTGCGACGCGCACCTCGGCCACGTCTTCGACGACGGCCCCGATCCCACTCATCTCCGCTACTGCATGAATTCCGCTTCGCTGCGCTTCGTGAAGTACGTCTGAGACGATTAAGCCCCAGGCCCCGGAAAAGCCTCTAACCGCAGAGTTCGCAGAGGAAGGCCGCAGAGTGCGCTGAGAAAATCTCTTGAGGTTGCTTTTCTCGGCGTCCTCTGCGGCTTTTCTCCGCGAACTCCGCGGTCAAAGCTCTGCCTTGGCAAGGCTTTTCTTGCCAGCCCGCTCGAGAGTACTTCCCGCGGCGGACCTCACTATAATCAAGGCATGAACTCCACTCTCCCCGTTTTCCGCGAACCAAGCACCGGCGAAAGAATCTTCAACCGCATTTTCGGATTTCTCGTTGGTCTCGGCCTGGGCTTCTCCTACAACTACCTGCTCGAAGTCCGCGGCCGAAAATCCGGCAACCTCTACTCCACTCCAATCAATCTCGTGAAAGTGAACGGCAAGAGTTATCTGGTCGCTCCACGGGGACGAACTCAGTGGGTGCGAAACGCCCAAGCCGCCGGAGAAAGCACGCTCAAGAAGGGAAGCACCCGCCAGAAATTCCACCTGCGTCCAATTCCCGAAGCCGAGAAGCCGCCGATCCTCAAAGCGTACCTCGATACCTTCAAACGCGAAGTTCAGCGGTACTTTCCGATTCCTGCGGGCTCGCCGCCGGAAGTGTTTGCGGAACTGACATCCAGTTACCCCGCATTCGAACTGCTTGCAGAGTAATTTTGTTTGGGCAGATCGCCAGAAAGTAATTTAAGAAAATCTGTTTTTTCTTCTTGCACAAAACTAAAAGTTATGGCATCTTCAAACATCCTCAAAGAAAAGGACGCCCAAATTTGTCGATAGATACGCACAAATCGCTAAGCGGGCTGCTTCGGCCAGTCACTAGCCGAGTCAGCTTTAGGGCGTCGTCTGATTGCGCCAATTAATCCTCGGCGCTCCTTAACGCAAAGTTAACAAAACAAAGCATTGCTGGGTGGCGTAGACGGTGGTTCCTTCGCTGAGAACGATACGTCCGCTGTCGTTCATTCCCCCAGCTTGAAATGCGCTCGCGCAGAAGAGTCGCGATGCGCCGAATACTGAAGCGGCGCCCAAGAACTCCCGAGCGTTTTCGCGCGCGATCAACTCGGTCAGTGATGAAAGGTTGCGGATACTTCTCCTGGTAGAACAGTCCTGGTTTTCCAGGCTGTGAGGTTCGACTCCTCATGGGCGCAAGCCCTCTCCGTGACCGCACGTTCCCTGACCATTGTTATTCGCGTGTTGTAAACCTGCGCGTCAGAAATGTCGCGTACGACAAAGTTCAGTCAGTGGTGAAATTCACGGCAACTTCGTGGCGCGCCTTGTTCAGGCCGGGGTTCGAGCCCTCAACCGTGATCCCAGTTCCCTGGCTGCAATGCAAAGTGTGGCGCGGGCGCCTCGCCCGCGCTGCACGAAGAATCAGTTTCGCCGGTGGTGAAAGAGAAGAGTACTTCGCGCCAAACGATCGACGGTGCAGAGGCGGCGAACCCTGCCGAGGCGCTGATTTGCGGCAACGAGGGGATAGGTAAGGATCTGGGGGCGTTGTCCCGAAGCTCATGGTTGCCGCAGAGACCGGCCTCGAGTCGAGTCTCTTATCGCAGGTTCCCCGGCGAGTCTGAAAAAGAAGTGCGAAAAAGTTCGGCCGGTGGTGAAGACGAGGGTTCCTTCGCCTGTTAAGCGGGAGGTCGCAGGTTCGAATCCTGCCATGGGAATTGCCCCGTGTAGCTCAGGGGATAGAGCACCTACACCTTTGTCGCTGATTCCCCGGCTGATTGACATCAACCATCAACTCCGGCCAATGCCGGTTAGAGAACGAAGACATGTTCGAGCTGCTCAAAAGAATGGTGACTGGGCAAAACCAGCTCGCCTCCGGCGGACTCTTGCTGATGATCATCGGCGGACTGAGCGTCTATTTGCGCGCGGTCCCTGAGAGCCTGTGGTACTGGATCGTTGGCCAGACCACAATGCTGATCACCGTGAAAGACGACGATGTAGCCTTCGTCTGGGTCAAGGAGTGGTTTCTGGAACAGCAGTTCCTGAAGCGCTTGCGTCGCATCGATCTCGACACGACCCTACGTTCCGAACGCATTTCGCTGATTCCTGCTCCGGGGCTTCACTGGTTCTGGTACGCAGGCAGGCCCTTTCAGGTCTGGTTCACGCGAAGCGAGAACACCCTCGAACGAACGGCAAAGCGATTGGAGTCTTTAACGTTTCGCACAATTGGGAGGAAGCAAGTATTCCTGCAGAGCTTCGTAGATGACGTTGTGCGCTGTCACAAGAAACGTATGGGCACTCGTTCGTGGCTCTATACCTACAACGATGGTTGGGAGTACTCGGAAAACTACACGCCGCGTTCGCTCGAATCAGTGATTCTGGAGACCGGCGACAAGGAGCAATTAGTCGAGGACGTCGCTAGATTCTGCGGCGCGAAGGAGCGTTATTCGCGCCTGGGCGTACCGTATCATCGCGGCTACCTCTTGCACGGTCCACCGGGAACCGGGAAGACTTCGTTGGTTTCGGCGGTTGCGGCGCATTTCGCGCTGTCGGTCCATTGCCTGAACCTGACTGAATTTAACGATCGCAGCCTGATGGCCGCGGTCAGTCAGATTCCGAAGAACTCAGTTTTGCTCTTCGAAGACATCGACTGCATGAAGAGCGGACAGGCACGCGGGGCTGCGAATGCGAATTCAACGGACGCGCAACCCGAAGGCAAGGCCAAGGAAGGGGGTGCCACCAACAACGGTGTCACGCTTTCCGGCCTGCTCAACGTGCTCGACGGATTCTTTGCGCCAACTGGAGTGCTGTCCATGATGACGACAAACCGAATTGAAGCGCTGGACTCGGCATTGCTCCGGCCCGGACGCATCGATTACAAGCTGTACCTTGGCAAAGCATCGGACGCACAAAAGATCGAACTGTATCAGCGCTTCTTCTCTGAAACGTCATACCAGGAGGCACGCGAGTTCGTCCGCCGTTGCGGGTCGGCAGAAACCATAGCCGAGTTTCAGGGCTTGTTGTTGAGCTTGGTGGAACTTCCCGCAACGCAAAATCGGACTCCAGCGGGTTCGACGATTGCAGAACGAACAGCAGACTCCGTGCTCGCCTAAGGAGGCCACACTTTCGCCGGTGGTGAAGGAGACGGTTCCCTTCGAAGGGTCGCAGGTTCGAGTCCTGCCTTGTCCTTTACGGGGCACGTAGCTCAGGTGGCAGAGCAATACCGTCGCCGCGAATTCCCCGACGAGTTTTGTGAAAACAGTGCGAAGGAAGCATAGAGCGGAGAGAGTACGACGTACTTCAACGTCTGGCTTTCCGGGTGGTCAACGGTGCTTCGAATCCGATCCGCCGGCTGTTGGCCGGCAACGGAGCCATCAACTCACGGATGGCCTCGACGAGATCCTGGATGTCGGCATCGTGGCTGTCGAGTCGAGCTTCGAGTTCAGACAACTTCGACACGACATGTTGATTGACGACCAGAGCGTGTCGCATACCCACGAACGCACGCACCACGAAGATGCTCATTTCGATGGCGCGCTTCGAGTTCAAAACCGTCGCCGCCATGATGGCGCCGTGTTCGGTGAAGGCGTAGGGCAAGTAGCGGCGTCCACCGCGGCCACCGTTTGAGGTCACAAATTGTGACCTCAAACTTTCGCTCTCTGCCTTGGTTAGAGTGAAAAGAAAGTCCCGGGGAAAACGATGGCTGTTGCGCTTCACTTGCTGATTGAGGTGTTTGACCGGCACGCCGTAAAGCTCGGCGAGGTCCGTATCGAGAATGACCTTCTGGTTCCGGAGAACCAGAATCTTCGAACCGACTCTCTTGGCAAGGATGATCGCAGTTTTGTTCATAAGTGAGCATCAAATTTGAGGTCGCAATTTGTGACCTCAAAGACAAGCAACATACGCTTCATCATAGCAAGCCACAATGATGGCAAAACCGGAGAACGTGAAAGTTCTAAAGCTGCCGTTCCGAAACAGGAAAGATTACACACCCCAACGGGTTTGCGGTCCGCAATGGCAAAGCAGAAGTTCGCCAGATAACCAGCGGGATCTAGCTGTTCGCTAATAGCTCACAAAGGAGGTCACACATGGCTCGACTGAATCTACTCAACCTGAACTTTGGTCCGCGCACGCACGAAGGCGCGCCGGCCCGCAACATCTCGACCGAACTGCAACTGCGCCGCTCGGTGCTGGCCTGCCTGCTTTGGGAGAGCCAGTTCTACGAGGACGGAGTCGAGATCGCGGGACGCATCGCGCAGCTTGTGCCCAAGGTCGAAGCCGAGAAGGTGGCCGCGCTCGCTGTCGAAGGGCGCGAGAAGATGAAGCTGCGCCACGCGCCGCTGCTTCTTGTTCGCGAGATGGCGCGTCATGCCACGCACCGCAAGTTTGTCGCTGAGACGCTGGCGCAGGTCATCCAGCGTGCCGACGAACTCGCCGAGTTCGTCGCCATCTACTGGAAGGACGGTCGCGTCCCGCTCTCCGCGCAGGTGAAGAAGGGGCTGGCAGCGGCTTTCCCTAAGTTTGATGCGTACGCGCTGGCGAAGTACGATCGCGGCGGACCCATCAAACTCCGTGACGTTCTGTTCCTCGCTCACGCCAAGCCGCGTGATGAGGCACAGGCCGAAGTGTGGAAGCGCCTGATCGCGGGCGAGCTCACTGCTCCGGATACGTGGGAGGTCGCACTCTCGTCTGGTGCCGACAAGCGCGAGGCCTGGGAGCGCCTGCTCCGCGAGCAGAAGCTGGGAGCGCTCGCTCTGCTTCGCAACCTGCGCAATATGCGGGAAGTGGGGGTGAACGAGGATCTCGTGCTCGCCGCTCTCGGCTCGATGAGCACGGCGCGTGTGCTTCCGTTCCGCTTCCTGGCTGCGGCGCGTTACGCTCCGCAGTGGGAAGAGGCGCTCGAGCAGGCCATGCTGAAGTGTGTTGGTTCTCACGATAAGTCGCAAGAGAAGTTGCCAGGGAAGACCATCGTCCTGGTTGACGTTTCCGGCTCGATGACGGCGCCGCTCTCTCACCGTTCGGAGATGCAGCGCACCGACGCGGCGTACGGGCTCGCAGTGTTGCTGCGTGAGATCGGCGAGAAGGTGTCGGTGTTCAGCTTCTCCGACACGCTGGTCGAAGTGCCGGCGCGTCGCGGCTTCGCACTGCGCGACGCGATCGACAAATCGCAGCGCCACAACAGCACGCAGCTCGGCAAGGCGGTTACCGAGCTGAATCAGAAGCATGGCTACGATCGGCTGATCGTCATCACCGACGAGCAGGCGCACGACACCGTGCCCGGTCCACGTAGCGACGGACGCACTCGTCCCTCGGGTTACGTGATCAACGTGGCCAGCAACAAGAACGGCGTCGGCTACGGCAAGTGGACGCACATCGACGGCTGGAGCGAGTCGGCCGTCGGGTACATCCGCACGCTGGAGCAGGCGGAGCAAGCATCGTAGAGACGTAACTTGTCACGTCTCTGGGTGCGCAACCGAACGGCAGAGGACGAGCGAGACTGCCCGTCCTCTGCTGGTTTCGGATCGGAGGAGATTCGAACATGGTACAGAGTAGTAGGCGTGGTTAGGGAGACGTAGCCGATCTACGTCATCTACGATGAAAGACTTGCTGGCGTTCGCGGGCTGCAAAGCCGAAGAAAATCCCCACCTTCGCCGCAAAGACCGCGGCAAAGAGGGGCACCCGGTTTTGGTCCGGGGTGCATCAACTTTACGGCGGTTACTTGCTGTCGCCGTCGTGGTCGACGTCGCCGGTGCTCTTCAGAGAAACGGTGTCCGACGGCCGGGTGTTGCTCTGCTGGGGTTGGGGCTGACGAACAGCCGGTTGCGAGACTTCGCTGGCGTGGATGGCGGAAGTGCTGCTCACTGGATTGGTCATAGGAATTAGCATCGGCACTTTAGCCGCAGAACGTTAGCGAATCGTGGCCGGGATGGGGCAACGTTAGATGGGGTAACCTTAGATGGGGCAACGTTAGAAAGAGTTAATCTGGCTCGACACGCAGCCTACTTGCCATCGCTGTCGTGATCGACCTGTCCTGCGCTCTTCAGCGTGACCTGGTCGTTGGAGAGGGCGCCACTCTTTGGCACCGGAGGAGTCTCCGCTCGTGGATCGAGCTTCGGTTCCACTGGCGGCTGCGCGACTTGGTGGACATCGGCCGGATGAACGCTGCTGATTGGCGTGATCATAGTTGGTCTCCTAAGGGATTAGGATCGACAGGGGGCCAGGAGTCTTTAGCAAATCGTGGCGGGATCGGTGACTCTTTAGTAAGGGTTACCTCTTTAGGGTGCAGAGAGATCACAATGAATAAGCGTCAAGATTCACTTGTTCTCGCGGAACTGAACTCTGCGCCCTTTCAGAGCTTTACCACTCGCCTCTGACGGCGCTTCGAACCTGATGCGGCTGCGGGTTGGTTCTGCGGGGCTGATGACTTCGCGGATCGCGTCCATCAGGTCCTGAATATCGGCGTCATGATTCTTGATCCGGCGTTCAAGTTCCGCCAGCTTAGTCAGGATGTGGCGGTTCCCGGCGATGGCGCGGCGCATCCGCACAAACGCCAGGACGACAAAGACGCTCACTTCGATGGCGTGTTCGGAATTTCAGCGGAAGTTCATGCGTAGTTTCCATGACTGCCCATTAAGGAAGAACGTGGGTGGGCACAGCTTGCTGCAGGTCGTTGGCGTGCAGTGAGAAGAATCCCCGGAAGCCTGCTGGCATTTCTTTTCAATCCTAAAGTCAAAATCCCCACCCTGTCGCAAAGGCGCGACAAGGGTGGGGCACTCCCTCTGTCAGATTTTGTTTACGCGCCGGTGACGAAGAAGCTTTCGTCGGGCTTGGTGTTTATTTTTTCGGGTGCGACTTGCGCGGTGACGTCCTGCACGAACTCGCGGCGGCGTTCAGGGCCTTTGCGTTCGAGGACGCGCACGCGCCGGGCGGGCATATTGCTGGGCTCGAGGCTGACGATGCGGCCATCGCGCACCACAATCTGTGAGCGGAACCAGTCGGTGCGAAACATGCGGCCGGCGGCATAGAACGTCATCGACGCCGCGATGGGGCCTTCGAATTCGTTTCCAGTGCAGCCGATGATCCGCTTGCCCATTTCCTGCGTCCAGGTCATACCGCCGACCAGGGGATCGTTCAGGCGGCAGCGCTCGAAGGGGGTGGCATGTGAAATCTTGCGCAGTTGCAGGAGTTGCAGCAGGACGGAGGTTTTCGCCAGATTGGTGACGATAATCTTGGCTTCGGTCCCGGAGACGCGTTCCATCTTGATGTGCAGGTCGGGCGACCACTCGCGCTCGAATTCTTCGCGGGCCAGGGCCAATCCTTTATCGGTCGCTTCAACGTAGCGCAGCGTGGCGCGGGCCAGGATCACACTGAAGAATGTGGTCACGAGCGTGGCTATGACCGGGATGTAGCTCATCAGCGTGCTGAACGGGATGCGGTACGAGTCTATTAACTGCATGTGCATAGAGACGAATGGCTCCTGCGGACGCGGCTTCGCGAACAGCTAGCGATCTCGACGAGAATAACGGGCAAGGGGTGAGGGCTCCAGATACGCATGGTACCGTGGCGGTAACGCGCGCGGGGCTTGGACTTTGGTAACCTGCCGTCGGACCTCAGACTTCAGACGTCGGCGAACCTGGACGGTCAAGAAGCCGGGGCACTCGCTATAAGGGCTTCGCAATTGTCCACGTTAGCTCTGTTGCCAAGGTCCGAGGTCTGAAGCCTGACGCCCGCGCTACTCCAGCACGCTGTCGTCCAGTTTCTTCTTGCCCCAGTCGGCGGCGGCTTGCACAAAAGCCAGCACGATGGGGTGAGGCTTCTTTTCCGTAGATAACAACTGCGGTTGAAAGAGCGTGGCCAGGTAAAACCGGTGCGTGGGAGATTCGATGGCGCGGATCTCGCCTTCGGCGCCTCGGGCCACCACGGGGAACCCGGCTTCCATGGCAGCCCATTCGAAGTCGGGATTGATTTCGAAATTACAGAAAAACTCTTCGGTCGCGGTCTCCTGGTTTTTGCCGTAGAAAGACTGGAGGTAAGAGCCGGGGCGCAGACGAATCTCGGGGACCTTGCCGGAGAGCTTGGGAGCGTCGCCCTTGCGGTTGGGCACGGCGCAGGCCACGGGATAAATGGCGATGTTCTTCGAGCCGGAATTGTTCTCGGCGCTGTCGGCGTCTTTGATGTTGAGAACGTTACGGGCGAATTCGAGGAAAGCGTACTGGAATCCGCCACAGGTGCCGAGAAAGGGCCAATCGCGGCGGCGGGCGAACTCGATGCCTTTGAGCATGCCGTCGAAGCTCTTGTACGGACTACCCGGCGAAGCCCACAGGCCGTCGAAACTCTCCAGCGTTTTTTCGGCGGTGGCGGCGGTGAGCGACGGCGTGGGCAGCCACTGTGATTCGACCTGCATGTCGAGCTTGCGGGCCGCGTGCTGCAGGGCTTCGTTGGTGGCTTGGTGCGAGCGGAAATCGGCATTAAAGTCGCCCAGGATTCCGATGCGGACGGCGTCGCTCACGGGTTGATTGTACTAGAGGGGACGTTGCGGACCAGCGCTCGGCGGCATGTGCAGGGTTAGAAGCGTGGTGCCGGAGTGCGGGCGGAGGCCCCTTCCACTCTCGCTCAGGGCAGGTCCGCGCCAGATGACCTAGAAGAGACTCTTAATGCCCAGAAAGAAGTAGAGGCTTAGGAGCGCCAGTGCCGGGCCGCCCCAGATCATTAGCGCACATTTCCAGCCCAGCGAGCGGGCTACTTCCTGCTGGCTGCGCCAGGAGATCAGGAATGTCTTGTTGTTCGTGCCCTTCATCAACACTACCGGCGGGTGTGGATCGAAGCCGTTTACCTGTGTTGAGGAACCCGTATTCGAAGGCGAGCTGTTGCCGACTGTGCCAGGTGTGGCAGCGTCAGGGTCGGTGAGAACCTCCACGCCTCCCGCGGTTTGCACTCCCGCAGCGGCCCAAGCTGCGGGGCTTGAAATTCCCGCCCTCAGCAGTGCGGCGGTCACCTTTTGTTGCTGAGTCATGTCCGGAGTCTTCGCGGATCCCGATTCTAGCGAAAGTCGGATGACTTCAACGTGAGTGTTTGGTGGAACCGCCAGCCGCTCGGCCATGGAACCAATATGGAAGTCCGCGTCGCTGCTGCTCGGGGAAAACGAGATCGAATTGAGCGACAGCGAAAATCCGTGAGTTGAGACGGTGTTGACTTCCTCGTCCTGAACCGGCCGTGGGCTGACCTCGAGCCCGGGATTTTCCCCGAGCGTGCCCAGGATGAACAGCGAGTTCTTGGGCTTGATGCAATACTCTTCCACCTTGATTTTGTTGTAAGTGGCGATGCCATGTCGCGACAAAAAACTGCGCACGTTGCCGGGCACAGGTTCCTTCGAGGTGAAGAAAGAGTCACAGAATTCCTGTTCGAAGTCGCGATGCAGGTCAAGGTCGGCGCCACGCGGATCGATCAGCAGTCGCCCGGTGTTGTCGTCGACGAAGAAGGGCAGATGCATGCACTCGCCCGCGACCTTGACCCAGGTTTTATTCTTACCACTCTGTTTCCATTCCCAGACCAGCGTCCGGTAGTAGTAGCAGGGGCGCGCTGTGACGGGCGCGACCATCGTGTACGGTCCGACAGCCTGGCCGCTGACTTCCACCATGCCCATGGCAGCGCTGCGGATCTTCGAGAACGGCGTATCGAGAATCAGGCGCCGGCGCTGCAACAGGCGGAATCCGTAGAAAAAGAGCCCGATGCCCGCGCAGAAGCCGATCACGCAAAAGATCAGCAGCGTGCTGGGGTCCGACGAGCGATGGATCAGAGTAGAAAGAATCACCGATAGAGCCCATGCGGGGCGGGCAGGCACACGCCTCGCTGTGTTCAGGCTAGCGAATGGGGCGAGGCCGGGGCAGCAGAAAAGGGAACGACGCGCTTACGTCGGTAACGACGAGAATGGCGGATGGAAAGTGAGAACTGAGAACTGAGAACTGAGAACTGAGAACTGAGAACTGAGAACTGTTCCCCTACCCGCCGGCCTTCAACTCCGTCAGCACCTGCTTGGCGATTTCCTTCAGAGTTTCGAAAACGCCGACGCCCTGGAAGGCGACTGCTTCGACAATGGCTTCATTTTTCTTGCGCAGTTCGGTGGCCAGCAGATCGACGGGCAGAATGTTGGGCAGGTCGCGCTTATTCAACTGCAACACATAAGGAATCTTGTTGAAGTCGTAGCCGTGTTCTTTCAGATTCGACATCAGGTTTTCGAGCGCTTCGACGTTGGCGTCCATGCGCTGCTCCTGCGAGTCGGCGACAAACACGATGCCGTCCACGCCGCGCAGAATCAGCTTGCGGCTGGCATCGTAGAAAACCTGGCCGGGGACGGTGTAGAGGTGAATGCGCGTCTTGAAGCCGCGAACATTTCCCAGGTCGAGCGGCAGAAAGTCGAAGAACAGCGTACGCTCGGTTTCGGTGGCCAGCGAGATCATCTTGCCCTTCTGCTGGTCCGCAGTTTTCTGGTAGATCACCTGTAGGTTCGTGGTTTTGCCGCCGAGTCCGGCGCCGTAGTACACGATCTTGCAATTGATCTCTCGGGCTGCGAAGTTGATGAAACTCAAGGCTTTCCTCAAATGCGGGCGTACCCTTAGGGGCTGCCGCGCACACCATTGTCCTTATGGAGGCTCGGGGTCTTTATATCATACGGGACGTACCGCACGCAGGTTACTCACGTGACCCCCCGGGCCCCACGGAAGTGGTGGGTACCCCAAAACGTGGAATTCTCGAGGGATTAGTGTGCCGTCGGGATGGCATAGTACCCATCCTTGGCAGCGACCTTCAGGCCTTTCCTGTGCACCTGTACTTCGACGGCGCGGTAAGCGGAGGCGCCGGTGACGGGCTTGGGGGAATATCCCAACGTGTACTGATTGCGGGCCTCGGAGGTGATTTGCGCATACGCCTCTTCGATCGCATTGCGCGAGAGCTCGGGAAGGGGGGATGCACCGCACGTTGCCTTCACATATTTCGCTAGGTTGTTGGTGCGGCCCTGGTCCGGCAGATGGAACTTTTCAAGCTGCTTGAAACCAGGCAAAGCGCCGTTATCAACCACCACGGCTCGCACCTGGATGTCGCGGGTTTGCAGCAGGTGCAGCACCCCGCTGTAACTGGCTCGGCTGCCCATTTCCCGCCCATCGCTGATGACGAAGATTACTTTCCGGCGGGTGCGCTCGCGCTTGCTAAGATCCAGCGCCGCGCGCAGGATCGCGTCATTCATAACGTGCGCTTCTCTGGGTGGCGTATAGACTGGCTGCACCGGCGGTCCCCCCACGGGGAGCCCGTTTACCGTAGGCCCTTCAGGCCCGAGTGGTCCACCCAGAACCGGCGGGCCATTGGCGTGCCCGCGGACCAATTTCATCTCGTTCAGCACCGCCGTCAGTTTCCCGGGTTTGCCGGTGAAGTCAGAGACTTGGCTGACCGTGCTGCTGTAGGTATAAAGAGCGACTTCATCGTAGGGGCTAAAGGCGCCCACCAGAGCGGTGTATGTCTGATTTATCTTCTGCAGGGCGACGTCCGCCATGCCGATGTCGAGCACCACCGCGACTGAAAGCTCGAACGGATCGCTGGTGAAGTAGGTCAGGGTCTGCGGCTTGCCGTTTTCGAGGACAGTGAAATCTTTGGGGAGCAAGCCATCCACAGGACGCCCGTCGGGGGTTCTCACCATGACGGGAACCTGTACGAAGTTGACCTTCACTACAAACTTGGGGAGGTCGTCGGCGGGGCTGATCTCGTTTCTCGGCGTGCTGCCGGCGGGAACCGTTTCCACCGGAGGCATGGGAGGCGCAGCCTGCTTATCCTGATCTTGATCCTGCTTCTGGTCCGGTGGTTGGGGGTTGTCCCCTGGGAACGGAATCGGCTCTGCCCCCCTCTTCGTGCCAGCCGGCACTTCGGGAAAGGCCGGCTTAGGCGGAGGCTGGACCGCCGAGGGCGCGTCGGGGATATCCTGCGCTGGTTGGGACTTGGCTGGCGGCTGCTGGGTTTGAGATGGGCTGTCGCTGGACTGCGCCTGCAATGCTGAGACCGCCAGGCCTACCATCATCGGTAGCGCCAGCAGCGTTCTTCGCAACGAGTTCCGCCTTGTCTTAGTCTTACTTACGCTCACCGGTTCCGATCCTCGTCCTGCAAAAAAAATATACTTCCCCGTCAGTGAGATGCCCGAATCGCCCTATTTGGTGCATCTAAAGCTACAGGACTAGACTAACACTAACCCAGAACTGCGAGAGAGTCCCAGAATGCCCATGCCTCTTACCCCCAAACGTCGAATGATGGCCATAGTGGCCTTGGCTGCCCTTTCGGTTGGGGTTCCATTCACCATCGCGCAGCAGCCAGCCAGCCCGTCGACTTCCCAGCCGTCCGCTGGCCAGAAACCAGGAGACCAGAAATCCGACGACTCTCAGCAGTCCACCGAGACCCTGAAGATCAACGTCAACGTCGTGCAGCTTTTCTTCAACGTCAAAGACAAGCACGGCGCCCTCATCCCCAACCTGACTAAGGACGACTTCGACATCTCTGAAGACGGCCAAAAACAGACCGTGAAGTATTTCACCCCGGAGACAAACCTGCCGTTGACGCTCGGGATACTGATCGACTCCAGCGGCAGTCAACTGCATGTCCTCGACATGGAGAAGGAAGTCGGCGGGGCGTTCCTGAAGCAGGTATTGACCGACAAAGATTTGGCCTATGTCCTCGACTTCAACGTCGATGCCAGTCTGGTGCAGGATTTTACTCGCGATGTTCAACGCCTGCAGAAAGCCCTGAATTCGGTGAAGATCAATTCCGGTGTCACCATGCCGACTCTCCCCGGCGCGGGTGGCGGGCCGGTTCCCACGGCGGCGTCTCCGGGTACGGTCCTCTACGATGCTGTTTATCTTTCCGCCCACGACATGCTGGCCAAAGAAGTGGGACGAAAGGCCATGATCCTGCTCACCGACGGCGAGGATGAAGGCAGCCGGTTGAAGATTAGGGACGCGATTGAAGCGGCACAGAAAGCGGATTCAATCGTCTACGTGCTCCTGTGTGCCGATCGTGGATTCTACGGAAGTATGAGCATCGGCTACGGTGGTGAGGGCGAAATGAAGAAACTCACGGAGCAGACTGGCGGCCGCGTCATCAATGTCGGCAACAAGTTCGACAAACTCCGGGAAGCCTTCGATCAGATCGCGGCCGAACTGCGCAGCCAGTACAACATCGGCTATACCCCCACCAATACCAAGCTCGACGGCGGCTACCGCAAGCTGGAGATCAAGAACAAGCAGGGTTACAAGATCCAGGCCCGAGCGGGCTATTATGCCGGACGCAAAGAGGACTAGATCGCGAAGACGAGCTTATGTGGAGCGGGCACTCCTGCCCGCTGCCTTTGATTTTGTTCCTGCTTTTGATTTCTTGCGGTGTTGCGTTCTGGAATCCATCAAAATCAAGATCAAAAGCAGCGGGCAGAGCCTGCCCTGAGCGAAGTCGAAGGGAGTGCCCGCTCCACACTGAACACTGATACACTCCCTTCCGGAGGGTCCCATGCCCCATTTCTCCCGGCGTTCGTTTCTGCACCTGTCGGCTGCCGCTTCGGCAGCGGCTGCCTTTCGCGGGATGACCGAGCCCATGCTGGCCGCCGCGGCCCGGCGCCGGCCGCACTCGAAGGACGCCGTGCTGATCGATGCGAACGAGAATCCGCTGGGCCCCTGCCAGGCGGCGCGCGACGCCCTCGCCGCCATCATTCCCCTGGGCGGACGCTACTCCGACAATCTCACCGACGAACTGGTCAGCACCTTCGCCCAGCAGGAAGGCCTGAACCCCGACTGGATTTACTGCACCGCCGGTTCAACTCCGCCCCTGGGTCTCAGCGTGCTGGCGTTCACTTCGCCACAGAAAAGTTACGTCACCGCCGATCCGTGTTTCGAGGCGGGTATGAATATTTCGTCGGTTGCTGGAGCCCGCGTAGTCAAGGTTCCGCTCACGAAAACCTACGCGCACGACGTCAAAGCCATGCTGGCGGCCGGTGCCGATGCCGGTGTTTTCTACATTTGCAATCCAAATAATCCGACGGGCACGCTCACTCCACACTCGGATATCGAATATCTCGCCGCCAACAAACCCAAAGACGCGATCGTCCTGGTTGACGAAGCCTACATCCATCTGACCGAAACGCCGTCGTCACTGGATCTGGTCAAAGCTGGAAAAGATGTCATCGTTCTGCGAACATTCTCCAAGGTTTATGGAATGGCCGGTCTGCGCTGTGGATTTGTAATCGCGCGCCCCGACTTGCTCGAAAAAGTCGTGGCCCGCGGCGGGCAGAACTTTATGCCCGTCACCGCCATCGTTGCAGCGACCGCCAGCCTCAAGGATCCGCAACTCGTTTCCGAACGCCGCCGCATCAATGCCACCATTCGGCAGCAGACGTTTCAGTGGCTGGATCGCAACGGGTATACCTACATTCCTTCGGAGTCAAACTGTTTTCTGCTCGATACCAGGCGCCCCGGCAAGGACGTGCGCGACGCCATGGCGAAGGAAAACGTCCTGATCGGCCGCGTCTGGCCAATTATGCCCACCCACGTCCGAATTACCGTAGGCACGCAGGAAGAAATGGAAAAATTCCAGGCCGCGTTCCAGAAAGTAATGAAGGCCTAGTGTGGAGCGGGCACTCCCTTCGACTTCGCTCCGGGCGCTCCTGCCCGCTGCTTTTGACGTTGCGTTTTCTTTGAAATCGCCTACAGCCGTTCACTCCGGCGCTTCCGTCCACCGGACTGTCCGCCCTTCCCGGCTGCTCTTGTGCGCCAGCAATAGGGCGCGCATCGTGCGCAACGCCTGCTCCGGCGTCACATCCAACGGCGCTCCTTTCTCGATGGCATCGCGCACGTTGGCGTAGAACCCGCGATAGTCTCCGCGTTCGGTCTGCACCTTGCGAGTTTCCCCGTTGACCCGACTCAGAATCCCCCACCGCTCCTCCGGCTCCAGCCCCCAGTTCGCGCCCCAGTCGAGCCCGTCCGGACAATTGGGGCCGCGCAGGATTTCTTCCTGCGGATCCATCCCGAACTTGATGAACGATCCTTCCGTCCCATGAAGCAGCAGGTGATGGCCCGGCGCGTAAGCGATAATCCGCGCCCGCAACGTCGCCCGCGTTCTGGGATACTGCATGATGACATCGAACGCATCGTCGATCTTCGACGCCTCCCGCTGACGAAGTGCCGAGGCACAAATCGTCTCCGGCTCGCCAAACAATACCAGCGCTCCGTCGATCAAGTGTGGACCGAGATCCCAGAGAACGCCAGCCGCGGGAAATTCCGCCTGCTCCCGCCACGCGCTCGGCTTGGTATCCAACCGGAAGCGATCGAAGCGTGCCTCATACTCGGCGACCGTGCCCAGTGCGCCCGCAGCCACCAACTTCTTGACCGTCAGGAAAGCTCCGTCCCAGCGGCGGTCCTGATACACGGTGATCAGCCGGCCGCGATCGGCGGCGACCCGAACCAGTTCTTCCGCTTCCGCCATCGTTGGCGTGAACGGTTTGTCCACGACCACGTCACGCCCCGCTTCGAGGCAGGCTTTGGTATAGGAGTAGTGCGAATCGTTAGGCGTGGCCACCACACACAAGCCGATGCTTTTGTCGGAGAGCATTTCGTCGAGCGTCCGGGCCACCCGAACTTCCGGATACTTTGCCTTCGCATTCGACCCGTGCCGCTCGAGAATGCAGGCCAGTTCCATCCCCGGCACGCCCCGAATCACGGGCGCATGAAACGCCTGCCCCGCCAGACCAAATCCGATCAAGCCCACTCGCACCATAGATTCTTTCTCCGCGCCGAACGTTTTAAGCCGTCCTTCACGTTCAGCGGTTCTTTTTATCGGTCCTTCACGCGCCGCACAAATTTCAACCCCGACCAGATCTCAGTGACCGCGCAAACCTTCACGTCGACCAGTCCCGCTGCCAGACCAATCTCGCGGACAATGTTTTCATCCAGGTCGGTGGCCACGCCGGAACTTTTCTTCGGCCAGCTTACCCAAATCATCCCCGCCGGAGTCAGTTGCTTGCTGAGGTGCTCGAAGTCCGCGGCCAAGCCTTGTTTTGATTTTGTGAACACCATGAGAAAATCCACGGGTTTTTTGAGACCAGGTACGAACTTGCAGTCGGCCAGCGCCGCTTTCAATTCCGCTTTCACCTCGGCGGGCATCCCATCCAGGGCCACGCGGAATCCGGGCTTGATGCCCAGCTTCCTTGGGAGAGGTGTTCCAGAATATCCCGGCATAATTTAGGTGATAGCCAGAACCCGTTAACCACGAAGGGCGCGAAGTTCCCCGAAGGTGGCAAATACCAACGGCTTCCTTCGTGAACCTTCGTAGTTGATGCCCTTGAGGTTGATGCCCTCCTCCTATTGCACCGGAGCGTACCACCCGCGCCGCGACCGCACCCGGAAATTCTTCCGGTCGTTGGCCTCAATCTCGATCGTCCGGTAGTGCCCGTCAGATTTGAGATCCGCGGGCTTATAGGTGACCGCGTACTGGCTGCGAAGTTCGTCCTGAATTTCGGCAAATGCATTGGCCACATCGCGAATCTGGAACGGGTGGAACGGGCGTCCGCCGGTGGCATCGGCAATGCGATCAAGCACCTTGTCGCCCGGCCCTGCAGTCCCGCTCACATTCGTGCTGATAGTGTAGACGACGGCCTCGGCGCGCTGCGCCATCTCGATCGCTTCCTCGCGCGTGACGTGGCTCTGGTTGTCATCGCCATCGCTGAGCAAAATGATGGCGCGCCGCACCGTGATTGACTTCGGAGTTTTCAGCAACTTGTCGCGGCAGGCAAAATAAAGCGCGTCGTACAGCGCCGTGCCGCCGCCCGGACGGAGTTCATGCACTCCATGCGCCAGCAGTTCGGTGTTGTCGGTGAAGTCCTGCGTGACCTCGGGAGTCACGTCAAATCCAACCACAAACGCCTGATCGGACTGCGGACGAACCGTCTGGTTCAGAAACTCGATGGCGGATTCCTGCTCGAATTTGAACCGGTCGCGCACGGAATTGCTGGCATCGATCAGCAGGCCAACCTGCAGCGGGAGGTTGGTTTCGGCGCGGAAGCTGCGGACTACCTCCGGCGGCTTATTGTCGTCCAACACACGGAAATCGCTCTGCTTCATATCGGTGATGCGCTTTCCGTGCTTGTCGGTGACTGTGAACACCACATTCACTTCGGTAGGTCTGGTGAAGATCTTCGCGACCGTGTCGTCCGCGTTCGGATCGGCGGGCGTTTGCCCTTGCCCGGACGGTGTAGTACTAGCAGGCGGAGTGTTCGAAGGCTGAGCCTGTTGCGGCGCAGCCGCGTTCGTCGAAGCTGGAGCAGTCGATGCCGGAGCAGCGGGAGTCGGCGCCGCTGAATGTGCCACGGCGCTCGCCGCCAAAGCCAGCAGCAGAGCCAATCCAGAGCTGGTAATCAATTTCGTCCCAAAGGTTTCCATCTGATTCGACATTATATCCGTCCACCCGCCATAGGCCTCAACCCTCAAAAAGTCAGCCTCAACGATCCGGCGTAGAGACGTTGCTTGCAACGTTTCTCTCGACCGCCGCCAGGAACGCCTGCAGTTCCGGCGGCAGCGGGCTCTTCAGAGCGATCCGTTCTCCCGTTCGCGGATGGACCACTTCCAGCTGCGCCGCATGCAGAAAATTTCGCGGCAACGAAATGGCGCCGCCCTCGTCTGTCGCGCGCCCGCGCCGCGCCCGCATCTCGCGCGGAGCGCCATACAGTGCATCGCCCACCACCGCATGCCCCAGCGACGCCATGTGGACCCGAATCTGATGAGTCCGCCCCGTATCAATCTTCACCTCAACCAGCGCGAACTTGCCAAATGCCGTATCCAGCCGCTGCGTAACGATGTAATGCGAAATCGCGTCGCGCCCACCCGTTCCCCGCGTGGTCATCCGTATGCGCCGCAACCGGTCGCGGCTGATACCGGCCGCAATCGTTCCGCGATCTTTTTTCGGCCACCCGTGCAGCAGCGCGATGTAAGTCTTCTTCACTTCGCGCTGGGCAAACTGCGCGGCCAGCTTGCGATGCGCATCGTCGTTCTTCGCCACAATGATAAGTCCGCTGGTTTCTTTGTCCAGGCGATGCACGATCCCGGGCCGCATCTCCCCGCCCACCGCCGAGAGTGCCGCAAAATGATGTAGCAGCGCATTCACCAGGGTGCCGCGATTGCGCTGGTCCTCAGTGGCGCCGGCGCCCGCGTGCACCATCATCCCGGCCGGCTTATTGATGATGGCCAGATCGTCGTCTTCGTACAGTATGTCCAGCGGAATTTCCTCCGCGATGGCGCGTAAAGCGGGCCGCTCAGCCGAGCCCAGCACGCTGATCTGCTCGCCGCCCCGCAGCTTCAGCGATGCCTTCGCGGGCACATCCTTTACCAAAACTTTTTGTTCCGAGATCAGTTGCTGCACCCTCGCCCGGCTCACGTCGAGGCGAGCCACCAGAAACTGGTCAAGCCGTTGACCGCCGTCTTCCGTTGCGACGGAGATGAGAATTGGAAATGCTTCCGCCATTCGATGGAACCATACTACAGGCGATCGGATGAATCGGTTCGTCTCGTCGCCTGCATGGACGACGGGGTGAGGGTATAAAGCGGTTTTCGGCTGTCCGCTCAGGGCTGTGGAATGGACGCCACGGTGGCGGGTTGCGGCTCGAGGCGCTGGCGCAGCATTGTTTCGCGCACTAGTGTTTCGCGCACGAGTGTTTCAACCTGCGTCCACAGGCCCGGATCGCATTGGCTCTGCAGGTGGCTGGGCGTGAAGACCTGCTGAAACCACGAGCCTCCGGCACACTGCACCGGCGTTTTCTGATAATCGAATCGGTAGTTGCCGAGAATCTGCGTCTTGGAATCGTTAGCGGCGGTGATCTGCGAGCGGCCGTGAACCAGACCATGCGGCTGGTAGAAGTTGACGGCCGCCGCCACGTTTTCTGGAATGACTTTGTCGCTTTGCCAGGGCTTCGCGACGCTGTCGACCTGCACGGTCAGCAGCACTGGAATTCCGGCGCGATCCAGTTCGCGGGCCAGCATCACCACGGCCGATGCCCCCCAACTATGGCCGAAGAGAACGATGCGCGCCTGCGCTTTTTCTTGGTCGCTCAGCACGCCGTCGTGATTGGTGTCGAGCAGGCGCAGGACGCTTCTGTACGCTGCTTTGCGGTGGCGGTTCTCAAAAACCTGAATCGTCGCGCCTTTCGGAAGGTCTTGCCGGATTCTCTCCGCGAGTTGTACCGGCCCGTGGTGCGGATCGTCGTGGCGCACAAAGCCGCCCGCAAATCCGACGAGGATATAAGAGGCGGTTGTGGAATGGTTCGTCACGGCCCCATCGGCGGCCGTGAGCAGCGGCACTGCCGCGGCGAACGTTGCGAAGACCACAGAGAAAAGCCGGAATCGCGCGAGGCGAACCACGAATGCTCCTAACAGATGAGATGGTCCTCGCCGCGGCCAGGTTGCAGGGAAATCGTCCAGCGTGGCGGCGAAAAGCCTTTTCCAGCAAGGCTTTTCGCTTACTCGACCCGGAGGCAAGTCTACACCCGTCTGTCAAGCTATGCGCCCGTAATTTTTGCCAGCGTCAAGGGCAGCGATCCTCGAAATCCCATCTACCCGCCAGTTTTCCGTGAGACAAAAGGGTTTCCCTCCAGGATGTACCGCAGCGGTTTATCCACGGCCTTGGTGATGCCGATGCGGGGAGTGGTTCGGATGCCCCGGGCCCGATATCCGTCTTCGCCAATCCACAAGCTGCTCGCAGCGGAGGTGAGATCACATCCATTGTCGCGGACGCGGGTGATACCGAACGCCTCGCATAGGCGTCCCGGACCGCTGGTGAGCTTCACCAGATCTCTTACATCTTTCTTGGCGTCGTGGATTTCGATGCCGCGGGCCCGGGCCATTTCTTCCACGCCCGACATCGGTTCCACAGCACGGAAAAGGACGCCTCCCGCGCGTCCCTCGGGTTCGCACGAAACATTGAGGCAGTAGTGATTGCCGTAGATGAAGTAGATATACGCATGCCCGGGTGGGCCGAACAGCACGGAAGTGCGGGCGGTGTTGCCGGCAGCGGCATGAGAAGCGGGATCTTTTTCTCCAAGGTAGGCCTCGACCTCCACGATGCGGGCGGTCAGACGGTGCCTTCCGCGTTCGCGGACAAGCACCTTGCCCAGGAGTTCGCGCGCCACCCGGCGCGGATCGCGGCTGTAGAACGCCCGCTCAAGCGGGCGAATTTGGACAGTCTTCGTCGAAGTTTGCGACTCAGGCATCAAAGGAAATCTTAAATGGAAAGGACTGCAAGTTGTTGGCGGCGAGCAACCGCAGCGGCTAAACAGTTTCCTCAAAAATTCGGATTTGTCGGTGCCATCGTGCAAGAGCGGCCCTCTAGGGCCGCGTAAGTCGTTGAAAATTAATCTGGGCTTCAGCCCTCGTCGTCGCTCTTTTTCGACCAAGTGAGTTTTTCGGCATACTGTAAAGCCAGGCATGCAAATCAGACCAGGACCGCAGCACTAAATCGGTTTGGGCTGCGTGTTCCTTGCGGCCGTAACGTTGGAGGGCGCGTCGTCGAAGGATTTACCCGGCTCGTAGGCAACTTTCTCGTGCCTGGTTCCCACCTTCCGGATCACGTCGTGCCAGCCATCCTCCCAACTGATCCGGGCCTCTCCATCCACCAGGGTCCAGGTCCCGTGGGATGAACCGAGGGTCTTTCTTGCCTCTCCGTCGGCGTCGAGCGTGATGAAGAATGTGCTGCTGTTATTGCCTTCACCCACTTCCCACTTTCCCACGAAGTGAGATCGTCCGGGCGTCATGGCAACGTCCGGCGGGCCAAATTCAATGCGGTCGATGTCGGCCGAAACCTTCTCCCGGTGGCCGTCCTTATAGACGATCACAGCCGGCGCTTTCAAATCAATGCGCGCGATCTCGGCGGTGGCCAGGCTCTGGCGGTGCCCGTCTTTGAACACGATCACCACGGCGGCGCGATCGTCCACAGGCGAAGCCGCCGCGACCGCACCGGCAAGAGCGAGCAGCAAAATTCCAGAAACTCCAACGGCTCTGATGAGACCGCGCATTATTCCCCTCCCGAACGCCGTAGCGTGCGACGACGCAACACTAGTTCGCAACTCCAGCTAATAATCGATACGAAGCGGACACCCGAATAGTTCCTTCGTCCGCCATCCTAAACCCTTTAAGCCGCCCCCTCGGCCGATTCCTTCAGATAGGCGAGCACTTCCTCGGCGTGGCCCTCCGGCTTGACCTTCTCGAAGATATGCTGGATCGTTCCCTCGGGGCCGATGACGAATGTGGTCCGCGCTACTCCCCAAACCTTCTTGCCGTACATGTTTTTCTCTTTCATGACGCCGAACGCATCGGCGACTTTTTTGTCCGCGTCGGCGAGCAGCGTGAAGGGTAGGTCGAACTTGTCCTTGAATTTCCTCTGCGCTTTTGGAGTATCGGGCGAGATCCCGAGCAGCACCGCGCCCGTCTTCTGCATCTTCTTGTAGGAGTCGCGGAACCCGCGAGCTTCGATGGTTCAACCCGGAGTGTCGGCGCGGGGGTAAAAGAAGAGAACTACCGTTTTTCCGCGCAGGTCCTTGAGCGCGACATCTTTCCCGTTCTCGTCCTGCAAAGTAAAGTCGGGAGCCTTATCATTGATATTCATGACTTCTCCAGAAGAATCGAAGCCCAACGCCGGGAGCGCCGCGAAACCGGCGTCCGGCCCTCCAGCCTTCGTCAAGATTTTACACCGCAGGACTTTATCCCGCGGATCGCTTCTATTGGCGCTGTTGGCCTGCGTTATATCGTGGTCCGGCGTCACCCTGGCGCAGGAGGAGAGGCCGCAGATCACGCCCGGGGAGCGCAAACCCCCCAGGAAGAAAGACGCGGGTCCACGAGCGCTGGGTGTGCTGCAAATGTCGGCGAACGGCAAGACGTCGCTGGTGCCGGTGGCGATCCTGGTCGACGGCAAGTTCTGGGACGCAACCGCATACAAGGCCGACCCGGTCCCAATGGCGCTCGACCAGGGCACGGTATACGAAGCAGAACGCGCCGGCAGTTCCCTGGGCCTGTTCACGGTCAGCAATGCGCTGCACAGCCGATCTGCCAACGTGCCCAATCCGTGGATCGGCACTGGCAAGTGGGCTCCCGCCGGAAGCCAGGAAGCGAACAAACCGTTGCAGGCGGAGACCGCGCCCGCGGGAATCGACAATAGCGACGCCCCTCCGCGGCTCACCCGCGATCCCACAAAAGTATCGCAGCCTGCGACCCCGCCTCCGTCTGCGCCGCCGTCATCTCAACCCACCGGGCCGTCGGGTTCCGGGGATGAACCGCCGCGCCTGACCAAGGGTGTTTCTCCGCCCTCCTCGCCCCCGCCAGCAAGTTCGACTCCGGCGAGCAGTCCGCCTGCGTCCGGATCGACGCCGCTGGGCGGCTCACCGCCGAGCGATTCGAAGCCAGGCGACGCCAAGCCGTCCGACGCCAAGCCTGACGACACCAAGTCGGCCGACCCCAAGCCCGATGCTCGCGCAAACCTGCCAACATCCGACAGCGGGGCCTCTGCAGCCAACCGGCCGACGCTGCGGCGCGGCAAGCCCGTCGAGCCCTTGCCGGAGGATGAAGTGCCCGGCTACAGCAAACCCGGTGCCGAGCCGACCAAGGCGCCGCCGGCAGATGCAGCAAAGTCCGCTCCACCTGCCGCCGACAAAGCGCCGGTCGATATCGTTCCCGCAATTTCCGATGCCACGGGACCCGATCCTAAGTCGTTCGCCTTCGATTGGCTCAAGGACGAAGAAGGAGAACGCCGCCAGCAGATGATAGCCCTGGCCAAGGAACAAGTGCGAGCCTACGTGGCCGCGCGGGCCAAGGCAAGGATCATGCCCACTCCCGCGTCGAAGCCGGGGGCTTCGCAGGCTGCGCACCACGCTCCGGCCGCAAAGCCGAAAGATCCGATCATCGAGAACGTGCAGATGAAGTCGTACGACTTGTGGGGCAACAACATCCCCATTATGGTGTTCAGCGCCGAAGCGCACATGCCGCCGCCGCCCGCGGGCGCTCCCTCCTCGGCGGTAGATGCTGAGTTGCGATACTCGATCATGCTGGTGGCTTATCCCGACATCTACAACAACCTGCATAAGGTCTATGTGGGAGTGACCGACAAATACCATCTCGACCTCACCCCCCGTCTCGAGTTGATCGACGCAGTCGACGCCGACGGCGATCGCCGCGGCGAGCTGCTCTTCCGCGAGACTGCTGACGGCGGCAGCGGCTGGGTAATTTATCGCGCCAGCGCCGACAAGCTGTGGAAGATGTATGACAGTCTGCATCCGGAATAAAAGCGGAGAGCCGCATGAAACATCAACGGGTGACTGCATTCTTTGCGTTGTGGTTGTTCTCCATTCTGATCGCTGCGCCTGCCTTCGCCGGCAACGATGTTGAGGATCAGTTGAAGTCCGACTATCTCGGCAAGGTTCTCACCCTCAGGCATTTCTACAAAGGGGACATTCTCCGTTTTCAATTCGACGGCGCGCTGGTTGGAGTTGCGGAAGTCGGCCCGTGGACTGTCGACGGACAGGTCTTCGTCAAGAGCATCGAAGTGCGAGGGCGCGCCCTGCATATTCTGGGCCGGCGAGTCTGCCTGGTTTTTGATACCAAGGCAAAACCGTACCGGGATGTGTTGGAATCTCTGGCGGAGTCAAGCGCAAAAGATAAAGATAAGCTGGCAGAAGCATTCCAAAAGAAGACCGTCGAGATTCAAATTGATCTGGCTTCAGAGCATCCGGATTTGAACGCAGCGAGATCGGCCATGAATGCGGTTTTCCTCGAACCCACCCAGTCGATTCGCGAAATCGTCCCTGATTTCTGGCGCGACTATTTCGATGAGATCGATGGTCAGCCGCGCAGCGTGCGCCACTCCACTGAGCCGGTGTACTTCGTGAAGCCGGGCGAAATCTCTCCGCCCCGCCAAACCTACGCCACGAACCCCGGCTTTTCCGAAGATGCGCGCCGCGCGAAATATCAAGGCACCATGATGGTATCTCTTGTGGTGGATGCGTCGGGATCCGCTCGAGATGTCGCGATCACTTCTCCGCTGGGCCTGGGTCTGGACGAAAACGCCGTTGAATCCGTAAGCACCTGGAAGTTTGAGCCGGCCAGGAAAAATGGCGAGCCCGTGGCGGTGAAAATTGAGGTCGAAGTCGACTTCCATCTGTACTGAGCCCATTTCATCCTCTTGCCTGCATTCTTGGCATTTCCAGTTTAGAATGTCAGCCCGTGTCCAAAATCACCTTGAGGCTGATCATGCGCAAGACCACGATTCTCCTAGGCGCGTTACTGTTGGCCCTTGGCTCTGCCGCGGCCCAGGAACAGGATTTCAGCAAAGTTCAGATGAAGGTCACCAAGGTGGCCGGCAGCGTCTACATGCTGGAAGGCGCGGGAGGAAACATTGGCGCGTCGGTCGGCGACGACGGAATTGTGATTGTCGACGATCAATACGCGCCGCTCGCTGAGAAAATTCAGGCCGCGTTGAAAGGCATTACCGACAAGCCCGTGCGCTTCATCATCAACACGCACTATCACGGCGATCATACCGGGGGGAACGCCTATTTCCAGAAGCAGGCGCCCATCATCGCGCAGGACAACGTGCGCAAGCGTCTCGAGTCAGGTGGCGAAGCCGGCAACGGCAGTTCGATCCATATGGACGTGAAGCCCGCGGCCAAAGAGGCCCTTCCCATCATCACGTTCGATCACGACGTGACCGTGCACCTGAATGGCGAAGATATCCGCGCGCTTTTCTTTCCCGCCGGCCATACCGACGGTGACTCGATCATCTTTTTCCCCAAGTCCAACGTCGTCCACATGGGTGACGATTTCGTCACCTACGGCTTTCCCTTCATCGACGTCATGAGCGGAGGCAGCATCAATGGCATGATCGATGGCGTGGAGAAAGTCATTGCCCAGGTACCGCCCGATGTGAAAATCATTCCCGGGCACGGGCCGGTTTCGACTCTCGATGACGTGCGCGCGTACTTGACGATGCTGAAGGAGACTCGGGCCGCGGTCGAGAAGGCGCTGAAAGAGCACAAGACGCTCGATCAGATGAAGCAGGCCAAGTTACTCGCTCCTTGGAAGAAGTATTCCGGAGACTTCGTCAACGAAGACACTTTTCTGGAAACGCTCTACAACTCGCTGACCGGGCAGAAGACCGGCAAGTTCATCAAACACAATTGATGGCCGGCGCGGCCTAGGTTGTCAGGGTTTTGCGTGGGACCGGGTCTTTGAACCGGTCAGCGGCCGCAGGCCGCTGTAGTCCTCAGCGGGTCACTCAACTGGACGAGTGCCGATCATTCAGGGCGCCGTGCACCCAAAGCGCAACCAGCCCCACCACCACTCCCCCACCGAACACGACAAACGTATAGATCATCATCTCGTGCGGCCGGCGCGGCAAACCCCTCGTCAGCGCATTCCCCAGCCCGCTGCTGGTATTAAAAAACGCGTGCAGCACGATGGCGACCACCACGTTGAACTTCGAGAAATTGGCCGCCGCCGTAAATAGGAATGAAATCCCCACCAGGATCAAAAGAAACTGCCAGGGATTGGCGCTGCTCCAGCCCTGCATCTGAAACAGCGGCAGGTGCCATCCCGCCCACAGCGGAGCGAGAATCAGCGTCGCCCGCACCGGACCATAGCGCTCCTGCAATCTCCGCAGGGCGAAACCGCGCCATCCCGGCTCTTCGGGCAACGGACCCCCGAGAAGTGTCGAGTAATTGACCGCGTATGTGCTCCAATGCAACAGAGACGACCACTGCAGCGCATAGACCGGCGCTTTTACCAGGGCCGCTGATGGCGCCACCAGCACGGCGACGAAGAAGGCGCCCAAGCCGAATACTAAACCACCAGCCAACCTGTACCAGCCCGTCCACAAGCGGCAAATTTTCAGATCGCGATCCGCCAGCCAGCGAGTGATCAAGGCAGCCACTGTCGGACCGAACGCGCCTGTGAAGAACAGCGGTTCCCCGTAGGTGTCGGCTTTGTTGTCGGGGACGAGGGCGGCCACACCCAGCCACCAGCTCCAGGTCCACGCATAGGTCAGCAGGAAGAAGAGCGTGACTGGTCTGGAACGCGCGAAACGAATGGGGAATGAAACAGGATCGACAAATTGCTCCGCCTCACTTGCCATGGGAATGGCGGAACAATAACACAGGCGTCAGATTCCGGTCAGCGGCTATTTCTGCTGCATCACCAGTTCGCCGTTCTCCACTTTCATCGCGCCAACATTGTCCGGCAGCTTAAGCCGGTCGCGTTGTTCGGCCAGTTTCTTCTGCAGCGCGGGATTCACCAGTGAAACGGGCACGCTCAAGTCTCCCACCTTGAACTCGGTGGGTTCGAACGTCGCGTAGCCGTCTTTTTCGCCGATATGACCAGAGACTGTTACCCAGACATCTTTGCCTGCAATTTCCGTGAGGAACTGCCCGTGCACCAGGTCGCCGTCGAAGCTGACTTGCTGGTCCTTGATGGTGGGCGCGCTACCGATGTTAGAGTCGGGAGTAAGGCCGGACGCCCCGCCCGCAGTGCCCAACGACTGCGCCAGCACGGCGCTGATCTCGTCGGAATTGATATGTACCTCAGCCTTCGGACTCGACGACGCGGCCTGTCCGGCGTCGGTCGAGGTCTGGGAGGCTCCGCTCGAGCTCGACTGCTGCGTTTCCTGCTGGAACTCGGCCATTTTCTGATCGAACGACTGCGCATGTTCCGCAATCGCTGCCGGAGCCTGCGGCCGCGCCACCGGCGCAGGTTTTTTCAGCACCAGAAAAATCGCGACCAACGACGCCACCAAAGTCGCAATGCTGATAATGCGATCGATCTTGAATTTCTTCATAGCAATTCCTGCGCGGTCAGCCCAACACGGGCGGCCCCAGTGTCATCGTAGCCGCTGGTCGCAAGAAAGATTAGGTGACCAAAGTGATACGCCGGAGATGACTATGTGGGGCCATGTGGGGCGGACACTCCCTTCGACAAGCTCAGGGCAGACTCTGTCCGCCGCTTTTGACTTTGTTCTTGACTTTGTTTTTGGAGAGCAGTCCGGCTTCTCGCGGCCGAGGATCAAAATCAACATCAAAAGCGACGGACAGAGTCTGCCCTGAGCTTCTCGAAGGGAGTGTCCGTCCCACATGAGCTACTTCAGCTTCGTCGCCAGTAATTCATTCACGATCTGCGGGCTGGCCTGCCCCTTGGACGATTTCATCACCTGGCCAACGAAGAATCCGAGCATGGTCGTTTTTCCCGCGCGGTACTGCTCCAGTTGCTTGGGATTGGCGGCCAGCACTTCGTCGATCATCTTCTCCAGCGCGGCCGTGTCGGTGGACTGCTGCGGCCGCCCTTCTTCTTCATAGACCACAGGGAAGTCTCTGCCGCGCTCGAACGAGAGATCGTAAAGCTCCTTGAGCATCTTGCCGGAGATCGTTCCCGCCTCCACCAGATCGGCCGACGCCGCCACTCCCTCCATCGAAATCGGAGACTGCTCGATCCCGATCCCCTTGGCCTTCAACCGCCCCATCAACTCGCTCTGCACGAGATTCGCCACGCGTTTGGGATTCTTGGCGGCTTTCGCCGCCTCTTCAAACTGATCGGCCAGCGACTTCGGCGACGTCAGCACCTGCGCGTCGTACTCGGTAATGCCGTAATCCTTCACCATGCGTGCGCGGCGCGCCTCGGGCAGTTCAGGCAACGCGCGGGCGATCTCAACCTTCCATTTTTCGTCGACCACCAGCGGCAGCAGATCAGGCTCGGGGAAGTAGCGGTAATCGTGCGCCTGCTCTTTCGAGCGCATGCTGTAGGTCTTGCCTTCGTTCGAGTTGTAGAGTCGCGTCTCCTGCGTGATCTTGCCGCCCGATTCGAGGACGCCGATCTGACGTCCGATTTCGTACTCCAGCGCCTCGCGGATGAAGCGAAACGAATTCACATTCTTGATTTCGGCCTTGGTGCCGAATTCTTTTTGTCCGCGAGGCCGCACGCTGACGTTGGCATCGCAGCGCAGCGACCCTTCCTCCATGTTGCAGTCGCTCACGCCGGTGTAGAGGATGATCTCCTTCAGCCGCGTCAGGTATTCGTAAGCCTCGTCAGGCGAAGCAATGTCAGGCTCGCTGACAATTTCGATCAGCGGCACACCGGTGCGGTTCAGGTCGATCGCAGTCTTCTCGTCCGAGTCGGGAAATCCTTCGTGCAGGCTCTTGCCCGCATCCTCTTCGAGATGCACGCGGGTAATGCCGATTTTCTTCTTGCCCTTGCCAGCCGGAATCTCGATGTATCCGTGCTCCGCCAGCGGCTTGTCGTACTGCGAAATCTGGTAGCCCTTGGGCAGGTCAGGATAGAAATAATTCTTGCGCGCAAAAATCGAAGTTTCGTTGATGCGGCACTCGAGCGCCATCGCCGCCAGCGTGGCGAACTCCACGACCTTTTTGTTGAGCACGGGGAGCGCGCCGGGCATCCCCAGGCAAACCGGGCAGACGTTGGTGTTCGGAGGCGCGCCAAATCGCGTCGAGCACGAGCAGAAAATCTTGGTCGCGGTCAGCAGTTGAACATGGACTTCCAGCCCAATGACCGGCTCATACGTGGCGTGGGCGGCAACGGAATCGGCCGTCGTGGTGACCATAGGCAGAGATTATAAAGGGCACAACGAACGAGAACGGGACTGAGCGTTGTCATCCTGAGCAAAGCGAAGGAGCTATGCAATTTCCGCGCGCCGCAAAGCAAATGCATTGATCCTTCAGTCCGCAACCCTCGGGGTGACAATCTTTTTCGCGTGGCGATGCCGTCCTTACGCTCGCTCGTAAAACCGAAAGAACAACGACTGCTGCGCCCCCAAAATCACGGCAAACTGGCGTGAAAAGCCGTCGGACGCCCGTCCTCCGCCCTCCGCGAAAGAAGGCCCGAGGTCCGAGGTCTGCAGTCCGACCGCCGATCCTAGTTCGGGTTCTGCGGCGCATTCAGATACTTGTCCACCGAAATCTCGAAGTACAGCAGCTCGTTCCCCTTGGCATCGGCGATGCCGGTGATGTCGATGGTCGCGCCCGCCAGAGGCGACGAGATGTCGCTTACGTCGAAAAACAAAAATCCCGACTGCGTGCTGTGCGGCTCAACCGCTCTCGCCGCGAATTGCGAAGACTCGATTTCATCCATTTCTTTCTTGCTGATCCCGCTCTTGGCTTTGTGCGGCAGAGGAATCGGGCTGGGCCGCGTGCTGGCCTGCGGATTGGACAGGCGCCGGTACAGGTCGTCCACGGTAATCGGCGTGAGCTTCGAGTGATGGGCCGTGATCACCGTGATTTCCATCTTGGCGATCGAGATGGGCTGGTCGCCGTCATTGGTCACGATGAAAAAAACCGGCAGGAAGCCATGCGCCGCAAAATCGGTGGAAAAGATTTTGACCTTTTCCGGCGTGTCGTAGGGATCGGCGGCGATGGCGGCCTTCTCGTCGCGATGGAAATCGTGCGCCGGATAGTTGATAGCGGACTTGACCACCGGCTTCACAAAATTCTTGCCCGCCAGCACGCCGGGCACAAACCATCCCACACATAGCGCTACTACGACCAAGCTACGGATGAATGGCGAGGATACGGATAAAGACCGCATATGCCAATTATAGGATGCCGGCGCACTCGCCGCCGATGACCCGGTTTAGAATGGCTCCAGCTTGAGCTATTTTCTATACAGTCTGGCGCTGGCGCTGGCAATGCTGCTGAGCCTGCCTTATTGGCTCTACCAGATTCTGCGCCACGGGAAATATCGCAGCGGATTTGTCGAACGCCTGGGACGCGTTCCGGCACGTCTCGGTGCGGCTGGGGAAGGCTCGCGGGCGCGGCGCGTTATCTGGGTTCATGCGGTTTCCGTCGGTGAGGTGCTGGCCGTCAGCGGATTGGTGGAGCAGATGCGGCGTAACCTCCCGCACAATCGGGTGCTGGTATCGACCACAACCGATACGGGCCAGGAACTCGCCCGCAAGCGTTTTGGCGACCAGAACGTCTTCTATTTTCCGATGGATTTCGAGTTCGCGATCCGCCCGTTTCTGCAAGCCTTGCAACCGGAGTTGGTGGTGCTGGTAGAAACCGAGTTCTGGCCCAACTTCCTGCGGCAGGCGCATGCCAGCGGCGCGCGCATCGCGGTGGTGAACGCCCGCATCTCCGACCGGTCATTGCCGCGCTACCGCCGTTTTCGCTGGGCTCTGCGGAGAATGCTGGTGCACGTCGATCTGTTTCTTGCCCAGACGCAGGAGGACAGCGCCAGGCTGCAGTCGATTGGCGCCGTCGCTGAACGCTTGCAGGTCACCGGAAATCTTAAGTTCGATGTCAGTTTGCCTTCGCCTTCGCCGATTGTGGAGAGCCTGCGCCGATCGTTCGCGGCCGAAAGCGCAGGGCCGGTGCTGGTCTGCGGCAGCACGGTCGAGGATGAGGAACCGCCGCTGCTGAAGGCTTTTGAAAATCTACGGGTCGGACATCCGCGCGCCGTGATGATCCTGGCGCCGCGACATCCCGAGCGTTTCGATGACGTCGCGATCCTGCTCCGGCAGTTGGGAATTCCGTCATTCCGGCGTTCGCAATGGCACGGAGAATCGCTGGTGGGTGGGGTTTTGCTGGTCGATACCATTGGAGAGCTTGCCGCGCTCTACGCTTTAGGTGACCTTGCATTTGTGGGCGGAAGCCTGGTGCCGCGAGGCGGTCACAACATCATCGAGCCGGCGCAGCACGGCGTGGCCATCGTGACCGGAAACCATACGGAAAATTTTCGTGACATCGTTGCCCTGTTTCAAAGCCGGGACGCGGTGCGCATCGTGGGACTGGCGGAGCTGCCTCTAACCCTGATGCAACTGCTGGCGGACAATGCCGAACGGCAGGCTCTCGGCCGGCGCGCGCTGGAGACGATGCGGTCGCAGATGGGCGCGACCTCGCGCACGCTGGAAGCGCTGAAGACCTTGCTGGTCGTGCATCGCGATCCTCTCCCGGTTTCGGCACAGGCTGCCCACACAGATTGAATCCCCTCTCAGCCATTTACGGCGGCGTGGTTGGAGCGCGCAACGCGCTCTACGATGGCGGAGTTTTTCGGGCGCGACGCTTGCACGGAGCGGTTGTCAGCGTGGGCAATCTTTCCGCAGGTGGATCAGGGAAGACTCCGTTTGTGCTGCTGCTGGGAGAGTTGCTCAAGGCGCGCGGCATCAAGTTTGATGTGCTGTCACGCGGCTATGGGCGCGAGTCCCGGGGCATTCGACTGATCGATCCCGCCGGTCTCCCGCGGGAATTTGGCGACGAGCCGCTCTTGATTGCGCGCAAGCTGCAAATGCCGGTCATCGTCGGCGAAGATCGCCACCAGGCCGGACAATTCGCCGAATCAAGATTCGGACCGCAGCTTCACCTCCTCGACGACGGCTTTCAGCATCGGGCTTTAGCCCGCGACTTCGACATCGTTCTGGTCACGCCGCAGGACGCGGGCGACCAGTTGCTTCCTGCGGGACGTTTGCGAGAGCCGCTGTCGTCGCTGCGTCGTGCGGACGCGGTTGTGTTGGCGAGTGGCGCTTCGGCGGAGTCGTTTCCGCTGGAGGAGAAAATGGTGTGGCGCGTGCGGCGCGGGATCGTTCCGAACGATGTTCCGCCGCGGCCTGTAGTGTTCTGCGGCATCGCGCGTCCTCAAAATTTCGTGTTGCAACTGCGGGCGGCAAATATCGAGCCGGTCGCCGAAGCGTTCTACCGCGATCACCACGCCTTCGAAGAGAAAGACATCCGCGAATTGCTTGCTCTCAAGCAGCAGAGCGAAGCCGGCGGATTTGTGACGACTGAGAAAGATGCCGTGAACCTCGGAGGCTATCTCTCTGCCCTGCAGCCGCTAGCGGTCGTGCCTGTGAAAATGGAACTGTCGGAGGCAGCTAACGCCGTCGATACCATGCTGCACAAGATCGACGAACGAAAGCACCGCGCATGAGAGAATCGGCAGGACCATCAAGTGAGCCGTAGGTTGTGGATTGGGACGGGCACGGCCCACGGAGGTTCGGAAAAACTACAAACGCGTGCACCACCGTGGAAGAGCGGCCCTTTCAGGACCGCGGTAAGGCGTGTGAATCGGCGTGGGCTTTCAGCCCCTGCGGGACTCTCACTAGAGTCAGGGCATTGTTTATAACTATTTCTGGCACGCTGTCATGACCAAGCATCTCAAAGAAGCCGACCGGCTGAAAAAGATCGTCGAAGCCTTTCCCAATATCACCATCACGGTGCTGGGAGACCTGGTCGCCGATGAGTTCGTCTTCGGCGAAATCTCCCGCGTTTCACGCGAGGCTCCAGTCCTCATCCTGAAGCACCGCGAGCGCACCGTGGTGCCGGGTGGCGCTGCCAACGCCGCAAATAATCTGGCGGATCTGGGAGTGAATGTCCTCCCCGTCGGCATTGTGGGCGACGATGAGCCGGGGCGGATGCTGCTGAAATACTTCCGGCACAAACGCATCGCGGTCAGCGGCGTCCTCAAGGACAAAACCTACACCACGGTCACGAAAACGCGCATTCTGGCGGGCATGACGCACACCGCGCGCCAGCAGGTGGTGCGCGTGGACCGTGAGCCGCAGGCGGCGCCGAACGCCCATTTGACGCGGGAGCTGTACCTGGCGGCCAGGAATTACGCGCACGCTTCCGACGCACTTCTAGTCTCCGACTACGGATACGGTGCGGCCACTCCGGCGATCGTGGCCACGCTGCAGGAAAAAGGCAAGCTGGGAGCAATGCCGATCGTCGTCGATTCGCGCTATCGTCTCGTGCAATATTCTGGCGTCACCGCAGCCACGCCCAACGAACCCGAAGTCGAAGAGGCTCTCGCCGTTCGCATCGGGCAGGACTGGAACAAGGTCGTCGTCGCCGGCGAGCAAGTGATGGCACGCATGAAACTGCAGTCCCTGGTGATCACGCGCGGGCGCGACGGCATGGTCGCGTTCGATCACAAGCATAAGCCAGTGGACATTCCGATCTTCGGCTCCGACCAGGTGGCCGACGTGACCGGCGCGGGCGACACCGTGATCGCGGCGTTCACAGCCGCGCTGGCCGCCGGTGCGACCACCGAAGAGGCGGCGCAACTGGCCAACTACGCGGGCGGAATTGTCGTAATGAAGCGCGGCACGGCAACGGTTTCGCGGGACGAGTTGCTGCATGCAATCGAGCAGACGCCGCCGGCAACTCGGCCTCACTGAACACAGAAATTGAGCACGCAAAATAAAATCCTGAGCCGCAAAGAACTCCGCGATCGCGTGGACGAATGGCGGCGCGCCGGCGAACGCATCACGCTGGCCAATGGCAACTTCGATCTGCTGCACGTGGGCCACGTGCGCTACCTGCGCGGGGCCAAAGCCCTGGGCGGGAAATTGGTGGTCGCCATCAACTCCGACGACTCGGTGCGCGCGCTCAAGGGCGAAGGCCGTCCGATCATGCCAGCCGAAGACCGAGCTGAAATTGTGGCAGCCCTCGCCGACGTGGATGCGGTCGTGATCTTTCCTGAGCTTGATGTTCGGGCGATCGTACGCGAGATTCGCCCCGACATTCAGGCGAAGGGCACCGACTACACTGCTGACTCTGTTCCCGAGCGCGACGCAGTGGCGGAGTATGGAGGGCGCGTCGAGATCGTGGGCGATGCCAAAGATCACTCCACCAGCGAGATCATCCGCTCGCGGCTCTCGCCGAGGAAATCTTGAGCGGCAAGGCGGAGGGCACGTCGAACATCACGTCGAAGATCGACCGGCTGCTCATCGTACGTTTGAGTGCGATGGGCGACGTGATCCACACCTTGCCCGCGGCGCGGGCCCTGCGCGAAGCGTTTCCCAACGCAATGATCGGCTGGGTGATTGAAGAGCGCTGGGCTGAACTTCTGTGCGCGCCCGGAACGCCGCGCCGTGGGCCGCGATCGGCGCAGCGACCCCTGGTCGATTGGGTTCATGCCGTCAGTCTGACGGCGTGGCGAAAGTCTCTGTTCACGGCTTCGACGCTGCAGCAGATCGCAAAGGTCTGGAACGACGTTCGCGCGGCACGCTATGACATTGCCGTCGATCTGCAGGGAGCGCTGCGGTCCGCGCTCCTGGCTCGCTGGTCGGGCGCGCCCGTGGTGTATGGCGCCGCCCAACCGCGCGAGTCTCCTGCCAGTTTGTGGTACACGCGACGAGTGATCGCGCGCGGAGCCCATGTGATCGAGCAGAACACGTCGATCGCGGAAGCGGTCGCGCAGAGAAAGATGAAGGTGCCGCGCTTAGGGTTTCCTCGCGATGTCGAAGCCGAGCGCCGAATAGATCAGCGGTTGAGCGAAGCTGGAGTCCGCGCCTTCGCGATCCTGAACCCGGGAGCCGGATGGGGAGCGAAACGCTGGCCGGCCGAACGCTACGGCCGCGTGGCCCACACTCTCGCCGCGGGCGGAATTCATGCGATTCTCAACTACGGTCCGGGAGAACAGGATCTGGCGCGCGCGGCCGAGGCCGCGAGTGAAGGCTCGGCCAAGCCGATGAAGTGTTCGATCAGCGAGTTGATCGCTCTCACGCGGCGGGCCAAGCTGTTCATCGGAGGCGACACGGGTCCAATGCATCTGGCCGCGGCCTTACAGGTTCCGGTCGTGGCGATCTTCGGGCCAACGGACCCGGCGCGCAACGGGCCATACGGAACGAGGAGCATCGTCCTGCGCAATCCGGCCAGCCCCACCACGCACGCGCGCAACCCGCAGCCCGACGAAGCCATGCTGGAGATCAGCGTCGATTCTGTCGTCAACGCAGCGCGCCGGTTGCTCGACGAATCGCCCGCGGAGACAGCTTTTGGGAAGGGCACGGCTTAAGCCGTGCCGTAACAGTCTCGCAAAAGATTTGGGCTTCAGCCCCTGAGGTCGATTTTGATTTCCTCTTGGTCAAAGATCGCGCGCCGCATCCGGGTGCCGCTGGGCTTCGTGTTCGCGGTGCTCTACTTCTGGCTGGCGCGGCCCACCTGGCGATTCCTCGCGCTGGGCGCGATCCTGATTGTGCCGGGGCTTCTGATTCGCGCGCTCGCCTCCGGACACGTGCGCAAGAACGAGGCGCTGGCAACCTCCGGTCCTTACGCCTACACGCGGAATCCGCTATACCTCGGGTCGCTGCTGATCGGTGTAGGCTTCGCCGTCGCCGCGCGCAGTTGGTGGGTGGGCGTGGTTCTGGTGGTGATGTTCTTCGCCATCTATCTTCCGGTCATCCGCGACGAAGAGGCCTTCCTGCGGCAGAAGTTTCCCGAGTTCGAGGAGTATGCGCAGCAAGTCCCGCGGATGTTTCCACGAATCACGCCGCGCGGGGACGGAGGGTCGGGCGAGTTCTCGTTCGCTCTGTACTTACAACATCGCGAGTACAACGCGCTGCTGGGGGCGTTGGCGATGTTAGCAGTGCTGATCGTGAAAATGAAACTTAACGGTTAGAGCCTCCCACAGGACTCAGTGTCCCATCGCTTTTGTATTTCTCAACGACCTGCTTCAGCCGCCGCTTTTCGAGCCGTTGCACTCCGACATACAGAAGAATCACGATAACAACGTAGACGCAGCCACTAGCGATCAGGAGAGTCCGTCTCCCGGCTTCCTGGAGGCCTTCGGCGAAGACCGACAGAGTGATCGCTCCGAATATACCGACGAGCACGACCAGCAGAGCGGTCCCCACCAGAAGAAGCCCATCCCATCGCGGCCGCCGCTTCTTCATGCCCGCCCAACCCAGTAGCCAGGACATGGGGTGGTGCTCGAGTTGGAACACAGTGGCCGAAAACTCCCAGTCAAGTGCCGCCTCGGGGCGCGTCCGAACATCATGGAGGCGCGCATTCCTCGCCAACGCGCAGAGCGTCTCATAGGAGAAGTCACGAACAACTGGCACCGACGAATCGGGCCAGTGTCCTTGGTGAATTGTCAGGTTTGTCGGTTCGGTTGGCAGGTGCCTCAAGAAGTAAAGGTCGTCGTCGCTGAGCGCCGCCCCGGATCGCTCAGCTTCCGCGGTGATCCGTTCGATCACGAAGTTCAAAGCGGTTTCTAAATCTGTGCTCAGGTGCTGCATCAAATTCAAACCTCGTGACACCTATTTCTTCGCCACCAGTTCCCGCGCTCGCCCCAACTCCGGACGCGTGGAGTTCCCTCCCTCACACACTTTCAGCAGCGTAGCGTAATACTCATTCGCTTCACTCTGCTTGCCAGCCTCCTCGGCGGCGCGCGCCGCGCCAGCCAGGCCATTAAAGCGGTTGGGATTGAATTTCAAATCCGTCTGATACTCCGCCAGCGCCTGCTGCGGGCGTTTCGCCTCCAGCAACATCTCGGCGATCATCTCGCGGGTGGGGATGCCTTGCGGCTCATCACCCATCGCGTCCTCTTTGTCGGCGATGGGACGCAGCGCCTCGACCGCGTCGTCATACTTGCCTTCGGCAAACGCCAGCCACGCTCGCGCCTGCTTCAGATCGTTGTCCGTGCCTTCGGCAAAGTCCTTCTTCTTGTCGTCTACAAATTTCTGATGGATCGCTGTGATCGCGGCGACATCCTTCCGCACTTCCTCCGGTTGGTGAAGGTGCGCGGCGCCGATCGCCTTGGCCCAGTATCCCGACGACTCTTCGGCTGTGTTCGGCACCGCGACCGGCGTGAGCGCTGCCGCGGCGGCCCAGTCCCGCATTTCGAGCGGATACAAAGCTTCCAGATGCGCTTCCATGGCCAGGTGCGGATCGAATCCCAGGCCGTACATGTCGTGCATCTCGGGCATGGCTTTGATCTCAGCCATCAGCGCCCGGGCGTCGGCTTCGCGGCCGCTCTGCAGGTAGGCATAGAAAAGGAAATCCATGGCGTGGAACTGGTGACCTTCACCGCCCATGTGCATGGCCGCGGTTTTGCGGGTGGCGGCGATCGACGCGAGGTTGGAGTTGATGTCGTCCTGCCACAGCCCGACGCGGGCAAAAATGTGCGAGGGCATGTGCAGCGCGTGCGGCGCGGCAGGCGCGACCTGCGCATAGCGGCGGGCGGCGGGAATACCCAGTTGCGCCAGTTGGGGCTTGTCGTAGGCGTGGATCAGGTAGTGCGCGACTCCGGGATGGTCGGGTTCGGTGGCGAACACCTTCTCAAGAATCGCGGCCGCCGCCTTGCGGTTGGCAAACGTCGAGTCCCCGTGCGGCTCGGAAGCCAGCAGCGAGAGCGCGTAGAACGTGGCGGCTTCGTGATCGTCGGGATACGACTCGTAGACCTTTTTCATCGCGTCGGAGTAGGCCTTGGCGCGGGCGTCGTGGTCGAGCTTGTCGGAGTGGTTGTAAAAACGGTAAAGGGCTTCAATATAGGCTAACTCGCGGGTCATCAGATCTCTCGAATTTCGGGGGTCCGACGGAGTTGCGAGCCGCGCGTTAGAGCTGAGCA